>Ga0207667_10005841_pt1 | contig 14987 bp, 11 predicted proteins | sample KBSCornC52_FD_184301 | JGI IMG/M metagenome (GOLD analysis project Ga0207667, IMG submission 184301) | Corn rhizosphere microbial communities from Kellogg Biological Station, Michigan, USA - KBS Corn C5-2 (SPAdes) (version 2) | ecosystem: Host-associated > Plants > Roots > Rhizosphere > Soil ... | reverse complement strand
CGTTCGCGGAGTCGCGCGGCGCGCACCTCGTACATCAAGAGCAGCGCCGTCACCATCGTCAGGACGATGCGCGTGCCCTTCATGAAGTTCTCCCAATGAGTCTTCTCGAAGATCGTGTTTTGCCAGAAGAAGTCTTGGTCGGGAGCGAACGCCGTCAGGTGAGAGATCGCGTTCAGCACGGAAAGCAGAGTCATCGCGCGAAGTTCCTTCCGGTCACCCGAGCCCTGGCCCAGGCAACGCAGATGGCGTGTTACACCAGAGCCTCCTGCTTGTCAGCGGGGTAGGGCCGTTCCGCGCGCGGACATGTTGTGCCGTTTTGTGCCTGCAACTCGCCGCATTCGCGTCGGGCAGGAGCATCCCTAAATAAACTCGAGCCGGGCGGTCCGTTGGACTGCCCGGCTCGTCGTAGCGAGCCCCAAAATCCCGGAGGGGTGAGGGGCGTTGGCACCAAGCCTGGCCCGCACGATCGACGCGCGACTCAGGCTATGCCTAGCCGTGAATACCGAGGCCCAGGCGCTCCAGATGACAGAGCGGCCGACCCCGCTCGGCTAACCTCGAGGGTCCACCTCCGGGATAAAGGTACAACTACTAATCATGCCTGTCCTCCTCCGGCCATAGCCGGACGCCCGCGCCCCTCACTCAGACGAGAGAGAGACTCAATCGCTCGGTAAGCGGCGTTGGTGGGCGCTTCCGAAAGGAGACCGTTTCGCGGTCTCGACCCTAAAGTGCAGGCGCGGGGGTGCTCCTCCACCGGACAAGCCCGGGAATGAATTCCAGCCTGCACGTTGGTTCAGAGCGTAACACTCCGGCCCGAAAATATCCAGGTAATCCGCCAGCAAAAATGGCGATTTTCTTCCGCTCTACCGGCCCGTGGGCCAGAGTCTCCAGCTCTTTTCCGTAGGCTCGCGTTAGTCCGCGAGCGCGGTCGGCAGCGCGGTGCGCTTGGCGGACCCGCTATAGCTCACGCTACACGGCAAGCTCGCGAAGCCGCCTTGAACCCCGACCCAGCCGGCGCACTCGCTTCCGGGTTTGACGGCATAGCCGAAGCCCAAATCGACCTTGAAGCTCGGCACGTCCGTCGTGCTCGAACCGAGCGCTCCGCTTGCGCTGTCGGCGCGGGTGATCACGCAGCCGGGCCGGGCGCCTTGCGCCGCCTGCAGCGTGACCTCGACGCCGCTCTCGAAGCTGAAGCTCGTGCCGTCTTTGGCGATGCTGCCGGGAATCGCTTCTTCGCCGTTCAGCCAATAAAGGGTGTCCGCTTGGCGCGACAGCTTCACGTCGAACTGCCAATCATTGGTCACGCCGAGCAGCGCCGCTTGGCAGGTGTCGCGCTTCAGGCCGCTCGTGACGTGAAAGGTGCCGAGTCGATCTCCCGGCTCGTGCGCGTCTTGCCCGCGGCCGATGCAGCCGGTACACAAAAGCAAAATCGCGCACACGACGTGGGGTCGCATGCGCGAATCGCTATCAGGCGCGCTCTGGACGGGCCAAGTCCTGCGCGAACCGCGCCGGGCTCTGGACGGCTCAGGATTGCGCGGCGTCAGTGGCGGCCGGAGCCGTCCGCAAGCGCGCGTCTTCGGCGCCCACGCGCTTGCGCTGACGAAGCTTGAAGCGCTTGCCCTTCAGCGGCGTGGTGAGCCATTCGTGACGACGACGGACGTTCCAGATTGCGCGATTCGACATGTGGGCGCGTCAATTACCCGACCTCGGCCGGCTGCGCAAGGTAAACTGCGCAGGAAAAGCCGCGCCCGTTCCGGATAGCGCGGCAAATTCCCGTCTTAAGCCATGATCTCGCAGGTTTTTACAGCATGACCGGCCCGATTGCCCCGATCCCCGCGACCGGCGGCGCGGTCTATTCGCCCCGCGGCTCCCGTTACCTGCTCGGGCGGCGGCTGGGCAGCGGCTCGTTTGGCGCGGTCTTCGATTGCATTGGCCCGTTCGATCAGTCCTTTGCGCTGAAGCTGTTTTTGCCAGGAAACCGCCCTTACGCCGAGGTCCGCGCCGAGTGGCTCAAAGAGGCCGAGCGGCTGTATCGCTTGCGCCATCCGAACATCGTGTACGTGCACGATTACTTCGAGGCCGCGGGCCTATTTTACCTCGTGCTCGAGCGCTGCGACCACAGCTTGGACGAGATGCTCACCGCGCCGTTCACCGATCGCCTCGTGGTCGACATCGCGCGGCAGCTCTTGTTCGCGATCCAATACCTTGCGGACAACGAGTTCGTGCACAACGATCTGCATGCCGGCAACGTGCTGGTCGTGCAAGGCGAGCACCTCACCGCAAAGTTGAGCGATCTCGGCATCGCGCAGGAGCTGTACGGTTATGGCGGCGCTCGCCCGCCCATCGTGCAGCACCGGCTGATGGCGCCGGAGGTCGCCGCCGGCGGCTATTCCACCAAACAAAGCGATCTGTACCAGCTCGGGCTCTTGATTTACCAGATGCACACCGGCGTTTACCCGATCGATACCAGCGCGGGCTACGACAGCATCATTCAGCAAATTCGCGACGGCGTGCCGCGCGCGAAAGCGGAAGCGCTCGGCACGCCCATCGGTGACGTCGTGAGCGTGATGCTGCGACGTCAAGAGCAATACCGGTACACCTCCGCGCTTCAGGTGTGGGAAGACTTGCAGCGGCTCGACGTGTGGTCGCGCGACCGCGTGCTCCGCACCGGACCTTTGCCAAAATTCGAGCCCAGCCCGGATACGCCGAAGCAGAACGGATGATCATGCGCATCACGATGGTGAAAAAGAGGCTCCTCGGCGGCGAAGCGTGCCAAAAGTGCGTGCAAGCCGAGGACATGCTCAAAGCGCGCGGCCTTTGGCCCCGCATCGACGAAGTCGTCTGGGCCGTCGAGGGCGAGCCCGATTCTCCGGGCATGCAGCTTGCCGCAAAGTATCGCGTCGAACTGGCGCCGTTCTTCATCGTGGAGAGTGAGGGCAGCGAGCCGCGCGTGTACACGAGCACCGTGCAGTTCAGCAAAGAGGTGCTGGGTGGCGGCACGCGCCCGGCCGCCACGGCGCCGAGCGCGCTGCTCTCGAGCGAAGAGGTCGCAAGCCTCGCGCTCGAGTTCGACTCGGCGCCGCCGGAGCGCACGGTGCGCTGGGCACTGGAACGCTTTGGGCGCGACGCAGCCATCGCCTTCAGCGGCGCAGAAGACGTGGCGCTGATCGACATTGCGGTAAAAAGTGGTTTGCCGTTTTCGGTGTTCACGCTCGATACGGGCCGCTTGCACGCCGAGACCTACCGCTTTCTCGAAAAGGTCCGCACGCACTACGGCATCGCGATTGAGGTGATGTTCCCGGATGCCGTGCAGGTCCAGGGCTTGGTCGAGAAAAAGGGCCTATTCAGCTTCTACCAAGACGGCCACGGCGAGTGCTGCGGGATTCGCAAAATCGAGCCGCTGCGGCGCGCGCTCGCCGAAAAGCGCGCCTGGCTCACCGGACAGCGCCGCGATCAGAGCCCCACGCGCACGGACGTGCCGGTGCTGCAAATCGACAGCTCGCACCCAGGCGCCAACCGCGGCGGACAACTGCTGAAGCTCAATCCGCTCGCTGGCTGGAGCTTGCAAAAGGTGTGGAGTTACATTCGCGCCAATGACGTGCCGTACAACGAGCTGCACGATCAGGGCTTCGTCTCGATTGGCTGTGAGCCGTGCACGCGCGTGCCGCGCCCCGGCGAGCACGAGCGCGCCGGGCGCTGGTGGTGGGAAGAAGCGACCAAGCGCGAGTGCGGCTTGCACACGGGCTGAGCCTTTCAGCCCGGCCGCCGCGCGCCGCGGCGCACTCGGGTGTGTTCGCGTCGGCGTTTGGGCGCGAGGGCGAAAAGTCGCTCGGTGACGCCGAAGGCTAGTCCGAAACGCGCGCGCCGCGTGACCATCAAACCCAAGAAAACTCGTCCGGTTTTGTTTTTGGGGTGATGGTCACCGAGCGCGGCGAGCAGCGGCTCAGCCTTCGGCGGCGCGTGCCGGCTGCTCGATCAATTGATCACTTTGGTGCCGTTGCCGCGCACGGGTGCCAAGGTCAGGCCATCTTCGTCGGCGGGCGTGCCGTTCACGTACAAGAATTTCAGCTTCTTCAGCGCTTTGAGCGGCGAGGCGTCTTTGACCTTGGTGCGCTGGATGCTGAGCTTCTCGAGCTTGGTCATCTTCACGAGCGGGCTCACGTCCTCGACCGGGCAATCATCGAGCGCGAGCTCGGTGAGCGAGGTGAGGCCGGCAATGGGCTTGAGATCGGCGACCTGCGAGCGCCCGAGATCGAGCCGATCGAGCTTGGTCAGTTTGGCAATCGGCGTCAGATCTTTGACCTGATTGCGCGACGCAGCCAGTGACTCGAGGTCCTTGGCGGCGGCGATCGGCGACAGATCGTCGTACTCGCCCGGGCCGAGGAACAGATCTTTCAAGCCGGTGAGCTGCGAGAACACGCACACGTCGAGCCCGGCGAGCTTGACGTTCGACAGATTGAGCGATTTGACCTTCTTCAAATCGGCTTGAGTCAGCGCGCCGTCCGGCTTTTGCAGCTTCTTGCGGATTTCGGCCTCGATCTCTTTTTGCTCGAACTCGACGTTCGGCCCTTTCGGACAATCTTCGAGCTTCTTCGTCACCTTGGGCGGCGCAGGGGTTGCGGCTTCGGGCGGCGGAGTGGGCGCGGGCGGCGGCGCGACCGACCGCGCGGGCGCAGCGGATGCCGCCGCGGCGGCATCGGTCTTCGGGGGATCGTCACAGGCAGTCAACGAGAACACCAGACCGAGTACAGGCAGCGAACGGCGAAGGATCGACATTGCCGAGCACTCTAGTCGCGACTCGCGGCGTGGTGGAAGTGAGCCCGCGCGCCCGCGGCGTCAGCGGTGCGATCCGGCGCGCGGGCCGCGCCGATCCACGCCCAGAACGCGCACGAGGTCGAGGAATTTATGCAGTGCCGGCGAGAGATTCTGGTGTCGCCAAACGATCAAGAGCTCGACCTGCGGCGCGCCCACGATCGGGCGAAAGGCCAGCCCGGGGCGACGAAAATTGCGCATCGACGCGGGCATGATCGAAACGCCGAAGCCTGCGGCGACCATGCTGATGATGTCGAGCTGCGGCGCCTCTTGCACGATGCGCGGCGTGAAGCCGGAGGCGCGACATAGCCCCATCAGCTGGTCGAAATAGGCCGGTCCGCGCGCGCGCGGAAATAACACGAACGGTTCGTGCGCAAGGGCGCGGAGCGGGATCGCGCGCCGCGCGCACAAGGCGTGATCATCGGGCAGGACGACCATCAGCGCCTCCTTCCGCACGCGCTCGGAGGCCAAGCTGGGATCGTCGAGCGACGAACGCACGAAGCCCACGTCCAGATTTCCCGCCTTGAGCGCATCGATTTGCTCGGCCGGCGGCAATTCGCGCAGCGCGATGCTCACCGCAGGAAAGCGCGTGCGAAACGCGCGCAGCAGCTCGGTGAGCCCGCTGTAAGCGAGCGACGACGGATAGCCGACGACGAGGCGCCCGCTTTCCCCGGCGCTGGCACTGCGCGCGTCATGCACCGCCACGTCCAAGGTTTCGAACACGTGGCGCGCGCCGCTGAGCAACGCGCTCCCCGCCGGAGTGAGCTCGACGCGGCGGCGCGAACGTTCGAAGAGCTGAAAGCCGAGTTCCGCCTCGAGCAGTTGGATTTGCCGGCTCAACGGCGGCTGGGCCATGTGCAGCCGCTGAGCGGCGCGCCCAAAGTGGAGCTCCTCGGCGACGGTAACAAAGTAACGCAAATGCCTGAGCTCCATTGGATCCTGCGGTTTCCTGGCACAATTACGCCTGTGATACCCCAGAGGTATCACAAACTAGGGAACAATATATTGGACGATCGCAGGTGCCGACCTTAGGACGTACCGGGTCAGCGTCCTCGTGCGGTCTAAGTGAATCGCTGGCCAAGGCACTCCTCTTCCCATGTGGCTCGTCCGCGTCGCGCTTCAGCGCCCTTACACGTTCGTCGTGATGTCGATGCTGATCGTCATCTTGGGGGTGTTCACCATCCTGCGGATGCCGACCGACATTTTCCCGGACATCGACATCCCGGTCATTTCGGTGATCTGGAACTACGGCGGTTTACCGCCGGAGGAGATGGAGCAGCGCATCACCACCAGCTACGAGCGGGTGCTCACCACCACGGTCAACGATATCGAGCACATCGAAAGCCAGACGCTCAGCGGCATCGCGGTGATCAAGATCTTCTTTCAGCCCGGCGCGAGCATCGATGCGGCGACGGCCCAAGTGACCGCCATCTCGCAGACGATCGTGCGCCAAATGCCGCCGGGTGCCACGCCGCCGCTCGTCATCCGTTACAGCGCGTCGAATGTGCCCATTTTGCAGATCGCGCTCGAGAGCGAGTCGCTCAGTGAGCAGCAGCTGTTCGACTACGGCGTCAATTTCATTCGCGCCGATATTGCGACCGTCCAAGGCGCCCAGGTGCCCTGGCCTTATGGCGGCAAACAGCGCCAAATCATGGTCGATATCGACCCGAAGAAGCTGTACGCCTGGGGCCTCTCGCCGCGCGACGTAAACACCGCGCTCGGCCTGCAAAACGTGATTTTGCCGACCGGCACCGCCAAAATGGGGGTGGAAGAATACCCGATCCTGATCAATTCGAGCCCCGAGCAAATCAGCCAGCTCGGAGATTTGCCGGTCAAGACGGTGAACGGCACGACGATTTACATTCGGGACGTGGCCAACGTCCGGGACGGCTATGCCCCGCAGACGAGCATGGTTCACGTCGCGGGCAAGCGCTCCGTGCTGATGACGATCCTCAAAAACGGCAGCGCGAGCACGCTGGATGTCGTGGGTCGAATTCGCGAACTGATGCCGTCGACCCTGGCCAAGCTACCGAAGGAGCTGAAGGCCAATCTGCTCTTCGATCAATCGATCTTCGTGCGCGCGGCCGTGAGCGGCGTGGTGAAAGAGGCGGCCATTGCCGCGGGCCTGACCGCGCTGATGATCCTGCTCTTTTTGGGCAGTTGGCGCAGCACGTTGATCGTCGTCGTGTCGATCCCGCTGTCGATCTTGGTCTCGATCATCGTGCTGCACGCCCTCGGTTACACGCTGAACGTGATGACTCTGGGCGGCATGGCGCTGGCGGTCGGCATCTTGGTCGACGATGCGACGGTCGCGATCGAGAACATCCACCGCAACATGGCGCAGAAGAAGACGTTCATCCGCGCGATCGTCGACGGGGCTCAGGAGATCTCGGTGCCGGCGCTGGTGTCGACGTTGTGCATCTGTATCGTGTTCGTCCCGGTCGCGTTCATTGCCGGCGCGGCAAAGTCTCTGTTCGTTCCGCTCGCCCTAGCCGTCGTGTTTGCGATGCTGACCTCGTACGTGCTGTCGCGCACGCTCGTTCCAACGCTCGTTCGCTTCTTGCTCGAGGGCGAGGCAAAGGTCCACGCAACCGGTCACGAAGCGACACATCGACCGGGCCTGAGCCAGCGCTTTTTCAACGCGTTCGACCGCGCGTTCGTCCGGTTGCGCACGGCCTACGGCGGCCTGCTCGCCTGGACGCTCGACAATCGACTGCTGTTCGCGCTCGGTTTCTTGACCTTCGTGGTGGCATCCGTGCTCGTGCTGACGCCGCTTTTGGGGCGTGATTTCTTTCCGACCGTCGATGCTGGGCTGATCAAGCTGCACGTGCGCGGCGCCCCCGGGCTGCGCATCGAGGAGACCGAGCGCCGCTTTGCCGCAATCGAAGAAACGATTCGCAGCGTGGTGCCCAAGGAAGAGATCGCCACCATGCTCGACAATTTGGGCGTGCCGAACAGCGGCATCAACTTGTCACTCAGCGAGGGCGCGTTGATCTCTCCCTCGGACGGGCAGATCTTGATTTCGCTGAAGGAGGATCACAAGGCTACGGCCGAATACGTCCGAAAAATCCGGGCCAAGCTCCACCAAGAGTATCCAGAGTCGACGATCTTCTTCCTGGCGCCGGACATCTCGACGCAAGTCTTGAACTTCGGCCTGGCCGCGCCGATCGACGTGCAGATCGTGGGCGCGCCCGGCAAGGAGGCGGATACTTTGGGCGTGGCGCGCAAAATCATGGCGCACATTCGCGCCGTTCCGGGCGCAGCCGACGTGCACTTGGCACAAGTCTTGACCAAACCCGAGCTCAAGATCGACGTCGACCGAACCATGGCCTCGATGGCCGGCCTCACCCAGCGAGACGTCGCAAGCGATCTGCTCGTGTCGTTATCGTCGAGCACGCAAGTCGCGCCGAGCTATTGGCTCGATACGAGGCGCGGCGTGCAGTACATCGTCGCCGTTCAAACGCCGCAATACGAGAACAACAGCTTCGACGCCGTGGATCACACGCCGCTGTCGACTCCCGGTGAGCTCGGCCCACAGCTGCTCTCGAACGTGGCGGCGATCTCGCGCACCGTGGGTCCAGCGAACATCACGCATTTGAACGCCTCGCGCACGTACGACGTCCAGGCCAACGTGGACGGTACCGATCTCGGCTCGGTATCCAGGGCCGTGTCCAAGATCGTGGACAGCCTGAAGCCGAGCCTCCCGCGCGGTACCTCGGTCAAAATCAGAGGCCAAGTCGAGAGCATGGAATCGTCCTTTGCCGGGCTGGGCTACGGTCTGATTTTCTCGGTCGTGCTCGTGTACCTGCTGATGGTCGTGAACTTCCAGTCCTGGCTCGACCCGCTGGTGATCTTGATGGCGCTACCTGGCGCCATTGCGGGCATCGTGTGGCTGCTGTTTTTGTCTCACACCACGCTCAGCGTGCCCGCGCTGATGGGCGCGATCATGTGTGTCGGTGTGGCCACGGCGAACAGCATCTTGGTCGTGACGTTTGCCAACGATCAACGCAAAGTCGGACGTGACGCCAAACACGCGGCCCTGGCTGCCGGAATGACCCGCCTTCGACCGGTGATGATGACCGCGCTGGCGATGATCATCGGCATGCTGCCGATGTCGCTTGGCTTGGGGGAGGGCGGAGAGCAGAACGCGCCGCTCGGACGAGCGGTGATCGGCGGATTGTTGCTAGCCACCGTGACCACACTATTTTTCGTGCCCGTGATGTACAGCGCGTTGCGGCGAACCGCGCCGACGAGCGACCCGCTTTTGGAGGAATTGTGATTTCGCCCCATGATGTGAGCGGCTCCGTGCCCCCACAGTCCGGAAAGGCCGCGGCCACGGATGACTTAGGCTTCGATTTGCCCGAGCCCACCGTCGTCAGCAAAACCCGGCTCTTCGTCTTCGGAACGCTCGGCGCGGGAGTGCTCGCGGCCGCCTTCCTGTTCGGCTACTTGCCCAAGCGTCACGCGCAGACCGAGCTCGTGGCCAGCGCGAAAACCGACGCGGACAGCGCGCTCCACGTGGAGGTGGTCACGCCCAAGACGCTCACGAGCGATCACGCGCTCGTCCTCACGGGCAGCATTCGCCCGCTCGAGGAGACCGTGATCTACCCGCGCGCGGACGGCTACATCCAGCGCTGGCTGGTGGACATCGGCGACAAGGTGAAAGAAGGTCAGACGCTGGCCGTGATCGAGACACCCGAGCTCGACCAACAGCTCGACCAGGCTCAGGCGCAGCTCGCTCAAGCTCGCGCGGGCGTCACGCAAGCGACGGCGAACCACGACTTTTCCCGGGCCAATTTGGAGCGCTTCAAGCAGCTCGTACCGGCAGGCGTCGCAAGCCAGCAGGATTTGGACAAGGGCCAGGCGCAGGCCTCCGTCGACGAAGCGGGGGTGGCGGTGGCGAAGGCTGCCGTGGCGGTTCAGGAGGCGAACGTGCGCCGCCTGATGAACCTGAAATCGTTCGCCAACGTCACGGCTCCGTTCGCCGGTACCATCACGTCGCGCACCGCCGAGCGCGGGTCGTTGGTGGGCTCGGGGAGTGCCTCGCCGCTGTTCAAGCTCGCCGCGATCAATCCGGCGCGCGTGCTGATTCAGGTTCCGCAGGACGTGGCGTCGGGCATCAAGATCGATATCCCGGCCAAGGTCAGCGTGCGCGAATTCCCAGGCAGGCCCTTCGAGGGCATAGTCGCGCATTCGGCGAGCGCCCTCGATCCGGTCACCCGCACGATGCTGGTGGAGGTGCGCGTGCCCAACGAAAAGGGCGAGCTCCTCGCCGGGATGTACGCCGAGGTCGCGCTCACGCTGCCCTCGAGCCACCGCGTGTTCGAAATCCCGGCCACCGCGCTGATGAACGATTCGCGGGGCTTGCGCGTCGCGCTGGTGGACGCGGACAATAAGCTCCGCTTGCAGCCGATCACGATCGAGCGTGACGCCGGCGCAACCGTGCAGGTGTCGAGCGGGCTCAGCGGTGGCGAGCGCATCGTCAAGATCGCCAGCTCCGAGCTCGTCGACGGCAAGCCCGTCGAAGTGCGCAAGTAGTCGCGGTGCCCAGCCACCGCCGCTGGCGAACGCGGGCTCAGCCCAGGCTGTGCAAGAGGCGCGCGTATGCGTCCTCCGCCTCTGGCAGACCAATCGCCACCAGGCCCGGAACGACGTCTTCGCTCATGCCGTCGAAGAAAGCGCGCGCGTACCCGTGCGGGCTCAATGTGCCGAAGTTCGGGCGCGTGTCGATCGGTTGCTCCGCGCTCGCGCCGATGCCGCGCGTTACCCCGCACAGCATTGCGTAGTGCGAAAATAGCGCGGGCAGCGCTTCTGCCAAGCGGGCGCGCTCTGCATCGTGCTCGGCGCCGTCAGCGCGCATCAGGAGGGCGCCGAGCTCCCAACCGAGCTCGGCGTGGAAGGTCTCGTCAGCGACGATCGCAGCGACGACCTGACGAGCCAGCGGGACGGTCGTCGCCTTGAGCGCGCGACGGAACATGCGCCCACTGATCGTCTCGCCGATGCAGAATGCGGCCACGATCATTTGCCGTACGGCGGCGCGCGACGACACGCCGTTCAAGAGTTGAAGCCCGCTCGCTTCGATCTGCGGCGCAGCCGGTCTGCCGAGCGCTTCGCACATTGCCAAACAAAGATCGGTGTGCCGCACCTCATCGCCGATCATTCGCGCGAAGGCGCCGGACCAATCGAGCGGCGCGCCGAGCACCTGGAGCTTTCCGCAGATCTCGGTAAAGAGCGCGAGTGAGTGCAGCTCCTGTACGGCGCGCGTCCGCCACAGATCGGCGGCGCGATCGAGATCATCACGCTGATATTGGCTGGGATCGAAATCGGACCAAGCGATGCTGCCGTGGCGTGGTCGTGCGATCGCCTCGTGTTCGCGGGTCAGTGCCAGCTTGCCGCCACTGAGCCTCTTCAGCGCGTACATTCGCCTAGTGTTTGGGCGGCGCGTTCACCGTTTTGGGCAGCGGTGCCGTCGCATTCATGTGCGGGACGAGAAATGGTGGTTTGCTCACTGGATCCGGGATCGGTGCGCTACCTGTTGCGAGCGGTGCGGGTGCCGCGCTCGCGTCGGAGGCTGCGCTCGCGCTGGGCGCTGGGCTCGGCTGGCCCGAGTCGTAGACCAGCTCCGGCGCGTTCATATGCAGGGGTTCCGGAGCCTGACTGTGGCACGCTGCTTCGCCGCCCAAACCGAGCAGTGCGATGCCCTGGGTCAGTAGTCGCAAGCGTTCGAGACGATGATCGCGCATGGGCTAGGCGTATTCCGGCGCACCGAGAGCGGGCGCTTCGAGTTGGATTGAAACTTCGAATCGGCTGCAGGATCCCAGCCGAGAGACACTACGTCGGAGAATAAAGCACGCCCGCGGGTCGGTCTCAGCAGAAAGGGTTTACCGCAGCTTACGAGCTCGTTGCGGCTCAGCCGCCGTAGGGCACGACGAACCAGGAGATGGCCAGAAAATGCAGGGCGCTCCCCAGGAGCACGAAGCCGTGCCAAATCGCGTGATGGTAGCGAATGCGGCGCAGCACGTAAAACAGCACGCCCACGCCATAAGCCACACCCCCCGCAAGGAGTAGCAGCGAAGCATGGGTACCCAGGGCTCGCGTCACCTCCGGCAGTGTGAGCGCGACCGCGCTGCTCATTGCCAAATAGGCGAATAGCGGCCCGCCGCGCCTGCCATCGCGACGTGAAATCACCAAGTACGAGCCGAGAAGCGAGACCAGCCAGACGCTCGTCAGGAGCAGGTAGCCGTGCACGTTGCGCAACACGCTCAAGGCGAGTGGCGTATAGGTGCCGCTGATCAACAGAAAGATGGCGCAGTGGTCGAAGCGCTGAAATGCCCGCTTCGCGCGTGAGTTGCTGCCAGGCACGGCGTGATAAGCGGTCGAAGCCGCGTACATCAACACCAGCGCCGCGCCGTACACCGCGCAGCCCAGCGCGGTCACCGAACTTCGCCGCAGCGCGAGCGCGATCAGGAACGCCACTGCTGGAATGCTAAATGCGGTCCCCAGGCCGTGTGACAAGTAATGTGCGCGCTCCTCCGCGAGGGAAAACCGCGGCCGCGGTTCGCTAACGATCGGGCTCGAAGTTGACACGCTGCGAGCCTACCTTTGTGGACTGTGAAGCAACGTCATCTTCTCGTCAGTGCGCCGCGGCGAATCCCACCGCGCGAGCACGGACCAGGCCGACCTCGCCGTTTTGTCCCGTTCGACGGCGATTCTCGCGAGCGCGGAATGGGGGCGGTGGGGCATTTTTCAGCAAAGTGGCGGGCTGCCGCGAACGGTCGCATCGGTCACGCGCTCTGAATTGGTGAGTCGCGCGGGCGACGGGCTCAGTCCTCGTCGGAATTTCGCTTGATCTCGTAGCGATGTAGAAGCCGCGTCAAATACATGCGGTCGAGCTTTGCCTTGCGCGAGGCGCGGCTGACATTTCCGCCCGCCCAGATCATCAGCTGTTCCAGATACGCGCGCTCGAAATTCGAGATCAGCTCCTCTTTGGCGACCTTGAAATGCGAATCGATCATGCGCGTAGGTCCCTTCGCGTGGTCGCCGGTATTGGCGCCGGTTGCTGGAGCGTTGGCTCGCGATGCTTCGGCCACGTTGCCGAGCACGATCGCGCGCTCGACGTAATTTCTGAGCTCGCGCACGTTTCCAGGCCAATCCTGGCGCGCGAGATTCTGATACACCTGAGCGGTGAATAGGCGCTCGTCCTCTGTCGCGCCCATCCGCTCCAAAAATGCTCGCACCAGGTCCGGAATGTCTTCCGGCCTTTCGCGCAGTGGAGGCAAGCGCACGGTAAATACCGACAAGCGAAAGTACAGATCTTCGCGGAACCGCCCGCGATTTACTTCGCGCTCGAGCGTACGGTTGGTCGCAGCGAGTACGCGCACGTCGATTCTGCGCGGCTCGTTCTCGCCCGCGCGCCGGATTTCTCGATTCTCCAAAGCGCGCAGCAGCTTGGGCTGCATATCGAGTGGCATCTCGCCGATTTCGTCGAGAAAGACCGTGCCACCATTGGCGCCTTCGAAAGCGCCGATCCGTGCCCGATCCGCGCCGGTAAATGCGCCCTTGGTGTGACCGAAGAGCTCGCTCTCGATCAGGTTCGGGGAGATCGCGCTGCAGTCGATGATGATGAAGGGTCCGTCTGCGCGCGCACTACGCCGCTGTATTTCGTGCGCCACGAGCTCCTTGCCCGTGCCGCTCTCGCCTTGAATGAGCACCGTGGCGTCGGTCGGCGCAACTCGATCGAGCACGCTGAACATCTGCCGCATGGCCACCGTCCGGCCACGGAGTTCACCGAACTGGGAAACCTCGGGGACCCGCTGGACGCGCTCCGAGCTCAATGGACGAACGCGGAGCAGCGAATCGCCAATCGATAGCTGGCACTCACCGCTCGGCAAAATGGCGTCGCGGATCCGCACTCCCGAGAGCATGGTGCCATTGAGTGAGTCCGTGTCGGTCAGACTCCAGGCGCCGCGGACCAAGCCGAGCACGCAGTGAAAGCGGGACACGCTCCGATCCGCCAAGACGAGCTCGTTGCTCTGGTGAGAGCCCACTCGGATGCGCTCTCCCTCGAGCTCGATGGCGCGCGCCGTGGCCTTACCCGCCTCTCGCTCGACAGTGACCAGTAAGCGCGGCACTGCGACCGTGCCGAAGCCCGCGGGCTTGTGCGGACCCACGAGCGTCCAAACATCATCCTCGCTCACGGGCGGCGAGGGCGGCAATTTGCGCATGATCTCACACGATACGTGCTCGCCCAAAAGCCGTCGAGGGCGTTCAGCTCGGCGCGCCGATAGGCCGAGAAACTTGCGCGTTCCGCAACCGAGTCGAATGAATCCGCGCCTCGACGGCTCGCCGAACCTGGACCCGGCGGTCCAGGCGACGCCGTCTGCCGAAGCGGGGCGGTCGACCGACAATAGCCCTCGCGGAAACCGCCAGTGGCGGAGTTCGCTACCGAGTGGTTCGAATTCTAAGCTCGGACGCGCGCGTCTGTCGTTCGTGCGCTGTCGACGGCTTTGAAATTCGGAATCGGATCTCAGTCAAAAAGGCGCCTGAAATTCCCGCGCGGCGCGACCATTCGTTCGCTAGCGGTGGGGAGCGGTGCCTCAACCTGGGACAGGTTCCACGTTTCTGGACAGAGCGACTCGCCCGAGACGGGCGCAGCGCTCATCGCACACGAATGTACAACACACTACCAAACGCGATCGCGCGGTGCAGATTGCGCACTGGCCGCGCTCGCATTGCTGATACGTTTGTGAGTAGCGAAAAATGGCAGCTGCGAGGCAGGGACAGCACGAGCAGATCATCGATCGCTACGCGATTTACGACAAAATCGCGGCCGGTGGCATGGCGGTCGTGCACTTGGGGCGGCTACTCGGGCAGGCTGGATTCTCACGTACCGTCGCCGTAAAACGCCTGCACCCGCAGTTCGCATCGGACCCCGAGTTCGTGGCCATGTTCCTCGACGAGGCTCACCTCGCCGTGCGTGTGCAGCATCCCAACGTGGTCGCGCCGCTCGACGTCGTGGTCGCTGACGGCGAACTCTTGGTCGTGATGGAGTACGTCTCGGGCGAGACGCTGTCGCAGCTGATGCGCGCCACCGCACTCGGCGCTCCGCCGGGCGCGGTGCCGGTCTTGGCGAGCGTCATGGTCGGCACGCTGTACGGCCTGCACGCGGCGCACGAAGC
>Ga0207667_10005840_pt1 | contig 14987 bp, 6 predicted proteins | sample KBSCornC52_FD_184301 | JGI IMG/M metagenome (GOLD analysis project Ga0207667, IMG submission 184301) | Corn rhizosphere microbial communities from Kellogg Biological Station, Michigan, USA - KBS Corn C5-2 (SPAdes) (version 2) | ecosystem: Host-associated > Plants > Roots > Rhizosphere > Soil ... | reverse complement strand
ATTTTTTAAGTATCAAGAGCCGCGACAAATCGAAGGGGTTTATCCTTTTCAGTGGCGAAACGGACGAAGGCACCGGCGTAGCACGGGTCAGTGTGAATGGGGCCGAGGCGGTCGGTCAGAGTACCGTTGTTAATTAAGATGGGGAAAGAGGCTTCGCACTTTTTTAGGAGGAGGGATGCTCGCTTATTGCCCGGAACCAGAGCCGATGAATCCATCGGTCAAGGTCTTGAGAAAATTGACCAGATCGGTTTCCTCATCGGGCGTCAGTTCGAGATGACCGATTTGCCCGTTGGTGGCTACGTCCGCTTCGCCCTGGCGGGATTCGGAGGGCGTGAGACCGGCGACATTCTGGACATTGTCGAGGACCTCCGGCGCGGGGAAAAGTGCAGTATACCCGGCGGGTGGGCCGGTGCGGAGATCGAACGCCACGTCCTCGCCCACGGTATTCACCGCGATGTTGCGCTTGTTATAGAAATGCACGACCTCCTCAAGGCTCTTGAAGACGCCATTGTGCATGTAGCTCTTCACAAAATCCGCCGAAGACCGCTGGTCCACGTTGCGCAGGCTGGGGGCTTTAAAGAGACCGCGAAAATCCGCGATGTCGCCGGGCGTGTTCGTCATAAAGTGAACGCCGCCCGGTGAGGGATTCGGATTGGAGCCGAGGCCGTAATCGATAAAGGCTGCGCCCTGCGGATTGTATCCATTCGGGTTGTTCGTCGGATCCGTTTCCTGATAGAAAGGGTTGTTTGGATTCGGCGGCGTGCCGATGTTCGCGTAACAGTACATAGTGAACACCTCACGGTCCGCGGTCACACTCGACACGGAATCGAGCGGCGCGGAGGAATGGCAGGCGAAACACTGCGCTTTGCCGAAGAAGAGCTGGCGGCCATTTTCCTCGGAGGCGGTGAACTGATAGAGATTCGCCGGCGGCGTGGCGTTCGCCGAGGCATCATATTTGGAGGTAAATGGATTCACCTCTTCGGAGGCCTCATAGGCTGCGATAGCCTGGCCGGCCATGGCACCCACCTTCGCCTCGTTGCCCGCTTGAAAAACATTGGCGCCAAAGACTTGCTGGAACAGCGGCGCGTAGGATGCCTGGCTCAAGGCGTGCGCCACATCGGGTGAGTAACCGCCATGCATGGGCGGAAGCGGCCCGACTGCGGTGTTAGCCATTTCATTCGGACCAATGAAGGGGAACAACGCCTGTGCGGCATTGGTCGGCGCATGGCCATCCCAGAAATTGCCGCCGGACCACAGTTGCTGGCCATTGTCGAAATACGGTCCACTGGGACTGAACGTCGAGTAGGCAATCGCCTGTGGCTTGCGAAAGCCGGAGCGACCGGCGACGGCTCCCGGCACCGGCCCCGCGGAGAAATTGATCGCGGAATTCGGTCCGGTGAAACCCGCGGCAGGAGAATGGCACCCGGCGCAGGAAAGACCGGTGGGATTGGAAAGCGAGCTATCGAAGAAGATATCCTTGCCCAACTGCTCGATGGGCGAGAGCGGCACGGTGATCTTCACGCGCATGAACGCGGAGGGGAGATTGCCGACGAAGGCCTGGAAGCTGTGCATCGAACCCGAACCGGTATCGGGCAGCGAAGTCCAGATCGGAGGATTCAGCGAAGGCGTCCATTCCGCGCCGTAGATGATGCCGCTGAGGCCCGCCGGTGGGCTGAAGTTGAGCCCGAGATTGCCGGCGTTGAGGATCGGCTGCGGGACTTGATTGGCAGCGGGCGAAGTGGGATCCAGCCCGAAGGCGTATTTCACCAGGTTCGGAATGCCGTTGCCATTGAAGTCGGCGGCGTTGGCCGCGTTGCCTGCGTCGGCTGGAGTGCCAAGGAGATTCCAACGCCAGTTTTGGAGAGGCGTCAATCGGACGACGGTGAGGGTGTAGAGATTGGTCGTCACGCTGTCGCGCGCGGTGACGATCGTGTCGATGACGTTGCTTCCCGTGTGGAGGTTGATCGGGGCACTGGCCACACCGGCAGCGACGGCAGACCCATTGATGGTGATCGTCGCACCGGCGTCTGCCGGAGTGGGAGTGACGAGGATCGCCGAGACGCCGTCGGAAACGTAAACGGTGTAACGCGCGTTCGCGCTATCGAACGCGGTGTCCAATACGCCGGCGCTCGGCACCAGGTTGAAGAGATTCGCATTGGTCAGCGAGCCCGATGCTGTCAACGAGAAGATTGTGCCGTTTTCCGCGGCGCCGCCATATTGCGTCATCCCGTAGAGCAGGCCGCCCTCGGAAGAGACGGCCGGCGTTCCGACGGCGAGCAGGCCATCCTCGGGCCCGCCGGCAAAAGTTTGGAGCAGAGTGAAGGCCGATCCATCCAGGCTCAGGGCATAGACCGTCCCGGTGCCGTTATTGAACGTGGTGCCAAATCCGCTGCTGGTGCCGTAGAGTTGCGCACCGGAGAGCGCCAGCGATCCGTAGGGGCCGGCGCCATCGTTGCCGTCGAAGCTGTGCAACATCTGGAAGCCGCTACCGTCGATGTTGAGGCTGAAGATCGCGCCATTCTCTGTTGCCCCGCCATTGTACGAAACGCCATAGAGCGTGGAGCCCACCAGCGTGAGACCATTGCCACCGATGGGTTCCACCGCCTCGCCGCTGTCAAAGGTGCCGAAGCTGTGGAGCACGGCGAAATTGCTGCCGTCAGTGCCGATGCGGAATACCGTGCCTTCGTCATTGGCCCCGCCGGCATTGGTCAGGCCATATAGTTGGGAACCGATGAGGGTGAGGGAACCTTCGGGAACAGCGCCATCGTCCACCGCCTCGGTGAAGCTGTGCAGAACCTGAAAACCGGTGCCATCGGTATTGAGGCTGAAAATCGTGCCGCGCGTGCTCGTGCCACCAAAACGCGTCATGCCGTAGATCTTCGATCCCGATACCGTGACCGCGCCGTAGGGCGCGCCGCCATCGTTGCTCGCGGACAATTGGCTGCCGGTGAAACCATGCAAAACCTGGAATCCCGTGCCGTCGATATTGAGGCAAAATACGGTCCCGCCATTGGATGGCGGCCCTACCGGAGGGACGATCCCGCCGACGGGAGTCATCCCATAGAGGACTGAACCCACCAAGGTAAGGGAGGATAGCGGCGCGGCGCCATCGGAACTGATTCCGTCGTTGGTAAAGCTGTGCAACACGGCATACCCGCTGCCGTCGACATTCACGCGAAAGATCGTCCCCACCGATTGGCTGCCCCCATTGCTCGTCATGGCGTAGAGCACGCCCTGTCCCAAAACCAGCGAGCCATAGACCGCGGGAGCGCCGTCGGAGGTACTGAAACTATGCAGAATCGAATCGTCCGCGTGGCTGGTCGAGAAACCGATTCCCGCCAGGGCCATCAAGAACAACGTGCCTCGCAACTTCATCGGGGATTCTTCGTTTCTGGGGGGCTTTCCGGGTAGAACGGGAGGTGGGAGGCGACGGAATACGGCGGGTATCCTCGCGTATCCAGAGGTGCAATCAAGGCAACTCTTCCAGAGCCGATCCCGGATTCGGCGCTCGCTCCTTGCCGCTGCCAAATGCTATGCGAGACGCCGCGACAGAACTCCCCCAGCCCCATGCATTACGTCGAATTCAAGGCTGCCATCCAACAACACCTGCAACGCCATCGCCAGGGGACCACCTGGATTGAACTTCGAGACACGCTGGCGTTGCCCTACGATCGGCCGTGCCCGGAATGGACGCGTCGCTTGGAAACGGAGATCGGACTTATTCGCCGCAAAGGCTCTGGACGCTCGTTGATTTGGGCGCTGGGGTCGACGGGTTAAGCCCGATCCCGCGCCTGATCGCTGAGCCTACTTCGCGGGATTTTCCGTCGTTCCGTAGACGGCCAGTTCATGGAAGGACCAGAAGCATCCTTTGTCTGACCCAGTCTGGATGATGCGGACAAAGCGGGTGACGGTCTTGGACGGGAAGTCGATCGTGGTCATGGCCGTGCCGGTGCCAGAAACAATGGGGTTGGACCAGGTTTCGCCATCGTCACTCAGACGCACTTCGTATTTGCGCGGGTAGTCGTCCTTGGAAGCCAGGGCATCGAGGGTCACGCGAGTGAGGCGCTGGGGACTGCGCATGTCGAACTGGAACCATTGGCCTTCGCGCTGCGGTTTGCCCGTGGACCAGCGCGTCTTCGGATCGCCGTCCCAGGCGTGTTTGGTGTCCTTGTCGTTGTCCGAGGCGTTGAACGCCCATTGGCTCATGATGGCGCGTGGCATCGGAAGGTACGGAGCAAGCTCGGTGAGAGAGTAGGGGGCGTGATCGCCCGAGGCAGCGCGGATGGTTGCGACTTGCTGCGGGGTGATAGTGGGGGCGGAGTTGCCGAAGCTATTGCGGACGAAGGTCAGGACCTCGGCGATCCATTGGTCGTCATTCGCTTTCTGCGGAACCATCTGTCCGGGATACGTCTTGCCATCGACCTCTCCGGAAAGGCCGTGCAGCACGATGCGCACGATTGCCTCCGGGCTGCCGTTGACCCGCGGAGAACCGGCCAGCGGGGGCGCGAGATGCATTCCATCGGAGGAGATCACGCCCTTGCCATCGATGCCGTGGCAGGCGAAACAGATCTGTGCGTAGTGTTCGCTGCCTTTGCGCATCAGCGCCATCCCGACCGGGTCGATCTTGACCGAAATGCCGCTCGGATTCTTCGGGTCAAATTTCAAGCTCTGGGTGGCCGAGGCGACGATGATCTCGTTGCCGGGGTGGGCTGCGGCCGTCGCCTGGATCAAGGCGTGCGCGCCTTTTTCCGGCACGAAGCGGAGCGAGTCGATCGCTTGCACGATGACATCCGGAGAGTGGTCCTTGAGCAGCGGTTCCAGCTTGGCGATGACCTCCTGGTCGTTGTTTTTCAGGTAGATTTCGCTGATCCGGATGGCCGTGGAACGAACGCGCTCATCGGCATCGTGAAAAGCGTCGAGGATCAACTGGCGATCGGTGGCGCCGAGCCCGTCGAGGGTCCAGAGCGCGTGCATGCGACCGAGCGGCGCGGCACCGGTGCGAGCGAGCGTGACGAGGGCGGGGATCACGCTCTTGTCGCCCTTGAGGACGAGGAGCTTCTGCGCGGTGTCGCGCCACCAGCCATTCGGATTCGAGAGGTGCTGGACGAGTTGCGCGGGCGTTTCTTCGAGCATGTGCGGCTGCGGGCCGGGTTTGAAGCCATCGTGAACCAGCCGATAGATGCGGCCGTGTCCGGTATATTTGTCGTAGCCTTCGCGCACCACGGTATTGCGGAGATAGCCACCGGCGGGAACCCACGCGCTTTCCTGGATGATCCCGTGGTGCATATCCACGATGTAGAGACAGCCATCGGGCCCGGTCGCCGTCCAGACGGGGCGGAAGGCGAGATCGGTGGAGGTGATGAACTCGGTGCCGGGTGTGGCATTCGAGAGGATGCGCGTGCCGTCGACGTTGTTGACTTTGGCGAGGCGAATCAGCCGCCCCACGGGCTCAGGCAGGATGTAATCGCCGACGAGATCCTTCGGCAGGCGATCGCCGCGGAAGATGGATTGGCCGCCGCACCCGGTGAAATGATTGAGGGTGCCCTTGATATTGTGAATGCGGCCCAGTCCGCCTTGCGTGTCGAGCGTCTGGACGCCCGGGAAAGTCTCGGCGAAGCCCGGCTCCGTTTCATCCGGAAGGACGAGACTGCCGTAGACGGGGTATTGCTGAAAACCGAAAGCCGGATTTTCGCCACCGGCCGCCGAGCAGAAGAAGCGGCCCTGATCGTCCATGGCCAGGCCCCACTGCGAAGTGCGCCCAAAGATCTGATTGGACTCCATGCCCTTGCTCGTCAGGCGGAAACGGCGGGAAAGAGTGCCGGTGTAGAGATAGTTGTCGATGCCCCACTCGAGCGCAGTGTCCTGATGTTCGAGATTCGATTTCGTCGGTTCACCGTTGTAGAGCTCCACCTTCTGGTCGGCGACTCCGTCGCCGTTGGCGTCGCGGTAGCTGACAAACTTCCCGGTGTAAGTCTCGGCGATGATCACGCGATCATCCAGCGGCAGCACCATGCGCGGCAGGACGAGGTGATCGGCGAAGACCGTGGCCTTGTCGAGGACGCCATTGCCCTTCGTGCTGGTCAGTCGGGTGACGCGCGAAAGCGGTTCGTTCTCTCCGGTGCCGTCCGCATCGCGCATGTAAGTGCGCATCTCCGCGACATACATGCGCCCGTCGCCGTCCCAGGTGCACATCACGGGATGCACGATGGTTGGCTCGGAAGCGACGAGTTCCAGATGATAACCCGGCGGCACCTTGATGCGGGCCATGGCTTCCTTCGCGCTCAAATCGGCCAGGGGAAGACGCGGCACGCCGCCCGGAAAGCGCCGGCTGGTCAGCTCGGCCGTGGGGAAATCCGCGGGAATCGGCGTGGTGCAGCGGCCCGTGGCCAGCCACTCGATGGAACGCAGGACCACAGTTTGGAATCCGACGCAGGACATCGGCGCGGTGTTGTCGCCGACATGACCCATCACATTGGTGATTACTTTGCCTTTGCCATAGGGAATCCACCACACGATCGGTTCATTCTTGCCGAAGCCGCCATATTTCGGGTCGTCGTAGGCGCTGAGCAGAATGTGCACATTCTCCGCCGGCCCACGCTGGCCGTGGTAGAGCTCATCCTTCACGTGCAGCCATTTCTCCGGCATCCCGGCAGTGATCGGATTGCTGTGATCGCGGACGGTCAACTGCCAGTCCCACTGCTTGCCATGCCCGCAGTCGCGTCCTTTGCCCGGTTCCTCGCGCACCAGCTTGCCCTGATCATCGAGATAGAGGCTGGCGCCATAGTCGGAATGCCGCCAGAGCAGCCCCGCCATCTTTTCGTATTCTTTCCAACCGGTGAAGCTGTTGTTCGCTGCGTGGATGAGCACGACCGAACCACCGCCGGCCACATATTTCTCAAACGCCGTCTGCACCGCCTGTGGCCACGCCTCACCGTTGTAGTCGAGGACGATGCACTGGTATTTGTCGAACTGCGGATGCCATGCCGCCCAGTCCGCGGCCGGCGCGCCCTTCGGCGGCGTGTTGGATTCCTCGGCGGTAAAGCCCGGCTGGCCGTTGAGCAGCGCGAGCAGAAATTCATTACCGATCTTCCAGTCGTGATTGTTCTGTCCGCCAATCACGAGGACCGGGATGGCCCTGGCGCTTTTGCCGGTGCGAGCGGGCGCTGCGTTGTTTTGGGCGGCGGCCGCGAGTGGACCGGTCACCAGGCAGAGGATGGCGCAAAGGAAACTGCAGAAGGTGCGGGGGAATAGGGAGATCTTGACGGACATGACGGTGGGGATGAGGCGGGGAATGTAGCCGCCGCGAATCCACGTGGGTATCCCCGAAAGCGGGGTACTCGCGGTGCGGGTGGAGGGGGTTGCCGCGAAGCGGCTCCCAAAAAAAGCCCGTCATCCTGAGCGCAGTGCCCCGAGGGCGAAGGCGGGCGGGGCACGCCGCTCAGGATGACGGGCTTTTTTTTTGAGCGCTACGCGCGTCTCTACCTAACGCTCACTGCCCGCAATGCACTTGGTTTGCCAGTTCGAATGACGAATCAACCTACGAAAAATGTTTGGCCACGGCTTCCGTGCGGTTCTTCACCTGGAGTTTGATGCAGATGTTCTTCACGTAACTGCGGACCGTTTCCGCGCCGATCCCCAGCTGGTCGCCGATTTCCTTGTAGATATATCCCGAGGCCAGCAGCTCGATGACCTCGCACTCGCGGGGCGAGAGCTTCTCCGTTTCGCGCGCCGGCTTGGTCGCGCCGCGGAAATACTGCACCACCTTGCGCGCGATGTGCGCGGAGAAGGGCGCGCCGCCCGAGTGGACATCGCGGATCGCTTCGAAAAGTTTCTCCGGCGGACCGGACTTGATGAGATATCCGCTCGCGCCCACCTTGAGCGCGCGGAAAATGCGATCCGCGTCCTCGTAAACGGTGAGCATGATGAACTCCAAATCCGGCAACTGCTTCTTCAGCACGGCCACGCAGTCGATGCCGGACATGCCGGGCAATTCGATATCCATCAGGACGACATCGGGCGGACGCGCCGGGATTTTCTGCACGGCCTCTTCCGCGGAGCCGATGGTGTAGAGGCACTCGATGTCGCGCGCGCTTTTCAGCACGCGGACGAGTTGATCGCGCAGCCCGGGATCATCTTCCACAACCACGACGGTTTTCTTTTCTTTCATCGGCTTAAGATTCGGGAGGGATGGGGACTTCGAAATGCACCTGGGTCCCGGCTCCGGGAGAACTTTCAAAAGAAATGATGCCGCCGATCAATGCCATTCGGCGACGCATATTGCCCAGGCCATTGCCAGCCACCACCGTCGCGGAGTCAAAGCCGCGGCCGTTGTCGGCGATGGTGATGCGCAAACGGGGATCGTCGAACTCGACTTGCAGGGTAATCTCCGTCGCGCCCGAGTGCTTGATCGCATTGTGCAGCGCTTCTTTCACGGCGAGGGTGACATTGTGACGAGTCTCGCTGGTTACGCGGCGCTGGTCGGGCACTTCGCAGGAATGGATGCGCCCACGAATTCGCGCGGTCTCACAAAGGTTGTGCGTGAGCTGGCAGACGTAATCGACCAGCGATTCAAGGTGGTCGTGTTCCGGGTTCACCGTCCAGACCGTCTGGTTCAGCGCGGCCACCAGCTCGCGAGCCATCCCGGAAATTTGCTGGAAGTTTTCCCGCGTCGTCGCGCTCTGCGGCTCGTTCTCCGCCAGCCCGCTGACCAGCGAAATATGGGTGAGCCGCGCGCCAAGATCGTCGTGCAGATCGCGGGCAATGCGCAGGCGTTCCCGCTCGATCGTGTGCTCCTGCTCGGCGCGCGCAAGATGCTGCCGGATGCGTTTGCGGATGATCGTCCGGCCGCCCAACCAAAGAAGAAGCGCCACGACAACCGACCCGCTAACCCAGAAAAGAGGATGCTTCCACAGCGGCTCCAGAACCACGAAATCGAGCCGCCGCTCGACGGTCAATGGGCTGCCGTTGGTGTCCAGTTCATTGGTGAGAAAGCGATAGTGGCCGGCGTTCAGCCGCCCGTAATTTACCTCGAATCGACTGCCCGTTCCGATGTTATACATCTCGGTCCACTCCACGGTGAGCGATTCGCCGGGCTGAACCTGGGGCGCGTCGGCGCGAGGCAGATTCCATTCCGCGTGCGCATTGGGATCGTCATCCAGGATGCAGAAAGCCTCGCCCGTAGCGGTGTCGACCATCTTGGCCATGGAAGGACGGGTGCCGCTGCGTCTCCATCCGCTTGGGCTGGCGCCTGCCTGATCTGGGGCGGCGGCGAAAAGAAGTTCCGCGCCGGTGGGGGAGTTTCGGAAGATCTTCAATCCGCGCACCACATAGATGCCCATCGCGGTCGGCGGTCCGGAAGAGGAAATGGCCACGGTCAAAAAGGTGCTATCCGTGGGAACCCGCACCGTCTCGCGTCGCTCGGTGAAAGTGGAATTCTCGACGCTGCCCCGCCATCCCGAGCTGATGCCTTCCACGACGAAGGTCCGTTGCGCCACCTGATCACCGGCGGCATTGCCGAAGCGCACCATCAAACTCATTTCGCTGCGGAGTTGCCGCCAGCCATTGTCCACTCCCTCCAGCTTGAACTGCACGCGGCGGCTGCCTTCCGTCTCGTCTTCCGGGGATCGTCCCAGCCGAAAGCTGACCGACTTGTGGGAAGCGGGAACGCGAAAGCCTTCCGCCGTCGCGGCGAGGGGTTTGCCGTCGACGAGGATTTCCGCATTCGCTGAGGATGCCACCTGCGGCGGTTCCGCGCTGGAGAGTAGGCCAAGGAAAAATCCACCACCGACCAAAGCCGCTGCGAGCCATCGGCGGAAACGGCGGTGAGATAAGAGCAGCGCTGGCACTTTCAACATCCTATCGCATTTTAAAGTGTAGTCATTGAGAGCGGTTGGGCAGCGGAGCTCCGGGGAGCGCGCCCGTCCCGGGTGCTGGTTTCGGTGTCCCGCCGAAACGAACTTTCCTGGATAGCGCAAAAGCGAAGAGCAAAGTTTTAAAAGTTCGCGAAGGCGAGGACGCCTTCGCCAGCACCCGGGACGGGTGCGCTCCCCGAAGTTCTCCTGCCGCGCCACTACTGCAACTACGGGTTTGTTTAAAATGCTCTATGTTGTTCTGCAGGTTGATGGGCATCGAAATCACTATAGCGCTCTCCAAAGTAATTTCCGATAGCGGGCCACACACCTTCGAATGCCGAACGCGACCTGCATTCGGAACTACAAAAGACGATTGTCACTTGCTCGCCGCGGGCGAGAGGAGCTCCAGGACCTTTTTTGCCGCGGCAGTCTCGTCGTCGGGATCGTAGCCGGATTTCGTCCAGGCCACTTTCCCGTCCGTCCCGATGACCACGGTGTGCGGAATTCCGTCCACGCCAAATTGCCGGGCCACTTCCTGTTGCGCGTCCAGGGCTACGGTGAGTTTCAAGCCGCGGAGCTCGAGGAACTGTTTCACTGCCTCGGGATCCTCGCCTTGATCGACTCCGACAAACGTGACTTTATCGGCAGGAAGCGCCGCCATCGATTGAACCAGCGCGGGCAGCGACTTGACGCAGGGGCCGCACCAAGTGGCCCAGAAGTCGAGGACGACAATCTTTCCCTTTTGCTCGTCGAGGTCGAAGTTGCCTCCGCCGAGGAGCGCCAGTTTGAAAGACTTCGGCGCCTTTCCGAGCATGGGCGAAGCTTCTTCTCCCGCGCCGGGCAAAGTCGGGTCCGGCGCATAGACGAGCTGCCAATGGTCGAGTGCTTTGTAAGCCGGGGAAGCCGGAGGCGCCCCGCTGCGGATGGAAGAGATTTCGGAAAGCGGGATGGTGCAGCGGCCGTAAACCGGATGATGACCGGTGACCTTGTCGTTCTCGAATTTGTCCACCACCAATCCCAGGCTGCCGCCGTTGGTCAGTGTCAGCCAATGCGTCGCGGGGCCGAGGTTCCCGCCGAAGTCGGTATTGATCAGGGCGGCGAATTTGCTGTGGCCGGCTGGCCCATTTTTCATCGTGAACTGCCGGGAATCCGGATTCCAGGAGACGGTGGCGCCTTCGGCAAAGGGCACGCCTTTGGCTTCGAGCACCGCCTGGACGGAATCCGCTGAACCGAACGCATCCGGCTTCAACCAATAAGTGCGCTGCGTGAGCTCATTGCCCGGCGGCGGCGCCGGACTCAGGACGATTGTCTTACTCGCGTCGACCCGCCACACGAGATGGTAGATTCCACAGATCGAGTCGAGGGCTTGTCGAGCGGTTTGACCGTTAAAGCGGAAGGAGGCTTTCCGCTCCGTCGTGTCGGGCAACTTGAACTTGAGACCGGGCACTTCTGTTTGGAGGACGCCGATCAAGAGCTTCAAATCCGGATTTTGGTAGCGGCTGTAACTGCGCATGGGTTGGTCCAATCCCGCCGGTTCCGCCTGGTCGAGCGCGTCGGGCGCGTCGGGTTCGAGTGGTTTTTCCAGCCAGACGATCGCTTTGACGCGGTCGCGTTTCACGCGGAGTTCGTCGAGGCCGGAATGGACGAGGAAAGAATTGGCCGTCGCCGCGGTCACCTCGCCACGGAGAATATCGCCATTCGCGGCGATGAGACCGTGCTTGGGTGGATTATTCCGGCGAAAGCGCGGCACGGTGAGCGCCTGGCTCCTGGCGTCGGCTGCGACTTCCGGCAGCCAGGTCCGGCCCGGAGCGAAGTGAGCGGAGAAATCGGCCAATTGGACGGCGTTGACCGTGTTCCCCCAAGCGCTGGCCGGTTCAATGATCAAGCCCGCGCCATGCCGTTCGGACGGCGGGATCCTGAAAGTATCGACCGGTATGCCGTTGACCTGAAGGTCGACCGTTTGAGCGTTGACGACGAGGCGGACGGTGAAGTCGCCTGGTTCGATATATGTCTCGCTTTCGGTCGAGAACTGGCCTTCCGACCCTTCCATGCCGGAATATAATTCGTTTCCGGTGCAGACGAGCAGCGCGCGCGGGGCTTTCGTGATGTCCGTGCCATTGCAAAATAGGCGGAGACGAAAACTGGACCAGCCGTGGGTCTTGACCTTGAATCGAACGTCATTGCCCTGCAAAGCAATCGGATGGCCGATCACTGTGCCAGGTTGCATGGTGAGTTCACTCGTGCGCTTCACGCTTTGGGCATCACCCTTGAGTATCCGCCATCCCGCGTCATCGAACCCTTCCAGATTGGCTCCGAGCGGCGGATCGAACTGGACGCCATTGAGGTTGCCCGCCGGCAGTTTCTTCGCCTCGACGATGGGGGATTCGAATTCGGCCCCGGCCTGGTCGATGGAAGTCAGGGTGCCGGGCAGCACGTCTCCGGACTTGGTATAAAAGAGGGCGGAAACCTTGGGGAAAGTGGTCTTTGGAGGGAAGTGCCGGGTCAGTTCGCTGGAGGTCTTTTTCGATGGAATGGCCGGTTGCAGGCCGCCAATCGCCATCCAGCGATACTGGCTGTCATCCGCGACAGCGAATTTGCCGTGGAGCGTTTTCGGCCCGATCACCAGCTTGTCCAATTGATCGAAGGGTTGCCCGAAGTCCGTCTTATCCGTGGGCTCGTTTTGAAAACGGAGCTGACGCAAACCATCGAGATGGGCGGTGATCGGAGCATCCGTGAACGCAGTCTCGATCGCTGCGGAGCCCTCTTTCACCCCGGCGACATGCCCCATCAAGAGCGTTCCATCGTTGCAGGCCAAGGACGCCTTGGGCTGCCGTGGCTTGACCGGATCCGTCGAGAAGATCACGGCATCGATGTTATCGAGCGGGAAATTCTGCTCCTCAGCCTCCGCACCCGCGTGCAGGGAAATGGCATCCGGTGCGCCTTGCGCGACTTCGCCCTCGAGGATGCGCCCATCGGCCAGCTCCACGCGCGGCCGGCCCGCATCGAATTTCGGCGGCGCCGAACCATCCCACGCACGAACGCGGACGAACTCGAGCGAAAGGTCGTGCCCTTTGTTCTGCAATTGCACGATGCCCTTGCCCGAATCCCGGCCTCCCGAGGTTTTCGGAGCTTCCGGCGTCGCCCATTCGACGAGCAGTTCACCACCGGGCGAGTAAACGGCGCACTTTCGCGCCTTCGTGTCCCAGCAAATTCGCAGGGCCACGCCGCGATCCGCCTCGGTGAGCTTGCGGATGGCTTTGAATTCATTGCCCATCCGCAGGACGAGATCTTCATCCCAGGTTTCGATCGTCAGCGCTTGTTTGGAGGCGGTTTCGAGAGTGACCCTGAAATCCGGCCGCCTGGAGGATTGGACGTGAAATTCAAAATCCAGGCTCTCCGGGAGCGACACGTTGAGAAACGCGCCGCGATTCCAGGAGGCGATTCCGAGGATGCCACCGGGTTCGGTGAGGAGAAGGGGAGCGGCGTCGAATCCCGATGATCCATTTCCGGAATTGGAACCGTTTTGGCGGGCCTTGAGATCCCAGCCGACGTCCGCGGCGGGGCCCGCCAGGATGAGATTCCTGCCGTGCAATCGCCACATGTCCAACACTTCCGAGCGCTTCAAGGCCAAGTCGCCGCAGCGTTCGCTCCGGATGGTGATGGAGTCCGGGGTGATCGAGACGAGATCGCCGAAAAGCTCGCTGCCATCGCGCATTCGAAAGCGGAACATCCCGGTGGGCTCGATGGGCGGCAATGTTCGCTCGGCTTTCCAAAGGACGGCACGATTCAATTCCAGCGGCCCTTCGAACGACGTTGATCTCCAGGAGACACTCGTTGCCGTTGCGTCGCCGATTTCGCCGAACAGCGTTTCGCCATTGTTCCACCACAACGTGAGGGGCGGGGGCGGGGGGGCCTGCGGCTCGGCCGCTTGAACAGCTGCCGCCAACAAGGCAGCCACTATGAAAACCGTTCTTTTCATCGCTCGTAAATCGGCAGGAACCGGTAATTCAGCGCCAGCGCCAGCAGCGACATCCCGGTGTTGTAAGCGCCTCCGTTGAAAGAGCCGTCATCCCTTTGCAATTCCTTCAACGCCGTGATCTGGGCGGCGTTCCATTTTTGCCAGGACTTGTAGTCCCCCTGAAAAAGCGCCTGCGCCATGTAATAACGGTAGTATTCCGCGTACGCGCCGGCTTCCTGGTGTTCCAGGTCTTCGGTCAAACGCTGCAGGCATGCCTTGTATTGGTCGGTCTCCTTGGATTTCGAGACGGCGCCGACCAGCGCCCCGATGGCCGTCAGGTTCATCGAACCGCCCATGCCGCCAAAGCCGCCCGTGTAGGCCACACCGCCGTCCTTCCCGGTGCTGCGCCGGATGTATTCCAACGCGGCGTTGACCGTTTCATCCGGGACGTCCATTCCCGCATTGCGCGCGGCGAGCAGGCCCATCAAGACCGCGCCGGTAACGGAGGTGTCGGAGTCGTAGGCATCCGGTGAATAGCGCCAGCCGCCCCAGCGATTTTTCTTCTGGGCCGTGACCGAGCACCGGATCGCGAGATCGAGCGTCTGGGCAATGGTCCGCACCGGCTTCGTGCCCGGCCAGAGCCGCGATTCGTCCACGACGCCGTAAGCCTCCGAAAGGGCCAGCATCGCGAAGCCATGATGATACATGCTGTTTGGCAAATAGCCGGTCGTGGCGTCCTGCGCCTGAATGAGGGAACGGACGGCGCGCTGCACATTCGTTGCGTAACGTCCGAAATTGGGATCTTCCCCGCTGGCGAGAAAGGCCATGAGACAAATGCCAGTCACGCCGTTACCCTGATAGCTCGCCTGCCAGGTGCCATCGGCGGCTTGATTGGCCGCCAGCCAGCGCAGACCACGCTCGTAGATCGCATCGACATCGGGGGAAATCTGCCCGCCGAAGCGCAGGGTGGGATCTTGCGCATGGCAGGGGAGATCAAAGGCGGTATTGGCGATGCCCCAAGCGAGTGCCCCGGCGGCCAGATGAGAAAGAAGGGAGCGCATTTTCATTGTTTGGCCGCCTTGGCCCGTGCCTCGTGGTTCTGCTTGATCCAGGTCCAGTAATTCATCACGTACCCGCACTGGCGACTCTTCGTCCACTGCTCGAAGGATTCCGCTCCG
>Ga0207667_10005839_pt1 | contig 14991 bp, 16 predicted proteins | sample KBSCornC52_FD_184301 | JGI IMG/M metagenome (GOLD analysis project Ga0207667, IMG submission 184301) | Corn rhizosphere microbial communities from Kellogg Biological Station, Michigan, USA - KBS Corn C5-2 (SPAdes) (version 2) | ecosystem: Host-associated > Plants > Roots > Rhizosphere > Soil ... | reverse complement strand
GGTCCGACCGGCGTCGGCAAGACGACGACGACGGCCAAGCTGGCCGCGCGCTGCGTGATGCGCCACGGTCCGGAAAAGCTGGCGCTGATCACGACGGACGCCTACCGTATCGGCGGCCACGAACAGCTGCGCATCTACGGCAAGATCCTGGGCGTGATGGTGCACTCGGTGAAGGACGAGGCCGACCTGCGCATCGCGCTGAAGGAACTGCGCAACAAGCATACCGTGCTGATCGACACGATCGGCATGTCGCAGCGCGACCAGATGGTGACGGAGCAGGTCGCCATGCTGACGGAGTCCGGCGCCGACGTGAAGCGCCTGCTGTGCCTGAACGCCACGTCGACCAACGAGACGCTGAACGAAGTCGTGCGCGCCTACCAGGGCACGGGCCTGGCCGGCGCCATCATGACCAAGATGGACGAAGCCGCGTCGATCGGCAATGTGCTGGACGTGCTCGTGCGCCAGAAGCTGAACCTGCACTACATCTCGAACGGCCAGCGCGTGCCGGAAGACCTGCACCTGGCCGACCGCGCGATGCTCGTCGACCGCGCCTTCCGCACCCGGCGCGACGCCGCTGCCCAGTTCGCGGATGCCGACCTGCCGCTGATGATGTCCGGCCTCGGCAACCTGAACAACGACCGTTCGCTGCGCGAGGTGTACGTTGGCTAGTTTCGACTTCGACCAGGCGGAGGGCCTGCGCCGGATGCTGGCCGGCCCCAAGCCGCGCATCGTGACCTTTCTTTCCGCCACGCCCCAGGACGACAAGGGCGCCATGCTCGTCAACCTGGGCGCCTCGCTGGCCCAGTCGGGCAATGACGTGATGATCGTCGACGCCTGCATGCGCGACTATGGCGTGGCGCAGCGCCTCGGCGTGGACCGCGGGCCTGGCCTGCTGCAGGTCGCGCGCCAGGAATGCGCGCTGAACCAGGTCATCCACCCGGTGCCGCAGGGTTTTTCCGTCGCCACGATGGCACGCACCACGGCCGCCAGCGCGGACGAGGCACGGCGCCTGGCCAAGACCTTCGACGTGCTCGTCAAGCAGGCCGGCAGCATCGTGATGGTCGACGGCGAGTTCGGCGACGACGACACGTTCCCGGTGCCCATCATGGCCACGTCCGAGATCGTCGTGCAGGTCTCGACGAGCGCCGCGTCGATCACGAACGCCTACGCGCTGATCAAGCGGCTGTCGCAGCACCTGGGCCGCCGTCCCTTCGGTATCCTTGTCACCGGCGCTACCGAGGCCGAGGCGAAGGTGGTATACGATAATATGTCATCTGCGGCAACTCGTTACCTGGCGGTAACGCTGAGCTCGATGGGCTCGGTGCCAGCCGACGAGTACCTGCACCGCGCCGCGCGTCTCGGACGCGCCGTGGTCGACGCTTTCCCGCTGGCCGGCGCCTCGGTGGCTTTCCGCCGCCTGGCCGGGCGCTTCGCGCGCAACGGCATGCAGCAGGGACGGGCCGCCTGAGCGGCGAAGAATAATTAATTACTGGAACCATGTACACGGTCAAAGGGAAAGCGGACAAGAACTCTCTACTGACGGAACACATGCCGTTGGTGAAGCGTCTCGCCCACCAGATGAAGGCCAAGCTCCCGCCGTCCGTCGAAGTCGATGACCTGGTACAGGCAGGCATGATGGGCCTGCTCGATGCGATCAACCGCTACGAGGAGAACCACGGCGCGCAGTTCGAGACCTATGCGGTGCTGCGCATCCGCGGCGCCATGCTCGACGAGCTGCGCAGCAGCGACTGGATGCCGCGCTCCACGCGCGCCAACATGCGCAAGGTCGAGCAGGCGATGGCGGCGCTGCAGCAGCAGCTGGGCCGGCCGCCCAGCGAGTCGGAAGTGGCGAAATCCCTGAAGCTGTCGCTGGGCGACTACCAGGAACTGCTGGGCGATTCCGGCGGCCACCAGCTCGTCTACTTCGAGGATTTTCACCAGGAGGACGGCAACGACAGCTTCCTCGACCGTTATGCGGTGGACGACGACGATCCGCTCAAGAGCCTGCTCGACACGGACTTCCGCCAGGCCGTCATCGACGCCATCGACGCGCTGCCGCCGCGCGAGAAGATGCTGATGGGCCTGTACTATGAAGAGGAACTCAACCTCAAGGAAATCGGCGCCGTGATGGGTGTGTCGGAATCGCGCGTCTCGCAGCTGCACACCCAGGCGGTGGCGCGCCTGCGTACCTATCTGCGGGAGCGGTCGTGGACCTGACCAGCCTGCTCGGCCTCGCGCTGGCACTGGCCGGGATCTTCGTCGGGCACACGCTCGACGGCGGCAAGTTTTCCTCGCTGGTCCAGCCGGCCGCGTTTGCGATCGTGGTCGTCGGCACGTTCGGTGCCGTGCTGCTGCAGACCCGGTCGAAGGCATTCGTGCGCGGCGTGCGCATGCTGCGCTGGGTGTTCGTGACGCCGCCCGACCGCCGCCAGGCGCTGGCGCGCGAGATCCACCTGTGGAGCCTGTCGGCCCGGCGCGACGGACTGCTGTCGCTCGAGCAGTACATGGCGAAGGCCGATCCGTTCATCCAGAAGGGCCTGCGCCTCGTCGTCGACGGCATCCAGCCGGACAAGCTGCGCAGCCTGCTCGACACGGAAATCAACAACTACGAATTCCGCGAACGCCAAGCGGCGCGCATCTGGGAATCGGCGGCCGGCTATGCGCCGACGGTGGGCATCCTCGGCGCCGTGCTGGGCCTGATCCACGTGATGGAAAACCTGTCCGACCCGTCGAAGCTCGGTGCCGGCATCGCCGTCGCGTTCGTCTCGACCGTGTATGGCGTGGGCCTGGCAAACCTGTTTTTCTACCCGGTCGGCAACAAGATCAAGGGCATCGTCGCCGAGCGCGTGGCCCAGTACGAGATCCTGACCGACGTCTTCCATGACATCGCCACGGGCGACTATACGCGCGTGATCGAGGAGCGCGTGGCCTGCCTGCTGGCCCAGCACTGACGGCGGCTGACCATGGCGCGCCGCAGACCGTACGAACAGGACACCGAGAACCACGAGCGCTGGCTGATTTCCTACGCCGACTTCATCACCCTGCTGTTCGCGTTCTTCGTCGTGATGTACGCAGTGTCCGTAGTAAATATCGGCAAGTACACGGTGTTGTCGGAGGCGCTGGGCGACGCGTTCGGCGGGCGAGGGGCGGCGAACCGGTCGAATACGATGGTCGAGGTCGACGCGCTGCCGCTGTCGAACATCCTCGCCCACAAGCGCGCGGAAGCGGCCAAGCGCGACCGCGAGCGCCTGGACCTGCTGGCGCGCAAGCTCGACAGCATCCTGAAACCCCTCGTCAACAGCGGCCAGGTGCGCGTCACGCAGACGGCGCGCGGCGTCACGCTGGAGATCAACGCCAGCGTCCTGTTCGACGAGGGCGACGCCGCCCTGACCCCGGCCGCCCGCGCGACCCTGCAGACCGTCGCCGGCCTGCTGAAGGATGACCCGCACGGCATCGAGGTCGAAGGCTTTACGGACAATACGCCGATCGGCAACCCGGCGTTCGCGTCGAACTGGGAATTGTCGGCCGTGCGCGCGACGACCGTCGTGCGCCTGTTCGCGGCGAACGGCGTGGCCGAGGAACGCCTGGCGGCCGTAGGGCGGGGCGCGAACCGGCCGGTGGCATCCAACGACGACCCCGCGGGGCGGGCGCGCAACCGGCGCGTGGCCATCACGATCCTCTCCGGCGCGTAGCGATCCGGTCGCGCGCGGTACAATCGTTCCAACCCGACAGCAAGGTCGGTTTCCGGGAGGAGACGGAATGAACGTGCACGCAAGCCTGAGCGTCGACGCTCGGCATGACAAGGTATGGATCACCTTCAGGGCGGAGAACCGCGGCGAGCGCCGGGTGTGGCTGCCGCGCGCCCTGGCCTATGACCCCAGGCCCGGCGGCCGGGTGTTCGACGTGCGCGCACACCCGGGCGGGGCGCCCATCCCTTATGTCGGACCCGCCGCGGCGCAGGGCACGCCAGCCGCTGCCGGCTGGTTCGAGCTGCAGCCGCACTCCGCCCACACGCACACCATCGACATCACGGCCGATTACGCGTTCAAGCCCGGCGACCATACCTATGAATTGCGCTACGAAGGCGCGGTGCTGGGCGATATCCACCAACTCGACGCAACGACGCCGCTCGCGACCGAGCCCGTGCTGTTCCGCCACATCGCGCCTTGAATCCGACGCTCAGCGCGTCGGCCGGAGGTCCCGGTACGGATCGTTCTCGCCGAAGGAGTCGTGTGGGTCGGCATTGTCGACCGTCCAGAATGCCTTGCACACGTGGATGGTGTACGGCTGGTCCGGATACACATAGGCGTACCACGACCGGGTGCACGCGCAGTCGACCGTGAGCGGCCGCGTGGCGAAGGCGTCGCGGATAGCCTCGACGTGGCGTGCGACGGTCGCCGCGATGCCGGTCCGTTGCGCGTTCGAGCATAGTCTGAACGTCAGGCTGCTGCCGGTGGGCGCAGGCGCAGGGGCGGGTAGGTAGGCCGCTTCGGGCATGCCGCGCGGCATCAGCCCATCGATCCAGACGGCCGCTATGAGCGGCGCGGCGGCGGCGCCCTGCGGCCGCGACGCCTTCGGCCGGCCGTACACCTGTAGCCGGTCCGCGCGATAGCGCACGCTGTAGGCGCCCGTGATATCCATCCGGTACAGCGTGGACAGTTCCACCCGGCTGCTGCGCGCCGCCCCGGGTGCCAGCGCGACGAAATCGGCGGCCGTCGCTGGCGGACGCATGGCCTGGATGCCCAGATAGCTGACGGGCAGGCCGTCGCGTGTGATGTCGAACAATGGCGCCTGCACGCCGGCGAACGGCGTCTGCCATTTCAGCAGGTAGCGCGTGGTGTTCGACGTATTCCGGATCGTTACGGTCAGGACGACATCGTCGCTGCGCGTCAGGCTTTGCCTGACCGGTGAGATGTCGACGATAATGCCATCCGTGGATGCGGCCTGGCAGAGGCCAGGCAGCAGCAGGACGGCCGCGATGCCGCTGGTCCAGCGTAAATCGTTCTTCATGGGATCCCCGGATGCCGTGACAAGCTTTGTTGTAGCGCGGCGTCTGGTCGCCGTTATTGTTGTTTCACAGGAGTTATTGTTGTGATACGTCGCCGGTGGCGTTCAATTTGCTGTATTAGCACAACATTTCAGTTTGGCTGCGTCAATATTGCTCGATTTGCATTTAATAAGTTGCTATCATTTATTGATTCTCTGAATACGAATGTTTCATTTGAGAATCTTTTTCATTCACGCCGGCGGACCCTATCCCGGCGCCATACGCCTCAGCACATGAATATCGAGCACGACAGCCACGCATCCTGCATGAACGGACCTTGCGCGACCGGCGCCGGCGCACGGCCGGGCAGGGCGGCATGAAACGGCGCACGCACAACATTCCCTCCACAGTACGGCTGTCCATCCTGGCTGCGCTCCTGGCGGTCTTCATGGCGTGGCTCTTGCTTGGCCACGCAGCGCTGCTGCCCTGGGACCCGCGCTGGTATCTGTCGGTGCATACGGCGATGGAAGTGTTCTCGGTCGTCGTGGCAATGCTCGTGTTTTCCACCGGCTGGCACGGCATCGGGCGCGACATGCCGGTCCGCGTCGCGCTGCTGGCGCCGACCGCCCTGGCCGTCGGCCTGCTCGACATCGGGCATCTGATGTCCGTGGAAGGGATGCCGGGCCTGGGGGGGGCGGGTAACGCCATACAGGGCATCGAATTCGGTCTATTGGCTCGCGGCATTTGCTCCGCAGCGCTGCTCGGTGCGGCGTTCGCGCCGCGCGAGCGGACCGTTGGCCGCGGCGTACGCGGCTGGGCAGTGGCCGCCGCGCTGGGAATCGCCGCGTGTGGCTATTGGCTGGTGCTGGCCGCTGGGCATGTGCTGCCCGTGTCGTATGTGGCGGGAAAGGGGCTCACGCCGTTCAAGATCGGTTGCGAAGTCGCGGTGATCGTACTGAATGTCCTCGCTGCGTTGTTCCTGCTGCGCCGGGCGCTTGTCACCGGCTTGCGTACGGACCGCTACCTGGCCACGACGTCGGCCGTGCTCGCAATGGCCGGCGTCTGTTTTACACAATATGAGCGCCCGGGCGACGTCATGAACATGGTCGGCCACGGGTACAAGCTCATCGCCTACCTGTGCCTGCACCGCGCGATCTGGGTGGCCGCCGTGCAGGCGCCTTATCTGCGGCTGCAGCGGTCGGAGCGTTCGCTGGCCGAGAGCGACGCGAGTTTCCGCAGCCTGATGGAGTGCGCGCCGGACGCCATCCTGCTGGTCGGCGTGGAAGGCCGCATCACGATGATGAACGCACGCGCCGAAAACCTGTTCGGCGTGGCGCGCGAGACGGCGGCCGGGCTGCCGCTGGACGTCCTCGTGCCGTCCGCTGCCGGCGACGCCGAGCTGGATTGCCAACGCCTCTACGGTACCACCTTCCCGGCCGAGGTGCGCCGCGCCGTGATGCCGGGCGGCCAGCAGGTGGCCATCGTGCGCGACCTGTCCGAGCGGCGCCGGCTGGAGCGGGCCCTCGTCGAGCAGCTGACCCATGACGCGCTGACGGGCCTGCCCAACCGCACCCGCATCCTCGAGGCGCTGGACGAGGCGATCGCCGGCGCGCGCCAGGACGGCCGTACGCTGGCCGTGCTCGTATTCGACCTGCACGAATTCCGCAAGATCAACAGCGGCTATGGCTATGGCGGCGGCGACGACGTGCTGCGCGAATGCGTCGTCCGGCTGTCCGGCCAGCTGGAGGGCGGCGACATGCTGGCGCGCCAGGGCGGCAACGAGTTCATCGTCGTGCAGAAGCAGTCCGGCCAGGACGCCGCCACGGCGCTCGCCGCGCGGCTGCTGGACGCCATGCGCGAGCCGTTCCTGGTCGCCGGCCAGCGCGTGTTCCTGGCCGCCAGCGTCGGCATCGCCCTGCTGCCGGAGGGGTGCTGCGGTGCGTCCGAACTGCTGCAGATGGCGCAGGTGGCGATGGCCGGCGCGCGTGCCGAAGGTCCCGCGCGCCATCGCTTCCACACGGATGCGATGGCGGCGGCGATCCGTGAGCGGGTCGACCTGGAAGCGCTGCTGCGCCATGCGATCGAGCGCAACCAGTTCGCGTTGCAATACCAGCCGCGCGTCGACCTGGCCAGCGGCGCGGTGCGCGGCGTGGAAGCGCTCGTGCGCTGGCGCCATCCGGTGCTGGGTCTCGTGCCGCCGGTGCGTTTCATCCCGCTGGCCGAGGAGACGGGCCTGATCGACGATATCGACATGTGGGTGCTGGACGAAGCCTGCGCGCGCGCGGCCGCCTGGCGCACACAGGGACTGCCGCCGCTGCGCGTGTCCGTCAACCTGTCTGCGCGCCAGTTCCAGCAGGCCGGCCTGGCGCAGCGCATCCAGGCCGCGCTGGAGCGCAGCGGCCTGCCGGCGGCCTGCCTCGAAATCGAGATCACGGAAAGCACGGTGATGCGCGACACGGGCGAGGCGGCGAGCGTGCTGCGTTCGCTGAAGGCGTTGGGCGTGGCGCTGTCGATCGACGACTTCGGCACCGGCTATTCATCGCTCAGCTACCTGAAGCGCTTCCCGATCGACGTGCTGAAGATCGACCGCTCTTTCGTCAGCGACGTGACGGCCGACCCGAACGACGCGGCCATCACGCGCGCCATCATCGCGCTGGCGCATACGCTGAACCTGGAGGCGGTGGCGGAGGGTGTCGAGACGGCCGAGCAGGTGGCTTTCCTGCGCGACAATGGGTGCGACGAAATCCAGGGTTATTTTTTCAGCCCGCCCGTCTGGCCGGAGCAGATCGAGCGGATGTTTGCCGAACGGACGGTGCTGGGCGTGACGGCGGGGTGAATCAGCCGACCACGAACCGCCGCGACGGTCCCGTCGACATGGTCTGCCCGCCCGGCCCGTAGACGCCGGCCCCGCTGCCCGTCCCGCGCAGCGCACCCAGCGCCGCCTGGGCCTGGCCCAGCTGGCGGTTGACGAGCATGCCGTTGACGCGGTTGAGTTCCTTGGCTTCGCGGGTCAGTTCGAGCAGCCGGTTCCAGTCCTGGCGCTGTTCGTCGCTGCCGCCGACGGCGAGCCAGGGCTCCATCCCGGCTTCGCCCGCGGTAAAGCCGGCGGCGGCGAGGGCCTTGTGGCGCACGCGCGCGAGCGTGGCGGCACGCTGCGCCAGCTGCAGCTTGTTGGGGGTGATGGTCGACAGGCCATCGGCATCCGCACTGATCAGGAACTGTTGCTCGGTTTTCATCAGCTCCACGATGGAACCGATCACTTGCTGTTCGTCGCGCAGGGTCGCGCCAGGGGATGCTGTGGCCATTATCTATCTAGTGTTTGCGGGAATGCAGCAGATCGCGCACCGTGTCCAACAGGCCGTCCGCTACTTTCTCTGAATTAACCTGGAAATGGCCATCCGCGATGGCCGCCTTGATGCGTTCGACCTTCTTGCTGTCGAACACTTGATTGGTACCGCCGCCAGCCGCCAGTGCCTGGCCTTGCGAGGACAGGCGGACGGTGTCGGTCGCTGCGGGCGTGACCGTCTTCGCGGCGGCCGCATCGCTGCTCTTGGCAGTCGTAGCCGGCGTGTTGTTGGCCTGCACGCCCGCGTTACTCTTGAGGGTATCGTTGATTTTCACAGCATCATCCTTCTCAGGTCGGAGCAGAAAGCCCGGGATCTGCCAAGGGTATCGGCGCAGTTGCCAAAAACTTTAGGGATACCCATGCAATATATGATGATCCAGGCCCCAGTGTCCTCCGTGATGCGTTAAAACGCCACCTCGACCATGCCGCCGGCGTGCGCCGTGCCGCTGACGACCGTGCCGGACGGCGTGCGTACCTGCACGATCTGGCCGTCGCCGGCGTTGCCGATGGCCTTGCCCTCTGCGGATACCGAAAATCCATTGCCGTTCGAAACCAGGCGTACGGCCTGGCCTTGCTGCACGACGGGCCTGCTGCGCAGCGTGTCCAGGCGCAACGGCGTGCCGGCCGCCAGCGACACGGTCGGCGTGCGGCCGATTGCCTGGGCCATGTCCGTGATGATGCCGTTCGGCATGGCGGCGATGTCGCCTTTTACCAATACCAACTGGCCTTGCTCGATCGCTTGGCCCTGGGCCAGCGGCAGCGCGGCGGCAACGTACTCCGCCTGCACGTTCACCTGGGCCTGCACGAAGATCGTCCAGTTCGACGGTGCCGTGCAGCGTACGCCCACCGTCGTCTTGCCCCAGGCGCGCGCGCCCGGCTGCAGGAAGGCTTCCGGCGCCGGGCAGGCGGCGAGGGCTGTGCGGGCATCGATGGCGCCCACCTTCACCGTCACGTCGCCGGGCAGGCCGGCGGTCTGGGTCTGCAGGAATTGCTCGACGACAGTGCGCAGGGCGTTGACGTTCTGCCTGCCGGCCGCGGGAGCGGTCTGCGCGGATGCGAGTGCGGCGGTCCAAAGAAGCAGGGCGGTGAGGAGCGTGCGTTTCATGACGGTTGAGCGGTACGGTTTTTTTGCGACGCTGCCATCTTAGGTCGGATGATTCCTGGTTGAAACTGCGAATAGCCGCGGTTTGGGTCGCTTTATTGCCCGATTGGAAGAGTCTTTCGGTCCGTATGATCCATGCTGTCACCACCAGCATGTCTGGCAAACAGGAGCCCTCCCATGATCGGCAAACTCGACGACTACCTGCGCTTCAATGAAATGGCGCTCAGCCTGCGCTCGCAGCGTCAGGAATTGCTCGCGTCGAACATCGCCAACGCCGACACGCCGAATTTCAAGGCGCGCGACATCGACTTTTCCAATGCCCTGCAGGGGGCGCTGGCGCGTGCGACGAATTCGGCACCGCTGGCGACGACGTCCGGCGCGCATTACCCGAACGGCCAGGCGGCCGCCGACGGCAAGACGCTGGCGGACGGGGCCACGCCCGTACTGTACCGCACGGTGACGCAGGGCGCGGTCGACGGCAATACGGTCGACATGGATACGGAACGCACCCAGTTCGCCGACAACGCGCTGCGCTACGAAGCCGGCATCACGATGCTCAACCAGCAGATCCGCAACATGCTCCAGGCCATCCAGGGAGGCCAGTAATCATGTCCTTATTTAATGTCTTCAACGTGGCCGGCTCGGCCATGAGCGCCCAGGCCCAGCGCCTGAACACGACGGCCAGCAACCTCGCCAACGCCGACAGCGCGACGAGCGCCACGGGCGAGGCGTACCGTGCCAAGCAGGTCGTGTTCGAAGCCGTGCCGATGGAAAGCGGCACCGGCGTCAAGGTGCGCGAAGTCGTCGAGGATGCGTCGCCGCTGAAACAGGTGTACGACCCCAAGAATCCCCTGGCCGACGAGAAGGGCTATGTCTCGATGCCCAACGTGAACGTGGTCGACGAGATGGTCAACATGCTGTCGGCCTCGCGCTCTTACCAGACGAACGTCGAGACCATGAATGCGGCCAAGACCATGTTGCTCAAGACACTGACGCTCGGCCAATAATCCGAATAATCCGAATAATCTCATCCTGACACGCTCCCATGGCGACCGTAACCGATACCACCAGCACGCCCGTCACCGACCTGATGGCGACGATGAACGCGAAGAAGCCGGCCAGCACCGACAGCGTCTCCGCCGACACCGACAAGTTCATGACCCTGCTGGTGACCCAGCTGCAGAACCAGGATCCGCTGAACCCGATGGACAACGCCCAGATGACGAGCCAGCTTGCGCAGCTGCAGACCGTGACGGGCGTGAACAAGTTGAACACGACGCTGGAATCGCTGAAGTCCAGTTACCAGAGTTCGGAAGCGATGCAGGCGACGGGCCTGATCGGCCACGGCGTGCTCGTCGACGGCAACAAGGTCACCCTGGCGAGCGGCAAGGCCGTGCTGGGTGCGAACCTGGCCAGCGATGCGGACGACGTCAAGATCGTCATCAGCGACGCGAACGGCAACGAGGTCGAGACGATGGACCTGGGCGCGCAGAAGGCCGGCGTGATGCCGCTGGCCTGGAACGGCGTGCCCGATGCGACCAAGCTCGACAGCAGCGGCAAGCCCGTCACTCTGCCCGACGGCAATTACACATTCAAGGTCGTGGCGACGCGCGGCGGCGCCAACCTCACCGACGCCACCGGCCTGTCGTTCGACAGCGTCGCCAGCGTCACCACCAACAGCAGCGATGGCGTCAAGGTGAACCTGTCCGGCAAGGGCGCGCTCACGCTGGCCGACATCAAGCAGGTCCTCTGATACGAAATAACAGGAGAACAACATGTCCTTCCAACAAGGCCTGAGCGGCTTGAACGGCGCGGCGAAATCGCTCGACGTCATCGGCAACAACATCGCCAACTCGAGCACCGTCGGCTTCAAGGGCTCGACGACGGAATTCGCCGACGTCTATGCGCGTTCGCTGAATGGCGCCGGCGCGACGCAGGCCGGTATCGGCGTGAGCGTGGCCGCCATCGCCCAGCAATTCACCCAAGGTAATATCGAGACGACGGCCAACCCGCTCGACATCGCCATCAACGGCGGCGGCTTCTTCCGTACCGAGATTGCCGGCACCGTCCAGTACACGCGCAACGGCCAGTTCTCGCTGGACAAGAACGGCTACGTCGTCACGCCGCAGGGCGCTAACGTGACGGGCTATGGCGTCGCCGCGAACGGCCAGATCCTGGCCAGCACACCGACCCCCCTGAAGATCAGCACGACCGACATGACGCCGGTCGCGACCACGAAGGTCGACACGTCGATCAACCTCGACTCGCGCGAAGCCACTCCGACCAACTATCCGTTCAATGCCAACGACGCCACCACCTACAACAAGCAGGTGCCGGTGAGCGTGTACGACACCCTGGGCAACTCGCACACGATGTCGCTGTACTACGTGAAGACGGGTTCGGGCACCTGGGACGTGTACGCCGGCGCCGACGGCACCGAGATCACCAACGTCAACGTGGACAAGGCCGCCAGCGTCGACCCTACGGCGCAGGCCGCCCGTGCTGCCTGGACCGCCGCCACCAAGGCATCGCCGCAGGATCCGGCTGCCGTCGCCCAGGCGCTGACCGCCTACGCCGCCGCGGCATCGAACGCAGTCAGCACGGCCGCCGGCAGCGCGGGCGCCACCGCGGCCACCGTCACGGCGATCCAGTCCGCAGCCGGCAGCCAGGGCAACACGGTCGGCGCGACGCCAGACCAGGTGGACCAGGCCATCGCTGCCGCCGTGTCCGTGCCGTCCGTCCCGATCGGCACGCTGAAGTTCGACTCCAACGGCGCGCTGTCGGCGCCCCTGATGTCGCCGCAGACGTTGCCGTTGAATGTATCCTTCCCGATCTTCCCGGCCACGGGCGCCAAGGAAACGCTGGCGATCAAGGTCGGCTTCAACGGCAGCACGCAGTACGGCGCCGACACCAGCGAAAAGCTGACCACGCAGGACGGCTACACGGCCGGCCACCTGCAGCGCTTCTCGGCCTCGGCCGACGGTACGCTGCTGGGCCAGTACAGCAACGGCCAGACCAAGCCGCTGGGCCAGATCGTCCTCGCCAACTTCACGAACGCGGGCGGCCTGGAACCGATCGGCAACAACTCCTGGACCGAAACGTCGGCCTCGGGCACCCCGCTGCTCGGCGTGGCGGGCACGGGCGGCTTCGGCGTACTGCAGTCGTCGGCGACCGAAGCCTCGAACGTCGACCTGACGGCCGAACTGGTCGACATGATCACGGCCCAGCGCGTCTACCAGGCCAATGCGCAGACCATCAAGACGCAGGACTCGGTGCTGCAGACGCTGGTGAACCTGCGCTGATCCCCCGGAAGGAAGATAGATGGACCGCCTGATCTACACGGCCGCCAGCGGCGCCAAGCATATCCTCGAGCAGCAGGCCACCACGTCGAACAACCTGGCCAACCTGAGCACGACGGGCTTCCGTGCGCAGCTGGACACGTTCCGCGCCGTGCCCGTCGTCAGCGAAGGCCTGCCCACGCGGGCGTTCGTCGTCGACAACACGGTCGGCGCCGATTTCACGGCCGGCCCGCTGCAGGTCACGGGGCGCGACCTCGACGTCGCGCTCAAGGGCCGTGGCTGGATCGCCGTGCAGATGCAGGACGGCACCGAAGCCTATACGCGCAACGGTTCGCTGCAGATCAGCCCGAACGGTATCCTGCAGACGGCCAACGGCCAGACCGTGATGGGCGAAGGCGGGCCGATCGCGATTCCGCCGAACACGACCGTGTCCGTCGGCAAGGACGGTTCCATCTCGTCGCTGACGACCGATACCGTGCCCGCGACGTCCACCGTCGTCGGTCGCCTGAAGCTCGTCAATCCGGACGAGAAGCAGCTCGTGCGCGGCGACGACGGACTCTTCCGCATGCAGGACGGCGCCACCGCCCAGGCCGACCCGGCCGTGACGGTGACGAGCGGCGCGCTGGAAGGCAGCAACGTCTCGGCCGTCGATTCGATGGTGAACATGATCTCCCTGGCACGTTCGCTCGAGACGCAAATGAGCCTGTTAAAGAACGCGGAGAATAACGCGGCGAAAGCGACGCAGATCCTCGCTTTGACTTGATTTCTTCTGGGACATAATTTCATGGTGGGCGACGGGTTTGCCGTCGCCGTGTAGGGCCCCTGAAAACCGTCGCGAGCATCGCAGACCAACGATGCAACGCGCAGCAGGTTTGCAGGCGCCCATAGGAGAACACCATGATCCGCTCGCTGTACATCGCCAAGACCGGCCTGGAAGCCCAGCAGACCAACCTCGACGTCGTCACCAACAACCTCGCCAACGTCAGCACGAACGGCTTCAAGAAGTCGCGTGCCGTGTTCGAGGACTTGCTGTACCAGAACGTGCGCCAGCCCGGCGCGCAATCCTCGCAACAGACCCAGTTGCCGTCCGGCCTGCAGATCGGCACCGGTGTGCGCGCCGTCGCCACCGAGCGCATCCACACGCAGGGCAATCCCCAGCAGACGGGCAATTCGAAGGACGTGATGATCAACGGCTCGGGCTTCTTCCAGGTCCTGATGCCGGACGGTACCACGGCCTATACCCGCGACGGTTCGTTCCAGACCGATAACAACGGCCAGCTCGTGACCTCGAGCGGCTATGTGCTGCAGCCCCCGATCACCGTGCCCAGCAACGCGCTGACGATGACCGTCGGCCGCGACGGCACCGTGTCCGTGACGACGCCGGGCACCGTGGCGCCGACGCAGATCGGCTCGATCCAGGTGTCGAACTTCGTCAACCCTGCCGGCCTCGAATCGCTGGGCGAGAACCTGTATGCCGAGACGGGCGCGTCGGGCACCGCCCAGACGAGCACCCCGGGCACGAACGGTACCGGCGTGCTGATGCAGGGTTTCGTCGAAACCTCCAACGTCAACGTCGTCGAAGAGATGGTCAACATGATCCAGACGCAGCGCGCGTACGAGATCAACAGCAAGGCCATCACCACGTCCGACCAGATGCTGCAAAAGATTTCCCAGTTATGAACAAGCTCAATGCCATCGTGTGCGCGCTGGCGCTGGCCGGTTGCGCGTCGACCCCGACGTCGATCGTCCAGCAGCCGACGTCCGTGCGCCCGATGCTGGCCGAGGCCGGCACGCCGACGGAAGGCGCCATCTACAACGCCAATACGTTCCGTCCGATGTTCGAGGACCGGCGCGCGCGCCACATCGGCGACATCCTCACGATCAGCATCGTCGAGAAGACCGCGGCCAACAAGAGCGGCGCCAGCACGGGCAACAAGTCGGGCAGCGTCAACGTGGGCGTGCCGGGGCCGCTGCAGGGCCGCCTGGGCGGCAATATCGCCACGAGCACCGGCACCAAGTTCGCCGATGGCGACACCCAGACCGCGTCGAACGCCTTCACGGGCACGATGGGCGTGACGGTGTCCGAGGTACTGCCGAACGGTAACCTGATCGTCGTCGGCGAAAAGCAGATCGCCATGAACAAGGGCGTCGAATTCATCCGCTTCTCGGGCATGGTGAATCCGGACTCCATCCAGCCGGGCAACGTCGTGCAATCGACCCTCGTGGCCGATGCGCGCGTCGAATACCGTACCAACAG
>Ga0207667_10005836_pt1 | contig 14998 bp, 16 predicted proteins | sample KBSCornC52_FD_184301 | JGI IMG/M metagenome (GOLD analysis project Ga0207667, IMG submission 184301) | Corn rhizosphere microbial communities from Kellogg Biological Station, Michigan, USA - KBS Corn C5-2 (SPAdes) (version 2) | ecosystem: Host-associated > Plants > Roots > Rhizosphere > Soil ... | reverse complement strand
TTGATCTGAGCCTGGAGCGATTCGACCTGTGCTTTCAGGAACTCAAGTTCAGAGGCTGCGTCAGTGGTCGTTTCGGCGGTTTCGACCGGGGCGTCCGCCGCCTGATCCTGCGCATAGGCCGCCGATCCGAAGGCGAACAGGCTCGCTGTGCCCAGCAAGGCAAGTTTGGTAATTGTCACGATATTCCCCTTAATCTTCATGTGTCACGCGAAAGGATGGTTATTTGATCGAAGCCGGATCGAGCGGCGTCAGCGCCCTCGCGGTGGCGGCACTCTTCGCCCGTACGGCATCCGGCGCCGCGATCATGCCCCGGCGGACTAGATAGCCGTTCGGCCCCCAGGCGGTTTCTTTGGTAAATTCAGCCACATAGGCTTTGACCGCTGGAATCGCACGGACGTGAGCGTTCTTGACGTAGATGTACAGCGGACGCGCACCGGGATATTTGAACGAAGAAATCGTCTGGTAGGTCGGCTCGACGCCGTTGATGGCGATACCCTTGATCCGCCCAGCATTCTCTTCGAGATAGCTGTAGCCGAAGATGCCGATCGTGCCGGGGTTGGCTTCGATCTTCTGCACGATCAGATTGTCGTTCTCGCCAGCTTCGACATAACCGCCATCTTCGCGCAGACCGGTGCAGATTGCCTTGAACTTGGCTTCATCCGACTTCTTGAGCGCTGCCATCGCGGCATTGGCCTCGCAAGGCGGCGTCATGATCAGCTCGCCAAAGGCGTCGCGCGTTCCGCTTGTGGGCGGCGGGCCATAAACCTTGATCGGAATGGCTGGAAGCTTCGGGTTTACGTCCTTCCAGGTCTTGGCCTTGTTGGGCTTGCCAAATGGGGTCTTCGCCAGCGCCATGTAGATATCGCGCTGGGTCAGCACGCCAAGCGGCGCTGATGCAGCTTCGGCAAAGGCGATCCCGTCGATACCGACCTGGATCTCGGTGATCTGGCTCACGCCATTTTGAGCACATAGCTTCACTTCGGAAGCCTTGATCCGGCGCGAGGCGTTCTCGATGTCGGGAAAATTCTCGCCGACGCCTGCGCAGAACAGCTTCATGCCGCCACCCGTTCCGGTCGATTCGATCACCGGCGGTTGCATGCCAGGATTGGCACGCGCCAGGCGCTCGGCAACCGCCGTAGCGAACGGATAAACGGTTGACGAACCGACCGCACGAATTTGAGTGCGCGCCGAGGCGATCGCGGGAAGACAGATCAGACTCGCAGCGATCAACGCAGCGGCCTTGGACCGTAATTGCATTTATTATCCCCCTAAGGTGTGGGACGGGAGGGACCCGCCGGAACCCGCGGTAGGGAGATTCGATGTTGGATCGGTGACAGTCTCGTTACGGTTTTGTTACAGAGGCTTTGGTCAGCGCGTCAGCTTCTTGTAGGCAAGCCGTGTTGGCCGATCGGCGGCATCACCGAAGCGGCGGCGCTTATCCTCTTCATAATCCTCGAAATTACCTTCGAACCATTCGACATGGCTGTCGCCCTCGAACGCCAGGATATGCGTGGCGAGACGATCAAGGAAGAAGCGGTCGTGGCTGATCACCACGGCACATCCGGCGAAGCTTTCGAGCGCTTCTTCAAGCGCGCGTAGCGTCTCGACATCAAGATCGTTGGTCGGCTCGTCGAGCAGCAGCACATTGCCGCCCGCCTTGAGCATCTTGGCCATGTGCACCCTGTTGCGCTCACCGCCCGAAAGCTGGCCTACCTTCTTTTGTTGATCGGTACCCTTGAAGTTGAACGCGCCGACATAGGCGCGTGTGCCGATGTCGTGCTTGCCGAACGTGAATCGATCGAGCCCGTCGGAAATCTCCTCCCAAACATTCTTGTTGGGATCGAGCGCATCGCGGCTTTGATCAACATAGCCGAGCCGTACGGTTTCGCCGATATCGATCGAGCCGGTATCGGGCTTCTCCTGGCCGGTGATAAGCTTGAACAGGGTCGATTTGCCCGCGCCGTTGGGGCCGATCACCCCGACGATGCCGCCAGGCGGCAGGGTGAAACTCAGATCCTCGAACAGAAGCTTGTCGCCATAGGATTTCGATAGATTCTTAGCCTCGATCACCTTGCCGCCAAGGCGCTCCGGCACCTGGATCAGAATCTGGGCCTTGCCGGGCGCGCGCTCTGCCTGCGCTTCGACAAGCTCGTCGAATGCACGAATACGCGCCTTGGATTTGGCCTGCCGCGCCTTGGGCGACTGACGGATCCATTGCAATTCCTGCTGGATGGCCTTTTGCCGCCCTTCTTCCTCGCGCTCCTCCTGGGCCATGCGCTTGGCCTTGCCTTCGAGCCACGCCGAATAATTTCCTTCGAAGGGAATGCCGCGGCCGCGATCGAGTTCGAGCACCCAGCCGACGACATTGTCGAGGAAGTAACGATCGTGGGTGACGAGGATGACGTTGCCCGCATATTCCTTGAGATGATTTTCAAGCCAGGCGACGCTTTCGGCGTCCAGATGGTTGGTGGGCTCGTCGAGTAGCAGGATTTCGGGCTTTTCCAGCAACAGCCGGCACAGCGCTACCCGGCGCCGCTCGCCACCCGAGAGATTGTCGACGGCCCAGTCTCCGGGAGGACAGCGTAGCGCCTCCATCGCGATCTCGAGCTGGTTATCCAGGGTCCAGCCATCTACCGCATCGATCTTTTCCTGAAGATCGCCCATCTCCGCCAACAAGGCGTCGAAATCGGCGTCCTCGGGCGGATCGCCCATGATCGCGGAAATCTCGTTGAACCGCTCGAGCATGTCAGCAACCTCACGGGCGCCGTCCATGACGTTTTCCTTGACGGTCTTCTTAGGGTTGAGCTGCGGCTCCTGCGCCAGATAGCCGACGCGAATACCTTCGGCCGCCCATGCCTCTCCCTGAAAATCGGTATCATAGCCGGCCATGATCTTCATCAGCGTCGACTTGCCCGCGCCGTTCACGCCGATGATCGCGATCTTCGTGCCCGGCAGAAACTGCAGATGGATATTGTTGAGCACCGGCTTGGGGGCACCGGGGAAGGTCTTGGTGAGACCCTTCATAACAAAGCTATATTGCACGGCCATCGGCTTCGAAGTCTCCAAAAATCAGGCTGAGGCGCTTCAGGTCCGCCCCTAACCCAGCATCATTGTCTTGGCAAACGGCGCCTCTATGCTGGCGGCATGAAAGCACTCCTTCTCGGGCTGATCGCCCTCTCCGCCCTTGCATCCGCCAAACCGCTCGACCCCGTCTCGTTGCGTGACCAGGCGCTCAAGGATGAGGTCGCCTGGCACATTGTGGAAGGGTTGACGACCGAGGTCGGCCCGCGCCTCGCCGGAAGCGCCGCCGACGAACGCGCGCGGCATTGGGCGGTCGCCAAGCTTACCGAACTCGGTTTCGCCCATGTAAGAATCGAGCCGTTCGATATCAACGGATGGGAACGCGGTGCTGAGCAGGGAGAAGTCGTTGCGCCCTTCCCTCAACGGCTGGTGCTTGCGGCCCTCGGCGGCTCCGGCGCCACACCGCCCGAAGGCTTGATCGGAGAGGTCGTAGGTTTCGGCAGCCTTGCCGAGTTGGAAGCTGCGCCCGAGAGCGCGACCAAGGGCAAGATCGTGTTTCTCTGGCATCGCATGACCGCGACGCAGGACGGATCGAGCTATCGTGCATTCGGGCCCGTTCGCATGGCGGGCCCGGCACTTGCTGCCTCAAAGGGTGCCGTGGCCGTCGTGGTCCGTTCGGTCGGCTCCGACCACCACCGCATCGCCCATGCCGGCGCAACCTATTGGAAAGAAGGCCAAACACCGATCCCCGCGGCAGCTTTGTCAGTGCCGGATGCGGAACAGCTCGAGCGCATCCTGGGTTACGGCAAGCCCGTGCAGCTCAAGCTGGTGCTCACGCCGCGGTTTACCGGACGAACTACCATCGGCAATGTCGTCGCCGAAATCCCGGGGCGTGATCCGAACGCCGGAATCGTGCTGGTCGGCGGGCATCTCGATAGCTGGGATCTCGGGACCGGAGCGATCGATGATGGCGCCGGCCTCGCCATCACGACCGCGGCCGCGCGGCTCATCGCCCGCGCCGGCCAACCGCTGCGCACGATCAGGCTGGTCTGGTTCGGATCGGAGGAGACTGGCGAACAAGGAGGAGCGGCCTATTACAACATGCACGGCAAGGAAAAGCACGCATTCACAGCGGAATCGGACTCGGGCGCGGATCGCGTATGGCGGTTCGATACATTTGTGCCGGAGACGTCGGCAGCTCCCGTCAAAAGGCTGGGCGCGCTGCTCGGGCCGTTGGGAATTTCGCAAGGTCCAAACGATGCGCAGGGCGGAGCTGATGTTCGCCTGCTCGTGAAATCAGGAGCTTCCACAGTCCTGCTGAGGCAGGATCTCAGCCATTATTTCGATATTCACCACACAGCCGATGACACGCTCGACAAGATCGATGCCGCGCAATTGCAGCAGAATGTGGCGGCATGGACAGCGCTTCTCGCCATCGCCGCCGACGCTCCTGACTGGCCCGAAAACGGGGTCAACGGAAGTAAAACGCCCCCTATTCAGCAGCATTAAGCCACCCTGAAATGCATTTCTTCGTTGACGGCACCACGGCGTGCGTTATGGAAACGCCTGGGACGGCATCGGGCCGGGCCCGAAATAACATTCTGGGAGCTGCTCGAATGAAGAAGCTTAGCTTTGTTCTCGCCGCCGCCGGCCTGATGTCTCTGGCCGCGTGCAACAAGTCGGAAACCCCGGCGCAGAACGCTGCCGACAATGCGGCTGAGATGATGGAAAATGCCGCGGACTCGCTCGATTCCGCTGCTGACAATGCGATGGGCGCTGCTGCCAACGCTGCCGATGCGGCCGCGAACGCTGCTGATGCCGCTGCGAACGTTGCGGCAAATTCAAGCAACGCCATGTAAGCATTCGGGCCGGCCCCTACGGGCCTGCTGACCGAATCAAGAGACGGGCGCCCGCATCGGGCGCCCGTTTTATTTTGGGGTGCTAGGCAACGAATACTTGGCAATTCGGCCAATGCAGGCGCAAGACAGAATTCGTTTCGTTTTAGAACTTAGTTCCTGCCACCGCAACGTAGCCGCGCTTGATCTGCCGCGACGAATGCGACGCCGCAGCTACGAGCAAACAGGCCGATCGACAGCTATTGCTGGGCTTCAACTTCCCTAAGTTGCGCCAATCGCCGCTCAAGGCCGGACCGCAACAGCGCATCCTGTGGCATGCGCGCCAACAGATCGCTCCAGATCTTGTCGGCCTGTTCGAACTGTCCGGACATGGCATAGGCCATCCCCATGAAATAGGGCGGCCCCGGATGGTTGGGCGCGAGCTCGATCGCGCGGCGAAAAGCCAGATCAGCGGCCGGTGTGATCATGCCTTGCGCGTAGAGCGTGAGCGCATTGCCCATGCCCACCCAAAGTTCGGCGCTGCGCGGATGCTTCGTAAGTGCGCCACGGATCAGCGCTACGCCATAGGCGTCCGAGCCCGCCCGGTGCATTGCATCCGCGGCATCGAGGATTTGTGCGTCCGATGAAAAACGTTCGAAAAACACCGTGCGTTCAAGCGCAAAGCTGCTGTCTGACTGCTTCCTCTCGGTCGAGCTCGCTTTAGGCGATCCGGCGAGATTGGGCGTACCCTGCCATAGATATCCCGCGACGCCCGCCAGGATCGCCGCGCCAGCCAATTGCAAGGCCGGGCCACGCAGCCTTGCGATGCGCCACAGGGCAACAAGAGCGAACAAAGCGAATCCGAACGTAAAGAGGAAACCCATCAGTTGCGCCGCCGCTTGAAAAGACCGCGCGCCAGCCAAGCGCCCACGACAAGCAACAACAAGGGTGCGATCCACAGGGGCGCCGTCATGGCGTCAACCGGCGGCTTGTAGCTGACCCACCTCCCGTAACGGGCCACCAGCCAGCTCCGGATATGCTCCGGGCTTTCGCCCGCGGCGATGCGCGTGCGGACCATCGCGCGCATGTCCCCGGCCAGCTCGGCATCGGAATCGGCGATCGATTGCCCCTGGCAGACAAGGCAACGGATCGTCTCCATCAGCTCTTCGGCTTTCGCTTCCTGCTTCGGATCTGGCAGCTGGCTGTTTGCCAAGGGAGCAGGCGGCAGATCTGAATCGGCTCGAACCAGCGCAGGCGCCGACAGGATCATCAATCCTATCATAGCCGCGATGCCCCAATTGCCGCGTGCAAAGGATGCGCGCTGGGGGCTGTGGGATTGCTGCGTTCGCAGGAAGGGCATGTTCCGTCTGCTCACCGAGCTTTCGCCAGTTCGGCAAAGATTTCCGGTATGTTTTCGGGTCGGATGTCGCCGATATGCTGGTAACGGATGATCCCGTTGCCATCGATCACGAAGGTTTCCGGCACGCCCGAGGAGCCGAGCGCCAGTTGGATGCTGCTCGTCCGGTCGCTGCCGATCTTGCGATATGGATTGCCATAACGCGCGAGGAAATTTGCAATATCCTCGGGCCGATCCCGGATTGCGACAGCATCGATCGTCACGCCGGATTGCGCAAGCTGCATAAGCTGTGGCGCCTCTGCCGCGCACGGTACGCACCAGCTTGCAAACACGTTGAGCAGTTTCGGCTTTCCCTGTTGGAAGTCCTGCGTCCGTAATCCGGCGCTGTTCCGTAGGCCTGCAGGAAGCGCGAAGTTCGGCAAGGGCTTACCGATCATGTGCGAACGAATGATCTGGCCTTCAGGCGAGAGCAGCCCTGTCATGAAGATGATCAAAAACAGGATGAAGACAGCCAGTGGCGCCCAGAGCAATGAACGCTTCATGCCCACGCCTCGCGCATCGCCGTGCGGCGTTCGCGGGCGAGCCTGCCGAGCAGCGCGAGCGCACCGCCAATCGCCACCATCGCGCCGCCTGCCCAAATCAGCGTCACGAACGGCTTCCACCACAGCCGCAGCTGCCAGCGGCCCTGCTCGTCAGCGCGGCCAAGCACGACGTAGAGCTGCCCGTCCCAGACGGTTTGGATCGCGGATTCATTCGTTTCGGTTGGCGGCGCCCAGAAGGCGCGCGCCTGCGGCTTGAGCGCGAAGCTGTGACCGCCACGCACCGCCGTGACAGTGCCCTCGATCGCCGTCCAGTTCGGCCCTGCAATCGGCATGACCGAATCCAGCTTAATATTGTAAGGGCCAACCTGCTGCGCTTCCCCAAGACGGGAAGCGACCAGCCTTTCCTGGGTGAAGGCGCTTTCGGATGCCATGCCCGCAAGGCTCACGGCGATGCCGAGATGCGCGATGACCATGCCCCAGATGAACAAGGGCGTGCGCCGCAGGTTGCGTTTCCACAGCGGAGCGAGGCTTGCCGCTCCGACCCCCAAGGCAAGCACCAACCCCAAAAAGGGCAAGATCCGGATGCCAGGTGCGAGGAGCAGGACGCCGGCAAGGCTGGCAATCGCGATCGCGATCGGAATGGCGAGCCTACGCCCGAGATTACGAAGCTCGTCGCGTCGCCAACGCAGCAACGGGCCAACCGCCATCACCGCCATCAGCACCAGCGCAAGCGGTCCGGCGGCGGCGTTGAAATAGGGAGGGCCGACTGAAAGTTTCTCGCCGGTCATGCTTTCGACGACGAGCGGATATAATGTGCCGACCAGGACAATGCCGAGCACGGCCGTCAGCAACAGATTGTTGATCACCAGCGCACCCTCGCGGCTGACCGGATCAAAGCGCGATCCCTCCCGCACCGTGCCCACGCGGGCCGCGAACAGGGCAAGCGCCCCGCCGATGTAAATGGCCAGTAAAGCGAGGATGAAGGTGCCGCGGCGCGGATCGACGGCGAAAGCATGGACGCTCGTCAAGATGCCGGAACGCACGAGAAACGTGCCGACCATCGACATGGAGAACGCCACCACGGCGAGCATCACCGTCCATGCGCGCAGCCCATCGCGCGTCGCAAGTACCGTCACGCTATGCAGCAGTGCCGTGGCGGCAAGCCACGGCATCAGCGAGGCATTCTCGACCGGGTCCCAAAACCACCAGCCGCCCCAGCCAAGCTCATAATAAGCCCAATAGCTTCCCGCCGTAATCCCCAGCGTCAACAATATCCAGGCGCCAAGCACCCATGGGCGCATCGCGCGCGCGAAGGAGGGACCGACATTGCGCGTAACCAGCGCGCCCACCGCGAAGGAGAAAGCCACCGACAGCCCGACATAGCCGAGGTAAAGCGTCGGGGGATGGAAAGCGAGCCCTGGATCCTGCAGCAGTGGATTCAGCCCCTGCCCCTCTGGCGGAGCCGGATCGAGCCGGGCAAAGGGGTTCGAAGCGAACAGCAGAAACGCGTAGAAGCCAAGGCCGATGGCGGCCTGCGCCGACAGCGTCGCGGTCAGCGTGCGATCGTCGAGCCGCCGTTCGAGCAACGCCACTGCAGCCCCGGCAACCGCCAGGATCGTTACCCACATGAGCATCGATCCCTCGTGATTGCCCCAGGTGCCGGCGAATTTATAAAGCCAAGGCTTTTCCGAATGATCGTTGGCCGCCACCAGCGCAACCGAAAGGTCCACGCGCAGGAACAGCCAGATGAGCAGCGCGAAGGCAAGCAGCGTCAGCACCGCCTGAATAACCGCCACAGGACGCACCGCGGCAAGCATGTCATCGCGCTGGTGGCGAAGCCCTGTCCATCCGAGCATGAGCTGCAGGCCGGCCAAGGCGGCAGCAAGCCACAGAGCGGCAAGTCCAGCTTCGGCAATCATTTTTCGAGGCTTTCGCTCTTGTGCATGCTGCCAGCCACTTGGGGCGGCATATAGCGTTCATCATGCTTGGCCAAAATATTGGTCGCGACGAAAGAGCCGTCCGGCGCGAACGAACCTTCGGCGACGACGCCGCTATTCTCTTTGAACAGATCGGGCGTGATGCCGGTAAAGCGAACGGGCACGGTGGTTTGCCCATCAGTGACGACAAAGCGGGTCGTCACCCCGTCAGGATCATGAGCGATCGATTTATTGGCGACCATCCCGCCCAGCCGCACCGCTTTTCCCGGCTCGACCCGATCGTGCGCGGCGTCGCTTGGGGTGTAAAAATAGGCCGCCTGATCCTTGAGCGCAGACATGGCGAGCAGCGCGGCACCGATCATGGCCGCCACTGCCAGCAATACCAGCACGAGCCTTTGATGTTTGGCTTTCACCGTCTATCCCGCAGCGCCTCTGCGCGTGCTTCGGCGCGCCGCATGGCAAGAAAGCTCCACAGCGTTACGCCAGCGGTCCCCAGGACGGCAATCGCGTAGGCTGCGAGGATGAAGGGCCAGTGGTTCACGCGACCGCCATGCGGCGCAAGCGCGCCTCAGTCCGCGCTTCAGCCAGCAGCGCGCGCATGCGCATCAGCACGATCGCGGCGAACAGCAAGCTGAACCCCAGCATGGCGATCGGCAAGGGCCACAGGATCGAAGAATCGATCGTCGTCCCGGTCAGCCCGATCGATTGCCCCTGATGCAGCGTATTCCACCACATGACCGAATAATGGATGATCGGCAGGTTCACGGCGCCCGCGAGCCCATAGATGGCGGCGATGCGTGCGCCGGCGGGCCGATCCGCGACCGCCGCCGCAAGCACGCCATAACCGATGTAGAGAAACAGCAGGATCAGCATCGACGTGAGCCGCCCGTCCCACTGCCAATAAGTGCCCCAGGTTGGCCTTCCCCAGAGCGATCCTGTGGCAAGACAGATTGCAGTGAAGACGGTTCCCGGCACTGCGATCGCCCGGGCTGCCACCGACGCGAGCGGATGTCGCCACACCAGCTGCATCAAGCTCGCCGCGGCAATGCCGCTCCATCCCGCCATGCCGAGCCAGGCTGCTGCAACGTGAGGATACATGATGCGCACGCTTTCCCCCTGCAGATAATCCGGCGAGGAAAGCAGCAGTCCGCTTGCCAGACCAAGGACGCTCAACAAGCCCCCTCCCCAGCCGAGCCAAGGGGTCAGCGCGCGGGCAAGCCTAAGAAAGCGCGCGGGATTTGCAAATGCATGCATCGTCGCGGCCTCTATCGTATCGCTGCCTCGCTTGGAAGGAGGATTGGACGCTCGCCAAACGGCGATGCGAGCCTTATGGCCCGCGTCATGTTGCTTCGCTCAAACAATCGAGCCGGACAGGATCACGCCGCGGCGGCCATATCGGCGCGCTGCGTAGCGGCCCTGGCCATGGCCGGGATGAGCGCGTTCGCCAAGGCAGCGGGCAAGGCGGGTGCAAGCCCGATGGAAATCCTGTTCTTTCGGAGCGCAATGGCGCTCCCTGTCGTTATGATCTGGGTGCTGTTAGGGCCCGGCCTGGGTGCGCTTCGGCCAAATCGGCCAAGCGCACATCTAAGTCGCGCCGTGGTCGGGCTCACATCGATGAGCACCATGTTCTATGCGCTCAGCTTACTATCGCTGGCTGACGCGATCACAATCTTTTTCATCGCGCCACTGATGGCAACCTGCCTTTCGGCATTGCTGCTCGGTGACAAAGTAGGCGTTCACCGCTGGGCGGCGATCGCGGCGGGTTTTCTCGGAGTGGCGATCGTCATGCTGCCTGGATCTAGCCATTCCACCACATCCGTGTGGGGCATTTGTATGGCGGGGCTTGCAGCGCTGCTCATGGCAGGCGTGACGCTCACCTTGCGGCAGCTCGGGCAAAGCGAAAACGAGGCGGCTACAGTCTTCTGGTTCACGGTGAGCGGGACGGTCGTGATGGGGAGCCTTTATCCCTTCTTTTTCCATCCCCATGGGCTTTCTACCTGGTTGTTGTTGGTAGGCGTGGGCTGCGCCGGCGCATTTATCCAGATCTGCACGACCACCTCGCTGCGGCTGGCGCCAGTCTCGCTGACGGCGCCGTTCGATTATACGCAGCTCTTCTGGGCTTCGCTGCTGGGCTGGCTGATCTGGTCCGACGTGCCGGCTATCACCACTGTGATCGGAGGATTGCTTATCGCTGGCGCAGGGCTTTACACCCTCTATCGCGAGCGCCTCCGGCGGCAAGCAACCATGAGCGTGCCGCCGCAATAGGGCTTAACCTTTCAGCGCGGTCGCCAAAAGCTTGTGCAGCCTGGAATGGAGCACGTCATTGCCGGCGAGCACTTGCGCCCGCTCGATCGGGCTATCGCTGCCACGAAAATCGGTTACGAAACCACCGGCTTCGCGCACGAGCAGCAATCCCGCAGCCACGTCCCAGGGCTTGAGCCCACTTTCCCAGAACGCATCGAAGCGCCCCGCCGCGACCCACGCCAGATCAAGGGCGGCGGAGCCAAAACGGCGAATTCCTGCCACATTCGGGCCGATCGATCGGAAGATCGACGTCCACTCCGTAAAGTCGCCATGGCCCAGAAACGGAACCCCCGTCGCGACAAGGGCATCGGCAAGATCGCGTCGCGCAGACACCCGCAAACGGCGATCATGCAGCCACGCTCCCCTGCCCTTTTCGGCCCAGAAGCTCTCGTCGGTCAGCGGCTGATATATAAGTCCATGCGTGATTTCGGGTTTGCCACTTGAGCCTCGAGGATCTTCTACCGCCACGGAAATGGCGAAATGGGGAATGCCGTGGAGAAAATTGGACGTCCCGTCGAGCGGATCGATGATCCAGCGCGGCTTGGCGGGATCCCCCGCGATCTCTCCCTCCTCCTCCATCAGGAAACCCCAGTCCGGCCTGGCCTTGTGAAGCTCCTCATAAAGGGTTTGCTCGGCGCGCTTGTCCGCCATCGAGACGAAATCGGCCGGCCCCTTGCGGCTCACCTGGAGCTGCTGGACCTCGTTGAAGTCACGCCGAAGCCGTGGCGCCGCCTTGCGAGCGGCGCGCTCCATCACCGTGATGAGACCGGAATGTGCAACCATCGATCAGCGGCCACCCGTCGATGAATTGGACCCCGAATTGCCCGCAGGTGGCGAACCACTCGCGGGAGCGTCAGGTAGCGGCGCTCCGCAGACTTTGCCGACGACCATGATATATTGATTAGGGTCGTCGCCATTGATCTGCTTGTTCGCCGCAAGCGTCTTGGTCACGCTGTCCGAAATCTTGCCGAGCGGAACTTGATAAAGGCACCCGAACAGGCCGCCTTTGAACTCGTTGGGAACTTCCTTCGAGTTCAGCGCGCTCATGATCATACCAAGCGTTTTCTTGGCGGCCTCGACTTGGGCACGCGTAGGTTGACCCACACGAGCCGGAGTGGTTGGCGTATGTTTGGCAGGCGCAGCTATCGAACCTGATGCGGAGACAGCGGCTAGGCTCAACAGAACCGGCTGAAGCTTTGATTTAATCAGCACGGCGAACGTAAGCCTGTTCATACACGTCAACCACGATCCGCGTGCCGGCGCTGATATGCGGAGGAACCATCACGCGGACGCCGTTATCGAGCACCGCCGGCTTGTAGCTGGATGAGGCGGTCTGCCCTTTTACCACGGCGTCGGCTTCGACGATCGTCGCTTCGATCTGGTCGGGCAGCTGAACCGAGATCGGCCGCTCCTCGTAAAGCTCCATGACGACGTCCATGCCATCCTGCAGGAAAGCGGCGGCATCGCCCAGCAGATCGCGGGGAAGCGTGATCTGCTCATAGCTGTCCTTGTCCATGAAGGTCAGATCGTCACCCTCGGCGAACAGGAACTGGAAATCCTTGGTATCGAGCCGGACGCGCTCGACCGTTTCCGCCGAACGAAAGCGGACGTTGTTCTTGCGGCCGTCGATGAGGTTCTTCATCTCGACCTGCATATAGGCGCCGCCCTTGCCCGGCTGGGTGTGCTGAATTTTCACGGCGCGCCAGATGCCGCCTTCATATTCGATGATGTTGCCGGGACGAATGTCCACGCCGCTGATCTTCATGGTTCACCTTGAGATGATGGAGAAAGAGCCGGTGCGGCATTTAGCGGCGCGGGGCGCTGTCGGCAAGCCGCTGAAACCGCACCCCCTCCGGCACGTTCCGAAGCCATGGAGAAAATCCACATCGGCTGCTCGGGCTGGATCTACAAGGATTGGCGCGGCCGCTTCTACCCGCAGGACATGCCATCCAAGAAGTGGTTCGCCTTCTACGCGGAAACCTTCGATACGGTCGAGATCAACAACAGCTTCTACCGCTTGCCGCCCCCGGCCATATTCGAGAAATGGCGCGATCAGGCGCCGGACGGCTTTTGCTATGCGGTCAAGGCCTCGCGCTATCTCACCCATAATCTCAAGCTCAAGGACGCGCAGGATTCGCTAGACCGGATCCTCGGCAACGCCCGCCATCTCAAGCCTCGCCTTGGTCCAATTCTTTACCAGCTCCCCCCGCGTTGGACGTTCAATCGCGACCGCTTGGATCAATTCCTCCAGCTGCTTCCCAAGGACCTCGTCCACGTCATCGAATTTCGCGACGAGAGCTGGCAGACCGAGGAAGCCTTGGCGCTGCTCGATGCATATGGCGTGGGCTTCTGCACCCATGACATGCCCGGGATGAAGGTCCGCCGCTGGGCGTCCGGGAAGGCAGCCTATGTCCGCTTCCACGGTGGCGTCGGCAAATATCATGGCCGCTATCCGGACGAGATTCTGCAAGGCTGGGCAGACTGGATGATCGCGCAGGCTGCCGCAGGACGTCCGGTCTGGGCCTATTTCAACAATGATCATGAGGCGCACGCAGTGCACGACGCCCTGACGCTGAGATCGATGGTGCGTCAGGCGACCCGATAACCACCGGATCTGCCTCGGGATCAGTTCAGCATCGCTGCAAATCTGCGGACGGCTGCCGCTGGCCCCTCCGGATCATTCCAGATGGCGCCGCTCACCGCCAGAAAATCCGCGCCGGCTTCAACAAGCGGACGCGCATTTTGCGGCGTGATCCCGCCGATCGCAACGCATGGAATCCCCGTGATCGTTCGCCACCAGCTCAGCAGCGAGGGATCGGCGATATGCTTCGTCTCTTTCGTCGTCGTGGGAAAAAAAGCCCCAAAGGCAACATAATCCGCGCCGGCTTCCCCTGCTTCCATCGCGAGATGGCGGCTATCGTGACAGGTCACGCCGATCTGCGCCTCGCGGCCCAACGCCGCGCGAGCATCTTTGACCGTCCCGTCTTCCTGCCCGATGTGAACGCCGTCCGCGCCAAGCCTTTTGGCAAGCGCGATGCTGTCGTTGATGATGAAGGCCACGTCACGCTCCGCGCAGATCCGCTGCAAGGGCGCCGCGGCGGCGGCAATCCGGTGCTCGTCAATGCCCTTCAGGCGCAGCTGAAACGCCGCAACCGGGCCAGCGTCGAGCGCCTGTGCGAGCTGGTCCGCAAAGCCGGTATCGAGGGCCGGCGGCGAGATCAGATAAAGCTGGCAAGAAGGCCGATCCTGATCCGGCTCGAAGCGCTCCGCGAAGTGCGGATCGAGCCTGACCTCTTCGTCCTCCCCCTCGATCATCTCGCCCCTGGTCAGCCGTTCAGGCGACCGCCTCGACCTTTTTGGTGGAAGCCGTATAGATCTCGTCGATCGCTTCGCCCAGCGCCGTGTTGAATTCGGCATCGCTCATCTGAAAGCGCAGATCCTCGAGCAAGGCGCGGCTGAAGCTCGCGATCATGCCTCGGTTCTTCGCCAGCTCCCGGCACGCATCCGGACGGCTGTAACCGCCGGACAACGCAACGACCCGCAGGACGCGTGGATGATCGACCAGCGGATCGAACAGCCCTGCCTTGGCTGGGATGCTGAGCTTGAGCATCACCTTGTCGGCGCCGGGAAGCGCACCGAGCGCGCTCAGAATTTCTTCGAGCAGGATCTGGTCGGCGTCGGCGCGCTCGGGGCTCTTGATGTTCACCTCCGGCTCGATGATCGGCACGAGACCAGCGGCGAGCACCTGCCGACCGATCTCGAACTGCTGCTTTACCACCGCGGCGATGCCTTCGCGATTGGCGAGATTGATGACCGAGCGTTCCTTGGTGCCGAACACGCCGAGTCCCTTCGCGCGCTTCAGCAACGCATCGAGTTCCGGCATCGGCTTCATGAGCTGAACGCCGTTCTTCTCGTCTTCCAGACCCTTGTCGATCTTGATGAACGGCACGACGCCGCGCTCGATCAGCACCTGCGGCACGGGCTTGCCGTCGATCTTCCCGT
>Ga0207667_10005830_pt1 | contig 15011 bp, 10 predicted proteins | sample KBSCornC52_FD_184301 | JGI IMG/M metagenome (GOLD analysis project Ga0207667, IMG submission 184301) | Corn rhizosphere microbial communities from Kellogg Biological Station, Michigan, USA - KBS Corn C5-2 (SPAdes) (version 2) | ecosystem: Host-associated > Plants > Roots > Rhizosphere > Soil ... | reverse complement strand
AATGCTGGTCAGCGGGGTGCGCAGCTCGTGGGAGACGGTGGAGATGAACTCATCCTTTACCGAATCGACTTCGGAGCGCTGCTCCAACTTATTTTTCTGCTGCTCGGCGTATTCGTGGCTACGCCGCAGGGCTTCGGTCAGTTGCTCAATCGCACGCTGCTGCTGTCGCGCCTTGGTCGCCAGACGCAACGTCATTGCCCCCAGCAGAAACACTGTCAGCAGGAGCAGAGCGTAAACCATCACGGGAGTGGGGCCGGTCATCGTCGAATTGCCTTAGCGCGCAGCGATTCTCGACGCGTGGAAGAGGAAATGGTTCAATGGATCAGAACCACTATATCTCAAGACCCGCTAAGCCGATACAGGTTCTGTGAGTTGAGTGAGCACGTGGTTCCAGCGTTTGCCGGTCCGATTGGCCGCGGCGGCCTTCTCCAGTGGGTAACCGGCGATCAGCGGCACCGCCATGGTGGCTTCCGCATACACCATCTGCTCATATGTGGTGTCTACCTTGCCCCAAGAGCTTGCTTCCTTAAGTGTGGAACCGGACAGAGCACCGTCGCGGGAATCCGCTACCGTCACCTGGATTGCGTACTTGTGCATGGGCGCGTCGACGCCCAGAATTTCTGCAGCCACGACGATATCCTGCGCGAAGTTCTTGGGCACGCCGCCCCCGATCATCAGGAGACCGGTGGTCGAATTGGCGATCTTGAGTTGCGTGAGTTCATAAAAATCTTTTGCGGAGTCAATAGAAGCCATCGGCTTGCCGCGCCTTGCATGCTGATGCGCCACGAAGCCAAAGCCCGCGGAGCAGTCCGAGAAAGCCGGGCAGAAGATCGGGATGTCCTTCTCGTAAGCCGCAAAGACGATAGAGTCGTTGTTGCCCTTGGCCGGGGTGCGACCCTCCTGCTCCAGATACGCGCCCATCTGCCGAATGATCTCGCGGGAGCTGTATGGGCGGGGCTCGAGCGAGTCGAAGATCTTCTGCGTGGTCTCGTCGCAGATGCGCAGCTCTTCTTCATCGATGAAGGTGTCGTAGATGCGGTCGATCATCAGCTCGCGCAGCTCACCGTCGTGCTGCCCGTACTTGTATTCATCGCCGGCGACATAATGGCGGAAGCCGAGCGCCTCAAAGAAGTCCTGATCGACGATATTGGCGCCAGTCGAGACGATCGCATCCACCATGTTGTTGCGGATGAGGTCAACGAACACCTTCTGCAGTCCGGCCGAGACGAGCGACCCCGCAAGGCACAGGATCACTCCGCACTCCTCATCGCGCAGCATCATCTCGTAAATGCTCGCTGCACGAGCTAGGTCCCGCGAACTGTAGGCCATCGAAGCCATCGCGTCCACCAGCGGAACTAGGTTGTATTTCGCGATGTCAATGTGCCGGATTGGCGTGGTCAGAAGTTCTTTTTTCGTTGGCATAATCAAGACCTAGTTTATCTCAGCTACGGAAGCATCCCAGGTTGCTGGCAGGCAAAACTCCAGCCTCAAACCAGGGTGGAATCCCGGTCCGCCGGGTACCACACCCGGCCACCCTCCACGCGCGCAAATTTGGTAAGTAGATGGGGTCGGCAGGAGCTCGAACCGGTCGCGGAGACCGAGATATCCTCCACTCCAAAGCCCCGTGCCAGCACCGCGTCTGCAATCAAGGAACGGTGACACCTCCAAGGCACGGCTTCAGCACACATTACTACCGTGGAGCACTGCTGCATCTGGACCGTCAACCAGTCGATTTCAGCGGAGAACTCCGCGGTCTGCATGTAATCCGCATAACCGCGAAAGCTGTCGTTGCGCCATGCCGTATTTACGGACTCCGGCTGGGCCTTCCTGCGGCCGCCGAGTCCCTCGCGCCAGATTGCCCGGATCCCGGCTTCGGCCAGCGAGGCAAATAGCCGATCCTGGCCGAACTGCGGATGCCGCCGGGAACCGGGGTGGCGCCTCACGTCAACCAGCAACTCGCAGCCGCTCTGCTTCAACGCGCGAAGAAATAGCTCGACCGGCAGCGTTGAGTGGCCAATGGTTCTCAGCACTCCCTTTGGCATATTCGCTCCCCACCCCAGCAAAAGGAAAAGGCGGCCCGCAGGTTCTCAGGCCGCCTCACCGTCTCTGCGCGGATCTTACGCGGTTGCCGTCAGCACTTCCTCACGGACAGCCTCGTCTTCGACCGCTTCGCGCGTGTTTTTTGGCAACGCGATCTGCAGCACTTCCTCGATCCGGCTGGCGTAGTGGATGGTCACTCCCTCGGTCTGTTCCGGCTGCAGGTCTTCCTCGACCTGCTGCCTGCAGTCCATGGGCAGGATTACATCCCGCACGCCGACGCGCTTGGCGGCCAGGAACTTCTCTTTAATTCCGCCTACCGGGAGCACATTGCCGCTGAGGGTGATTTCGCCAGTCATCGCGAGCAGCGGACGGACAGGAACGTCGGTCAGTAACGAAACCAGAGCCGTCGCCATCGTGATGCCAGCGCTTGGGCCGTCCTTCGGAATTGCTCCCGCAGGTACGTGGATGTGCAGATCGGTGTCCTTCAGCACGTCGTCGTCGATGCCCAGCATCCTGGCGTTCGAGCGGACCCAAGTGAGCGCCGCCTGCATCGACTCCTTCATCACGTCGCCGATCTGGCCAGTCATGCTGAAGCCGCCTTTGCCGCGCATCTTATTTGCCTCGATGAAGAGCACGTCTCCACCGGCTGGCGTCCAGGCCAGACCGACGGCCACACCGGCCCGCTTGGTGCGTTCCGCCAGCTCCGTATCCACGCGCACCTTGATGCCGCCCAGGAACTCGCGGATGACTTCGCTGGTGATGGTGAGCTTCTCTGTCTTGCCCTCTGCAATACGGCGCGCCACTTTGCGGCAGACTGTCCCGATCTGCTGCTCCAGCTTGCGCACTCCAGCCTCGCGCGTGTAGTGCCGCGCAATCTGCGCTACGGAATCCTGCGGGAAGTCGATCTGACACTCGTCGATCCCGTTCTCCGCCATTTGGCGCGGGATGAGGTACCGCATTGCAATCGCGACCTTCTCCTCCTCGGTGTAGCCGGTGAGCTCGATGATCTCCATCCGGTCCAGCAGCGGCGCTGGAACCGGATCCAGCTGGTTGGCAGTGCAGATGAACAGCACCTTCGAGAGGTCGAACGGCTCATCGAGGTAGTTGTCCCTGAAGGTATTGTTCTGCTCCGGATCGAGTACCTCCAGCAGCGCACTGGCCGGATCGCCACGGAAATCGCGGCCCAGCTTGTCGATCTCGTCCAACATGAACACCGGATCGTTGGTTTCGACCCGCTTGAGGTTCTGGATGATCTGCCCTGGGAGGGCACCGATATAGGTTCGCCGGTGGCCGCGCAGCTCCGCTTCGTCGTGCATACCGCCCAGCGATATGCGTGAGAATTTTCGGCCCAGCGCCTTGGCCACGCTGCGTCCAAGCGATGTCTTGCCGACGCCTGGAGGCCCGACGAAGCACAGGATGGGACCCTTCATGTTCGGCTTCAACCGACGCACGCTCAGGTAGTCGAGAATGCGGTCTTTCACCTTCTGCAGGCCGTAGTGGTCGGTGTCCAGGATCTCCTTGGCCTTCTGGATGTCGACATCGCTGCCGGAAGACTTCGACCAGGGCAACACCGCCAACCACTCGATGTAGTTCCGGGTCAGGGAGTAGTCGGCCGCCATTGCGTTCATGCGGCTCAGCCGGCTCAACTCCTTCAGCGCGTCCTTCTTCACCTCTTCCGGCATCCCGGCAGCTTCAATCTTTTCCTTCAGCTCCTGGATGTCCTTCTGGGTGTCGTCGAGGTCACCAAGCTCCTTCTGGATCGCCTTCAACTGCTCGCGCAGATAGTAATCCCGCTGCGAAGACTGAACCGAATCCTGCACCTCGCTCTGAATCTTGTTCCGGAGCTGCTGAACTTCGATCTCTTTCGCCAAGTGCTTATTGATCCGCTCCAGCCGGGCGGCAATGTCCGGAGTTTCGAGCAGTTCCTGCTTGTCGCTGGTCGTGAGAAACGGCAGCGAGGACGCGATGAAATCGGCAAGCCGTCCCGGCTCCTCAATGTTGATGGCAATCGTTTGGAGATCATCTGACAATGTCGGCGAGGAGGTGACGATCTGCTGGAACTGGCTCACCACATTCCGCTGCAGCGCTTCCAGCTCGGCCGACTTCTGCGGCTCAATTTCCTGAATCAGCTCGCTATCCGCCGTCATGAACGGAGTGATCTGGCCGAATTCGCCCAAGCGGACCCGTTCATTGCCCTCCGTAAACACGAAGAGGCTCTGATTCGGCATCTTGACCACCTTGTGAACCGTGGCCCGCGTGCCAATAGTGTGCAGGTCCGCCGCTAGGGGCGTGTCCTGACGGGCATCGCGCTGCGCCACGACCAGGATGGTCTTCTCCTCGCCAAGTGACTGAATCAATTGGATTGAGCTCTCACGGCCGACGGTCAGGGGCAGAACCGCATGCGGAAACAACACTGTGTCCCGTACCGGCAGAACCGGCAGCACACGTCCAGCAGCTTCCTCGCCCTGATCCTCGCCGGATTTGGCTCCATTTGGTTTGATGATGCTTACAAAATCGCTAGGCATGGTTGTTCCTTGAGTGCGTCACTATCAAATTTCATTCTATTCGATGCGTCAGCCATCTCCGAGGTCGCAAACAGGCATCCCGCCGAAACTAGCGTTCTGCCCAGAACAGGCCCACATCCTCTATCGCTTGTTTGGATGCCGACCGCGTTCATGAGAAATTCCTCTGCAGATCAGACTGCTGTGGGGAACGCAAGGCAAGCGTGGTGGACAATGGAATGACAGGAGGGCACGCCCGTCAGGCCGCGATGTACCGGCCCAGTTCCTTCACCATCTGGCAGTGGCGGCTGAGTTCCTCGATGGCACCGTCGATCTGCTCGAGCCGCTCGAAGCGGACATCCACAAAGAAGACGTACTCCCAGGGCTTGCCCGGCACTGGACGCGATTCAATTTTCGTAAGGTTCACTCCTGCGCGGGCAAAGCCATCGAGCGCGCGCACCAGCGTTCCCGGCTCATGCAGGACGACGAAGGCGAGGCTCGATTTATCCGGCTGGCCCATCGTTCCGAGTTCAGCCAGTTCCTGTGCCGGCACTCGGACCAACAGATGGAACCGGGTGTAGTTCTCTGCGTGGTCCTCAATGCCCGGCTCCAGCACGTTTGCTCCGTACTGCTGGGCGGCAAGTTCCGGGGCAATTCCTGCGGTATCGGTGAGGCCTTCCGCCATGACGTGCTTTACGCTGCCGGCGGTGTCGTAAAAGTTGACGGCCTCATACTGGGGGTGCTGTGCCAGCCACCTGCGGCACTGCGAAAGCGCAACCGGGTGCGAGATTACGCGGCGGATCTGATCTGCGGTTACTCCGGGCCGGGCAATCAGGTTGTGCCGGATGCGCATGAGGCTCTCGCGCAAGATGCGGATGGGCCGCGTCAACAGCAGATCGTAGTGCTCTGCCACCGATCCGTGGAGGCTGTTCTCAATTGGCAGCACGGCGGCGTCGACTGCACCACTCTCCACCCGCTCGAAGACCTCGGCTGAGACTGCGCAAGGCACGATCTCCAATCCGGTTTCTTCCCCCAGCATGGCCAGCGCAGCCATATGACTGTTCGAGCCAAGTTCGCCTTGAATCGCAATTCTCAAAATACCGCTCCACAAACCACTCATACAAAGAAGGAAAGGTTGATTTTCCGCGCCTCTTTGGCAACCCTCGCCCGTCTCAACGCAACTTACCACATGGATGGTCCGCACCGGGTTCACCGCCTATGGCAGAAGGGATTGCCGGGCAGGATTGAGGAGACGAAACAAATGCTTTGGACGATCACCATTATTCTATTTGTTCTGTGGCTGGTTGGAATGGTCAGCAGCTACACGCTCGGGGGCTGGATTCACCTGCTCCTCGTGCTCGCCGTTATCGTGCTGATCTTCAATCTTCTTTCTGGAAGACGCGCGGTCTAGCTTAGCCTGAATCCTCATCAACCGGCCCGGACGACGCTTGCGTCGGTCCGGGCCGCAAACGTTTGCAGGAGAGTACATCATGAACAAGAGCGAAGCATCGGGGAAATTCGACGAGATCAAGGGCAAGATGAAGCAAGGTGTTGGGGAAGCTATCGGCGATGACAGCATGGCCAACTCCGGGGCCATGGATCAAGTGAAAGGCAATGCCAAAGAAGCCTGGGGCAGGGCGAAGGACGCGGCGAATTCCGCAGGCCACACCAGCTATGAGAACGACCGCACCTATCCTGCGGACGAACGCATGCGCGAAGACAAACACAACCTCCGTGATAAGGTTACGTCTATGGCAAAGGATGCCAAGGAGGCCGTCACCGACCGTGCGGATGACTTCAAGCGCAAGCGCAGCGCCTGATCCTTTAGCAAAACCTCAAACCCCGTGGGCAACCGCGCTGGATACGCGGGTGGCGTTCCGGCCGGTTGCTTCGGGTAGCCCTCGAGCTGCGCTCTTCTTTGGCACGATTCTTTGTGTTCTCCTCGCTTTCTTCGCGGTGGAACGACGGGTGGCGGCCTATCCCACACATAACGTGGCCGCAGCATCGGTAGCTGCTACCGGTGTTCAGAAGCCGCCAGAGGTGCGCATTCCCAGGAGCGCAAAGCTAGCAACTGTGTTGCTTTGCGTGCTTCCGCTTCTGGCCCTGCCGCTGTTTTCTGATCACACCCCTCACAGCATTCCGGCCGATTCCCGTCCAAGCTCCTCTGACTGGATCTCGGCTCCCCTCGCGATACGCCCTCCGCCCGCACTCTAGCTGTTCTCCAGTTCCCTATTGGCGCCGACTTCAGGTCAGGCGCCTCCCTGGGTTAAGCAGCCGTGTCCCTGTACCACTTTAGGCATAACTCTGTTGAAGGTAAGGCGAGAGTTCCGTATGAATCGAGATTTGTGGAAGCGCGCGGGCTATCGGCGCGCAATGAATATCTTCACTCCCATTGCCCTGACGATTGTGACCCTGTGGGCTTTAGGGTGCTCGCACGACGACGCAGTCAAGATAGCGCAGCAGGCGCCTGTCGCTCCAGTTACCACGGTGCGCCGAGCCCATCTGGAAAACCAGCTTCAGGTTGCGGGCGAGTTCATTCCGTATCAGCAGGTGGAACTGCATGCCAAAGTTGCCGGGTACATCCAACACATCAACGTGGATATCGGGGACCGGGTGAAGGCAGGCCAGGTGCTCGCCACGCTAGACGTTCCCGAACTTCTGGCCCAGGTACAAGGGGCCGACGCTGGTGTCCGTCAGTCTCAGGAGCAGATCAGCCGGGCCCAGAGTGACGTACTGCGTGCTCAGGCAAACTATGACTCCTTCCATTCCGCGGCCCAACGCCTGGAACAAGCTGCCAAGGCCCGTCCTGGACTTATTGCGCAACAGGAGATCGACGATGCACTGGCGCGAGACCGCGCCGCAGCAGCCCAGGTGGATGCCGCCAAAGCGGCCCTCTCCGGAACCCGCCAGCAACTCGGCGTTTCCCAGGCAGACAGCCAGCGCTACTCTTCCCTTGCGGAGTACTCGCGCATTCTGGCTCCCTTCAACGGCATCGTCACGTGGCGTTATGCCGATACCGGCACGCTGATTCAGGCGGGCACTTCCAACGCGGGCTCGGCTCCGGTGGTGAAGGTGGCGGAGGTGGACACTCTTCGGCTCAGGCTGCCGGTGCCCGAGTCGCTCGCGCCTTACGTGCATGTTGGAGATCCAGCCTCTGTATACGTCGATGCCATCGCGAAGACCTTTCAGGGAAGCGTGACGCGAAGCGCCGGCGCGCTGAATCCTGCAACACGAACCATGCAGGTGGAGATCGACGTACCGAACAACACCGGCCAACTCACCCCCGGGATGTATGGGCAGGTCACGCTGAATGTGGCGCATCGCAATGATGCGCTCACGGTGCCGGTCCAAGCAGTTGATCAGACAGGCGCGCAGCCCTTCGTACTCACGGTCGATGGTGCAAACAAAGTGGAGAAGAAAACTGTCCGTGTGGGTGTCTCCACTCCCAACCTAATTGAGATTTTGAGCGGAGTGAAAGAAGGAGACCGAGTGATCGCGGTCAATCTCTCTGAGTACCGCGATGGAGAGACGGTTGCGCCGACTCCGATCTCCAGTGCAAGCGGGGAGAGCCAATAATGTCCCGTTTTGCCCTTCGCTATCCCTTCTTCATCATCATGCTCTGCCTGGTGGTTGCGGTCGTTGGAACTGTGACGCTGGCGCGCATGCCTGTCGACCTTTTTCCCGAGATCGATATCCCGGTCGTCGTGGTCGCGACCTTCTACAACGGAATGCCTCCGGAGCAGATCGAAGCCCACATTACCAATCCGTTCGAGCGATTCTTCACGCTGGGCAGCGGCATCGAGCATATTGAATCTCGCTCGCTTCCGGGTGTGTCGCTGATCAAGGTCTATTTCCAGCCGGGGACCAGCGCTGACTCCGCGGTTAACACGATTTCAAACCTTGCGATGGCGCAGCTGCGGCGTCTGCCGCCCGGGACACTACCTCCGGTTGTGCTCAAGTTCGATGCTTCCAGTCTGCCCGTATGCCTGGTGACGCTGAAGGGGCAGGGCCTCAACGAGACGAGCCTGCATGACCTGGGCCAGTACGCCGTGCGCAATCAGATCGCCAGCGTTCCCGGAGCATCCATTCCGCCTCCGTTCGGGGGTAAGTATCGTCAGATCCAGGTCTATGTGGATCCGGTGAAGCTGGAGGCGCACGGGTTGAGCGCAATGGATGTCGTGCGCTCGGTGAACGATGCGAACGCTATCCTTCCCTCCGGCGATGTACGCGTCGGACCGCGCGATGTCACCATCCTGACCAACTCTCAGTTCCCTTCTGCGGCCGACATCAACAGCATGCCCCTTCGTTCCGTGGGCAACGGACAATTGCTGGTATCTGACATCGGCGTCGCGAAGGACGCCTCAGCGATCCAGACCAACATCGTCCGCGTAGATGGGCAACACTCGGTATACCTCCCCATCCTGAAACAGGGGGGAGGATCCAACACCATCTCGATCGTGAACGGTGTCCGGGACGCTGTCTCGCACCTGAAAGATGTGCCGGCTACTCTGAAGGCGGACGTGGTTTTCGACCAATCCGCTTTCGTGAAGACAGCCATTCGGAATCTCGGATCGGAAGGCGGGATCGGACTTGTGCTTACCGCGCTGATGATCCTGATCTTCCTCGGGAATGGCCGCGCAACCGTCGCCGTGATGTTGTCCATCCCCTTGTCTGCGTTGGCAGCCTTTCTGGTTCTCAACCTCATGGACGGGACTATCAACTCCATGGTCCTCGGCGGACTGGCGTTGGCATTTTCTCGATTGATCGATAACTCGGTTGTCGTGCTCGAAAACATCTTCCGGCACCTCGAAATGGGCAAGACCCCCGCGCAGGCTGCCGAAGAGGGCGGCCGCGAGGTGGCGCTCCCTGTACTGGCAGCCACTTTCACCACCGGAATCGTCTTCTTCCCCGTCGTATTCCTATACGGCGTAAGCCGATTTCTCTTCACCGCCCTCGCGCTTTCGGTTGTCCTATCGCTGTTTGCCTCCTATCTTGTGGCGTTCACTGTTGTCCCCCTGTTTTGCGCAAAGTTCATCGGGAATGCGCATCACGAGGTTGGCCACAGACGCGGGGGGAGCTCGTTCCAGCGTTTCGTGCGCTGGTTCAACCGCCACTATGACCGCTCGCTCCAGAGCTATAACGCTGCTGTCGGCAAATCGCTGCTGAAGCCTGTAGCCACCACCCTTGGCGTCCTCGGCATCTTTCTGCTCTCGCTCGGCCTCTATCCGCTGCTCGGGCTCTCGTTCTTTCCGCGCACCGATCCTGGCCAGTTCGTCATCAATGTCAAAGCACCGAGCGGAACTCGGATAGAACGTACGGACCAGTATGTTGCGAACGTCGAGAACGTTATTCGCTCAGTGGTGCCTGCCTCGGATCTCAACCTGATTGCTTCCAACATCGGAACTGCGCCCGGATTTTCTGCAATCTACTCCAGCAATTCAGGCCAACACACCGCATTCGTTCAGGTGAGCTTGAAAGAAGGACACAAGAAAAGCAGCTTCTACTACATGGATCGGGTTCGCCAAGAATTGCGCAACCAACTGCCGGAGTTGTCCACATATTTCCAAACCGGCGGCCTGGTGGACGCGGTAGTGAACCTTGGGCTTCCCGCTCCCATCGACATTCAGGTTGGCGGGACGAATCTCGAATCCTCTGCGGAGGTAGCCCGCGAGTTGTCCCAGAGAATTCGAGCTGCCCCTGGGGTGGGCGATGTACTGACGCCGCAGGACCTGGACTATCCGGCTCTTCGGGTGAACGTCAACCGCGAAATGGCAGGCCGGCTGGGCCTGACCTCGCGCGAAGTGGTTGACAACGTGATCACCTCGCTTAGTTCCAACGGAATGATCGCGCCCAGCTACTGGGACGATCCGAAGAGTGGCAACAGCTATCTGCTCACCGTTCAATTCCCGGAGAAGCAGGTGAAGTCGCTCAGTGACGTTCGACAGATTCCGCTGCATGGCCGTGACGTTGCTTCCAGCACCACACTGGGCTCCGTTACTGACATGAAGTACGTCAACACTCCAACCGAGGTGGACCATTATCAGCTTCGCCGCGTGATTGACGTGTATGTATCGCCCTCGGGCGATGACCTTGGCGGTCTGGCAAAGCGCGTTCAGCACATCATCGATACAACCAAGGTCCCGGCAAACCTCGATATCGTCGTACGTGGCTCGGTCGAAGGAATGCGCCGCTCGTTCAGCAGCTTCGCTGTTGGACTTATTCTCTCTGTCGCTCTGGTCTACCTGATTCTGATGGCGCAGTTCTCCTCCTTCATCGATCCGCTCATAATTCTGCTGGCCATCCCGCCCGGTATAACGGGCGTGCTGCTGTTTCTGCTTATCACCGGAACTACCCTCAACGTCATGTCTCTTATGGGCATCGTCATGATGACGGGAATCGTTGTCTCCAATTCGATTTTGATCGTCGAGTTCACGCGCTCGTTGCGGAGTATCGGCATGCCGATACGCGAAGCGGTCGCCACCGCATGCCAGGTTCGCCTGCGCCCGGTGCTGATGACTTCGCTCGCCACCATCCTCGGCATGATACCGATGGCACTCGCGCTCGAAGCCGGCAGCGAGCAGTATGCTCCGCTCGCCCGCGCCATTATCGGGGGCCTCACAGTATCGGTGATTGTTACCGTCTTCGTCGTACCCGCCGCGTACCTCTGGGTCCATGGCAAGGAAGAACGGCCGGCAACGCCCGCCGCCGGAGGTGCGCAATGAAGGCCGCCTGTTTGCTTGCGATCGCTCTCGCATCGTCGCTGCCGCTTAGTGTCGGGGCCCAGGTTGCCACCCCCGCGCTGCCCCCGGCTGCGCTCCCTTCGGGTCCCGCTTCCTCTGCTCCTGCGATCCCACAGACCTCATCCCCAGCTTCGCCATCCATCCCGAATTCCTCCGCGACTTCCCCCAGCGCCACCTCGCCGGTCACGCTCACGCTTACGCAGGCTGAGAATATGGCACTGCACAACAATCCACGAATTGCGCTGGAACGCCTCTTGGCGCTTGCGCAGAATCAGGTCACACGCGAAACCCGTTCCATCGAAATGCCCGCACTTACCGGCAACATCACCGCCGTGGACTCGCATGCCGGCAGCCGCATCACCGCCGGTGGACTGAATAATCCAGTGGTCTACCAGAGAGCAGCCGCGGGGCTCACGCTTTCGCAGCTCCTCACCGACTTCGGCCGGACGCGCAACCTGGTCGGCAGTGCAGAGCTGAGAGCCCAGGCCAGCGCCAGCGCTGCCGAAGCCACCGCCGCCGACATCAAGCTTGCGGTCGATCAGGCCTTCTATCGCGCACTCGGGGCACAGAGCATCCTCAATGTCGCGCAGGAGACCGTAAAGGCACGACAGACGAACGTGGACCAGATCTCGGCGCTCACGAACGCCAAACTCCGCTCCACACTTGACCTCAGCTTTGCCAACGTCGCGCTCGCTCAGGCCAAGCTCCTGCTCCTCAACGCAAACAATCAGGCGCAGGATGCCCTAACCAGTCTGAACGCCCTGCTCGGCGAAGAAGGCGCACCGAACTTCACGCTGGTACAGGACGAAGCCGCCTTGCCTCCTCCTCCGCAGGATCCTGAATCCCTCGTGAGCGCCGCCTTCGCGCATCGTCCCGATCTACTCTCGCTCAATCAGCAGGCCCAGGCGGCGAAAAAATTCAGCGCGGCGGAGCACGATCTGAACCGGCCGACGCTCTCCGCGCTCGCCGCGGGCGGTGGTACGCCGGTTCGAGCCGACGCGATCCCGAGTTCCTGGTATGGAGCCGTCGGCGTCAATCTGAGCATTCCCGTCTTCAACGGATTTCTCTTCTCCGCCCGGGCGCAGGAGGCTGACCTCCGCGCCCGTGCCTCAGAGCGCCAGGTCCAGGATTTGCGGGACGCCATCGCCCGGGATGTGCGAACCACTGCGCTTCAGGCTCGCTCCAATTACGAGCGCATCTCCGTCGCGCGACAGCTGCTGGATGAGTCCAACTCCGCGCTCGATCTTGCCCAGCTCCGGTACAATCTGGGCCTCTCATCGATCGTTGAGCTTAGTCAGGCACAGCTGCAGCAGACGCAGGCGCTGATCGACTTTGCAGATGCGCGTTACACCTACGCGGCCTCGCTTGCAGAGATCCGGTTCCAGACTGGCCAGTAAGATGTTGCACGGCTAGCCCTCGTAGACCCGCCACAACTCGATGTAAGCGGCCAAACGCACGACGTGGAAGAAGTCCGACGCAAGACAGTAGACCACCAGCACTCCTGCGTACCACCACATCATGAATTCCGGCGTGACGATTGTCTGGAACGGAAGCGGAGATGCCGACGCCACCATAGCCAAAACGATGAGTGCGATCTTCACAATGCCCATCACCAGGTTGATCTCGACAAGCTTGGCCCGCAGCGGCCCCATGCGAGCTGCACCTGCCAGGCTCGCGGCCGGCCCTGTCCCGCGCAGCATTGCGATCAGGGGCGCCATTGAAAAGAGCCAGCTCACCCCGGCCCAAACTGCGAACAGCCCGAGGCTCGCCGCAATCACCATCGCTGCGTAGAGCACCGCATTCGGCTGCCCGCCCGCAGCGATCGGGCGCGCGACCGCCACCTGTCCTGACCACTGCAGCAGTTCAAACCAGAGCGCAAAGCTACCCACCAGCGCCGCCACCCGGATTCCCTGCAACACCGCAAACGTCACCGGACGCGCGAGCAGCGCTCGATCCATCCGCCGCAGCACTAGCGTCCGTCCCAGTGCGGACACCAGCACCCACCCCACCAGCAGCGCCGGGACCAGCCACTCTGCGAGCCGCAGAATACCGGGCCGTAATGGATCCCAGACCTGGGTCAGGAGGGTGCCCATGCCGACCGGATCAGCCAGAGAAATCCGTTTCAGCAATCGAAGGTCCGCGCCGGACTGACTGACCACACGCGTCGCGTGAAGCCACATCAGCGCCAGCGCAGGGATCCCGATCACCCAGCGCCACAGAACCTCCAGCGCTGTCAGGGAGGGCCGCTTCCAGCACGCCGACATGGTGTGCACAAAGGACTGCGTCCCGCGGATCGTGCCGCTCTCAGCCAGCTGCTCCGGCTCGGTCACCTACTTCACCACGAGGTTGACTAGCTTGGCCGGAACGACGATTACCTTCACCAGCGTTCTACCCTCCAGCCGTGCCTGAATGCGGGGATCTGCCAGTGCCGCCGATTTAATGATCTCCTCGTCGCTTCCTGCTGCCAGCTTGATGACGCTGGCCAGCTTGCCATTGATCTGCACTGGGATCTCCACCTCGTTCTCGCGCGCCAGTTCCGCATCGGCAACCGGCCACGCAACCCGGAATACCGCGCCCTCACCGCCAATCTGTTCCCATAACTCCGCCGCGAGAAACGGCGCAAAAGGTGCCAGCAGCAGAGTCAGGGTGCGGAAGACCTCCGCCACCGTCGCTGCCGACACCTCGCCTGAGTCCATTGCCGCCTCATGGTCCAGGATGGTGTTGACCAACTCCATAATGGCTGCAATGCAGGTGTTGAAGTGCCAACGCCCGCTGAAGTCCTGCGTGATCTTCGCAATCGTCTGGTGTAGCTTGCGGAGTAGCGCCTGGCCAGCTGCCCCCTGCTCCCCTCGCTCGGTTGCTGTGCCGCGAATCTGTTCCGCATACTTGGTCGTCAGACGATAGACCCTGCCCAGGAAGCGGCTGATCCCGGCCACGCCTTCCTCCTGCCAATCGAGATCACGGTCCGGCGGCGCGGCAAACAGGGCATACATGCGGGTTGAGTCAGCGCCATAGCGCGCAATCATGTCGTCGGGCGAGACTACGTTGCCCTTCGATTTCGACATCTTGGCGCCATCCTTGATTACCATTCCCTGGGTGAACAGCCGGGTAGCCGGCTCATCATTCTCAATCAGCCCCAGGTCCCGCATCACCTTGGTCCAGAAGCGGCTGTAGATCAGGTGCAGGATCGCGTGCTCCACACCACCGATGTACTGATCAATCGGGAACCAGTAATTTGCTTTCGCTGAGTCAAAAGGAGCCGTTGCATTCTTTGCATCGGTGTAGCGGTAGAAGTACCAGCTCGAATCGACAAAAGTGTCCATGGTGTCGGTCTCACGTCGCGCGGGACCTCCGCACACCGGGCAGGTTGTATCCACGAAGCCTGCCAATCGCCCCAGAGGCGATCCTCCCTGCTGCGTGATCTCCACCTGCTCGGGCAGCAGCACCGGCAGCGCGGATTCGGGCAGAGCAACGACTCCGTCCGCCTCCACGCCCTGATGGCCGTTGCGGCAGTAGACCATCGGAATCGGAGTGCCCCAGTACCGCTGACGGCTCACTCCCCAGTCCTTCAGGCGGTAGGTCACGGTCGGCTCGCCAAATTTGCTTTCCTTGGCATGCGTGCCCATGGCCGCCTGCGCCTCGCGGCAGCTCTGCCCGGACCAGGCGCCTGAGTTCATCAGGACCGATGCATCTTCGTCCAGATACGGCAGCGGCGGCAACTCCTCTCCGT
>Ga0207667_10005828_pt1 | contig 15013 bp, 17 predicted proteins | sample KBSCornC52_FD_184301 | JGI IMG/M metagenome (GOLD analysis project Ga0207667, IMG submission 184301) | Corn rhizosphere microbial communities from Kellogg Biological Station, Michigan, USA - KBS Corn C5-2 (SPAdes) (version 2) | ecosystem: Host-associated > Plants > Roots > Rhizosphere > Soil ... | reverse complement strand
CTGCTCGACCTGGGTCATGAGGCGCCGAACATAGGGCTTGAGATCGGGATATTCGGCCCCATCCTCCGCCGAGACGATGAAGCGGAACTGGTGGCGGTCGCCAGCGGTGCGCTTGAGGAATTCGCCGCCATCGGCTTGGTCGGTTTCCGGCCCATAAAGTTCGCCCGGCAAACCCTCGCGCGTGACGCCATCGCGCTGGATGTAGCGCATATGGGCACGGGCTGCCTGACCGCCTTTTCCACTGAGCCGGATGAGACTCGCCTTCACCACCGCTCGGCGCCCCCGAAATCCGCCCAACCGATCACGGCTGGAGAGGAGCCGCCCCATGCTTGCGCCGCGTCCGATGCGGCTGCCATCAAAGCGCCGCGACCTTATGCCAGTCTTCTCACCGGCAAGCCGTGTCGCCGCCAAAATCCGCCCGCCATATTTGAGGGTGCGCTTCCCATCGTTGCCCCGCATCCTGCCAAGTTTGGGCGTGAGGTCGTCGTCAGACATGGTGACGCCGTCCCATCTCGCGATTTCGGCCAGAAACTGGCGGATTACCGCCGTTCACGTCCGACAGGTCTCGCGTCAACGCCGACCTGTCTCGTGAAAAAAGGATGTGCAGGCAAGGACTTATGCAGGGTCGCGAGACACTGCCTTTATCTTGTTTCTCCTTTCTTCCTCTCCTTCTCCCATCCCGGCCCAAAAAAAGGAGAGAGAAGCCGCCGAACCGATGCCGCCTCTCCCTGCCAAAACCGTCACGATCAGTGTGCATGTCCGCGACGACACGCAGGCCCTCGCTGATATCGTCGCCCGGAGCCAGGGCGCTGAAGGATCGCTGCAGGCTGCCCAGGCCACCAACCAGTTGCTGGCGCTCACCGCCAAGCAGCAATTCCAGCTCCAGCAGATGATGGCCGCGCAGTTCCGCAGTGAAAGCCAGGAACAGGCGAGGCGCGCGACGCAGGCGCTCGAGGCGCGTGCCGCCACCAGGAAATTCCTCGGCTCCGGATCGGCCTACACGCCGCAATAGCCCCTCTCATGCGGGCGCCAGCCCGATCCGGTCCCAGGCGGCAACGCGGTATCCCCCTCCCGCCTGCCGCCGCCGCGGGGCGTGGCTCTGCTCCCCCAGCCATGCCCCGCGGTCCCTTGCCCAGTGCAGGACGCCCAAGCCCCAGGAAGCCCAAGCCCATGAACGATCTCAATGTCATCGACCGCTTCCTGGCAGCGTTCATCACCTATATCGACAGCGGGTTCGGCCTGCTCGGGCCCGACGTCGGCTTCCTGACCTCCACGCTCATCGGCATCGACATCACGCTCGCCGCCCTGTTCTGGGCCATGGGCGGCGAGGACAATGTCATTGGCCGGTTCGTGCGAAAGATCCTCTATATCGGCGCGTTCGCGTTCATCCTGAACAGCTTTGCGACACTGGCTGGCATCATCTTCCGCTCCTTTGCTCAGGCGGGTCTCACAGCGGGCGGTGGAAGCATCAGTGCCGATGACCTTCTGAAGCCCGGGCGTCTTGCCGGCATCGGGTTCCAGGCGGCATGGCCGCTCCTCGACCAGGCCAGCGAGATGGTCGGGTTCACGACCTTCTTCGACAATTTCCTTACCATCATGATCCTGCTGCTCGCCTGGGCACTCGTCATCATCGCCTTCTTCATCCTTGCGGTGCAGATGTTCGTGACGATCCTCGAGTTCAAGCTGACCAGCCTTGCTGGCTTCATCCTCGTGCCGTTCGCGCTGTGGAACCGCACCAGCTTCCTTGCCGAACGCGTGCTGGGGAATGTCGTTTCCTCAGGGATCAAGGTGATGATGCTCGCCGTCATCGTCGGGATCGGCGCCAATTTCTTCGCCGAATTCACCGCAGCGCTCCAAGGACAGGAGCCCGACATCGGCCAGGCCATGAGCCTCGTGCTGGCGTCCCTCGCACTCTTTGGCCTCGGCATCTTCGGCCCGTCGATCGCCAGCGGCCTCGTCGCCGGCGCCCCGCAACTGGGTGCCGGGGCTGCGCTTGGCACGGGCGTGGGTGCTGCGGGCGCCGTCATGATCGGCGGCGGCGCAGCCATTGGCGGCTCCCGTGCCTTGGGAGGCGCAGCGCTGGGTGCCGTGCGGGCAGGAACTTCCATGGGCGCCGCGGCCGGCACCGCCTACAACCTCGGCCGGGAGACTGCCAACCCGCCATCGGTGGGCGCGGGTCTCGCCGGCGTCGCGCGCGCGGCAGGCAATGCGGCACGAACCCGGATCTCGGACACGCTTGGCCTTGGCGAAGCAGCAAGCAGCGGTCGCGAGGCAGGCTGGAACGCCATCAATGGCCGCCCGCCATCCACCGGCGGAGCGAGCGCCAGCGAGGCCATGCCCGGCTGGGCGCGCGCGATGCAAAGCGAACAGGCGAAACGTCACCACCGCCAGGTCGCCCTTCATGCCCTGCAGCAAGGGGATCGCGGCGGCGCCTCCGCCAAACCCGACATCAAGGAAAGGAATGACTGAGCCATGATCTTCAAGCGCAGCGTCCAGCGTTATGGCCGCACCCCGCCACCCGAAACGCCCTATGCACGAGCAGGCCAGATCTGGGACGAGCGGATCGGGTCGGCCCGCGTCCAGGCCCGAAACTGGCGGCTAGCAGCCTTTGCCAGCCTTGCCCTTGCTGGCGGAACATCGGCCGGGCTCGTCTGGCAATCGGCGCAAAGCCGCCTCATCCCCTATGTCGTCGAAGTCGATCGGCTGGGCGAAGCGAGGGCAGTCAATGAGGCGGTCATCGACTATCGCCCAACCGACCCGCAGGTGGCGTGGCATCTCGCTCGCTTCATCAGCAATGTGCGGGGCAGTTCGCTCGATCCTGTCCTGATGCGGCGCGGCTGGCTCGAAGCCTATGAATTCACCACCCAGCGCGGCGCGCAGTTCCTTGGCGACTATGCCCGCGCCAATGACCCCTTTTCCCGGATCGGCGAGCGGACCGTTTCGGTCCAGGTGACAAGCGTCGTCCGGGCTTCCGACAGGTCCTTCCAGGTCAAGTGGACCGAGACTGTGTTCGAGAGAGGCGTGCAAGCCGGGACCAGCCGCTGGACTGCGATCCTGACGATCGTGACCAAGGCGCCCGCCAACGCCGATGTGCTGCGAAAGAACCCGCTCGGCATCTATATCGATGCGATCGACTGGAGCCGCGAACTCGACAGCGACGCTCGGCCTGCACCGCCGCGGCCGCCTGCTCAGCCGAGCAAGGCCCATACTGCGCCATTTTCGCCAGCGCTGGCCGCATCCGCCATTCAGAACAGCCAGGAGATCCAGCCATGAAGACCCGCGTCCTTCTCCTATCCGCGATCATTCTTGCAACCTCACACGCCGAGGCGCAGACGGGGCCGTCCCCCCTGCGCAGCGTCGCCTCCGCCACGCGTAAGGCGACGGCACAACCGCTAGTCCAGGGCTTCGTCAATGCGATCCAGGTCTATCCCTATGCCGAAGGCTCGATCTTCCTGGCCTATACGGCACCAGGGTCAGTGACGGATATCGCGCTGCAGCCAGGCGAGACGCTAGTCGCAGTGGCAAGCGGCGACACGACGCGCTGGGTGATCGGCGACACCACTTCCGGAGGGGATGGCAGCGGCGATAGGGAGGCCAAGCGAACGCATATCCTCGTAAAGCCCTACTCCGCAGGCCTTGTGACCAACCTCGTCATCACGACCAACCGTCGAACCTATCACCTGCGCCTCGCGAGCACCGCCGCAACAGCCATGGCAGGCATTAGCTGGACTTACCCGCAGGATGACCTAATCGCCTTCAAGCGCAAGGAGGAGACCGCACGCGCTGCCGAGCCCGTTGCCTCCGGACTCGACATTGCCCAGCTTCATTTCGATTATGCGATTTCCGGCGACCGACCGCCGTGGCGACCATTGCGCGCATTTGACGATGGCCGACAGACCTATATCGAATTTCCGCCGACGCTGACCCAAGGCGATGCGCCACCGCTCTTCGTCCTGGGGGCAGACGGCAAGGCAGAACTCGTCAACTACCGCCTGCGCGATCGCTACTATGTCGTCGATAGACTGTTCGGCGCGGCGGAACTGAGGTTGGGCCTGAAAAGACAAGAGATCGTCCGCATCACCCGCATCGACAGCATAAAGCGCCGGAGGGGCGCATGAGTGTGGCCGACACCCCCATCCAGCCAGTTCCGCCCCAGGCCAAGGTCGATCCGGAAAGTCTCGTCCTGCGGGCGCAACCCACAAAAGCGATCCGCTTCCGCCGCGGCGCCATCATAGGCATCGCCGCCCTGGGGTCGGCAAGCCTCATGGGTGTCGCGTGGATGGCCCTTAAGCCCCAGGTCTTCCGGCAAGTGGCGCAGGAGAGCGAGCTTTCAAAGCCATCGACGAACCCCAACGACGCACTGGCCGGGCTGCCGGCAGGCTATGGGGATGTTCCGAGACTGGGACCAGCATTGCCGGGTGATCTTGGGCGACCGATCCTGCGCGCACAGCAACAGCATCTGGGCGCTGACGCACCGGGCAGCAATCGACCCGCCGCGGACGCCGCAGAAGCTGAGAGGCTAGCAAGACTGGCGGAACTGAAGGCCGCCCGGGAGTCCGGAATCCTTTTCCAGACAAAGGCCGGCGACCATACCACCGAGGTGTCGGCGCCGCCGACCACAATGGTTGCGCCGGATCCAACGGCGCCGCAAACTCCACAGGATCGCAAGGTCGCGTTTACAGAACGGCCCAATCCCGGCAGCGACGTCAACACATCCATGTTGGCGCCACCCGCGTCGCCGTTCCTCCTGGCTGCGGGCAGCATCATATCGGGCAGCCTGATCACCGGGCTGAACTCTGACCTACCCGGGCTGGTGACTGCCCAGGTGACGCAGAATGTCTTCGACAGCACCACTGGCCAGATCCTGCTCGTGCCTCAGGGCGCCCGCCTGATCGGGAAGTACGACAGCATCGTTGCCTTCGGCCAGCGACGGGCGCTTGTCATCTGGCAGCGTCTCATCCTGCCGGACGGCAGTTCGCTCCGCCTTGACAATTTCCCGGCCACGGACGCGGAGGGCTATGCGGGGCTGGCGGACAAGGTCGATTTCCATAGCTGGTCGCTACTTAAAGGCGTCGCGATCGCAACACTTCTCGGTGTCGGATCGGAACTGACCATCAACGGTGAAAGCGACCTTATCGAGGCGATCCGAGTATCAACCCAGCAGAATATCTCGCGGGCCGGCGACCAGATCACGTCACGCAACCTCGACATCCAGCCGACGATCACAGTGCGCCCCGGGACACCTGTGCGCCTGCTGGTCAGCCGCGATCTCATCCTCGCGCCCTGGCGCGGGTCGACAGGAGGATAAGCATGGCAGAGTTGAAATTGGCCAAGCTGCCGGACAGGACGCCGGTAAAACTGGCAATCACCGTCACGCCCGACCTGCTCAATGCGCTGCGCGATTATGCAGCAATCTACGCGCAGACCTATGGGATCGAAGAACCGGTGGCCGATCTCATCCCGGCGATGCTGACCGCCTTTCTGGAAAGCGACCGCAACTTTATCCGGGCGCGAGAAACAGTGCAGCGAGGCCAATCATGACCAACGCTTCTGACCAGGGCCTTGCTCCCATCACTATCCGCGTGGCGACGGCCGTGCGCATCACCGGTCTCAGCCGTTCCCGCATCTATGAACTGATCCAGGCGGGCGATATCGAGATTGTGAAGGTCGGAAGAGCGACCTTGGTCCGCTATGACAGCCTCCAGCGCTTGACCAGCAGATGAAGCATGCACGCCGTCCTCACGCGCGTACTTGAGACTGAAGAGCGCTGGAAATTGGCTAGCGGTGGCGCTCCATCGCGGTGACAGTAAGGAAGGCCGGGCTGCCATGACCGACATAGACGTCGCTCAGGAGCCAAGCCTCCTCGTCCTCCTTGTCGGTCTCGGCGATCGCCTTCCACCAGAAGCGCAGGGCCGAATCCCACCGATATCCTCGCGATTTTAACCGATCCTTCGCATCGAAAGGCGCATCGACCGCATTGACGCGATAGGTAGGCTTTTCCGAACAGGCGATGAGCTTGGCGAGAATGGTTTCGCCGTCCGGCAGACCATGAGCCAGCAGATAGATGAGTGCGAGGATATCGTTCTCGGCGCGATGGCCTTCATAGAACCAACCGCATTGCGACACGAGGTGAGCAAGGGCGCGGCCATCGAAGCCAAGCTCCAGCCAATCCAGTTCCGCCATGGAGCAGGCCCAGGGCTTGCCGGCGATTGCAGGCAGGCGGCGGTCGATAAACGGCCTGTCGAACGCCGCATTGTGCGCGACGATGATGTCGGCCGACGAAAGGATCTCGACGGCCGCCGCCTCGTCTATGACCTGACCAGCAAGGTCGTCCGCCGTAAGCCCCGTCAATTTGGTGATCCTGGGGTCGAGCGGGATGCCCGGATCCTCACGCCACACCCGAGGCACCCCGACCTGAATCACGCGCCCCAGACCATCGAACCGAAAACGCTGAACCGCCAGTTCGATGATCCTGTCGGTATCGCGATCCAGACCGGTCGTTTCTACGTCAACCGCAACGCCAATCCTGCTCGGCGCCCGTGGATCCGCATCATGGAAAGCCGTCACAGGCATCAACCGGCGCAGGACCCGATAGTCGGGATGACTGCTTAGCGCCTCCGCTGCGCGCTCGTGACGACTATCAGCAGAGAACGTCATGATGCCAATGATCCCTTTGTCATTCTTCTACCACCCGGAAAACCGCGCCGCTGCCGGCATCCCTGACCAGATCGACCCGTTTACCGTCCCAATGATAGTTGAGATGCCTGCCCTGGACCGGGCCGGAGGCACAGTCGGGATAAAAGAGCCCGACACATTCTCCCCCGTTTTGCCGCACGCTCGGATAGGCTATTCCGTCAGAACCGGCCTTGCGTAGGGCAGCCCCCAGCAACTGGGCTGCCGCATAATCATCCGGGTCGAGGCAAGCCGCGAACGGATCTTCCTGGCCGCGCAGATCGTGAAGTTCCGCGCGAACCGTCAGGATGATTTCCCGAAACTGGGACGTCCAACCGGGAGATTCAGCCGTGCGGGCCATGAACCGGGCATGATGATGGATCGTCTCGAACAGGGCGGTTTCATAGCGATCGGCAACATAGAGGACGCCGTAACTCCCGTCGGAAAACCGGCTGGGACGATCGACACTGACATGGGTGAAGGACGCCATCAGATAGGAAGCTCCGTTGCCACCCACCCGTCGCTCGGGAGGCACAAGGTCGAGATTCCCGATCGATGCCCTGATGCGCGGGTTGGTCTTCTGCTCGGCCGACAGCAACAAGGGCCAATCCGCCGGATCGGCGATATCCTCGAACAGGTCGATGGGCGGGAAGATGCTGCGGATGATCCGCACTGCGCCGTCCCATTCCACTCCGCAAATTGGCGGTTCGTTAGCCAGGGTCACCAGCCGCCACGTTCCGCATCAAGATAGCGCCGCACACGCATCAAGTCCGTCAGTTCGCCGCCCAGCATGACCGCCAGCGCACTCGAGCCCTCGAAGGCCGCATTCGACGCCTTGATCCAGTCATAGCCCCGCTGCGGCTCCTGAAAGATGATGCGGAGCGCCTTATGGATACCCATGAGATTGGACAGACGGGCAAGCCCATCGCGCGAAATGCGCCCCGGCCCCTCCGCCTTCCAGCGACGAAAGCTGCGCACGGGCATGTCGGTAAGGACGGCCGCCTGCTCATCGGTAATGCCCCATTTGGCGAACAGGTTGAGGGCGGCGCGAAACATCGCTCGACCTTCTTCCTGAGTGACAGGTTCCTGCCGGAAGGGAGCGGGAGTTGTCTCAATGGGTTGCAATATAGCCATATAGAACAAAATAGATGATAAGCTGCCAAATGGCAATTCACAGCTAGCCGATTGGTTGCGAAACTAGAATTCTGCCGACAATCTCCTGCTAGGGTGCGATAAATCCTATCTGCCGCTTGCCGTGGCGCATACACGAAGCCCGTGAAACGCGGTTCAAATCTCTGCGAGGCCAAGCTCCAGTGACCTGAGCCTGACTTCCATGGCACTCATGATGCTTGTGTGTGTGGCGGTGGCAAGCCCATCGGGCATCATGGACAACGCCTGCTCGGGGGCTTTTTCCGCCATTTGCATGACGTCCCGAAGCACCTTGTCGATGAGGGTGGACCCCAATCCCGCCTCCTTCGCGGTTTCTACGAAATGTCGTCCGCCAAGGTTCAGAATTTGATATTTGCGGTTGTTGCCCGCGGACATTGCGAGCTTGTATTTGTTGTTCGGGATCTGCCGCGCGTCGAACGCAGGTTGAGCGGTGAGGACGTCGTAGAATGGCGTCATCCCGAAACGCCCGCCGGGACGAAGAAAGATGCTGAAATTCTTAGCGTGGCCATCCGTCGCACCGATAAGCCAGAATATGATCTGGCTTTTCAGGAAGGCAGCCTGATCCTCCAGGGGGTTGTCGCTACTCCCGAGCAGCTTGAGGATTGCGACGGCGCCAGGGCCGCGGTGGCTTTGATATTTCTGGGCAGAAGGGACGCCCAAGGCTTGGCAGAAATCCTCCTGGGGCAATCGAAGCAGTTCGGTAGGGCTCCTCCAGCGACGATCAAATCGCTCGACGGCCAGCACCTTGCGCGCGCCGAATGTCGCGATCTCGGTTTTTGCCACGGGCAGGCCAAAGCCTTCCAGCAGCCTGAGGCAATAATGTTCATTCTCGACGCTGTCGGCCATGTCGATCATCCCGAAGGCCGTCGGAATTGCGCCGAGCTGCGGCTTGAGGATGTGGGTCGTGGGGGTCGTTCCAAGCGGTCTCAGCCACTGACCGTCATGGAAAAGCAGGGCGGTCTTTTCCTGGGCTCCGGCCACCGAAATCCGGAACTCATGCTCCATGTCGATGCCGAGTGGCGCCTGGGCCAGATTGGCGAGCATCTGCTCGATCTCGGCGTCGCTGATGGGCTCCCCATCTACCGGCTGGATGCCCTCGACAGCGACCCCATCCGGCAGGAATTGCATGGCGCCCACGCAATCCCGTCCGATACGCTCCAGCAAACTGTAGGCGTCGCTGCCCTGGGCGCCGGTTCTTTCGGCAACGCGGCGACGCACGGCGGCACTATCCGGCAGCAGATTGTCGAAGACGGCGACCACGGGTTCGCCGGTGTATGGAGATTCGCGCAGGGGCAGTGAAAGGGAGATCGGAAATCCGTGCTCCCAGGCAAGCCAGCTTTGATCGTAGCGAAATTCGATTGCGCCGCTGGCCTGCTTGAGAAGGCGCCCGGCGAGACGGTTGTTGATGAATATGTTAAGCGGCGGGTGCGCTCTGCGCCGACCCATCAGAAGATGTCCTCAATATCAGGCACAGATTTGCCGGACCTCTGATCGATGACCATTTCCAGGTCGAGAGCGGCAAACAGCGCATAAATCGAGGATAACCGGGTACCTTCTTGTCCGGTCTCGATCTTCGAGACCAGTTCCTGCCGAAGGCCGGCCAAGCGGGCAAGTTCCGTCTGGCTCATGCCCTTCTGCTTACGCGCACGCTGGATGGCGGCGCCGAGTTGTTTAGGCGATCGCGCAATATTGGGCATAGGCCAATCTCCTTGGCCGCGCTTATGTTTCAAATCGCATAATTTCGCAATATGCTATTTTCAACATAAAATCATTTTATGTGTTGATCCGCATAATATACCATTATGCGATGCATAGTCTCTCGGCGGCGAAACCTGCGAGATATACTTGCGGGCTGTCGGTGTCTGGGTCGGTCAGCCACCATGGTTGCACCGACGGTGAGACAGCTGCCGACCAATTCACGACCTTCAGTGGCCGTGCTGTGGATGACCGTCAGTGCCGAAAACTGCCTCTAGGTGACGGAGCTTGTCGGGATTACGGACTATATAGATCGCCGCGATGCGCCCATCGCGCACATCGAGCGCCGTGGTCTGGAGCACGTCGCCACGGTCGATACTGATGTAGCCGGGCAGGCCGTTGATCATCGCGGTGCGCAGTAGCTTCGGTGCTGACGTGTACTTCCGACGCAGCCCGGCGAACAGGCGAAGCGCTCGCTCGATCCCGCGCACCACTTTGCGGAAGGCAATCACCTTACCGCCGCCATCAGAATGGATCTCGACATCGCGTGCCAGCAGTGCGGACAATGCGACTGTGTCACCGTCGCGGGCCGCATTGAAGAATGCGCGTGCGATCCGATCGGCCTCGGTGGCCTCCAAAGTGAAGCGCGGCCGCGCATGCTGCACATGCTTGCGCGCGCGCGAGGCAAGCTGCCGGACGGCGGCGGGTTCACGGCCCAATGTGGTCGCGACCTCCGTGAGGGCCATGTCGAACACGTCGTGGAGCAGGAAGGCGGCACGCTCCAGCGGGGACAGGCGCTCCATCGCGAGCATCAGTGTGAGCGTCACGTCGTCGGCGATCGTCTCCTCTTCTTCAGTCGTGCCCATCAAAGGTTCAGGCAGCCAGGCACCGACATAGGTCTCCCGGCGCACGCGGGCGGACTTGAGTTGATCAAGACAAAGCCGAGTGACGATGCGGGTCAGATAGGCTGCCGGCGTGTCAATGCTGTGCGCCGTTGCCGCCCAACGCAGCCACGCGTCCTGCAAGACATCTTCCGCCTCGCTGATTGAGCCAAGCATCCGATAGCCAAGACGCAACAGCCTTGGCCGCTCAGCTTCAAAAGCGGCAAGACGTTCCTCACTGTGCAGCAAGACGGTCCCCCTTCGAATGTGGTCGGCGACTGCGCTTGGCATCGCGCCACGCCCAGAGGGCAAGAACGGTCGTCACTATAGCCGGTAAGGTGACAGCAGGAAAATCCTGAGCCAGCGCACCTGCCCCACAGATGCCGACCGCCACTTCCCAGAAATGGAACAGCGCATGGCCGGCAAGCCAGAGCGCGGCGGCGGACCACAGGGGGACGCGGGCCACCGGCCGGGCTACACCTGTGAGCATCGCGATTGCGACGAGCAAGAAGATCAGGCCTATGTCGCGCACGAAATGTTGGTTGAACGGGCCGGTGGTGGTGACGCCGGGCACGGCGAAATACCAGTTCGCTGGTGAGATCAGCATAAACGCGCCGTTTACAGCGGATGCGAGACCGAGGACTGCGGCAAGTGCCAGCGGAAGGTTCCGGCTCATGCGACGCTTTCCTGCGCCTGAGCGGCAAGCCACTGCTCGAAGCGCGTAGGAGCGACCCGTGGATTTTCGTCCGGAACCAGCGAACCGTCGTCGGCGCGCGCGCCGAAATAGTCATGATCGGCGGTGACGCTGATCCGGCGCGGATCGTCGCGGGCCCCGAGCCAGCTGGCGGTAAACTCGGCCAGCGGCGCGCGCTCCGGTCCTGCCACTTCGATGATGCCGCCGACCGGGGCGGCTGTGGCGATCTCGGCAAGCAGGGCCGAGACATCCGCTGCGGCGACCGGCTGGAGCGCGATGCCCGGCAGGTACACAGTATCGTCCCGCGTGTAGCCATCCGCGATGGTGGATAGGAACTCGAAGAACTGGGTGGCGCGCACGATCGTGTACGGCATGCCGCTGCCGGCGATCAGTTGCTCCTGTGCCAGCTTGGCGCGAAAATAACCCGATGCCTGAAGGCGATCGGTCCCCACCACCGAAAGTGCGATGACGTGACGCACTCCTGCGTCGCGTGCTGCTTCCAGCAAGTTGGCTGTCGTGCCACGAAAGAAAGCAAGAGCGGCCTCGTCGTCGAACGACGGGGCATTGCTGACATCGACCACGACGGCGGCATCCATCAGCGCGTTTGCCAGGCCGACGCCGGTGAGCACATCGATGCCGGTGCTTGGTGAAGCGGCGACAACCTCATGACCCTCGGCCCGCAGCAGTCCAACCAGTGGCCGACCGATCAGTCCGGTGCCGCCGATGATAACGATCTTCATGTCCATGTCTCCGATGCAAGTGTCCGCCTGCATGACGAGATGGCCGCCTCCGGTGTGACATGGGACGAGGGCGGGAGCGAAAAATATTTGAGCCATGATGTCACGATGCACCGGCGTACCTCGTCAACTCCGCGAGCGCCGGCACTCGGCGCCGATAACGAGGAAAGCAGCATGACCGAGATAAAGCGTTTGAACTGGTCGGAAATCGCGCCCGAAGGCGCCAAGGCTCTGTTCGGTATCCATCATTATGTGACCAGGAAGACAGCCCTTCCTGAAGAGCTGATCCATCTGATCTTTCTACGAGTGTCGCAAATCAACGGCTGCGCCCATTGCATCGACATGCATACGCGCGATTTGCTCAAGACCATGGCGATCGACAAGGTTGCCCTCGTCCCCGTCTGGGCGGAGGTGCCGCACCTGTTTTCTGAGCAGTATCGAGCAGCGCTGGCCTGGGCAGAGGAAGTGACCAATGTCAGCACGACCCATGCTTCGGACGAAGCCTATGCCGCCGCTGCCGCCGCCTTTGCTGAAAAGGACTTGGTCGATCTCACGCTAGTGATCGCGGCAATGAACGCGTTCAATCGTCTGGGCGCGCCATTCCGCCTGCCCGTCGCCGCGAAGCCATAGGCTCGCGAAAGGGGGAGCATATCTTTGCTTCCCCTTAGACGGCACGTGACCAGAACGCGTCGTTCAGTGATTGAATATGGAACGACGGCTTCCGCCATAGCCTGCCATTTGCGTTTGCCCAACCGTATCAGCCAATGCTTGCCGACCAGCCTTTGACAGACCTACCCCATTTCATAATCTACGAGCAGTTCCGCTAGTTGCGGATTTGATCGCTGTGGGATGGCGGCGGAGCTTTCTTCCGGGTTGCCTGGTCATCGCGATTAAGCCCGCGTGACTACTAATCCAGAGGAATGAGCTCGGCGCGCTCCGCCCCATGACGGGCAACTAACCTCATCGGGAGACCGTGAACCCATAGGCGCTCCACTGTGATATCTTGCCAGCCACGCGGCAGTACGACGGCGCGCTGGGGCCAGTGGGAGGGATCGTCCTCGGTCATTCGCAGACCGGGCATGCCGAACAGGAGCCCCGTCAGCATCGCCCCTATATTGGCGAGGAAGGGTCCGGCCGGGACGGATGAATCGGGGTGATCAGACCGATATTCGAGGCATTGGAGGAACCGGCCCGCATGATAGTCGGCGAAGGCTTCGTCGAAGAGTTTGAGCGCCAGGTCTCGGTCGCCTGCCATGGTGGCCCATGTCGGGTAGAAGGCGGCCAGCATCGGCGAGCCGACATAGTCCTTCCAGCGCGCAAGGAAAAAGGCGAGCGTCGCTTCACGGACCGCATCGGAGGCTGGATAGTCAAGCGGGAAAAAGCCGGCGAGCGGGGATGGCGTCGCGCCCTTGGGCTCATCGACACGAAAATCCTCATGGGTCGGCAACACATTATCACTCCGCGCTGGAAGGAAAAGACGCTCCTTCAGGTATCGCCAGCTTTTGGGAACGTCCCAATTACGCGCCTTGCCCAGGCGAATGGCGCGATCGAGCAGATCGTGGGCGGCCATCAGAGTGAAGGCGTCATTGTCCGGCGGCGTTTCGACTTCGGCCGGCCCGGTTGCCGCACGGATTTCCACGCCTCGTTCGGTATGCACCACCCGATCTTCTAGCCATCGAAGTACGCCTTGGATGGCCGGCCAGCCGAAATTTTCAAGAAAGGGCCTGTCACCTGTTGCTGCGGTATGGAGGGCGAAGGCGCGCGCCACATGAATGGAGATATGCGCCTCATATGCTGCGCCCGGTCCATCACCCGGCGTCGCTTCCTCGCTCGAAAGGGGCGCGGCCTGCCAAGGAAAACGCATGCCCAGATGGCCATCCTGATGGGCATAGCGGCGCGCGGCATCAAGATGTCGGGCACGAAAGTCGAGAAGGCTGTGCGCGGCGGCAGGCTGTAGAAGCAGGAGTGGCGGCACGCAAAAAGCGTCTATGTCCCACATCACATGGCCGTAATAATAATGATAGTTGGGCCAACTCGCGAGCCCGAACATCGACGTCGCCGAAGGCGAACCGATGTGCGCCGAGCAGTTCATGTAGAAGAAGCCCGCATCGATTACGGACTGGTGCCTTTCGCTCGCGCCGTTCACGACGATACGGCCCCGCCACAGATCCTGCCAGATCGCCTGATTGCGGGCGCGCAGCGTATCGAACCCAGCCTTCGTGCCACGCGCGAGCCGACGGATCGCTTCCTCGTCGGGCCTGACATGGATGACGGAGGGGACAAGGGCGGCGATCTGCCGCAGTTTTACGAGTTGGCCCGCGCGCAGCGCAACATGATATTCCGTGGCGAGCGGGCCATGATGATCTTCCGGTCGCTGATAGCTAATCGCCTCCGCCAGGGCGCATTCGCTATGGTAGGCGACGCCGCAGCGGCTTAAACCGTCCTCCGTTATCCAGACGAGTGAGCCATCGCAGGTACTGCCTTCGCGCTGGCCCTGCACGGCGCGCTTGTCGATCCGTCCACGGACATCCCTGGCATCTATGTATACGCGCAATCTCAAGCCGCAGGCGACGTTCGCGCGTATATCGACCGCCTGCAGCACAAGCGCGGGTTCCTCGCGGCTGGCGAAGGTGACGACCTCGACGTCCAGGATGATCTCGCCGGCCATGAAGCGAAAGCTGCTCGTCAGTTCCGCCGTGGCGAAGTCATAGCTTTGCCGCAGATCGCTCACTGACCACGGCTGTTCCGACAGCCAGGCTTCGCCGACCGCGATATCGACACTAAGGGGGTAGGGCACCTGCGCGGCCGCCTCGATCCGCTGCTCCGGATGCAGGCCGACGACGCCGCTGACGATCGCCGACCCGGGCAGCAACGGCACCTCTCTGACGCGCAACCCCACCAGCCCATTGGCGACATAGGCAGGAAGCTGATCGCCGCGTGCGCCCTGTTCGGCTAGCGGGCTGAGTGGACCGTTCCGCATGCAGCACCTCGCTGCGTCATTAAGCTGCCTCTGGAGCAATGGTTCCGTGCGACCGGCCTGTTGATCTCATTCTTCGTTTGGCGCGTCGGAAATTCACCGAAGATAGAAGCGACTGCTTCCGTCGAAAGCCGTCGTGCGAGTAACGAGCCGGGCACGGCCGCTAAGTCCCACGAGGCGTCGTTCG
>Ga0207667_10005827_pt1 | contig 15013 bp, 7 predicted proteins | sample KBSCornC52_FD_184301 | JGI IMG/M metagenome (GOLD analysis project Ga0207667, IMG submission 184301) | Corn rhizosphere microbial communities from Kellogg Biological Station, Michigan, USA - KBS Corn C5-2 (SPAdes) (version 2) | ecosystem: Host-associated > Plants > Roots > Rhizosphere > Soil ... | reverse complement strand
GATGTCGAGCTCAGTGAAGGCGCTTGGCTGCGCTTCGGTGCGGTCGACATCTTGTATACGAGCGCGGCGCGACCAGATGCCATGGCCAGCCTCAGACCGAGCGCGCGCGTCACGGTGACCTCGGGCAGCGACTCCGGCAAGAGCGCAGCCATCGGCGAGCGACTGGTGGTCGGTAGCGATCCGCGTTCGGGCTTCGTCTTACCGAGCGTGGCACCGCAGCAGCTCGAGCTCGCGGCGCATGGCGGAAAGTTCTGGGTGCGCGATTTGAGCGGCGGGCGCGCATTCCGCGCGGGCGCGCCGCTCGGTCCGGAATTCTGCGAAATTCAGCACGGCGAACTGCTCTTGCTCAGCGGGACGGTGATGCTGCATTTCGAGGAGGCGCCGTGAACGAAGCAGAGCTCAAGCTGCGCGCGCGGGTCGAAGCCGAGTCGATGGCCTGCATTGGTTGCAACGACTGCCTCCTGGCGTGCCCGATCCCGGAATCGAAATCGGTGACGATCGCCGAACTGAACCGCGCCATCCATCTGCCGACCATCGACCACCGGCACGTCGCCAATTTCGTGCTCGCCTGCACGCAGTGTAAACAATGCGTCCCGGCCTGCCCGTCCGATTTGAATCGCGCCGAGATGGTGCTCTTGAACAAGCTGAAGGTCGAGGACAGCCTCGCCGACTACCAGCTGTCGCTGCAAGCGCGCACCACCACCTTTCCTTCCGGCATCTCGCTCGACGGCCTGGCCAACGAGCTCACGCGCCTGGAACTGTTCGCGGGCGCCACCGCGCAGGCGCTCCGCCGGCTGGTGCTGAAATCGACGCTGCGCATGCTCGTGCCGGGCGAAGATCTGTGTGAAGAGGGCGAATTTCACGAACGGTTGTGCGTCGTGCTCGAAGGCTCTCTCGAGCAAACCTCGCGCGGCGCGCGCGGCGAGCGCATTCACATCTTGGTCATCGGGCCCGGTGCTTTCTTCGGTGAAATGGGCGTTTTGGCGGACGCCGCCGAGCCCTTCGGGGTCACCGCTCGTGAGCGCTCGATCGTGCTCGAAGCGCCCAAGATCGCGGTGCTGGCGCTGATGGAACTGTGTCCGGATTTCGGACAGGCGCTGCAATCGCTGTACGCGCGACGCGCGTTGTTCAGCTATGCACGCCAGCCGCGGGGTTTCGGCGCGCTGCCCGAAGCGGCGCTCGAAGAGCTCTTGGCGGGCGCGGAGCTGCTGCTCGTGCCCGCGGGCACCGTGTTGTTCAAAGCCGGCGAGCCGCCGCGCGACTTTTACCTGTTGCGCAACGGCTTCTTGCGGGCCTCCCGCGAGACCTTGAGCGGACCGGTCGTGCTCACTTACTTCCGCGAAGGCAACATCTTCGGTGTGCTCGGCCTGCTGCACAAAGATGCCGCGCACAGCTACAGTGTGGAGGCCGTGAGCCGGGCGGAGGTGATCCGCGTGCCGGGTAGCCTGCTCGGCCAGGTGCTCGCGCGGCACCCCGCTGCGTACGGCCCGCTATTGGTCGGATTCGAAGCCGAACAGCTGGCGCGGACGCGCGACGTGGGCGCCCTGCCGGCGCCTCAATTCAGCCCGGATGCCGCGGCAATGTCCGGCCGGCCCTCACTCCCCGCGAGTCAAAAGCGGCTCGGTGAAGAGACGCGCTCGCCGCTCGCCGAAGGCGTATTGGTCGAAGCGGGTCTGGCCAGCGGGCGCGAGGTCTTGGTCATCGACCAGACGCGCTGCACGGGCTGCGGCAATTGCATCGATGCCTGCGAGCGGCGCCACGGCTATAGCCGCCTGCAACTCCGCGGGATCCAGGTGGACACCTACATGTTTCCCACCGCGTGCCGACACTGCAACGATCCTGCCTGCTTGATGTGCAGCGTAAATGGGATCGTAAGGCTCCCGAGTGGCGAGATCAAAATCGTAGTCGACAATTGCATCGGCTGCGGGGCGTGTGCCGAGCGCTGCCCCTACGGCAACATCAGCATGCACGCGGTGACGCAACCGAAACCCGGATTCTTTCCGAGTCTGTTCGATTTCTTGGCCGGCAAACGCGTTCGCAAGGAGGCGCTCGACGCGCTCGATCCACGCGTGCAGCGCATCGCCGTCAAATGCGATCTGTGCGCCGGGCACCATGACTACGCATGTGTCACGGCGTGTCCCGTCGCGGCCGCCTTCCGCGTCGACCCAGGCCGCGTCGTCGTCGATCCGAACCGAGGCTTTTGAGGTGGCGGCAAGCGGGCTCACGCGTCGACTCAAGCTGTTCGAGCGCCAGTGGCCGTGGCTCGTCAGCTCGATCTTGCTGGCGTTGCTCACGACCGCGGTAGCCGCGTTGCTCGATGCCGGCGTGCTCGAAGCGTACGAGCTTTTCCCAGGCATCGCGCGCGGCTACACCTTCACCGGAGTGCTGCTCGGGCTAAGCTCGCTCGCACTGTGCGGCCTCGCCTTCTTCTACGCGCTCCGCAAGCGTGGTTTGCAGGAGGCCCTGCCGTTCGGGAAGAGCACGATGACGGCCTGGCTATGGGCGCACGTCTACTTCGGGCTGCTCGCGCTGGTGACTGCCGCCGTACACGCCGGCTACGGCCTGATTTCGCTGCAATTTTCGGCCGGGAAAATGGCCTTCTTCGCGTTGTTCGCGTTGGTCGTCAGCGGGCTCGTTTGGCGGGTGTTGTACGCGCTGGTGCCGCCGATCGCGGCGCGCGAGGTCGGCAACTATTCGGCCGGCGCGAGCACCGCACGCGCCGAGTCGCTCGCGGTGGAGATCGAAAAGCTCAGCGCCGGAGCTTCGGCGCGCTTTCACGAGCTCACGGCCTGGGCGTTCGCCAGCCGTCCCACGGACATTCAGATCCGACAGGCTGCAACCAGCTTGCCCAGCGAAGAGCAACCGCGCTTCGTCGACGCGACCGCATTGGCCGCGCAGCGACAGAAGTTCTTGGACCGCGCGCGCAAACAAGCCCGCTATGCGCGCGTGCTGCAAGGGATGCGCATCGCGCACGTGCCGCTCAGCCTCTTGTTCTTGCTGGCGGTGCCGCTGCACTTGGTCTTCGCCTACGATGTGCCGGCGCGCGTCGTGCCGCTCGGAGCCGTATCCGGCGCCGCGCTCGGCGGCTTCGAACCCGCGGACAATTGCGCCAATTGCCACTACCGCGCAGTGCAACAATGGCGACGTTCGATGCACGCGCGCGCCATGACCAGCCCGATCATGGTCGCGCAGAACAATCAAGTATCGAGCCAGGTGCTCGCGCAAGCAGCGTACCCCGATCCCAAGCGCATCTGCGTCAATTGCCACGGCCCCGTCGGCGCCGCGCTCACGAGCGGCTCCACCCTGCCGCTGACCGCCGACTCGGCGCTCCAAGACGACGCGCTGCTGAACGAAGGCATCTCTTGCACGGTGTGCCACCAGTGGAACGGCACGCCCGAAACGGCGAGCGGCGGCCTGACCCGTTTTCAAAATGGCCTCCGTCCTGGGCACACTTATTATGGTGCGATCGTGAACCCAGTGGGCAACGCCTTCCACAGCAGTGAAAGCACGCCGAGCTTCCGCGAGCCGGAGCAGCTCTGCCGCAACTGCCACTCGGTCGAGTACGACAAGAATGGCGATGGCCAGTTGCATCGCGGCACGGACCTCGTTCTCCAAACGTTATTTGACGAGTGGCAGGAGTACAAACAGGCTGGTGGCGGCGGAAGCTGCGTCAGTTGCCACATGCCGCTGCTCAGCGAGACGCGCGCCGCCGAACATGCCGCCATCCCGTTCGAGCAGGACCATGAAGCCGAGGCGCGCAAGGTGCACGACCATTCGTTCGTCGGCGCAGACTACCCGCTCGACGACCGCGACGCGCGCGACGCGCTACGCCCTGCGCGTGAAGCGCTGTTGACGCGAGCCGCCTCGCTCGCACTCGTGCCCGGCTCGCTCAAGGCCGAGCCGGGCACGCTCGGCTTTGCCGTCGAGGTGGGCAACGTCGGCACCGGTCACAACTTGCCCGGCGGATTCGCGTTCGTGCGTCAAATGTGGCTCGAAGTCGCGGTGCTGGATGGCGCGAACCGCGTACTCGGAGAGTCGGGTCGCCTCGCCGACGCCGGCGATGATTTGTGCGACGCCTCGGTGCTCGACGATCCGAACAACCCCGTGCGCCCGTTTTTGAAAGGCTGCACCGCGAGCGATCCGCTGCTCGTCAATTTTCAACAAATGCTCGTCGACCGCGCACAGCCGAAGCTCGGCCCCGACGGCAAGCCAACGCTCGATCGACGCGGCGAGCCGCTGCTCGAGCGCGCACCCGGTGGACGCGAGGCCGTCATTCAGCACCTCGAGTCAGGCGCGACGCCGCGCGTCCGTCCCTTCGACCACAAGCCCACCGCAGCGCTCGCCGCCGGCGAACGCCACGCCTTCCCATATTCGTTCTCGTTCGCAGCAGGCACCCTGCCGAAGTCGCTGCGCGTGCGGCTGATGTTCCGCACCAGCCCGCCATACTTTCTCCGCGCGCTCGGCGTAGAACGCCTAGTGCCCGGACTCGAGCTGAGCGAGATGGCTCGGCTGGAACTCCCCATCCCCTGACGTCCACTCCGGCCAGCCGAGCAAATCGTTTCCGATGCCGTTCCCGTTTCCGATGCCGTTCCCGGGTCGTGCCCGATGAGTCGACGGCGCTGCTCGGGTCAGCGCGCCGCTGCCCAGGCGGCCCACGCCGGTCAGCCGAGCAAATCGATCGCGATGCCGTTCCCGGGTCGGTGTGCGCGCGCTACGCCGAGGCGCTCCAAATGAGCCAGTACTTGCAAGACGCAGGCTTCGTCCCAGGCGTCACCGACGATCTGCAGGCCGACAGGCAGGCCGAGCGCGTCTAGCCCAACCGGCGCGACCCCTGCCGGGACCCCCGTCACGTTGGCCAAGAACGCGAAACGGCACATTGCGTCGAGTAGCGGCGGATCGATAAAGCCCGTACGCGCCTCCGCGTCCGTTACCGGCGGAGCGCTGACCGCCGTCGCGGGCAAGGCAAGCACGTCGACTTGACGCAAGACTTCGGCAAGCTCAGCGCGCAGTGCCGCCCGAATGCGCTGCGCGTCAACATAGTCGTCTGGCCGAAATGTCTCGAGCCCGGCAAGAAAGAGCTGCATGTCCTGCCCGAGTTCGTCCAGATGGCGCGTGCGGATCTCACGCATTGCCGCAAAAGCCTCGACGCCAATCGTCAGATAGCCGATCGCCGCGGCGTGCCGCGCGAGGCGCAGTGTTACTCGCTGAATGATAGCGCCTTCGCGTTCCAGGGCGTCGATCGCCTGCCGTCCCGGCCCCGCTATGTCGTCAGGTAGCCCCGCCCAATCGTGCTCATCGACCCCAATCCTCACCCCCCGAACCCCTCGCCCAAGCGCCGCAAGAACCGTCCCTGGTTCGACCCTCGGCGAAGCTAGGGAGGCTGGGTCGTTGGCATCCGGACCGCTGGCCAGTTCGAGAAAAAGCGCGAGATCGCGCGTGGATGCTGCAATGGGGCCGAGGTGCACGACGGATGTCGCACCGGGTAAGCCGTGACCGGTCGCGGGCACTCGGCCGTACGTCGGCTTCAGCCCGAACACCCCGCATAAGGCGGCCGGGATCCGGATCGACCCACCGCCGTCGCAGCCCAGGGCCAGCGGGGTGGTGCCGGTCGCGACCGCGACTGCCGAGCCACTCGAACTACCGCCGGGCAGGCGCCCCGGGTCGTGTGGGTTTCGCGGCATTTGCCGGTGGGCATTGCCACCGAGCGGTGACAGCCCAAATTCCGTCATCGGCGTTTGGCCAATCACGATCGCCCCCGCGGCGCGCAGCCGAGCTACGGCCACGGCGTCTGCCAGCGCCGGAGCGCGCCGCAAGCAGAGCGAACCCATGCGCGTCACGAAGCCGCGCGTGTCGACTTCCTCCTTGACCGCAATTGGCACGCCCTCGAGCTCACTCCGCGGAGCACCGTTTGCAAAGAGACGTACACTCTCTTCCGCTGCGGCAAGCGCCCGCTCGTCATCGTATCCACATAGCGGACCAATCGTGGGAGTGCGCGCGCCCAGCGCCCGCGCGTGTGACAGTGCGCGCGTCACGACCTCGACCGGACTCACCGAACCCGCGCGGTATTCCACGGCCAAACTGGCGATTGATCTCGGCCAACCATCATGGGTGGGAGCGTCGAGCGCAAGACTCGCTCGCTCATGACTTTCGCGCGCTCGGATCGGGGCATGCGAAAACGGCAGCGGAGCACGCACCTCTGGGCCGAGCGCACGCAGCGCGTCGATACCTAACTGCGCGCGGAATAGACGCGTGAGCGGGACGCGCGCGGGCGTCTTGCGCACCGCAGTCACCAGAGCGCCGAGCGCACGGCCGGAAATGCGGCCCAACGGGAGAGTCACCATCGGGCGCGGATCTAACACCGCCCGCGGCGAGCAGGACGTATTTTGGCGATATTTGCTCGGTCTGTTCAGCCTCCCGAATACGCATCGGTCAGGTTTCGCGCGCGTTGCGCGCGCGCGGCGCGCGATTTAGAGCGCGTTTGTCTGCATTCGAAAGTGAATTTCGAGTGCCAGCGTCATTGCACGAGCACGTGCGGAGAGAGCCCTAGAAACCTGGGCCAAGCATTGGTAGTAAGGCCTCCGTGACAAATTCGGCCAAGTACAACATCCCAGTCGAAGAGCTCGCGCTCGACTCGAACTCAATCCGTGACAGCTTCGTCAACCACGTGCAGCACACGCTCGGGAAGCACCCGAGCGCTGCAACGCGGCTCGATCACTTCGTCGCCACGGCGCGGCTCGCGCGCGACCGCATGTTCGACCGCTGGACGCGTACCTGGCAAAAGCGCGAACGCCAGCAGCCGAAAATCGTCTACTACCTGTCGCTCGAATTTCTAATCGGCCGTTTGCTCGAGGACGGCTTGGTCAACCTGGGTGTGCTCGAAGAGACACGCACCGCGCTCGCCGAGCTCGGCATCGACCTGCAGCAGGTGCTGGAGCAGGAGCCGGACGCGGGTCTCGGCAACGGCGGTCTCGGTCGGCTTGCGGCCTGCTTTCTCGATTCGATGGCTACGCTCGGCATCTCCGGCATGGGCTATGGGCTCCGCTACGACTACGGCATCTTTCGACAAGACATCGTCGGCGGCATGCAGCAGGAGTCGCCCGATCAGTGGCTGCAGTACGGCAATCCCTGGGAGGTTGCGCGCCCGGAGCGCATGTACAAGGTGCGCTTCGGCGGCCGGGTCATCCAATACACCGGCAGCTCTGGCCGCCTCGTCCACGAATGGGTCGACACGCACGACGTGCTCGCGATGGCGTACGACGTGCCCGTGCCCGGGTACAAGAATCACGTCGTCAATACGCTGCGACTCTGGTCGGCCAAAGCCACGCGGGATTTCGATATCGCTTGGTTCAACCGCGGCGACTACATCAAATCCGTCGAGGAAAAGAGCTCGACGGAGAACATCACGCGCGTGCTCTATCCGAATGATCAGCAGCCCGCCGGCAAAGAACTCCGCCTGAAGCAAGAGTACTTCTTGGTCTCAGCGACGCTGCAAGACGTGCTCGGCCGACACTTGCGCTACCACGCGGATCTGTACAACTTGCACGAGCAGGCCGTGTTCCAAATGAACGACACGCACCCGGCCTTGGCAGTCGCCGAGCTGATGCGTCTCTTGGTCGACGAGTATGCCATGCCCTGGGACCACGCCTGGTCGCTGGTCAAGCGTTGCTGCGCGTACACCAATCACACCATTTTGCCAGAAGCCCTCGAGCGCTGGCCGGTGTGGCTGATGGAGCGCGTCCTGCCGCGGCACCTGCAGATCATCTACGACATCAACGCCGCCTTCCTCGCTGAGGTGAAGAAGCGCTTCCCGGGCGACGACGAGCGTTTGCGCCGAGTCTCGATCATCGAAGAAGGCCCTGAAAAACGTGTACAAATGGCCAACCTCGCTGTGATCGGCAGCACGCGCGTGAACGGCGTGTCCGCCCTCCACTCACATCTTTTGCGCGAGCACCTGTTCCACGATTTCTACGAGATGGAAGGCGCAAAATTCTGTAACCAGACCAACGGCGTCACGCCGCGGCGCTGGCTGCTGAAATGCAACCCGGGGCTATCCAAGCTCATCACCTCACGTATCGGTGAGGGCTGGGAAACCGACCTCGACCAATTGACGCGTCTCGCGCCGCACGCAACCGATCCGGATTTTCAAGCGGAATGGCAAGTGGTGAAGCGCCAAAATAAGGAACGACTGGCCGAGGTTCTGAAGCGCCGCTTTCAGATCGAGCTCGACCCAACGCATATGATCGACGCGCAGGTAAAGCGCATTCACGAGTACAAGCGCCAGCTGCTCAACATCTTGAGCGTGGTCTCCCTGTACCTCACGTACAAGAGCAAACCGCCCTTCGACGTGACGCCGCGCACGTTCCTTTTCGCAGGCAAAGCCGCGCCCGGCTACGACATGGCCAAACGCATCATCCATCTGATCAATTCAGTCGCTGCCGTGGTCAATTCGGACGTTAACGTACGCCAGCACTTGCGCGTCATTTTCGTGCCCAATTACAGCGTTTCTCTGGCCGAAGTCATCATTCCGGCGTCGGATGTTTCCGAGCAAATTTCCACGGCGGGTACCGAAGCGTCCGGCACCGGCAACATGAAATTTGCAATGAACGGCGCGCTGACGGTCGGCACGCTGGACGGCGCAAACATCGAGATCAAGGACGCCGTCGGCGAGGCCAACATGTTCCTGTTCGGTCTCACCACCGAGCAGGTCGCGGCCGCAAAAGCCAAGGGCTACAATCCGCAGCAGCTCTATTACGCCGATCCGTTACTACGCTCGGCACTCGACGCGATCAGCAGCGGTGTGTTCTCCCCGGACGACCCAAACCGCTTCAAGCCGATCGTCGATTCGCTCCTATACGGCGGCGACACATACATGGTCCTGGCTGATTTTTTGAGCTACGTACACTGCCAGCGCAGCGTGGAGGCCGCCTACCACGATCAGACCGGCTGGACCCGCCGCGCGATCCTCAACGTCGCGAACATGGGCCCATTTTCCAGCGATCGTACGATCTTGAGCTACGCCCGCGACATCTGGGGCGTGTACGTGCCTCCCCCTGGTTCGCCCCGTTCTCTAGTTCCGCCGGCCCGAGAGCCTATCCCTCTCTCCTCCGTCGGCGCCCAGAGACGATAAACGGAATCCCTCACTGCACGCGGGACGAACTAGTTGCTCCCTCTGCAAGCGGCAAAGGACTTTTCCGCCCCGCGCTTTCCGCTTTCCGACCAGAACCCGGGTCGCTGGGTCTCCTATGCTCAGGATGGTGGGTCTCCTATGCTCAGCAAGCGCGCGCTCCCGAGCGCGCAGTCTTCTGCGCCTTGCCGCGGAACCTCCGCTTGCTTCCGTGGCAAGGCCGCGACGACCTGGCGTCGATAACGAAGGGGGGAAACTCGTTCCCGATTGTCACCGATTTGTTGGGGTGACCGCACCACGACAGATCCTGCCGGGTTGTACCTACCTAATAACGCGCCGCTGCACGCAACGGCAGTTCCTGCTGACCCCATCGAATCGAACTAACCGCAACGTCGAATACTGCCTTGCCTTGGCGGCCGAGCGAACCGGCGTCCTCCTTCACGCGGTTTGCGTGATGTCCAACCACTGGCACGGCGTTGTTACCGACCCCGATGCACGGCTACCGCAATTTCTGGAGGTCTTCCACAAGCTCCTGGCGAAGGCACAAAACGCGTCGTTCGAGAGATGCGAGAATCTCTGGTCATCGGACAAAACAAGCATGGTTCTGTTGGTGTCCGAACAAGACGTACTTGACAAGATGGCGTACACCCTCGCCAACCCAACGGCGGCTGGTCTCGTGAGGGCGCCCAGTGAATGGCCTGGCGTCATGTCGCGCGACTTCCGAGAATGCCGCGAGATCGAAATGCCGGATATGTTCTTCGACGAAGACGGCGAGTTGCCGGATAGCGTCACTCTCGAGTTCACGCGGCCTCCAATTCTGAGGTCCCTCAGCGATGTAGACCTGCGCTCCGCTCTAGCTCAGAAGGTTGCAGACCTAGTCAGACGCGCGAGAGAAGAAATGCTGGCCAACGGCAAAAGCTTTCTAGGGCGAGAAGCCATTCTCCGCCAAAGCTTTGGATCGGCGCCGGCAACCAAACCAGCAGGAACGGCTATCAATCCCCGCGTTGCCTGCAAATCGCCAAGCCTCCGCGTTGCAGCCATCTCTCGGCTGCAGCTTTTCTTGAGGGCATACCGCACCGCGCTGCTCCAATGGCGGGGCGGAGATCGCGAGGTAATGTTCCCTGCGGGAACCTATGCCAAGCGAGTCTTCGATTACGTGCGCTGCGTGGCGCATGCGCCAGGGTTCGTATAGCTCGGGAATTCTTACTTATCAGACGAGGACGGCAACGCGAGCGTCCACCTTGTCGCCCGACTGCGCTGCGCACGGCGCGGAACGCGCAATTGCCCGTTCAAGGCCAACGAGCAACCGCTAAGAACCAATCTCCGCGTCTCTACATCCTTGCACCGTCGCTTGGAAACGCTAGGAGCGTGGCGAACCGCGACGAAGCGCCAAAAGGTAGGAGTACCGACGGTCGAACCGCTAACCGTGGTGTACCGAACCGGGGAGTGGCGACACCACAGCGACGGCGCGAGGGAAGCGAGCCTCGAATAGCGACCGCGACGAACCGAACCAGGACCGGCGACGAGCCCTGCGCGGGTGAGCCCGGCGAACAGAACGGGGACGAACCGGGGAATGGGCAGAGCGGGGAATGGGCAGAGCGGCGGGGAATGGCAGAGCGGCGGATTAGAATGCGGCGTCGAAGACGATGTTGCCGGTTACGCCCACTTGGTACGCCGAAACGCGGCGCTCGAAGAAGTTGGCGACTTCTTGGACGTCTTGGAGCGCCATGAAAGAAAATGGATTCTTTGTCCCATACCGTCGCACCGCGAGTTTCGCGTATTCGGCCTCTTCGACGATCAGTCCGGCCGCGATTTGAATCGAGAGCTGATCGAGCTCGCGCGTGGTTGCGCCGTCATAGTGCCCGCGGATCGTCTTCGTCGCGACGCGCAGCGCGTCCACGCCAGACAGACCCGTGCAGCAACGAATGACGGCGCGTACGATCTTGTCGACGTTCACGCGCTCGCTTCGGCCGTTGCGCTTTTGCACGCGCATCGTGGTCTCAGGCTCGACCGAGATCGACTCGGGCTCGAGTTGCGAAGGTGTGAGCGGCGACGCGCCGCGAGCAGAAACAATCGATGAGCGCAGCATGGTCTTCTCTCCGCGTTCGGGGGAGCAGGCTCGGCCCGCGCCCAACCGGGTTTCTCGGGCAAGCGCCCAGTGCGCTCGATCGCGCAGCAGTGCGCGACCGCTCTGGACTCAAGCCGCCTCCCGCGAGGCTGCGAGGTCGCCGAGCGCCGGTTGTCTCTCCGGCGCTCGGTGTCGGCAGGTCTCGGGTTGCGAGCGCTCCGGCTAGGCCGGCTCCCAGTGTCCATTGCTTCCCTGCTGCGATTGCCCTCCGAGGAGGAGAGGGTCGCGACCAGTGCGCCCCGTGGAGGTCGTTCTCGTTTACCGCTGCGGGGCAGCCCCGGATTTGGACCATTTTCAGCGTGATCGAATGCTCAGGCACCGACACCCCCTCGATATGGGGCAGTGAGCCAGAGTTCAACCCAATATGTTGGGGTATCTGTGAACATCGCGATTCCGTTGAGGGATCAACTGCGCAGTGGGCGCCTGCTCAGTGTTGGCTGTCCGTCCGAGCAACGCACGAAGGGCACCGCTCGTGAGCGTGACTCGGTTGCAGCGGCTGCCGACGGGGGGCAGGCTCCTTTCCTCTTCGCGCCAACCTTTGCGCACCGTTACACCGAAATCTGGAGGAATGCCGATGTCTCTGCTCGATTCGCTGAAAAAGTACACGACTGTCGTCGCTGACACCGGGGACATCGAAGCGATCGGCAAGGCCAAGCCGCAGGACGCGACGACCAACCCGTCGCTCTTGTTCAAGGCCGCGCAGCAGCCGCAATACAAGCACTTGGTCGAGGAGGCGCTGAACTACGCGGCCAAGCAGTCCGGGGACCAAACAGCTCAGACCATGGCCTTCATGGACAAGTTGTTCGTCAATTTCGGGTGCGAGATCTTGAAGCTGATCCCCGGCCGCGTGTCGACCGAGGTCGATGCGAGCTTCAGCTTCGACATCCAAGGCAGCATCGACAAGGCGCGCACGCTGATCAAGCTGTACGAAGCTGCGGGCGTCGATCGCGAACGCATCCTGATCAAGCTCGGCAGCACCTGGGAAGGGATTCGCGCGGCCGAACAGTTGGAGAAGGAAAACATCCACACGAACCTCACGCTGCTCTTCAGCTTTGCCCAAGCGGTCGCTTGCGCGGAAGCCAAAGTAACGCTGATTTCGCCGTTCGTCGGGCGCATCTACGATTGGTACAAGAAGGCCAAGGGTGTCGCAGACATTCCGCGCGAAGAGGATCCGGGCGTGAGCAGCGTCGTCCGCATCTACAACCATTACAAGAAACACGGCTACAAGACGCAGGTCATGGGCGCGAGCTTCCGCAAGGCCGATCAGATCATCGATCTGGCGGGCTGCGATTTGCTCACGATCAGCCCGGAGCTGATCAGCGAGCTTGGATCGCGTGAGGGCGAGCTGGAGCCGAAGCTGACGCCAAAGGCCGCCGCGGCCAGCGAGACCGAGCTGATCCACCTCGACGAGAAGAGCTTCCGCTTCATGCACAATGAAGATCAGATGGCCGTCGAAAAGCTGAGCGAAGGCATCCGCAACTTCTACGCGGACGCGCGCAAGCTCGAGAAATACGCACGTAAAGAAGTGGCCAAGGCCAGCGCGGCCTGAACGGCGCTCAGGCGACTCGCACGAGAACCAAGGCGGCGCCAAGCGCGTCGCCTTCGCGCCGACGCTGTGCGGTTCTGGAATCGGTTCCAGTCGTGCGCAGCGACGGTCGCCGAGCGCGCGGCCGGGGCCCCGCCGTGCCCGCCCGCCAAATCCGCCGAGCCGACGACCGAGCCCAGCTTCGTACGCGACGCGGACGTAACTCAGAGCCGCGCGCAGGCGCCGGGCCGGTCGCGGCTGAAGCAAACCGCTCCACTTACATATTTCAGCGTCCTCACAATGTTCGCGCGCCGGCTGCTGATCGTTGCGGGGCCGTCGATCATTAGGATTGGATCTCGGTTGCTGCGGCGCGATCGCCGCTGCTACGCCTGATCGGCCGCACGAATCGGCGGTCCCACCGGAACGGAAAACCAATGTTGGTCGAGACGCTGTCTGCCGAGCTCGAGCGGTTGTTCGAGTTGCCTGATCTCACCCGATTGAGCCGAGATGCCCTCGGCTTCGAGCCCGAAGACGTTGGTGGCGTGACGACGCGAGCGTCGTTCGCGCGCGCGCTGGCCGAACAGGCCGTGAGCAGCGAGGCGGTGGATGCATTGCTCGACGCGATCGCGCTCGACAAGCGCGGCTTACCGAGTTCGCTCGAAGCCGTGCGCGGGCGCGCCGGCGAGAGTGAAGAGCTCTCGCCGGGCGACTCGATCGGCGAGTATTTGATCACCAGCAAGCTGGGCGAGGGACCTTGGGCAAACGTGTACCGCGCTCGCCACGACGGACAAGAATTTCGAGTCAAATCGCTGCACCCGCGGATCGTCGCGCGACGCAGTGACGTGCATCGGTACCTCACGGCGTCGCGGCTCGCCGGGCAAGTCGTGCACGAGAGCTTGGTGAGCGAGGTCCGCGCCGGCGCTCTGGACGAAACCGGCGGACACATCGGCATCGCGCATCCGGCGCTCGAGGGCGAGACGTTCGCGGCGCTGATCGAGCGTCGCGGTGCCCGACATTTCAACGAGGTTTTGCCACTACTTTGGGCCGTGGCCGAAGCGCTCGCTGCGCTCCACGCCGCCCACCTCGTGCACGGCTCGCTGCACGCCGCCAACGTGCTCGTCGTCGATCCGACGCCGAGCACGCCCAAGATCGTCTTGCTCGACGCGGGCTCGCATTTTCTGCGCTCGGCCTTGACGATGCGTCAAACCGGCGGCCTGTCGAGCTTCTTGGTCGCAAGCTCGCCCGAGCAGTTCCGCGGGCAAGCGCCAACCCCGCAGAGCGACGTGTACGCGCTCGGGGTGCTCATGTACCAGCTGCTGAGCGGCAAAGCGCCGTTCGCCGGGCCGCATGCGGTCGACGCCCTGGTCGGACACTTGACGCAAACCCCGGAACCGCTGTCGTTCGTCGCTGCCGGCCATGGAGCCACTCCAGCGGTGGAAGCCTTCGTCCGCAGCTTGCTCGAAAAAGGTCGTGAGCAGCGCCCGCGCGACGCGACCGAAGCGCTGGAAGGACTACGCCGGATTTGGCGCTCCTCGACGCGCCCGCCGACCTGGGTGACCGACGAACGCTTACCGGAAATGTTCGAGGCGCTAGCCCAAAATCCGATCGACGAGAATGCGGCGGCATCGCTCGAATCGAGCGTCGATTTGGGCGCCGATCCTGCGCGCTTGGCCGACGGCTTTTACGACATCGCCAAGGGCCTGCAGGGCCGTCGCGAACCCGCGCTCGAACACGCGATGAAGAAGCATCTGGCACGCGCCGCGCGGCTGTACGAGGCCGCCGCGCGCCACGACAGCGCGGAGGAGGTTTACGCCGGCCTGGTCGAGCTCGACCCGGCCGATCGCGCTGCGGCGCAGGCGCTCGTGCGCATCAAAAAGACGCTCGGCAAGTACGAAGAGCTGATCGAGTCGTTGCTCGAGCGGAGCGAGAGCAGCGAAAGCTCGACCGAGCGCGCCCAGCACTGGGCGGAGATCGGCGAGCTGTACGAGAACGAGCTGAAGGACAAGGAGCAGGCCCTGGTCGCCTATGCGCAGGCCTTCTGCGAAGATCCGCAGAATGAGACGTACGTGCTCTCGGTCGAGCGCTTGGCGGGCACCCGTTTCCCTGCTTGGGAGGACGTACTCGGCCGAGCCATCGAAGCCCTGGAGCGCGATTTGGGCACCGCCGAGCGGCACGCGCTGCTGTTTCAGATGGGCCGCTTCTACGCGGAGAAGGTGCTGCGACCGGATCTGAAACA
>Ga0207667_10005825_pt1 | contig 15021 bp, 9 predicted proteins | sample KBSCornC52_FD_184301 | JGI IMG/M metagenome (GOLD analysis project Ga0207667, IMG submission 184301) | Corn rhizosphere microbial communities from Kellogg Biological Station, Michigan, USA - KBS Corn C5-2 (SPAdes) (version 2) | ecosystem: Host-associated > Plants > Roots > Rhizosphere > Soil ... | reverse complement strand
GATGCCCTAATAATTGATGCCGGTAAAATAAACGGAGAGCGTTTAATTATTTTTTTCGATGGCTATCCTGCGCCGGGCGTTTACGATTTAGCTGATTTCGACGTTGCTTCCATATCCTATACGCTGAATGATGACCCTTATGACACTATTTTGTCAAAAACCGGAACCCTGGTGATCAAGTCATACGATGGGAAACATATCAGCGGCACATTTGAATGCAAGCCCAGTAACGGGAAAAATATGAAGACCATAACAGAAGGCGAGTTTAATACCAAAGTTGAGCAATTGGGTTACTCGGCACCGTCTGACACCGATAGCACTTACAGTTTTTCAGCAAAAGCGAAAATTCTTCAACAATTGCAAAAGATCAGAACTGCAAAATTGATGAGCGGGAAATAGGCTTAATAGCGCAGTGACACCTGCCATGGCTGAATAAAATTCTCTCCAAAACTGTAGCATTCCGTGTACTGCCATCGTAATCCAAAATAACTAACAGATTAGATCACTGTCAGTTCATAGTTAATCAAGCAGGACGGGGTTGGGTGGGTTGTGCAATCCTGCGTTGGGATGGGGATTCTATTCTCTATCCTTTGTTGGTATTTTGGGCTCTGTTTATATTTGATATCTTTATATCACTACTTAAACCAGACATGAACCCATTCACAGACCAATACAAAAAACTAAGCAATTCGGAACTACTTTGGGTGATTAATAATCTTGACGATTATCAATTATTAGCTATTGATGCTGCGAAAACTGAACTCGCCTCGAGGCAACTTACATTGGAAGAAATGACCATTGCAGAAAATGATGTGAAGGTTAGACAGAATGCGGAACATGCTAAAATAGAAAAGGACCTTGCTTTAAAAAATATAGTTAAAAAGACTACGAATTCGATGGCCGACATAATAAGAAGGCCCGCACCTAAGCACAAAATCAAAATAATTATTAGCATAATACTTAGCCTGATATTCCTTTTTCAGGCCTTCAGTCGGGTTGATCTACTGAAATTTATGTTGACCTATAATGATGCCCAATGGGATTTACCAACTGCGTTTCTATTTATTCCCTGGTTGGCGATTCTTATGGGTCTACTTTTGTTTTGGTTTCGCAAAAAAGCCGGGTGGATAGTTTTATCTGTATATATAACTTACCAGGCCTGTTATTCGATTATCGAGTTTTTTGTGTGGACATTTCGGGATTACCCTGAAAGCCCCTTGTTAAAAAGGGCGGTCTCACCAATGACTTATTTACCATCCCTATTTTTCCTTGTGCTCTTTTTCTCTGGAATGCTATGGGCCATGTGCCGAAACGATATCAGATCTGAATACCATATAAATAAGAGAATATCATTACTGACAATTGGGCTTTCATTTGCAATATCATTATCTCTTTATTGGTTACATTTAGGTTAAGCCTCCCAACTGGTTTAAGTCTTCCGCAGGGCGACTTAAATCCAACAGGAAAATGGGAGGACTCTGTCCGGGTTTGTGTACCTAAAGTTCATTCGGGGAAAAAGATATATCTCTGCTAGGAATATCGGACGCAGTCCTGCGAATCATCTTTGATTTAAGAGCGCTGCGCTGAACTCTTAAACCAGTGCAACTAATGACTTTTTACAATCCATCCACACTAACCGTTTATACTCATTTTGATTTTACAACCTTATTGTGCAAATTTGCACTGCTTATAGAGAAAGACGGAGGGATTAGACCCTGCGAAGTCTTAGCAACCTGTGCTTACAAGGTGCTACGTTCTACTTATCCGCCTCAAAAATGGATAGGACAGATAAGCGAAAGTCAACGTTATACCCGACTTTTCGAAATAAGCCCTTTTCAGTTTGCAGTGCGCAGTTGGCGGTTTGCAGTTATTATGCTGTAGATTTTGACTCTGCACAGCTCAACTAAAAAGGAAACTAAATGCTGTGCCAACTGCAAACGGGCAACTGCAAACTGAACAAAGATGGATATCAGGAAAGAATTAGAGAAACGCATACTGGTAATTGACGGGGCAATGGGTACCATGATACAGCGGTACCAACTGACCGAGGAGGATTTTCGTGGGGAAAGGTTCCGTAATCACCCATCAGATTTGAAGGGCAATAACGACCTGCTGAATATTACGCGTCCGGATGTGATCAAGGCCATCCACCAGGAGTATATTGATGCGGGGGCGGATATTATCGAGACCAACACCTTCAGTACGCAGCGCATTTCCCTGGCCGACTACCACATGGAAGAGCTGGGCTATGAGCTAAGCTATGAGGGCGCGCGCATTGCACGTGAGGTGGTGGACGAACACAACAAAAAACATCCAGAAAAACCATGTTTTGTGGCCGGTGCTGTTGGTCCGACCAACCGTACTGCATCTATGTCTCCAGATGTAAACGATCCTGGCTTCCGTGCCGTTACTTTTGATGATCTGGCCGAGGCTTATTATGAGCAGGTCCGCGGGTTGGTGGACGGCGGCTCTGACCTGTTGCTGATCGAAACCATCTTCGATACACTGAATGCAAAGGCAGCTATTTATGCAATAAAACGATATGAACAGGAGTGCCGCGCCGCGGGTAAAGACCGTTCTTTCTACCGCAGTACCTCCAATATCATGATTTCGGGTACTATTACCGATGCATCAGGCCGTACGTTATCCGGTCAGACCGTAGAGGCTTTCTGGAACTCTGTCCGCCATGCTGATCTGTTGTCTGTAGGGTTAAATTGCGCTTTGGGCGCCAAAGAAATGCGCCCGCATTTGCAGGAGCTTGCCGAAAAGGCTAACGTGTTTATTTCTGCTTACCCAAATGCGGGTCTGCCGAATGAATTTGGAGGCTATGATGAAATGCCACACGAAACAGCGCATTTGATTGAAGATTTCCTGGATTCGAACATGGCGAATATCGTCGGCGGTTGCTGTGGCACTACGCCTGAGCATATCCGGTGCATTGCTGAAAAAGCAGCCAAAGCTACGCCAAGAATTAGGCCCGAAACCAAACCATTCCTGCGTTTAAGCGGACTGGAGTCGGTTAACCTAACTCCCGAAACTAACTTCGCCAATATTGGCGAACGTACTAATATTACCGGGTCACCAAAATTTTCTAAACTCATTTTGGGTGAGGATTATGAGGGCGCACTAGTGGTTGCACGTCAGCAGGTAGAAGGCGGTGCACAGGTGATCGACGTGAACATGGACGAGGGTATGATCGACTCGGAAGCGGCAATGGTGAAGTTTTTGAACCTGATCGCATCCGAACCGGATATTGCCAAACTGCCGATCATGGTCGATTCATCCAAATGGACGGTGATCGAAGCCGGCTTGAAATGCTTGCAGGGTAAAGGCATCGTCAACTCCATATCGCTGAAAGAGGGCGAAGATAAATTTAAGGACCAGGCACATAAGATATTAAGCTATGGCGCTGCCGTAGTGGTGATGGCCTTTGATGAACAGGGACAGGCGGATTCATTAGCGCGCCGTATTGAAATATGCAAGCGCAGTTATGATATATTAGTAAATGAGGTCGGATTCCCACCCCAGGATATCATTTTTGACCCGAACATCCTTACCGTTGCAACCGGTCTGGAAGAACATAATAACTATGCAGTCGACTTTATAGAAGCAACCCGCTGGATCAAGCAAAACCTGCCGCTGGCTAAAGTGAGCGGTGGGGTGAGTAATATTTCGTTCTCATTCCGCGGTAACAATGTGGTGCGCGAAGCGATGCACTCGGCTTTCCTGTACCACGCTATCAAAGCCGGTCTGGATATGGGTATAGTAAATGCCGGTATGCTGGAGGTGTATGAGCAGATACCAAAAGAACTGCTGGAAAAAGTAGAAGATGTATTGCTCAATCGCAGACCAGATGCTACCGAGCGTCTGGTTGAATTTGCTGAAACTGTAAAAAGTAAGGGCAAAGAGATAGTGAAGGATGAGGAGTGGCGTAAAGGACCGGTTGAAGAACGATTATCACATGCTTTAGTAAAAGGCATTATCGAATATTTGGATGATGATGTGGAAGAAGCCCGTCAAAAGTTTGCCAAGCCACTGGAAGTGATTGAAGGGCCGCTAATGGACGGCATGAACGTTGTCGGCGACTTGTTCGGTGCCGGGAAGATGTTTCTGCCACAGGTGGTAAAATCGGCACGCGTAATGAAAAAAGCGGTGGCTTATTTACTTCCTTTTATAGAGCTGGAAAAACAAAGGGTTATCGACTCTGGCGAGGATGCAACCGCTTCACGTGCTAATGCAGGCAAAGTATTAATGGCTACTGTTAAAGGCGACGTACATGACATTGGTAAAAACATTGTCGGCGTGGTACTGGCCTGCAACAACTTCGAGGTGATAGACCTTGGGGTGATGGTTCCGCCGCAAAAGATCATCGAAGAAGCCAGGAAACAACAGGTAGATATTATCGGTTTGAGTGGTTTGATCACGCCTTCACTGGATGAGATGGTGCATTTCGCAAAAGAAATGGATCGCGAAGGCTTTACTATTCCGTTGATCATCGGAGGGGCCACTACATCGCGTATACATGCCGCCGTAAAGGTTGCACCAAATTATCAGCATGGCGTTATACATGTGCTGGATGCATCGCGCAGCGTTGGGGTTTGCAGCAACCTGATGAATAAGGACCTGCGTGATGATTTTATAAAGAACACAAAGGAAGAATACGAAAAAGCCCGCGAAGCACACCTGAACAAACGTTCGGACAAACGCTTTGTAAGTATTGATGAAGCCCGGAATTCGAGGCTGCAAATCAACCTAAATGGTTCCATCCCGCCAAAACCAGCTTTTACCGGTACAAAAGTATTTGAGTCGTTCCCGCTGGAAGAACTGGTACCTTATATCGACTGGTCGCCGTTTTTTCATACCTGGGAACTGCGCGGATCGTACCCTAAAATATTTGAAGATAAGTATGTAGGCGTCGAGGCTAAAAAACTGTTTGATGATGCACAGGTCTTATTGAAAAAGATCATCAACGAAAAACTGCTAAGAGCAAACGCCGTGATTGGTTTCTGGCCGGCTAATAGTGTTGGTGACGATATCGAATTATACACTGACGAAAGTCGCAAAGAAGTTTTAACCACTATACATACGTTACGTCAACAGGCCGAAAAGGTAAAAGGCGAACCTTATTATGCTTTATCTGACTTTATCGCTCCAAAAGATAGTGGTGTGCGGGATTATTGGGGTGGTTTCGCGGTGACATCAGGCATTGGTTGTGATGAATTGGTTGCTGAGTTTGAAAAAGATCACGACGATTACAACAGCATCATGGCCAAAGCATTAGCAGACCGTTTAGCTGAAGCTTTTGCCGAAAAAATGCACGAACTGGTTCGTCGTGAATACTGGGGCTATGCAAAAGATGAAACGTTAACTAACCAGGAGCTGATCAAAGAACAATACCAGGGCATTCGTCCGGCACCTGGGTATCCTGCCTGTCCGGACCATACCGAAAAGCTTACGTTATTTGGCTTATTAAAGGCTGAAGAAAACACAGGCATACAGCTCACTGAGAGCATGGCTATGACACCGACTGCCGCCGTTAGCGGTTTCTATTTTGCGCATCCTCAAGCCAGGTATTTCGGTCTGGGCAGGATCAGCAAAGACCAGATAGAAGATTACGCCAAGCGCAAAAACATGCCTGTTGAAGACGTAGAACGCTGGATGGGACCTAACTTGAACTATTAAATAGGGTGGCAGTTGCAGGAGGTAGTAGCAGTTATTATTTTAGCTGCAGAATTCAACCTGACATAACTGCTGCTGCTACTGCAACTGCCACTAAAAATTGCGCTGCTACTAAAAAATGAAGATCACCGAACATATACAAAACGCCAAAGGCAAAACACTTTTTTCATTCGAATTGATACCGCCTTTGAAAGGCAGCAGTATTCAGGGACTTTATAATGCCATCGACCCGTTGATGGAGTTTAAGCCGCCGTTTATTGACGTTACTTCACTGCGAGAAGATTTTATATACAAACAGCATGAAAGCGGCTTGCTTGAAAAAGTAAGCTACCGCAAAAGGCCGGGTACTATAGCCATTTGCGCGGCTATCATGAATAAATATAAAGTAGATACTGTTCCACATCTTCTTTGCGGTGGTTTTACAAAGGTGGAGACAGAATATGCGCTGATCGATCTGCAGTTTTTGGGTATTGAAAATGTGCTGGTACTTCGGGGCGACGCACGCCTTGCAGATGCATCATTTGTGCCTACGCCAGGCGGACACTGTTACGCCACCGAGCTGCTTGAACAGGTCGTGAACATGAATACCGGCAAATACCTGCATGATGAAAACCCGGAGAATCTGAAAACGGATTTCTGCGTGGGGGTGGCCGGTTATCCCGAGAAACATTTCGAAGCGCCGAACTTAAAAACCGACTTCAAATACCTGAAGCAAAAAGTAGATATGGGTGCCAATTTTATCGTGACCCAAATGTTTTTTGATAATAAGAAGTATTTTGAGTTTGTAAATAACTGCCGGGCAAATGGCATCAATGTCCCTATCATACCGGGGTTAAAACCGATCACTAATCCTAAGCAGCTGGTCAATCTTTCAAAGACCTTCCATATCGATATACCCGAGGATCTTTGCGATGCCATAAATAACAGCAAAACCGATAAGGACGCCCGAGAAGTAGGTATTGAATGGATGATCAACCAATGTAAAGAGCTTGTTGAGTTTGGTGTACCTGTTTTGCACTTTTATACCATGAGTAATGCTGGACCGACGCGCAAGATTGCAGAGGCAATATTTTAAAATTTGAATTTCAAAGAACAGCCGACTTTCACATCACTGCGTATACTTAAGCCCGGGTATTACAAATCTCAATAAAAGCATTGAGACAAGTGGTGACACTGTTTTTTCATTCAGCTGACGCGTTTGCTGTTATTTGATTTTGTCTTATATTTATTGCCGAAACCAAATCACAGTCAGCAATGAAATTACTTTACCTTGTCTTTTTTGCGGTATTACCCTCTATTCTTTTTGCGCAAACCAATTATCACCCTGGATATGTTTTAAAAAACAGTGGCGATACCGTAAAAGGGTATATTGACCAACGGGAATGGTCTGAAAGTCCAATATCTATAAATTTCAAGGCCAACAAGGATGGCCAGGAAATACAGCAGTTCGATCCGCAAAATATCAAAGGCTTTGGTATCAACGGGATGGAGACCTATATCACCTTTAGCGGTTTGATCAGCATGGACCGGAACCATTTTCCTGATATTTCCGACCGCCTCGATACTACCAAAAAACAAGCAACCATCTTTTTAAGATTGGTTACTTCAGGGAATTATCTTTCATTTTACTCACAGGCCGACGGAAATAAGGTCCGATATTTTGTTGCAGAAAAAAATGGTACACCAACAGAGCTTAAATACAATCAGTATCTAAACGAGGAACATAGAGCTATTGAACGGCCGTTTTACAAAGGACAGATGATCTTTTACATCAATAAATATCAACCTGGCAACACTAAACTAGTCAGCGAAGCTGAGCAGATTGCATTTGAGTCCGATCCGATAGAAAAGATCATCAACAGAATAAATGGAGATACTTCAAAAAGAGCCGCTACAGTAAACAGAATTCCTAATTTCAGATTATTTGCAGGTGCGGGGGTAGCACGGGTAACCAACTTTGGCTTCAATTCAATATCAATTCCGCAGGTCACGCTTGGTATCGATAAGTTTGATAACCCATATGTGCAGCAGTGGATTTTCAGAAATAGTATTTCGTTGTCTTTTTTGAATGCCAATATTCCTTTTTTTACAAGTAGCAACAGTACAAATCAACTTAAGTATAATCAGTTCACGATATCATTAACACCACAAATACTTTATAACTTTTACAATACGGATAAATTAAAGATTTATGCAGGTATGGGTGCCTCGCTGAATTTATCGGCTTACTCCGGCAAAGAATTTACAGGCACAACAACGGCAGATCCAAAAGACGTCGCCCTTAGTGGATTTTGGGTTGGTATTCCATTTCAAACCGGCGTAGCGATAAATAAAAGTTGGGAGCTATCTTTTACTTATGCTCCATACACCAAATATACCCCTGGCTACAATGCCTGGAGTAACCATTCCTTTGGATTGGGCGCTAAATTCTATTTGAAGTAGTTCTCAGTTTACTTTTTAGCCGTGCTTCAACAGGTATTTTTTGAACCCTTCGAAGTCAGTATCCAGTGATGTGGCCCGCTTGGTTTTTCCTTCCAGGCCTTGTACCTCTTCAGGAACTACAATGGCTTTTGAAACATGACCCGGTAACACATCCGGGAATTTGCATGGATGAGCGGTTGACAGAAACACACCTGCAGCTTTTCCTGTTGGCTGGTCCTGCTGCCAGTCTTTTAATGCCTGCCAGGCGATGGCCGTATGCGGACATACTATGTAATTGTAACTGCTGTAGATCTTTTCAATAGCCTGAGTTGTTTCCTCGTCGGTATAACTGAAGCCAATCACTTTTTTGGTGAGCTCTGCCGGATCTGCTTTAAACATATCAGCTATCCTTACCCAGTTGCTGGGGTTACCTACATCCATCGCGTTGGAGATAGTTTGAACAGATGGTTTGGCTTGATAAACGCCTGTTTTCAAAAACTCAGGAACAGTATCGTTAGCATTAGTAGCAGCAATGAATTGTTCAACAGGCAAGCCCATTTTCCAGGCGAGGATTCCGGCGCCAATATTTCCGAAATTTCCGCTTGGGACAGAAAATACTACTTTGTCTTTATTCTGCTTCAATAACTGCGCATAGGCATTAAAGTAATAGAAGGTTTGTGGTATAAGCCGGGCGATATTGATCGAATTGGCGGAGGTAAGCCTGAATTTCTCATTTAGTTCAGCATCAGTAAATGCTTGTTTTACCAGAGCCTGGCAATCATCGAAAGTACCATCAACCTCAATGGCGCGGATATTTCGACCATTGGTTGTTAATTGCAGCTCCTGTATTCCGCTAACTTTTCCTTTTGGATAAAGTATGGTTACCCTGGTATTTGGCACGCCTAAGAAGCCAAGGGCAACCGCACCGCCAGTATCTCCTGAAGTGGCCACCAGCACATCCAATTGTTTCTCACCCTCCTCCAAAAAGTAGCTCATTACACGGCTCATAAAGCGTGCACCAAAATCTTTAAATGCCAAAGATGGGCCATGCCAAAGCTCCAGTACATTCACACTATCTTCCAGTGAAACAACCGGGGCATAAAAATTGATCGCATCGTGTATGATCGTCTTTAGATCACCGGCAGGTATATCATCGCCCAGTAGGTTTTGAGCTACATGAAAAGCGATCTCGGGTAGGGTATAGCCATCCAGGTTGTTCAGGAACTTATCATCAAGCCGGGGTATTTGCACAGGCATGTATAAGCCCTTGTCCTGCGGCATACTATTAAAAACAGCCTCTTTAAAAGAGACCTGGTGGGAGGTATTGTTGGTACTGTAGAATTTCATTTTCTTATCTTATTGTCATTGCGAGGAACGAAGCAATCGCATACTATACAGGGCGAAGAAGCATAGTTCGCGATTGCCACGCTATCGCTCGCAATGACAGTGTTATGTTATTTTATATCACTTTCGGTCCCTGGTCATTAATATCAGATACATAAGTATTTGAACCGATACCTGCGCCAGCCAAATGACTGTGCAACCTTTGGGCGATGTTCCTGGCTTCTTCCGCGCTTTTTGTAAATGCAAACACAGACGGTCCAGAACCGGATATACCAAAGCTTACTGCGCCCATTTCCATAGCCATTTCGCGCATTTTATAAAAATCAGGGATCAGCATAGAGCGAACAGGCTCAACCAATATATCCTTCATGCTGCGGCCAATCAGGTCGATATCATTCATGAACAGACCGCTTACCAGTCCGGCGATGTTGCCCCATTGAGTAACGGCGTCTTTCATACGTATTTTATCTCGAATGATCTGCCTGGCTTCGCGGGTAGGCACATCTACATCCGGAAACACGATGGCACAATACAAGCCTTTGGGATGCGGCAACCGGATAACATCCAGCGGTTCATAACTGCGAATGAGCACAAAGCCACCCATCAGGGCCGGTGCCACGTTATCGGCATGGCCATGACCACAGGCCATTTCCTCACCTTTCATGGCAAACGGCAGGAGCTTAGCTACATCAGTTTCATCACCCAATAGCGTTTTGGCGGCAAATAAACCCGCAACCGTACTAGCCGAGCTTGAGCCCAAACCGCTGCCTATCGGCATTTTCTTATGCAGTTCGATATCTAAACCAATATCAACCCGGTCTATACTTTTCAAATAATGCTGAACACTCACGCTAACCGTATTTTTAGCCGGATCGAGCGGCAGGCGGCCGTTGTCGCCGCTTATTTTGCTGATATTGATTCCCGGCTTATCAGTTACCCTCATAATCACTTCATCTCCGGGTTCATTTACGGCAAAGCCCAGTACGTCAAAACCGCAAACCACGTTGGCAACTGTTGCCGGGGCAAAAACTTGTATAGAATTCTTCATATTAATTGGCCCCCACGTTGATCAAGTCAGCAAATACGCCAGCGGCGGTAACCTCTGCCCCTGCACCCGGACCTTTAACTACTAATGGGCGATCTTTATAACGATCTGTTGTAAACGAAATAATATTATCACTACCTGAGAGCATGTAGAAAGGATGGCTTTCATCAACCATTTGCAGCGTGATAGCGGCTTTTCCATCTTCTAACTTACCGATATAACGGAGCACTTTTTTCTCTTTTTCAGCCCGCTCTTTTAATTCGGTAAAGTAAGCATCTTCCTGTTTTAGCGCCGCATAAAAGTCTTCGACTGTTTGAGCTTCCATACAGCTTTTTGGCAAAATGTTGTCAATTTGAATATCAGCTGCTTCCATTGGGTAACCGGCATCACGGGCAAGTATTAATATCTTGCGCATAAAGTCGGTCCCGCGCAAGTCATCACGTGGATCGGGTTCAGTATAACCTTTTTCCTGCGCCAGTTTTACTACATCGTGGAAATTGGCATCGCCTTTAAAATGATTAAAGATGAAAGAGATAGTTCCTGAAAGAATAGCCTCGATACGTTTTACCCGGTCGCCGCTGCTCATCAGGTCTTTCAGCGTGCGAATGATAGGCAAGCCTGCACCCACATTGGTTTCATAGAAGAAATCAACACCATGCTGACGTGCTGCGTCGCGGAAAGTTTTGTATTGTTTATAATCAGCCGAATTACCGATCTTGTTACAGGTAACCACGGATATATTGGACTTAAACACCTGCTCGTAAACCCCGATGGGCTGCGGACTGGCGGTATTATCGATAAATACGCAGTTCGGCAGGTTCATTTCTTTCATCTTCTTCACGAACGCATGCAAGTCAGCTTTTTCATCTGACTTTTGCAATTCGTCCTGCCAGCTATCGAGAGAAAAGCCATCAGGGTTGAATACCATTTTACGCGTATTGCTGATACCTACAATTTTTACCTGGATGCCATTATTCTGCTTTAAAAACTCACTATGTTCATTTAACTGGCGGAACAAGGTAGTACCGATATTGCCGGTACCCAAACAAAATGCATGCAGCGTTTTATTCAGTTGAACAAAGAAGGCATCATGCACCGCATTTAAAGCTTTAGCTAAGTCACTTTGCGAAATGATGACCGAGATGTTGTATTCCGACGATCCCTGCGCAATAGCCCTTACATTGATACCATTACGGCCAAGCGCATGAAACAGCTTACCGGATATGCCCGGTGTTTGCTTCATATTTTCGCCCACTATAGCCAGTATGGAAAGATTCTGTTCTATATCCGGTTGATCTAGTTTAGTTGCCAAAAGCTCTAATTCAAACTCTTGCTCTATCACCCGTTGCGCTTTCGCCGCATCGTGTGGATTAACTGCAAATGTGATGCTATGTTCAGAAGATGATTGGGTGATCAGGATGATATTGATCTGCTCGCGGGCTAGTAAGGAAAACAATCGCCCGCTGAAACCTGACTTACCTACCATACCACTACCCTGAACATTAATAATGCTGATATCACTTATGGATGATATCCCTTTGATTGGTAAAGACGACGCTTTGCAATGATGCTGGATAACAGTTCCCTCAAAATCAACTTCAAAAGTATTTTTTATAACGATCGGTATTTTCTTTAAAAATGCCGGGATCATGGTTGGTGGATAAATCACTTTGGCGCCAAAGTAGGAAAGCTCCATGGCTTCAGTGTAAGTCAATTCGGGCAATGAGAACGCCTTTTTTACCATACGTGGGTCGGCAGTCATCATACCGTTTACGTCGGTCCAGATCTGTATTTCGGAAGCGTTTAAAGCTGCGCCAAATATGGCTGCAGTGTAATCGCTCCCACCGCGGCCAAGTGTGGTGATTTGTCCAGCTTCGTTGGAGGCGATGAACCCGGTTACAAAAAGCATCTTATCGGGATTTTCCTGAATGAAACCTTTGATCAGCAATTCAGTCAAGTCCATATTCACTTTGGCGTGGCCGAAATCGCTGTCAGTTTTGATTAGTTCGGAGGCATCCACAAACAAAGCTTCCGGAAAATACTGCGCTGCTATTTTACTGATCATCATGGTTGAACAGCGTTCGCCATAGCTCAAGATGAGGTCTTTGGTTTTGGCAGTAAGCTCGCGAAGGGTGGATACCCCCTGTAATAATTCCTCGATATGATTGAAATTGATCTTTAACCTGGTGTAAGCGGGATTTTGGTTCTGTACACTCAATAAGGCGCGCACCATATCGAAATGACGTGTTTCCAGTTCTGCTAGTTGAACGGTAAAGTCTTCGCCTCTTGATGCCTTTTCAGCCATTGCCGAAAGCAGGTTGGTAACCCCGCCCATGGCCGATAAGACTACGATTGGCTTTTCACCGGCTTCGTATTCCTTTTTCAATATGTCGATAACGGTGCTGATGCTTTGCGCCGAGCCAACTGAAGTGCCTCCGAATTTTAAAATCTTCATTGTAATAAAGTAAAAAAGCCTCCCTCTTTTCGGAGGAAGGCTTGCTGTTGTTTCTTTTTATGTTTTACACCACAAGATTATCTTCCTCCGGAAATCAATCCGGTGGTAGTTGTTGTTGTAATTATGGTGCTGTTAATTTTCATTAAGAGAATTTGTTTTTTAAAGGTAATGAAGCTATCATGAGTGATTGCACATTGCTTAAGGCAACTCATGATGGTATCATGTACTTTAATGTCTGTAAAGTAAGTAGATATTTTTTGAATAAACAAATGATATTTGTTTTTAATTTCTCAAGTTGGAAATCATGGATTATATCACACTGTTCAGCGGTTTGCAGAAAAACCTGTCATATAGCAAATTGAAGGCCTTTCAACCGACAATTATTTTTCTGAAATTCATAGGTAGATGCAGAAAGGTTTAGGGGGTTACTTTCGTACCGCCACGAAACTAAATAGATAGTTTTAATTAAAAAAATTTACTTTGTAACAATGGCGATACTATTTGCCTCCCCATATTTGGGCAGAATGACCATCGTATTATTTTTCCAATAAACAGCGTTGTTTTTCTTCGGAGTAGCACTGGTTTGCACTCCCGCTAAATAGACATCGCCTTCATTTACGGCGATATCGTTGACAATGGTGCCCAAAGGGAATTTATTCAACTCGCCATTTTTCCAGCTGGCTCCATAAGGCCCATGACTGTCCCTCCCCGAAACATATACATCGGAACCGTTGATAGCAATTCCATTGGCCATAAACGCCAGGCCGCCCAGGTTTAACGGAACGGCAACGCCATTTTTCCAATAAGTGGCGCCCCCGGTGCTACCTACGAAACCGGCTAAATACACATTATTCCCATCAAGGAGGATATCCGAACAATTCCCAATATCGGCAGTAGACAATACCGTGTCTTTTCCATTTTTCCAGTAGCTGGCATGATTATCATTGCTAAAACCCGCTACATACACGTCATTCCCGTTTACCGCTATAGCACTTGCCGCCGAAGCTGACGAGTTATCACCCAGTGTTGTCTGGGTCGAATTTTTCCAATAAACTGCAGTAGATTGAATGGTACCGATGGTGCCACTCACATATACATCCGTACCACTGATCGCTATTCCAGTCGCCCTGGTGTCCGCACTTCCGTCACTCAGTTTGGTGATCGTTCCATTTCTCCAATAGCATGCAGTCGCATTTCCTAAACCCTGGCGGGTGAAGCCAGACATATAAACATCCATGCCGCTAACCGCAATGGAAGTAACTACTGAATTAAGTGTACTATCGCCAAAAGCCGTAGCAACACCATTCTTCCAATAGGTTGCTACAAAATTTCCGTTCGAAGCAACAGTAAAGCCACCCACATAAACATCTACCGGTTTTGGTTGGTGAGGTGGTACTTTTTCGCCTTTCATACAAGCCTGTATGGCAAACATTATCACTAAGGCGAAAAGAAGTAAAGATTTTGATCTCATAAATAAACTATAGTATTTGTATAGCAATTGAAAATTGTTTCTCAACAACAATAGTTTACCTTGAATAATTTAGGGGGCGTGCCGGGGTTAGCACGCTGATATATAAAGCCTGAATGGTGATAATTTGTTTGAGTTCTATGAAAATGATTTTATGCCAAACGAAATAGCCGGCGATTGAACCCGGACAAACGAATACCAAATCTGTTTACAATTTTTAAAGAGGAATAAGCCATTCTTCCTTTATTTCAGGTGCCTTGGTAAAAATGATACCTTTGCAAACTCATGGAGGGACTTGTAACTAAATCGACCGGCAGCTGGTACCAGGTGTTAACCAACGATGGGCAAAAGTACGATTGCCGTATCAAGGGGATATTCCGTACCAAAGGAATTACCACTACTAACCCTATTGCCGTAGGTGATCGCGTCGATTTTGAGCTGGAACCTGAACAGGGGACCGGCATTATAACTAAACTCCAACCGCGTAAAAATTACATTATCCGTAAATCGATTAACCTGTCAAAACAGGCGCAAATCCTTGCTGCAAATCTTGACCAGGCATTGCTTGTCGTTACCTTGGCTTCACCACGTACTTCATTGGGGTTTATC
>Ga0207667_10005824_pt1 | contig 15021 bp, 10 predicted proteins | sample KBSCornC52_FD_184301 | JGI IMG/M metagenome (GOLD analysis project Ga0207667, IMG submission 184301) | Corn rhizosphere microbial communities from Kellogg Biological Station, Michigan, USA - KBS Corn C5-2 (SPAdes) (version 2) | ecosystem: Host-associated > Plants > Roots > Rhizosphere > Soil ... | reverse complement strand
ATTCGAGCGAATGAAGACACGCGTACTCCCTCTGCTCCTGCTCGCCCTCGTCCTGGTCACGGCTGCCTGCACCTCCAGCAGCAGCGGCTCCGGTTCGACCGACACCGCCGGTGGGACGGCCGCGGCGCCGTCGACCGGCGCCGGTAGCTCGGCCCCGTCGAGCGCCCCGGCCTCCACGCCGGCCGGCACCAGCCCGGCGCCGTCCAGTTCGTCCGCCGCGCCGACCCGGACCGTCCGGGTCAGCTCGCTGCTCAGCGACGGGCAGACGTACGGGGTCGGCATGCCGATCGTGCTGTTCTTCAGCCCGATGCCGACCGACTCGACCGCGTTCACCAAGGCGGTCAAGGTGACCGTCGACGGCCAGCCGGTCGACGGCGCGTGGTTCTGGTCGCAGCCGACCGCCGACGAGGTGCAGTCGCACACGATCGAGGCGCACTTCCGTCCGCAGAGCTACTGGCCGGCGAACTCCAAGGTGCACGTCGACATCCCGATCGGCGGGCTGTCGGCCGGCAAGGGCCTGGCCTACAGCGGCAAGCTCACGTCGCTCGACTTCAACATCGGCGACAAGCACCTGTCGGTGGTCAACGGCTCGGGCGAGCAGATGCGGGTCTTCAGCAACGGCAAGCTGGTGCGCACGATCCAGGTCTCACTGGGCGCGGCCAAGACGCCGACGTTCACCGGCGTGAAGGTGGTCATGCAGAAGGGCGAGCAGGCGCCCGGTAGCTCGAAGCTGCGACCGGACGGCGCGGTGCGCATGCGCGGCCCGGGCTACGACGAGATCGTCGACTGGTCGGTGCGCATCACCCGCTCGGGCGAGTACGTCCACGCGGCGCCGTGGAACTCCCGCATCGGGCAGGCCAGCACGTCCAACGGCTGCACGAACCTGACCGTGGCCAACGCGAAGTGGTACTACCAGTTCGCACAGCTCGGCGACGTCCTGAAGTACTCGAACACCGGCGGCAAGCCGATGCCGAGCTGGGACGGCTTCGGCGACTGGAACGTGCCGTGGCCGGTGTGGCAGCAGGGCGGCCTGCTCAAGAACCACTGAGGGCGGTCCAACCCGGCGGCGCGGCCGAGACCCGATTCCGGTCGTGCGACTTTGCACCCGGCGTGGTCGCTATCGGGCTCTCTGGGCCCGAGATAGCGACCACCGCGGGTGCAAAGTGCGGTTGTGCGTGAACTGACAGGATGGGTTCGTGGTCTACCTCTACCTAGCGATCGCCGTCGTCCTGCTCGCGATCGTCCTCGGGGTCGCGCTGGTGGTGCCCCGCCGGCGGCGCCGGGACGTCCCGCCGCCGGTGTCGGCACCGACGACCGTCGCCGAGGCACCGCCGAAGGCAACCGTCGAAGCGCCGGTCGCACCCCCGGAGACGGCCGTCGAAGCGCCGGCTACCCCCGAGGCGCCGGCGCTCGAGGCGCCCGAGCCGACCGCCGGACGGCTGGTGCGGCTGCGGGCCCGGTTGGCCCGCTCGCAGAGCACGCTGGGCCGCGGGCTGCTCTCGGTGCTCGCCCGCGACCGTCTCGACGACGAGGCGTGGGAGGAGATCGAGGAGGCGCTGCTCACGTCGGACGTCGGCGTCGGTGCCACCACCGAGATCGTCGAGCGGCTGCGTACGCGCACCAAGGTGCTCGGCACCCGCTCGCAGGGGGAGTTGCGGGCACTGCTGGCCGAGGAGCTGGTGACCGCGCTGCGGCCCGACATGGACCGCACCCTGCACTCGACCCCGACCGGCGACCGGCCCGCGGTCGTGATGGTCGTGGGCGTGAACGGCACCGGCAAGACGACCACCTGCGGCAAGCTGGCCCGGGTGCTGGTCGCCGACGGGCGGACCGTCCTGCTCGGCGCGGCCGACACGTTTCGCGCGGCGGCGGCCGACCAGCTGCAGACCTGGGGTTCGCGGGTCGGTGCCGAGACGATCCGCGGGCCCGAGGGCGGCGACCCGGCCTCGGTCGCGTTCGACGCGGTGAAGGCCGGCACCGAGCGCAAGGTCGACACGGTGTTGATCGACACCGCCGGCCGGCTGCACACCAAGGTCGGGCTGATGGACGAGCTGGGCAAGGTGAAGCGGGTCGTCGAGAAGCAGGGCCCGGTGGACGAGACCCTGCTCGTCCTCGACGCCACGACCGGCCAGAACGGGCTCACCCAGGCTCGCGTGTTCACCGAAGTCGTCGACGTCAGCGGCATCGTCCTCACCAAGCTGGACGGCACGGCCAAGGGCGGCATCGTCATCAGCGTGCAGCGTGAACTCGGCGTACCGGTGAAGCTGGTCGGTCTCGGTGAGGGCGCCGACGACCTCGCGCCGTTCGATCCCGAACAGTTCGTCGATGCGCTGCTGGGCGACACCGCCTGACGGCACGGCGCGGCTAGGGTCGGTTCAGCACAACGGCGTGCGCGAGGGAGACCGATGAGGGCGTTGTACAAGGCCGCGGCCGGACCGGGGCTGGAACTCACCGACCGTCCGGAGCCCGCGGCCGGGCCGGGCGAGGTCAAGATCCGGGTCCGGCGAACGGGCATCTGCGGTACCGACCTGCACATCGACAGCTGGGACGACTGGGCGGCCGGTGCCATCGACGCGCCGCTCGTGCCCGGCCACGAGTTCTGCGGCGAAGTCGTCGCGGTCGGCCCGGGCGTGCGCGATGTCGCCGTGGGCGACCAGGTCTCCGGCGAGGGGCACGTCGTGTGCGGGACCTGCCGCAACTGCCGCGCCGGCCGGCGGCACCTGTGCATCCGGACCTCCTCGGTCGGCGTGAACCGCGACGGCGCCTTCGCCGAGTACGTCGTGATGCCGGAGTCGAACGTGTGGGTGCACCACACCCCGATCGACCCCGACCTCGGGGCGATCTTCGACCCGTTCGGCAATGCGGTGCACACGGCGCTGTCGTTCCCGCTCGTCGGGGAGGACGTCCTGATCACCGGCGCCGGGCCGATCGGGTTGATGGCGGCCGCGGTGTGCCGGCACGTCGGCGCCCGGTACGTGGTGATCACCGACGTCTCGCCGTACCGCCTCGACCTGGCGCGGCGGATGGGCGTGGACCTCGCGCTGGACGTCCGCACCGAGACGATCGCGTCGGCCCAGAAGCAGCTCGGCATGGTCGAGGGGTTCGACGTCGCCCTCGAGATGAGCGGGCACCCCGCGGCGTTGCCCGAGGTGATCACGAACCTCAACCACGGCGGCCGGATCGCGATGCTCGGGCTGCCGGCCCAGCCGATCCAGATCGACTGGGCCAAGGTCGTCACGCACATGATCACGATCAAGGGCATCTACGGCCGGGAGATGTACGAGACGTGGTACGCGATGTCGGCGCTGCTCACGGCCGGCCTCGAGATCGGCGAGGTCATCACGCACCGCTTCGCGGCCACCGAGTGGGCGGACGCGTTCGCCGCCGCCCGGAGCGGGCAGTGCGGCAAGGTCGTGCTCGATTGGGAGGTGTTCTAGCCGTGTACGGATCGGTGCGGGACGAGCTGCGCGCAACGCTGGACGAGATCCGGGACGCCGGGCTGTACAAGCGCGAGCGGGAGCTGGCCTCGCCGCAGTCCGCGCACGTCCGCTCGGGCGGGGCGCAGGTGCTGAACTTCTGCGCCAACAACTACCTCGGCTTCGCCGATCACCCGCAGGTGGTCGCCGCCGCCCGCGCTGCGCTCGACGAGTGGGGCTTCGGCATGGCCAGCGTGCGGTTCATCTGCGGCACGCAGACCCAGCACAAGGAGCTGGAGGAGCGGGTCGCGCAGTTCCTCGGCACGGAAGCGACGATCCTGTTCTCCTCCTGCTTCGACGCGAACGGCGGCGTGTTCGAGGTGCTGTTGGACGAGCGGGACGCGGTGATCTCGGACGAGCTCAACCACGCGTCCATCATCGACGGCATCCGGCTGTGCAAGGCGCGCCGGCTGCGCTACCGCAACCGGGACATGGCCGACCTCGAGCAGCAACTGGTGGCCGCCGCGGACGCCCGGCGGCGGCTGGTCGTCACCGACGGCGTGTTCTCGATGGACGGCTACCTCGCCCCGCTGGACGAGATCTGCGAGCTCGCCGAACGCTACGACGCGCTGGTGATGGTGGACGACTCGCACGCGGTCGGGTTCATGGGGGAGTCGGGTGCCGGCACGCCGGAGCTGTTCGGGGTGCAGGACCGCGTCGACGTGAACACCGGCACGCTCGGCAAGGCGCTCGGCGGGGCGTCGGGCGGGTACGTGAGCGGCCGGGCGGAGATCGTCGAGCTGCTGCGGCAGCGGGCCCGTCCCTACCTGTTCAGCAACGCGGTCGCCCCGGCGGTCGTGGCCGGTTCGCTGGCCGCGCTGGACCTCGTCACCGGCGGGGGAGCGGAGCGGGCGCGCTTGCACGAGAACGCTGCTCTCTTCCGCCGGTTGATGACCGAGGCCGGGTTCGACCTGCTGCCCGGCGAGCACCCGATCGTCCCGGTGATGTTCGGGGACGCCGTGCTCGCCGGACGCATCGCCGACGCCATGCTCGAGCACGGCGTGTACGTGATCGCGTTCAGCTACCCGGTCGTGCCGCAGGGCAAGGCACGCATCCGGGTGCAGCTGTCGGCCGCCCACTCGCCGGACGATGTCGAGACGTGCGTGCGTGCCTTCGTCGCCGCGCGGGACGCCGTCGGCTGATCCGCCGGCGCGCGAAAGCGGGTGCAAACCGGGGACGGAGGGTGCTCCGCTCAGTGACGCGGGCCGGCGCTCAGCTCACCCCGTGCGCGGCCGCGTTGGCCACGATCGCGTCGTGCACGTACTGCGCGAGGCCGGGCGCGACGGTCTCGTAGGTCGCGGTGAACCGCTCGTCGGCGACGTACATCTCGGCCAGCCCGCGGTGCATGTCGTACCCGCAGTCGTAGAACGATCGGCTCAGGTACTCCCGGTGCTGCTCGGCCAGCGCCTGCGCGGCCGGTCCGTCGGCCGGCGCGCCCGACTGCATGAGGTCGCGGAACGCGCGTAGGCCGGCGTCGGCCTCGTCCTTCAACCGCGCCCAATCCTCCTTCGTGTAGGCGGCGGTGCGCCGCTGCGATTCCTTGAAGCTGTCGGTATCGCCCCAGCGGTCCTTTGCCTCGTCGTGCCATTCGCCGCCGACCTGGTCGGTACCGAAGACCTCGAACTGCTCCTCCGGGGTCAGGGCCATGCCCATCTCGCGTGCCTCCATCTGTTTCTCGAGCGCGGCCAGCAACCCCTGATGCCGGGCGATGCGCTCACGCAGCATTCGGTGTTGAACCCGCAGGTGGGTGTCGGTCGCCGCTCCGGGGTCGTCGAGCATCGCCGCGATCTCGTCCAGGCCGAAGTCGAGCTCCCGGTAGAACAAGATCTCCCGCAGCCGCTGCAGGTCGGCGTCGGTGTACCTGCGATGGCCGGCGGAGGTGCGGCGGCTCGGTCGCAGCAACCCGATCTCGTCGTAGTGGTGCAGCGTGCGCACCGAGACGTGAGCGAGCGAGGCGACGTCGCCGACGGCGTAGTCCTTCGCGGTCACGAGATCACTGTGCAACCTCACGCAGCGTCAGGTGCAAGCCCGAATCGCGTGCGCGCCGCGACGGCTCGACGGAGGTCGTCGCCGGCGTCGACGACGGCGCGGCGGACGATCGCCGGCAGCGAGTCGGCCGCCAGCAGCCGATCCGTCGCGTTCGACGTCGCCGGCGCCACCGCCGTCCAGGGGTAGGCACGCAACGCGACCCGCTGGGTGATCCACCCGGAGCGCAGCTGCGAGGCGCCGGGCAGCTCGGCGAAGTACCGGGCGACGTAGGGGGCGGTGAGCGCCCGTTGCCCCGGCTGCCAGAAGCCCTCGGCCAACGCGTACAGCTCGTAGTTGCCGCACTCGGCGTCGGTCATGATCGTGCGCCAGGCGGCCGCCTTCGCCTCGGGGTCCGGCCGGGCGGCCCGGCAGTAGGCGGCGTGGACGAGCCCGGAGGAGCTGTGGTCGCGCTCGAGCTCGGCGTCGATGGCGGCGTCGTCCAGCGCACCGAGGGCGGCGACGCGGCGCACGATGACCCACCGCAGCTCGGTGTCGATCTCGAGCCCAGAAGGTAGTCCGCGGCCGGCGAGCCAGCCGTCCAGGCGCTCGCGGTCGGCCGCCACGCCGATCGCGGCCCGGGCCGCCGCGAGCTGGCGGCCGGAACCGGCCGCCGACCGCTCGGCGATCCCGAACAGGGCGGCGGCCAGCTGCGCCTGCCCCGCCGGGCGGGTGGCGTCGTCCAGGTAGGTGGCGACGAGCGTCCCGGTTGCCCAGCGGGCTACCGAATCGACCACCGTGTCCTCGGTCTCGGCGGGCAGCGCCGCCAGCACGACGGCGAGCGCATGGGACGGATGCACTTCGGCGTCCGCCACGGCGAGCCGCAGGGCGTTCCACACGGTGACCCGGGTGCGCGCATCGGCCACGGCCGGCAAGAGTTCGGGCATCGCGTCCCAGGTGGGCGCCGGCAGCACGACCTTGGCCCACGTCTCGTCGTAGGCATCGGGCACGGGCACGTCGCCGGCTGGGTCGAGCGCGCCGATCGACACGGTGTGCGGGCGGGCCGCGCCGTCCCGGTTGCGGACTACGAGAGCACCGCTCTCGACGGCCAGCTCGTCGAGGCCGGTCGTGCGCAGCCACGGGCTCGCCCACTCGTCCAGGTCGTCGGCCCCGCCGTCCTTCCACGCCGCGAGGAGGTCGGCGAACTCGGCGTTGCCGAACGCGTACCGCTCCACGTAGCGGCGCAGCCCGGCGAGGAAGGCCTCGTCGCCGAGGTGCAGGGCCAACTGGCGCAGCACCGAGGCGCCCTTGGCGTACGAGATGCCGTCGAAGGCGGCCAGCGCGGCCGCGGCGTCGGCGGCCGCGTTGCCGGCGACGGGGTGGGTCGAGGGACGGCGGTCGGCCGCGTGCCCCCACGCCTTGCGGACGGCGCCGAACGAGACCCAGGCGTGCGGCCCGATCACCCGCTGACCGAGGTACTCGGCGAACGACTCGTTGAGCCAGAGGTCGTCCCACCAACGCATGGTGACCAGGTCGCCGAACCACATGTGCGCCATCTCGTGGGCGATCGTGATCTGCCGTTCCAGCCGGTCGGAGTCCGTCGCCCGCGAGCGGAAGACGTAGGCGTCGCGCAGCGTCACGCAGCCCGGGTTCTCCATCGCCCCGGCGTTGAAGTCGGGGACGAACGCCTGGTGGTACTCGCCCCACGGGTAGCGGCGGCCGAAGAGCCGGTGCAGCTCGTCGAAGCTGCGCTTGGTGGTGGCGAACAGCTCGGGGGCCTCCCGGTCGAGGTGCTCGGCCAGCGACTTCCGGGCCAGCAGCGCGAGCGGGATGCCGTCGTGCTCGTCGCGCACGACGTGGTACGGGCCGGCGACGAGGGTCGTGAAGTACGTGGCGATCGGCCCGATCGGGGTGATCTGCCAGCGGCCCGGCTCGAGCTCCCTGGCCGGGCCGTTCCCGGACACGACCCAGTCCGGCGGGCAGTGGACGGTCAGCGTGACCGGCGCCTTGAGGTCCGGCTGGTCGAAGCAGGCGTACCAGCGCGGGGCGGCATCGAGGAAGGACATCGCGTACAGGTAGGGACGGCCGTCGGCGACGTCGACGTGGCGATGCAGCCCCTCGCCGTCGTGCGAGTACGCCATCACGGCGTCGACGACCAGTTCGTTGCGCTCGGCGAGGTCGGTCAGCCCGACCCGCCGGACGTCCGGGTCGTAGCCCGAGACGTCGAGGGGGCGGCCGTTGAGGCTTGCGGATCGCAACCGCACTGCCGCAACGTCGACGAACGTCGAGCCGCCGGGCTCGCGAGCGGTGAACCGGAGCGTGGTGGTCGAGCCGAACTCGCGCTCGTCCCCGGTGAGATCGAGGACGACGTCGTACGCGTCCACTTGAAGTTGGTTTGCCCGAGTGCGGGCGGCTTCGACGGTGAGGCTGCTCACCCGCCCGACCGTAGTCGGCGGTCCTCACACCGGCGCGGGGTCCTCAGTAACACGCGTGAAACACGGCGGGTCGTTCCCCGAAACCTCAGCCCCGCAGAGTGCACCTCGATCGGCCGGGAAATGGCCTCAACGCAGTGGCCCGCCGCAGCGACAGATGATGGAGGTTTGATGGACGGATATTTCGCCTGGATGATCGTGGCGACAGCGCTCGTCCTCATGATGACCGTGCCGGCACTCGCCCTGTTCTACGGCGGCATGACGCGCACGCGGTCGGTGCTCAACATGATGATGATGTCGTTCGTGGCCTTCGCGGTCGTCGGCGTCACCTTCGTCCTGTGGGGCTGGTCGGAGGGCTGGGGCGGTGACGGCGCCGGCAACAGCAACGGCGACCTCATCGCCAGCCCGTTCAAGATGTGGGGCCTGCACGGCGTCAGCCAGGGCAACTACATCTTCGTCCTGTTCCAGCTGACGTTCGCCGCGATCACCGTGGCCCTGATCAGCGGCGCCATCGCCGACCGGGTCAAGTTGTCGTCCTGGATCGTCTTCGCCGCGTTCTGGGTGACGCTGGTCTACTACCCGATCGCGCACAACATCTGGGGTGGTGGCTGGTTCTACACGAAGTTCCCGAACCTCGACTACGCCGGTGGCACGGTCGTGCACATCAACGCCGGCATCGCCGGTGGCGTCCTGGCCCTGATCATCGGGCCTCGGGTCGGGTTCAAGAAGGACCCGATGAAGCCCCACAACCTGACGCTCACGATGATCGGCGCCGGGCTGCTGTGGTTCGGCTGGTACGGGTTCAACGTCGGCTCGATGGTGTTCAGCGACAGCACCACCAAGGCGTGGGGCGGCTTCGAGGCGCAGTTCCAGGGCGAGATGGGCGTGACGTTCATGAACACGTCCGTCGCGACCATGTGCGCCATGCTCGGCTGGCTCGCCATGGAGCGCGTCCTGCACGGCAAGGCCACCTCGCTCGGCGCCGCATCCGGTGTCGTCGCCGGTCTGGTCGCCATCACCCCGTCGTGTGGCGCCGTGAACACCGTCGGCGCGATCGTGATCGGCAGCCTCGCCGGCCTGGTCTGCGCCTGGGCAGTCGGGCTCAAGTACAAGTTCGGCCTGGACGACTCGCTGGACGTCGTCGGCGTCCACCTCGTCGGCGGCATCCTCGGTGCGGTGCTCATCGGTTTCGTCGGTACCGACAAGTCGCCGCAGGGCATCGACGGGTTCTTCCCCTCGGGCACCAACGGGCTGTTCTACGGCGGCAACGCCACGCTGCTGGGCCACCAGTTGATGGGCGTGCTGTTCACGCTCGTCTGGTCCGGCGGAATCACCGCGATCCTCGGCCTGGCGATCAAGTACACGATCGGCTGGCGGATCAGCCGCGACGCCGAGATCGAGGGCATCGACGCCGACCAGCACGGTGAGTCCGCGTACGATTTCGGCGGTCACGGTGGGGGTGTGCTCGGCGGTTCGAGCGTCACCGCCGCCTCCTCCGCCGCCGCGGCCAAGGAAGGGGCGCTGGCATGAAGCAGATCACCGCGGTCGTCAAGCCGTTCAAGCTGGACGACGTCAAGGCCGCGCTCGAGGTCCTCGGCGTGCAAGGCCTCACGGTGAGCGAGGTGCAGGGCTTCGGCCGGCAGCGCGGGCACACCGAGGTCTACCGCGGCGCCGAGTACACCGTCGACTTCGTGCCGAAGGTGCGCATCGACGTGGTGGTCTCCGACGACGACGTCGACAAGCTCGTCGCCGCCATCGTCGAGGCTGCCCGCACCGGCAAGATCGGTGACGGCAAGGTCTGGGTGACGCCGGTCGAGGCGCTCGTGCGCGTCCGGACGGGAGAGCGTGACGGCGACGCCATCTGAGCACTTGGCGGAACTCCGGGCCGGCGTCCTGCGCCGGCCCGGAGCCGTCGGTGCCCGCCTGCGGGAGGAGCTGGCCGACGCCTACGACGGCTGGCTGGCCGAGCTGCTGCCCGACCGTCCCGGCCTCGCCCTGGCCGCGGTCGGCGGCCTGGGCCGCCGCGAGCCGGCGCCCTACTCCGACCTCGACCTGGTGCTGCTGCACGACGGCAAGGTGGACGATCTCGCCACCCTCGCCGACAGCATCTGGTACCCGATCTGGGACAGCAAGATCGGCCTCGACCACTCCGTGCGCACGCCCGAGCAGGCGGTGGCGGTCGCGAAGGACGACATCAAGGCCGTGCTCGGGATGCTGGCCGTGCGGCACGTCGCCGGCGACCCCGGGCTGACCGGCCGGGTCCGTACGGCCGTCCTCGACACGTGGCGCGCGACCGCGGCCAAGCGGCTGCCGGAGCTGGTCGCGACGTCCCGCGAGCGCTGGGCGATCGCCGGCGAGGCGGCCTACCTGCTCGAACCCAACCTGAAGGAGTCGCGCGGCGGCCTGCGCGACGCGCAGGCGCTGCAGGCACTCGCGGTGGCGCAGCTGGTCGACTACCCGGTGCGCGTGCGCGAGGCCTACGTGCACCTGCTGGACGCTCGCGGCGAGCTGCACCGCCTCACCGGCCGCGGTGAGGACGTGCTGCGGCTGCAGGAGCAGGACGGCGTCGCCGGCGCCCTGGGCTACGCGGACACCGACACCGAGCAGGGCCGCGACGTGCTGCTGCGCCGGATCAACGAGTCGGGCCGGGCGATCGCGCACGCCCTCGACCTGGCCTGGCGGCGGGTGGAGGCGATCGACCGGCCCTCCGCGCGGCGGCGGTGGTTCGGCTCCAGCCGCACCGTCCCCGAGCGGGTCGGCCTGGCCAAGGACGTCGTGAGCCAGGACGGCGAGGTCGTCCTGGGCCGCGACGCCGACCCGTGGGCCGACCCCGGCCTGGTCCTGCGCGTCGCCCGCGCGGCCGCTGAGCACGACCGTCCCATCGGACCGTTCACCCTCGAGCGGCTCGCCACCGAGGCCGCCCCGCTGCCCACGCCCTGGCCGGCCGCCGCCCGCGGCGACTTCGTCGCCGTGCTGGGCGCCGGCCGCCCGGGCGTGGCCGTGCTCGAATCGCTCGACGACGCCGGCCTGCTCGCCGGCCTCATCCCGGAATGGTCGGCCGTCCGGTGCCGCGCGCAGCACAACCCCGTCCATCGCTTCACCGTCGACCGGCACCTGCTGGAGACCGCGGCGGCGGCGGCCGAGCAGGACGGCGAGGTCGACCGCCGCGACCTGCTGCTGGTCGGCGCGCTGCTGCACGACATCGGCAAGGGCTTCCCCGGCGGCGACCACTCCGTGGTGGGCGCCGAGCACGCGCGGGTCATCGCCGCCCGGATGGGGTACGAGGGAGCCGACCTCGACACCATCGTCGGCCTCGTCCGCCACCACCTGCTGCTGCCGAACACCGCCACCCGCCGCGACCTCGACGACCCCATGACGATCACGATCGTCCGCGAGTCGGTCGACGGCTCGGCCGAGCTGCTGGAGCTGCTGCACGCGCTGTCGGTGGCCGACGCCGCGGCCACCGGCCCGGCCGCGTGGAGCGACTGGAAGGCGGCGCTGATCGCCGACCTCGTCCGCCGGGCCGGGACGGCCACGGGCGGCTCGCGGGTGCCCGTCCAGCCGCCGTTGGACGACGAGCGGCGCGACCTCGCCGAGCGGGGTGAGCTGGCCGTCGTGGTGCGCCCGGAAGAGGTCGTCATCGCGGCTCCCGACGCGCCCGGGACGCTCTACCGCAGCGTCGGCGTCCTCGCCCTGCACGCCCTCGACATCCGCGAGGCGTCGATCGTGACGCACGCCGGCATGGCGGTGAACCGGTTCGTCGTCGAGCCCCGCTTCGGCCGGATGCCCGACCCGGCGCGAGTGCGCGGCGACCTCGCCCGCGCCCTCAAGGGCCAGCTCGGGCTCGCCGCGAAGCTGGCCGAGAAGGAGCGCACGTACTCGCGCCGGCCGGCCGGCGCCGCGCACCGGCGGCCGTCCGTGCACTGGTTCGACGACGCGACCGACGCGACGGTCGTCGAGTTCCGCGGTGAGGACGAGATCGGCCTGCTGTGCCGCATCACGGCCGCGCTCGAGCAGGCCGGGCTGGACGTCCGGTCGGCCCGGGTCTCCTCGGTCGCCGGGGCCGTCGTGGACGCCTTCTACGTCACCGACGCCGACGGCAAGCAGATCGAACCGCAGGCCCGGCCGGCGCTGGAGGCGCAGCTGCGCGGCGCCTGGCCCCGCTGAGCGGCGCCTGGCCCCGCTGATCACCCGAGCGGGCGCTGAGTGCCGCAGCGTCCTGCCAGCCCCCGTGCCGTCTGCTGTCCGCCGTGCGGGTGCACCTGAGCGCGGAGCGGCGGGTCGCCGGCGTCGTCTTCCTCGTGGCCCTCGTGCCGCGGCTGGCGGTGCCGTGGACCGGAGCCGGGCTCGGAGGCAGCTTCGGCTACGACGGCGGGGTCTATTACGCCGCCGCCGACGCCCTGCTGCACGGCCGGCTGCCCTACGCCGACTACACCCTGCTGCACCCGCCCGGGATCGTCCTGGCGCTCACGCCGTGCGCGTGGCTCGGCACGGTGACCACCGACCACACCGGCTACATGGTCGCGATCACCGCCTTCGCGGTACTCGGCGCGCTGAACGCGGCCCTGGTCGCCCGGCTCGCGAACCGCCTCGGCTGGGGGCACCGCGGCGCGCTCGCCGGCGGCCTCGCGTACGCGCTCTGGTACGGCGCGCTGGGCGCCGAGTTCGGCGTCCGCCTCGAGCCGCTCGGCAACTTCCTCCTCCTGCTCGGGCTGCACGCGCTCGTTCGCGCCGAGGGCCGGCCCGGTCGGCGCTGGCCACTGCTGGCCGGTGTCGCGATCGGCGCGGCGCTGGCGACGAAGATCTGGTGGACGGTGCCGGCCGCGGTCGTCCTGGCCGCCCTGCTCGCGTCCCCGTCGCGGCGCCGGCGGGCGGCCTGGTACACCGCGGGCGTGGCGGTCGGCGTCACTGCCGTCGCCGGGCCGTTCTTCGCCGCCGCACCGGGGCCGATGTGGCGGTTGGTGGTGCTCGACCAGCTGAACCGCCCACGCAACCGGCACGAGCTGTGGCGGCTCGCCCGGATCACTGGCCTCGGCCAGCTCGGGCCCGGGCTGCCGCCGGTCACGTGGTACCTGATGGCACTCGTCGGCGTCGCCGTGGCGGCGGCCGGCTGCGCCGCGGCGTGGCGGGCGCCGTACGGGCGGGTGGTCGTCGCGCTGGCGCTGATCCAGCTGGGCGTCCTGCTGGTGGCGCCGACGTACTACGAGTTCTACGACGACTACCTCGGGGTGGCGCTCGGCCTGGTCGCCGGCGCCGCGCTGCGCGAGCGGGTGGCCGCGCGGGCGCCGGCCGGGCGGTGGCAGAGGGTCGGCGCCGCCGCGGCCGTTGCCGGGCTCGTGGCCGTCGACGTCGTGGCCCCCACCCCGCCGACACGACCGTTCCCGGTCGCTGCGTTGCGCCCCGCGGTCGCCGGAGTCCGGTGCGTCATGTCGAACACGCCCAGCGCGCTCATCTACCTCGACGTCCTGTCCAGCGGCCTTGCCCACCACTGCCCGCAGTGGGTGGACGTCGCCGGCCGGCTCTACGGCCCGGACGCGACCGGGAGCAGCCGTCCGCACGCCGGCGCCGGCACCAACGCGCGGTGGCAGCGGGATCTCACCCGCTACCTGCTCGCCGGCCAACGGGTCGTCCTGTTCTGGCCGGGCCAGCTGGTGGGTCCGGCGCTGGGCCGGCGGCTGGCCAGGTCGGGCGTGGTCGCGCGCCGGCGCCACGTCGTCGTGTACCGCTGAGCCGGCGGTGCGCCAGACTCGCACCGTGGACGTCACCGAACTGCGGGCCCGGCAGGCCCCGCTCAAGCAGCGGTACCGCGACGACCCGGCCAGCGCGCGCACCCCGGTCGGGGCGAGCGCCGACTGGCGCGATCCGGGCATCACCGCGACCGTCGACGGCTGGCTCGGCCCGGTGCGCACCGGCCTGCACGTGGCCACCGGCGGCGACGGCGCCGACGCGTGTTCGGCCGACCTGCTGCTGCAGGCCCTGCTCGGCTGCGCCGGCGTCACGCTGCGCAGCGTCGCCACCGCGATGCGCCTCGACCTGCGGGACGTCCGGCTGCGGGCCGACGGTGTCTACGACGCGCGCGGCACGCTGGGCCTCGACCGGGACGTGCCGGTGGGCGTCCAGGACGTCGTCGTGACCGTGGAGCTGGCAACCGACGCCGACGACGCCACGCTGGCCCGCCTGGCCGAGCTCACCGAGCGCTACTGCGTGGTCGCCCGCAGCCTGGCCGAGCCGCCCCGGTTCGTGATCCGGCGGGTTTGACGTTCCTCACGCCGGACGGATGCGAATGCCGCGAAACGTGGCGGTAATCTGGACGGGCTGCGCGGGCCGATGTCGTCCCGGCGGCGGCTCCCCGGGGCCGCCGCGGATCCTTCGAACATCGACGCCGACCAGGGAGAGTGCGTGAAGGTCCCCTTCTCCGCCGTGCCCCAGGCCCAGGGCCTGTACGACCCCGCGTTCGAGCACGACGCCTGTGGCGTCGCCTTCGTCGCCGACCTGCACGGCCGGGTCAGCCACCGCATCGTCGAGCAGGCGCTGACCGCCCTGCACAACCTCGACCACCGAGGCGCGGCCGGCGCCGAACCGTCCTCGGGGGACGGGGCCGGCATCACCGTGCAGGTGCCCGACGCCTTCCTGCGGGCCGTCGTCGAGTTCGAGCTGCCGGCGCGCGGCGCGTACGCCGTCGGCAACGCCTTCCTGCCCGTGGCCGACGACGCCGCCGCCCGAGCGCGGGCGATCGTCGAGCAGGTCGCCGCCGAGGAGGAGCTGACCGTCCTGGGGTGGCGCGAGCTGCCGACCCGCACCGACGAGCTCGGCCCGACCGCCCGCAGCGTCATGCCCCGGTTCGTCCAGCTGTTCGTGGCGGCGCCCGACGGCGCCGCCGGGATGGTCCTGGAGCGGCGCGCCTTCGCCCTGCGCAAGGTCGCCGAGCACCGGGCCCGCGCGGCCGAGGTCGAGCTGTACTTCCCCTCGCTGTCGGCGCGGACGCTCGTCTACAAGGGCATGCTGACCACCGACCAGCTCGGCGCCGTCTACCCGGACCTCACCGACGAGCGGTTCGCCAGCGGCCTCGCGCTCGTGCACAGCCGCTTCTCGACGAACACGTTCCCGTCCTGGCCCCTCGCGCACCCGTACCGGTACGGGTGCGCGAG
>Ga0207667_10005823_pt1 | contig 15024 bp, 16 predicted proteins | sample KBSCornC52_FD_184301 | JGI IMG/M metagenome (GOLD analysis project Ga0207667, IMG submission 184301) | Corn rhizosphere microbial communities from Kellogg Biological Station, Michigan, USA - KBS Corn C5-2 (SPAdes) (version 2) | ecosystem: Host-associated > Plants > Roots > Rhizosphere > Soil ... | reverse complement strand
GGCAAACGCGCTGCCGCTTAGGCGCCTCAAGCTGAATCAATCCGTTCGGTTCGAGTAGACTTCGAGCTTCCCGAGAAGGCGTATCGAGAACTCGGCTTTCTCGACGATGGTTCTCCACGGGCTCGAACCTCCGCTCGAAACCAGCGGTGAAGGTAGACAGTCCGTCGTTTATCTACCGCTCACCGTCGCCCCGGCCGCAGAGCCGGGGTCCCGCTTCTTCTTCTTTGCCGCGCGAGGCGGAGATAGGTTGTCCAGCGGAATCGGTACGCGATCATCGCAAGGAACGGACAAAGGCAGCGGGATCCCGGCTCGATGGCCGGGGTAACGAAAAAGAAAGACGAACCGCCGAAGGTGGCGGCCATCGCGCTCAGCTTGAACATAATTGCTCGAACGTTGCTCAAACCAACGGTCAACGTGAGCAGGGCATGCTTTAATCCAGATTGGGTCTGAGCCGGCGCTCGGCCGTCTCGATGTCGATCCCGCGCCGCTGCGCATAATCTTCGAGCTGGTCGCGCCCGATCCGGGCGACGCCGAAATATTGGCTTTCGGGATGGCCGAAATAGAAGCCGGAGACCGCCGCCGTCGGCAGCATCGCGAAATTCTCCGTCAGGACGATTCCGGTCTTTTCCGAGGCGCCGAGCAGATCGAACAGGATCGGCTTGAGGCTATGTTCGGGGCAGGCAGGATATCCCGGCGCCGGGCGAATGCCGCGATACTCCTCCCGTACAAGCGCTTCATTGGTGAGTTGCTCATCCGGCGCATACCCCCACAGCGTCGTGCGGACATGCTGATGCAGCCGTTCGGCAAAAGCCTCGGCGAGCCGATCCGCCAGCGCCTTGAGCAGGATGTCGCGATAATCGTCATGATCCGCCTTGAAGCGTGCGAGATGCTCATCGATGCCGTGCCCGGCGGTCACTGCGAAGCCGCCGATCCAATCGCCTTCAGGGTTGATGAAATCGGCCAGACACATATTGGCGCGGCCCTCGCGCTTGGCGATCTGCTGGCGCAGGAAGGGGATGCAGGTGCCATCCTCCAGCACGACATCGTCGCCGTCCCTGCGGCATTTCCAAAGCCCGGCGACACCCTTCGCCGTCAGCCATTTCTCCGCGATGATCTGATCGAGCATCGCCTGTGCATCGGCATAGAGGCTACGCGCGCTTTCGCCGACCACCGCATCATCGAGGATCGCCGGATAATTCCCCGCCAGCTCCCAGGCGCGGAAGAAGGGCGTCCAATCGATGTAGCTCCGCAGATTCTCGAGCGACCAGTCGGGAAAATGATGCACCCCCGGCTGCAACGGCGGCGGCGGCGAGAGCGCGAAATCGGTGGGGAATGCATTGGCGCGCGCCTGCTCCAGCGAAATGAGCTCGCTTTGCCCCTTGTTGGCGCGCGCGTCGCGGATCGCTTGATATTCATCGGCAGTCTTCACCACGAAGGCGTCGCGCTGCGTATCCGATATCAGCGTGGAGGCAACGCCGACCGCGCGGCTCGCATCGAGCACATGCACCACCGGCCCCTGATAAGCCGGCGCGATGCGAAGCGCGGTATGCACGCGTGATGTGGTTGCGCCGCCGATCAGCAAGGGCATCGTCATCTCGGCGCGCTGCATTTCGGACGCGACCGTCACCATTTCATCGAGTGATGGCGTGATCAGGCCGGAAAGCCCGATCATATCGGCGTCGTTCTCGTTGGCAGCCTTGAGGATAGCGGTCCACGGCACCATCACGCCGAGATCGATCACCTCGTAGCCGTTGCACTGGAGCACGACGCCGACGATGTTCTTGCCGATATCGTGGACGTCGCCCTTGACCGTCGCCATGACGATCCGGCCCTTGGCGCGCTGCCCCGCTTCCTTCTGCGCCTCGATGAACGGGATCAGGTGCGCCACCGCCTTCTTCATCACGCGCGCCGATTTCACCACCTGCGGCAGGAACATCTTGCCCGATCCGAACAGATCGCCGACCACGTTCATGCCGTCCATCAGCGGGCCTTCGATCACCTCGATCGGCCGGGCGAAGCTTTGCCGCGCCTCCTCGGTATCATCCACGACATAGGCATCGATGCCTTTCACCAGCGCATGTTCGAGCCGCTTGGTGACGGGCCAGCTGCGCCATTCCTCGGCCGCCTTGTCGGCAACCGCGTCGCTCCCGCGAAATTTCTCGGCCAGAGCGACAAGCCGCTCGCCCGCATCGGGATCGCGGTTGAGGATCACATCCTCGCAGGCGGTCCTGAGCTCGGGATCGATCGTGTCGTAGACGTCGAGCTGGCCAGCGTTGACGATGCCCATGTCCATCCCGGCGGGAATGGCATGGTAGAGAAAGACCGAGTGCATCGCGCGCCGCACCGGCTCATTGCCGCGGAACGAGAAGCTGAGATTGGAAAGCCCGCCGGAGATATGGACATGCGGGCAGCGTCGCTTGATCTCGCGGGTCGCCTCGATGAAATCCACCGCGTAATTATTATGCTCCTCGATGCCGGTCGCGACCGCGAAGATGTTGGGATCGAAGATGATGTCCTCGGGCGGAAAGCCGATCCCCATCAGCAGCTTGTAGGCGCGCTCGCAGATTTCGATCTTGCGTTCCTTGGTATCGGCCTGGCCCACCTCGTCGAACGCCATGACCACCACGGCGGCGCCGTAGTTCATCACCTTGCGGGCATATTTGAGGAACTCCGCCTCGCCTTCCTTCATGCTGATCGAATTGACGATCGGCTTGCCGGAGACGCATTTGAGCCCCGCCTCGATCACGGACCATTTCGAGCTATCGACCATCACCGGCACGCGCGCGATATCGGGTTCGGCCGCGATCAGCTTGAGGAAGGTCGTCATCGCCTGCTCGGCATCGAGCAGCCCTTCGTCCATGTTGACGTCGATGATCTGCGCGCCATTCTCCACCTGCTGCCGCGCGACCTCCACGGCGGCGGTGTAGTCGCCCGCCATGACCAGCTTCTTGAACTTGGCCGATCCGGTGACATTGGTGCGCTCGCCGACATTGACGAAGATTGCGGTTGGTTGCGTGGTCATCTGTTTCTCTTTGCCGCTTGGGCGCGCGGGAGGAGTTGGGGTGAACGCCCGCCGCCGGCGGGCAATTCGGACGGGGAGGCAAGCGACAGGTCCGCCCCCTGCCCGGCCTGCGGGCCGGACGGGAGGAAGGTCAAGCCGCCATGTTCATCGGATCGAGCCCAGCCAGGCGGGTGACGACGGCAGGCTGCGGGAGCGTGCGCGGCGGCTTGCCCGCCACTGCCTTCGCCATCGCCGCGATATGCGCAGGCGTGGTGCCGCAGCAGCCGCCGACCACATTGATCAGCCCGCTTTCGGCCCAATCCTCGATCCGGCCGCCGGTATAATGCGGATGCTCGTCATATTCGCCGAGATCGTTGGGCAGGCCGGCATTGGGATAGATCATCACCAGCGCGTCGGCGATGCCGGATATGATCTGCACATGCGGGCGAAGCTGGTCCGCGCCGAACGCGCAATTGAGGCCGACGGTGAGCGGCCGGGCGTGGCGCACCGCGTACCAGAAGGATTCCATGCCATGGCCGGAGAGATTCCGCCCGGACATGTCGGTGATCGTCATCGAGATCATCATCGGTACCTCGATGCCGCGCCGCTCGCCTTCTTCCAGCACGGCCATGATCGCCGCCTTGGCGTTGAGCGTGTCGAAGATGGTCTCGATCAGGATGAAATCGCAGCCGCCGTCGAGCAAAGCCGCGATCTGATCGGCATAGACGTCGCGCATCGTATCGAAGTCGACGGCGCGATAGCCGGGATCGTTGACGTCGGGGGAAAGCGACAGCGTCTTGTTGGTCGGCCCGATCGCGCCCGCCACGAACCGCGGGCGGCCATCCTTCACCTGATAATCGTCGGCCGCCTTGCGCGCGATCCGCGCGGCGGCGAGATTGATTTCGCGGACCAGATGCTCCGCGCCATAATCCGCCTGGCTGATGATATTCGCGTTGAACGTGTTGGTCGAAACGATATCAGATCCGGCGTCGAGATAGGCGCGGGTGATCGCGTCAATAACGTCCGGCCGGGTGATGGCGAGAATATCGTTGTTGCCCTTCTGATCGTGCGTCAGATCGAGCGCGCCGCGATAATCGGCCTCACCGAGCTTGTAGCTCTGGATCATCGTGCCGAACGCGCCATCGGTGAGCAGGATGCGCTTGGCAGCTTCGACGCGGAAGCGCTGGGCGGCGGCGGAAGCAATCAGGATCATGCAGCTTTCTCCAGCCCGTTCAGTTGCGTGCGATGGCCCAACAGGTGGCAGATCGCGAAGGCAAGCTCTGCGCGGTTCAACGTGTAGAAATGGAAATGCCGTACCCCGCCGGCATAAAGGCGGCGGCAAAGCTCCGCAGCGACGGTGGCGGCGACAAGCTGCCGCGCGGCCGGATGGTCATCGAGCCCTTCGAACAGCCGGTCCATCCAGGCCGGGATAGTCGCCCCGCAGGCAGCCGCGAACTTGCGCGCCTGCGCCACGTTCGAAACCGGCAGGATGCCCGGCACGATCTCACCATGGATGCCGGCCGCCGCGGCGCGATCCTTGAACCGGAAGAAGGTTTCCGCCGAAAAGAAGAATTGCGAGATCGCGCGCGTTGCGCCCGCATCGAACTTGGCCTTGAGATTGTCGAGGTCGACTTGACCGTTCAGCGCCTCGGGATGGGTCTCGGGATAGGCCGCGACCGATATTTCGAACGGTGCGATCTTTCCGAGACCTTCGACCAGCGCGGCGGCATTGGTGTAGCCTTCGGGATGGGGAACGAATGCCTCGCCGAGCACCGGCGGATCACCGCGCAGCGCGACGATATGCCGCACCCCGGCGGCCCAGTAAGCGCGTGCCACCTCGGCGATCTCATCCTTGCTGGCGCCAACGCAGGTCAAGTGCGCGGCGGCTGGCACCGGCGTTTCGCGGACGATCCGTTCGACGGTCGCATGCGTCCGCTCGCGCGTCGATCCGCCCGCGCCATAAGTGACCGAAACGAACCGGGGCCGCAACGGCACCAGCGTTTCGATCGCCGACCAGAGCGTCTCCTCCATCTTTGGCGTCTTGGGCGGGAAGAATTCGAAAGAAATCGCCGCATCGCCGGCGAGATCCGCGAACAAGGGCGTATCGAGCGCCCGCCGCGCCTCCTCCAGTTGACCTAGCGACAAACTCATGCAGCCAATTCCTTCTTCGCACTGGACGCCGCCCGGCGCCCCAACCAGAATTTCACGGTGAGCGCGCCCCCCTTCAGCTCCCGCACCTTTTCGAGATCCAGCCCGGCATTTTCGAACCAGCCGCACATCTGATCATCGTCAAAGCCGAGCCGCGCATGCGCATCGCTGATGCGCAGCTCCTCCCGCTCATGCGGCGCAAAATCGACGACCAGCAGTCGTCCACCGGGACCGAGGAGGCGCGCTGCCTCATTGATCGCAGCGGCGGGCTGCTGCGCGTAATGGAGAACCTGGTGAAGGAGGACGGTATCGGCACCGCCGCTGTCCAGCGGAATGGCATAGATATCGCCCTGTCGCAGTTCGGCTCCCTTCATCCCGGCTGCCGCGAGCTTCGCGCGCGCCAGCCGCAGCATTTCCGGGCTGCGATCGATGCCGACCGCCGAGACCGCCTGCTTGCCCAGCAGCTCCAGCATGCGCCCGGTTCCGGTGCCGAGATCGACCAGCGCGCCGATGTCGGTTCCCTCGAGCAGGGCAATGATCGCATCCTCGACCGCGCTTTCGGGCGCATAGAGCGATCGGATCGCGTCCCATTCGGCGGCCCGTGCTTCGAAATAGGCCTCGGCGGCTGCGGCGCGATCCGCACGCACCGCCGCCAGCCGCGCAATATCGGCCACCGCCCAATGATCGCCGGGCTCCTCATTGGCCCAGGCGTCGATCGCATCGAGCACTGGGGCGGAGCGTGACTTGGCGCCCAAGCCGAGAAAGACCCAGCTTCCCTCCTTGCGGCGCACCGCCAGGCCCGCGTCGGCCAGGATTTTGACATGGCGCGACACCCGCGGCTGGCTTTGGCCAAGCACCTGGGCAAGCTCGCCGACCGACAACTCCATCGCACGCAGCAATCCCAGGATCCGCAACCGCGTCGGATCCGCGAGCGCGCGAAAAATGGAGAGGGCGATCCGCATGAGATAAGGACATAAAGAATTCTTTATATGCCGTCAACATGGCAGGCGCGGGCGCATCTGACCGCGGCTCCGATCCCTCGGCGGCCGGATCAACAGCCCAGTAATGACTACCGAAACAAGAGAGATTGCATCCGCTTAGATGTGACGATATGAAGACCCCGCATGTTTCGGGGGGAAACAAGTCTCTCTGCGGTAGGTCACCGCGCCAACTTCCATCTTTCCCTAAGGAGGGTACGCCCATGAAGAAGATTGCAGTTCTTTCGCTCATCGCCGTTTCGCTCAGCGTTGCAGCTTGCTCGAAGAAGGACGATGCCGCCGCGACGAACGCCGCCGATGCGAACGCCACTGCCGCTGAAGCCATGAGCGACGTCAACGCCGCTGCTGCGAACGTGACGGACGCGGCCGCCAATGTCGAGAATTCGGCTGCGGAAGTCAGCAACGCTGCGGACAACGTCAGCAACGCGATGTAATCGCGCGGCGTGCCGCATGAATGACAAAGGGGTGGGTCCGAAAGGATGCCACCCCTTTTCCTTTGGAAGGACGCCGGGGATCGCATGATCATCAGAGCCCTCGCGCTGCTCTTGTGCCTCGGTTCGCTTGCGGGATGCGGCGACAGCGGGGACGATTCAGCGATTGGCGGATTGACGGCGGACGAAGCCGCGCAACTCAACGACGCAGCCTCGATGCTGGATGTTTCGAACAATCCGCCGGTGCAGGCAAACGTCAGCAGCGCGCGCTGAGAAGATCGCTGGCGGGGATCGGCGGTTCAGTGCTGAACGCAGATGCCGGCCATCGCCAGCAGCGCATCCCGATCGAGTAGCTCGAAGCTGTCGCGCGATGGCAAGGCGATGATCCCGGTCGATTTGAACCGGGTAAGCTGTCGGCTCACCGTTTCGATCGTGAGGCCAGCGAATTCGGCCATCTGACCCCGGCTGAGCGGAAGCAGATGCGGGCCAGCCCCGTCGCCGGCAAATTCCATCAGTAAGGCTGCCACCCGCTCCGCCGCACTTCCGCGCCCGAGCAAAAGCATCCAGCGCCGTGTTCGATCCAGTTCCTCAAGGCTACGCTCAAGTAACGACGCGCGTACCTCAGGGTGCAGATCGGTAAATTTGGCGAAACGATCGCTGGCGAACACGCACACTTCGGTTTCGGCCATCGCGATGATGCTTTGCTGCGCGATGCCGCCTTGTGGCCGCCCGGCAAAGCCGCCCGGGCGGATCAGGCCGAGAATCTGCTCGCTGCCATTGTGCGCGCTCGCCGAAAGCTTGAGCATCCCGCTCAAGACATTCACGACGAGCGGCGCTTCGTCACCCTCCCAGCTCAGCGCCTGGCCCTTGTGCAGCGTCCTGCGCTTGCCGAGCCGTTGCAGCTCCATGAGCCCGCATTCGTCCAGCGGCGCGCAGATCGCTTCGTGGCGAATCTTGCAGTTGAGGCAATCACGCTCGCGGGCGCCACGGGCGCTGCCGGTAGCGCCGGTGGTACTAGTCGCCGCGATATCATTCCATTGATACATGCCGCACGCCCAATCTGGTAGCCGATCTGGTGCGAAGTGCCGAACTGACAGCCTTCAGCACTTCGCCAGACGTGCATGCATTCACGAAGATGTCAGTTAAATACGCATTGTTCCTGAGACGTATCGCAGCGTTGCGCTGGCTAGCGGCTCAACCATACCCCTCACGCGCTGGCGGCGCGGCATCGCCGAGCCCGGCGGCGAACGCGATCCTTAGCACCTCGGACAGGCTTTGCACGCCGAGCTTCGTCATCAGATTGGCGCGATAAATCTCGACCGTCCGGGGGCTGATCCCGAGATCATAGGCGATCGTCTTGTTGGGATGGCCGCGCACCAGGCCGAGCAGCACATCATGCTCGCGCGCGGTCAGCGCCTTGAGGCGCAACGCCGCCTCGGATGCGCGGGCCTGATCTCGGCCTGACCGCTCGATCTGCGCGAAGCCTTCGTCGAGTGCGCTCTGGAGGACGGCTTTCTCGAACGGCTTTTCGATGAAATCGACCGCGCCGGCTTTCATCGCCGTCACGGCGACATTCACGTCGCCATGCCCGGTCAGCACGATCACCGGCATGTTGATGCCCTGCTCGCGCAGCTCCCGCTGCACTTCGAGCCCGTCCATCCCCGGCATGCGGACGTCGAGCAATATGCAGCCCGCCGGCGCGTGGCGGATATGCTTCAAAAAATCGATGCCCGACGCGAAGGTCTCGACCTCATATCCCGACGTCTTGAGCATGAAGCCCGCCGATCGGCGCACCGCATCGTCATCGTCAACGAGATAGACCAGTCGCTTCGCCGTCATCGCGATCCTCCGTCTCCGCACTCAGCAGCGTGAAGTGAAATGCCGTTCCCCCGCCCAGTGCCGGTTCTGCCCAGATCGTGCCCCCCTGCGCCTCTACGATGGTCTGGCAGATCGATAGCCCAAGGCCCATACCGTCATCTTTGGTGCTGAGGAAGGGCTGGAAGAGCCGCGCCGCCACTTCCGAGGCAAGCCCCGTCCCGCTATCGGTGACGCTGACCCGGACGAAGCCATTGGCAATCCGATGCGTCATGATCATGAGCTTCTTCACCGCCGCCTCGGCCATCGCCTCGATCCCGTTTCGGATCAGGTTGATCAGCACCTGCTGAACCTGCACGCGCGAAACCAGCACCTTGTCTGCGGCCGGATCGAAATTGATCGAAACCTCGATCCCCTGCTCGCGCGCGCCGATCAGCGCCAGCGCGTTCGCCTCGTTGATGAGACGGCCGAGGCTTTCCACATGTTTCTCGGTATCGCGGCGGCCGATGAAATCGCGCAAGCCCCGAACGATCCGGCCGGCGCGCACCGATTGCTGGGTCGCCTCCGCCAGTGCCGCCCGCGCGGTTGCGACATTCTCCGGATCCGGATCGCTCAGCAACTGCGCCGCGCCTTCCAGATAGTTGGCAATCGCCGCGAGCGGCTGGTTGAGCTCATGGGCAAGCGAGGAGGCCATCGTGCCCATCGCGCTGATCCGCGAGACATGAGCCAGCTCGTTCTGCAATTCCTCCATCCGGATCTGCGTTTCCTGCCGTTCCGACAGATCCTGGATAAAGCCAGTGAAGACCCGCCCCGCCCCTGTCTTCGCCTCACCGATCGAGAGCTGGATGGGAAAGGTGCCGCCGCCCCGCCGCCGCGCTACGGTGAGGCGGCCGATGCCGATGATGTGGGGCGAACCGGTATCGAGATAACGCTTCAGATAGCCGTCATGCGCCTCGCGATCCGGGGAAGGCATCAAGATGCTGACGTTGCGGCCCAGTACCTCCTCTTCGGAATAGCCGAACATGCGCTCGGCCGCGGCGCTGAAGAAGATGATCGCGCCATTGACATCGATCACAATCATCGCGTCCGGCACGGTTTCGAGGATCGATCGGAACAGGGCGTCCGACACGATCGGCTGCGAACCATCCGGGTCCGCCCCGGCGTGGGTGTCGCTGTCAGCAGCAGTCATGGCGTGAAGCTACACCATCACACCCAGCAGGCCAACGGCCGCTGAAAAGGCAGGTTTACGGATCGGTGGGCAAGTGGACGCCGCCGGACGGGGGGAGTGATGTTGTCCGGCGGCATCCTTGAGGGAGGGACCATCTCCCGGGCGCTATGGCCTGTCAAAGTCCCTAAAGGCGCCCCGTAAACAAAGCTTAACGCCGCGATATGGTATTTCTACGGTATATTGAACATTATCAGCAATTTACGCTGCCGAATGATCCGCGAGCGGGGCCAGCTCCGCATCGAAGGCGATTCTGATCGCATCCGGCAGCGCTTGGGCGCCGAGATGATCCATCATGCGGGCGCGGTGCATCTCGACCGTGCGCGGGCTAAGATCGAGCGCCACCGCCACCTGTTTGTTGGCCATGCCCGCCAGCAACCCCTGCAGAACTTCCCGCTCGCGATCGGACAGTGTCGCAACCCGCTCGCGCGCCAGCAGCTTGCGCTCGACCGTGGTGGCGGATTCGCTTAACGATTCGAAAGCGTCATGAAGCGCTTTGATCAGCATCGCCTCGGTGAACGGCTTCTCCATGAAATCGACCGCGCCGAGCCGCATCGCCTTCACTGCGGTGTTCACATCGCCGTGCGCAGAGATCATGATCACGTGAAAGCGCGGCAGGATCTCACGCGCCGCCTCAAGGACGCCGAGCCCGTCAATGTCTGGCATGCGCAGGTCGAGCAGGACACAGCCCGGCTCCAAATCCTTCGCCGCATCGACGAAATCCGCGCCGGAAATAAATGCTCGAGGGGTAAAGCCTGCTGCAGAAAGGGCCGCATGAATGCCCCGCCGCACATCCGCATTATCATCCACGATATAGACGTGCTTGCGATTCAGCAGTCTCTCCACGACCGGTAAGTTCATCTTTTGTCCAAAGCTACACCACAACAGGATTACCTGCACTCAAATAGGTCAACTTCGTTAATATCCGGCTTAGGACTACCGAGCACATACAGACGAGCCGCTCAGCATTGCCAAAATCCATGAGCCGGCGACCGAAGGCCCGAGCCGCAAATCATCGCTTCCTGAGTTCGTCGCGGATTTCGCGCAGCAGCGCCACGTCGGCAGGCTCGGCGGCGGGCGCTTCTTCCTTCTTCTTCTGCTCGAAGCGGTTCGCCTCCCTCACGATCAGGAACAGCACGAAGGCCACGATCAGGAAATCGATCACCATCGTGAGGAACTGGCCGTAGCCGAGCAACGGCACGCCCGCGGCCTTGAGCGCCGCATAATCGGCGAGCGAACCCTTATAGGTTGGCGGCACATTGCCCAGGACGAGGAAATGGCTCGAAAAATCGATCTTGCCGAAGATCGCGCCAATCAATGGCATAATGATGTCGTCGGTCAGCGAACTCACGATCTTGCCGAAGGCAGCGCCGATCATGACCGCCACGGCAAGATCGACCACATTGCCCCGCGCGATGAACGCCCGAAATTCCTTGAACATGCAACCCCTCCCAGCCTGAGCGAGCAGGCGCGGGTTGTCGCGCAATCCTGCTTGGCTGACAAGCCGCGGCAGCCTACAGCATCGCGGGAGCAATCAAGGAGCAAGACCGATGCCCTTCCGTTCGATCATGGCGCGCCTGATAGTGCTGACGATGGCGCTGTCGCTTGCGGGCTGCGGCCTCAACAGCGTGCCGACCGCCGAGGAGACCGCCAAGGCGCGCTGGGCCGACGTGCAGAACGAATATCAGCGGCGCGCCGATCTCGTCCCCAATCTGGTCGCCACCGTGAAGGGCTTTGCCGCCCAGGAGAAGAGCGTGCTGATCGGCGTGACCGAAGCGCGCGCCAAGGCAACCTCCATCCAGGTTTCAGCCGATGATCTCACCGATCCGGCAAAGGTCCAACAGTTCGGCGCCGCGCAGGGCGAACTGAGCCAGGCGCTCGGCCGCCTGCTGATGGTCACGGAAAATTATCCTGACCTCAAATCCAACCAGAATTTCCTGGCGCTACAATCGCAGCTCGAAGGCACCGAAAACCGCATCACCATCGCGCGCCGCGACTATAATGAGGCGGTGCGCGCCTATAATACCCGCATCCGGACCTTCCCCGACGCGATCGGCGCCAAGATCTTTTACGGCGCCAAGCCGATGACCCCGTTCGCGGCGACCACGCCCGGAGCCCAGACCGCGCCGACAGTCAGCTTCTAGTCCCGTGGAGTCGAAGTTCGTGCCTTTTTTCCGTCGTCATCCCTGCGAAGGCAGGGATCCATGTCTCTCAACATTTTCAATGACATCGGATGTTCAAAGAGACATGGGGGCCCTGCCTTCGCAGGGGCGACGAAATCGTACGGACTTTCGGTTCGGGATGCTAGGGCAAGAACGATGAACGCCTGCCATCCCCCGGAGCGCGGTGATCGAGCTTGGTTCTCGAAGAGCTGCCTCGCCGCGCTGGCAGGAATGATGATGATGCTTTTGGCGGCGGGCGCGGCCCACGCCCAAAGCTTTCCCAAGCTAACGGGCCGGGTGGTCGACAATGCCAATCTGCTCAGCCCTGAGCAGCGAGCCGCCGTTACCAACGAGCTTGCGGCGCTGGAGGCGAAGAACCGCCGCCAGCTCGTCGTCGTCACCATTCCCGATCTGCAAGGCTATGAGATCGAGGATTATGGCTATCGGCTGGGCCGGGCCTGGGGGATCGGCGAGAAGGATGTCAACTCCGGCGCGCTGCTGATCGTGGCGCCCAAGGAGCGCAAGGTCCGCATCGAGGTCGGCTATGGTCTCGAGCCGATCGTCACCGATGCGCTTTCGAGCGTGATCATCCAGCAGCAGATCCTACCCGCCTTCCGCAACGGCGACATGGCTGGCGGCATCATGGCCGGAACGAAGGCGCTGGTCGATCTGCTCGGCATGCCCGACGAGCAGGCCGAGGCGCGCGCGCAGAAGATCGTCGCCGACGCGAAAGCGAAGGAGGAAGGCGGCATTCCGATCGGCCTCATCTTCTGGGGCATCGTGCTGGCGGTGATCCTGTTCTCGATGATCCGCAATCGCGGCGCGGGCCAGGCATTCCGGCGCAGCGGATTGCCGGTGATCCTGTGGGGGCCGGGCCTCGGCGGCGGCGGCGGAAGCTGGGGCGGCGGGGGCGGCTTTGGCGGAGGCGGCGGCGGTGGTTTTTCCGGCGGGGGCGGTTCCTTCGGCGGCGGCGGTTCCTCGGGGAGCTGGTGATGCAATTGAGCGCACAGGATCGCGCGGCGATCGCGGCCGCCGTCACCGAGGCCGAGAGCAAGACCGACGGCGAAGTGATGGTGATCGCGGCCGACAGCTCGGACGCCTATCATGATGTGGCGCTGCACTGGTCGGTGCTGGTGATGCTGCTGGCGATGGCGGTCTATGCCAGCTTTCCGAGCTTCTACATGGGCCTGATCGACCGCGTCTCGGGCGGGTGGCAGCATGTCTGGACGCCGCGCGAACTGCTGACGTTCGTGCTGATCGCCGCTTCGATCAAATTTCTCGGCACGCGGCTCATCCTCGCCTGGCGGCCGCTGCGGCTCGCGCTCACGCCGCGCGCGACCAAGGCCCGTCGCGTCCGCCGCCGGGCGATCGCCCTGTTCAAGGCCGGGATCGAGCGCCGCACCGCTACCCGCACCGGCGTGCTGCTCTATTTGTCACTCGCCGAACATCAGGCGGAGATCGTCGCCGACGAAGCGATCCATTCCAAGGTTCCCAACGAACGCTGGGGCATCGCCATGTCCGACCTCGTCGGCGAACTGCGCGCTGGCCGGCCCGCTCAGGGCATCACCAGCGCGATTGCCCATATCGGGGCGGTCCTGAAGGAAGTCTGCCCCCGCACCGGCCGCGATCCCGACGAACTTCCCGACAGGCTGATCGAACTATGAGCGAACCCATCGAAACCATGTGGCAGGGCAAGTTCATCACCGCGTACCGCGAAGGGCGCTGGGAATATGTTGGGCGCGCGCGCAGCATCCATGCGGCGGTGATCGTGGCGATCGACCAGGGCCATGTCCTGCTGGTCGAGCAATATCGCGTGCCGCTGAAGGCGCAGTGCATCGAGCTGCCGGCGGGCTTGGTCGGCGACGAGACCGCGGGCGAGGCGATCGAGACGGCCGCGGCGCGCGAGCTTGAGGAGGAGACCGGCTATCGCCCCGACGGCATCGAATTGCTGGGGCGCTTTGCTTCCTCGCCCGGCATGGTCTCCGAAACCTTCACGCTGGTGCGCGCGCATGGCCTTAAGAAGGTAGGCGATGGCGGCGGCGACGGGCATGAGAACATCATCGTCCACCGCGTGCCGCTCGACATGGTCACCAACTTCGTCGACCAGAAGCGCGCGGAAGGCGCGGCGATCGACGTGAAGATGCTGCTCCTGCTTGCCAGCGGGATATTGGCAGAGCGCTGAACATCATTCCGGCCGGGCCGGAAGATAGGCTGGCCTGTTTATTTTGAACCGTTTCGAGCGAAGGTTCGCGCAACTGTGGGCAAACTGAGCGGGATGGCCGCCGACTTCAGCCGTCGTCATTCCCTTTTTCGTCACCCCGGCCTCCGAGCCGGGGTCCCGCTGGTCCTTGTCCGTTTCTCCCGAAAATCGCGCACCGATCCCGCTGGGCAACCTATCTCCGCCTCGCGGACCAAAGAAGAAGAAGCGGGACCCCGGCTCGGAGGCCGGGGTGACGGTGGGGGCTGGAACCGTTACCGGAAATTATCCGCATAAGCCTGGATCTTGAGCGTCTTCGGCGCGGCTGGCACGATATGCTCGACTTCGATGCCCTGCTTGGCGGCATAGGCCTTGGCGGCCTCCAGCGTCGGGAAGGTCAGCCGGACCTGGCGGCGCGTATCGCTGCCGCCCGCCCAGCCGGTGAGCGGATCGGGGCGCTGCGGCTCCGAGGATTCGAATTCGAGCACCCATTGGCCAACGCGTGCGCGGCCCGATTGCATACTATTCTTGACGCGCTGGTAGAGGCGAGCCTGCGGCATGATAAACCCCATCGATGTGCGTGCCGCGTGCCGCATCCGCAGTGGCTTCGTCAAGAGCGGCGTGCATCGGCCTTCTTGGTGCGCAGCGTCGCGCTGGCCGCGGCGGGATCGTCCGGCCAGGGATGCTTGGGGTAACGCCCCCGCATTTCCTTGGCGACGGCGGCCCAGCTTCCTGCCCAGAAGCCCGGCAGATCGCGCGTGGTCTGGATCGGCCGCCCGGCGGGCGAGGTCAGCCGCAAGGTGAGCGGGACCTTGCCTTCGCCGATCATCGGATGCCGCGTCATGCCGAACAGCGCCTGCACCCGCACATCGACCGCCGGCCCGCCCTCGGCGGCATAATCGATGGCGTGATGGCTGCCTGCGGGCGTTTCGAGCATCGGGGGCGCGAGCCGATCGATGGCATTGCGCTGGGGCCAATCGAGCAGCCCCTCGATCGCACCATAAAGCGCCGACGGCGAGATATCGGAGAGCCGTCGCTTTCCCGCGA
>Ga0207667_10005819_pt1 | contig 15030 bp, 10 predicted proteins | sample KBSCornC52_FD_184301 | JGI IMG/M metagenome (GOLD analysis project Ga0207667, IMG submission 184301) | Corn rhizosphere microbial communities from Kellogg Biological Station, Michigan, USA - KBS Corn C5-2 (SPAdes) (version 2) | ecosystem: Host-associated > Plants > Roots > Rhizosphere > Soil ... | reverse complement strand
CCCGACAGATCAGGTTTCAGCTTGGCTACAAATTGTCTTGAATTACCACCATTGAATGCAGCATTCACAATGGGCCAGGTGCCTTCTGTAATGCCCATGATATAGGGAATGGAAAACTTATCGAATTTGATACCATATACGGCATCAAATCCCGGTGTTCCCATATATGTGCTTCTGATTATGGACGAACCGTCATTGGCTATCTGCGCAACAAAACCATCGGTAGTGCCTTGCTGATAAGCGCTCTGATACACACCGGCTTTATTGCCCGGGAAATTAGAACTGGCCGTTGACCCTCCTACATAAATATCATTTGTTGCCGGGTCAAGGGCAATTACAAATGCGCCGTCATCTGATGAACCGCCCAGGTAGCTGCTCCAGACCACATTATTACACGTGGGATCAATTTTAATTACCACACCATCCTGGCCACCGCCGGTAGCAGGTTGAAAAACGTTTCCGATGGTTTTAAAATCACTCGAGCGTGACTGAGCGGCAATATAAATAAAACCTGAACCGTCCATACCCACTTCACTGCGCGAGTCGTCACCATAAAAGCGCAGGGTAGAAGACAGATTGATAGCACCGCCTTCCTGCAGATCGCTGACATTTACACCGTCGGCGCCTGTACCGCCAATACGCATAGAACCAATAATAGCGGTACCGCTTGCATTTAATTTGGTAACTGCAATATCGGCTCCGCCGCCAGGTCCAACTACAGTACCGGGATACCTCGAAGAATAGGTTCTGCCCATTACGACCAGGTTGCCCTGCCCGTCGCAGATAAGACTATGGGGATAATCGTTTCCTTCGCCGCCCAGATAGGTAGCATACATACGTTGTACACCATCAGGGCTGAATTTGAAAATACCCATATCAACACCTCCATTGGAAGAACCGCCCTGATAAGATGTTTGATAAGCCCCCGGCGAAACAGGGAATCCGTTACCAAATACAATACCGCCCGAATACAATGAACCATCCGGCCCGGGTGTAGCGGTAAAACCATACTGACCGGCTTTACTGCCGGTAAATGAACAAAAGATAAGAGTAGGATCAATAATAAGTGTACTGTTCTTTGAGTAGTTGCCTACTTTAAACCGCACTGTATTTTTATCGGCCAGCTCGTAGGTACAGTTTGTTTCCTGTTTTCCTTTTACCTGATCGAACTGGTATGAATAGGGAGCAAGTTCTTTTACATCACCAACCGATGTTTTAATGATCAGCTGATTATTTTTTATGGATAATTTGTCGGCGCCTTCATAATGCATTAAGATCTTACTCACATCGCCGCCGGGGTTTACAATAATATCGTATTTCAGCATTCCGTTCTCTGAATAATACCGTACATCGATATTCGGGTATACATTTCTGTAAACTACTGCCTGAAATATTTTTACATTACTGGCCCATTTGGAAGGGTCGTTTCCAATAAAATAGTTGTTGTATGTTTTCAGTACTTTGTCGGGAATAATATCGGGGTTGTTAGAGCCGCCTGCGAATTGCACCTGGTATGCATGTGAACGTATCGTGTATGTTGGATATACAGCAGCGTCGTTGCCCGGTTTTTTTGTTGGAAAGGCTTTCTCGTTTGTTGCCTTTGTGGATGGCGGCATATTGGTTGCGTCACTGTTCCCCTGTACATGACCCCTTTGAAAAAAGCGCAGCAGGTCGTCTGTATTATGTTGAACAACGGTAAAACCATTCGGGTGCAGGTAAAATTCACCTGCAGGCAATTCTCCCTTAAACTTTATCTTGCTTTCCCACTGTCCTTTATTTTCTACAAATTCAAAGGCAGATGGTCCACCTTGCGCAAATGTTTTAAAGGCTGAAATGGTAAGTAGAAGTATTATCAGACATTTTCTGCCCAAGAGCAATCGGTTTTCAATTTATATAATATAAAACTTTATTTCCGTTTTATTCTTACTCTGCTGCATCTTTTTAATCACATTTAAACATTTAAAACAATAGCAGTGTAAGCACAAAATAGCAGGAGATGGAACAGTTAAAAAGGTTACGATTCGCTAAATCAGGTTTGCAGTTAGCAGTTGGCAGTTGCCGAATTAGTCAACGATAACTGTCAATTGCATTAAGGCCCTAAATCGATTTGCAGTTAGCAGTTAAAGACTAAAATTTTTAAAGTCTTTAATAATCAGCATGCTGAATCAGTCTACGATAACTGCCAATTGCCAATTGCATCAGTGCAGTTAAGTTTGGTTAGAGATGCCTGAGGAATTACGAAATCTTGCTCCAGGCGGTTTTTCCCTGCAATGATTGCAGGTAGTTTTTTAGCTGCAAATTTGCTGCCGAACCAAGGTCGGGGTCAGCATCAAGTAATTGTTCTGCCGTTTCACGGGCAATTTCAAGCCATTTTTTATCCTGAACTATACTGGCGAGTTTAAAATTCAATGCACCGCTCTGGCGTGTGCCTTCAATGTCGCCGGGACCCCTCAGTTCAAGATCCTTCTCTGCTATTTTGAATCCGTCGTTCGTAGCGCACATGGTCTTTAACCGTTCCCTGGCTTCATTGCTCAGTTTGTTACCGGATAGCAATATGCAAAAGCTTTTTTCGCTTCCCCGTCCAACCCGGCCCCGCAACTGGTGTAACTGTGATAGTCCGAATTTTTCGGCGCTTTCTATCACCATTACACTTGCATTGGGAACATCCACACCTACCTCTATAACGGTAGTACCCACCATAATGTGTGTGTCGCCGGTTTTGAAACGTTGCATATTGGTATCGCGCACGTCGGTGGTTTGCCGGCCATGCACCATACTGATCCAATATTTTGGTTCCGGAAAATAAGCCTGCACGTTTTCATACCCCTTCATCAGATTTTCATAATCAGATTTTTCTGATTCTTCAATTAGTGGAAAAACGATGTAAGCTTGTCTTCCTTTAATTATTTCTGCCTTTATAAAATCCATTACCTGGCTGCGAACCGTTTCATAACGATGTACGGTTAAAATAGGTTTTCGGTTGGGTGGCAGCTCATCAATTACACTGCTATCCAGATCGCCGTAAGCCGTCATGGCCAGTGTACGCGGAATAGGCGTTGCGGTCATTACAAGGATATGTGGAGGGACAGGAGATTTACTCCATAATTTAGCGCGTTGCGCTACTCCAAAACGGTGTTGCTCATCAACAATCGCCAGCCCCAGTTTTTTAAACTGTACTGCATCTTCTAAAAGGGCATGCGTGCCGATTAAAAAATGCAGGGAGCCTTCATCCAGCTGCTGCAGTATTTCTTTTCGCTCACGGGTTTTGGTTGAACCGGTTAATAAGCGCACTGTAACCGGCAGATCTTTTAATAAACCAGCTATATTATTAAAATGTTGCTGGGCCAGAATTTCGGTAGGGGCCATCAAACAGCCCTGGTAACCATTATCGATCGCCAGCAATAAAATAAGCAGCGCAACAATGGTTTTACCGCTTCCTACATCGCCCTGTAACAACCGGTTCATTTGTTTACCGCTTCCCATATCGCGCCTGATCTCTTTGATCACTCTTTTTTGAGCGCCGGTTAATTCAAACGGTAAATACTTTTCGTAAAACCGGTTAAAGATCTCACCCACCTGACTGAATACAACGCCTTTTGAATACCGGTGCCGCTGCTGGCGCAGCAGACCCATACGCAACTGGGCGATGAACAACTCTTCAAATTTCAGGCGGTTTAATGCCTGTTGCCAGGATTCGTTATCGGGTGGAAAATGAATAGTCAAATATGCTTTATACCGGGGCATCAGTTGCAGCGACTGCAATATGGACTCCGGTAACATTTCAGGAATATTATTTTCCTGTAACAATTTAAGCAAAGTTTCTGTAAAGTGGCCTAATTGCCGGCCGCCCATTCCGCGCGATTTTAATTTTTCTGTACTGGGGTACACCGGTTCCAGAAAACCCTTACCTTCTGATTTTTCGCGGCTGTACGGTTCCATTTCCGGATGGGTGATCTGGGGCTGCCCCTGAAAAAAACTCACTTTACCGTAAACCAGATAAGTTTGGCCCACGGTAAGCATTTTATGGATCCAGGTTATGCCCTGAAACCATACCAGTTCAAGCGAACCCGAAGCGTCTTTTATTTCGGCCACCAGCCGTTTGCCTCTTTTTTCGCCTATAAGTCCTACACTCGTAAGTACGCCTGCCACCTGAATGAATTCTGTCTGGGGTGCAATTTCCCTTATCAGGTTCACCTTTGTTTTGTCGATATGGCGATAGGGAAAATGTTCAAGCAGGTCTTTAAACGTAAAGATGTTTAATTCCTTTTTTAACAGATCGGCCCGCTGAGGCCCTACACCTTTCAGATATTCTATCGGACTGGTTAATATGTCGGCAGTTCCTTTAATATGATTGCAATTTGAACAAAAATAAGGAATCGGAAGTCAGAAGTCTGAAGTCAGATGTCCGAAGTCGGAAGTCACAAGTTCCATATGGCAATTTCTGTTTCTTTTTCCGACTTCTGACTTCCGATCTCCGACTTCTGTTACAGCTCTGTTAAGGCACCCAAATTGCATAAACTCAGGCATTGACTTTGTGTCGTATGAATTTATCAGTTGAAATTTTAAAACAATTTTAATTATGAAAAGCTTCACTGTTCCTGTGCTGTTTGCAGCAACAGGCCTACTGGTAATGAGTAGTTGTAGGAAAGATCCGCTGAAAAATCTTTCAGGGGACGAGTCAAGGATCTACATTACCCAACACTCCGATTCTGTGAGTTTCAATTCCTTTCACACGTTTAGTATTGCCGATTCCGTAGCTGTGATCAGCAATAATCAATTACAGGGCAAAACAGTTACCGATGTAGATACCGCTTATATCAATGCGGTTAAATCACAAATGCAGCAACGAGGTTATACGCTGGTAGCCAAAAATCAAAACCCCGATCTGGTTATAACTGTTAGTCGTATTTACAATACGTCAACCGGCGTATTCGATTACGGCTACTACGATCCCTACTATAGTTCATACTGGGATCCGTATTACTGGGGATATGGCGGATACGGTTACTACTTCCCGACAGATTATATAGGCACCTATTCCATCACGGACGGCGCTTTATCGATCGATATCTTCGATCTGCGGGATGCAAAACAAACGAATAAAATAAGCAATATCTGGAATGGTTTGATAAGGGGCTCCGGTACATTCGGTGCTGCCAATGCAGCCAGTGGTGTACAGGCACTCTTTAGCCAGAGTACCTACTTTAAAGCATCGTGATTTTATTCGTGAATATTAAAAGCTTACATATATGCGAACCAGAATATTAATGACAATAACAACCGGCCTGCTGTTTTTTACAGTAATGCCATTTGCATTGCAGGCGCAGGAAAGAGAATTACAACTCGATATAAATTATGGCATCGGCATTCCATCTTCTTCTTTTAAAACAGATGTGATAGATAAAACATCTTTTCGCGGCTGGACGGCCAACGCAATGTATAACATCAGTAATAACATATCGATAGGGTTAGGCGTTGGCTATCAGGATTTCTATCAAAAATATCCGCGCGGTATATACAAAACGTCAGAAGGTGGTGAAATTTCTGCAGTGATAAGTAACTCTATACAAACACTGCCGGTACTGGCTCAGGTGCAATATAGATTCATGCCCGGCAGTATGGTACAACCTTATATTGGAGTAGGGGCGGGCGCCAACTTTGTAACCTTTGATCAGTATCTGGGAGAATTTGGCAGTTCAACATCTGATATAAAATTTGCCGTTCGGCCGCAGGTAGGATTATTTGTTCCTTTCAGAAAAGATGGTCCTGCTGGTATTCATTTATATGGCAATTACAACTATTTGCCGTATAAGATGAATGGCGTTGATAATCTCAGTAACTGGGGTGCCGGTATTGGTGTGAAATTCCCGATCAGCTAAGCTAAGAGGTATAAGAGAAAAAATGAGAGAAAGAGTTTTAATAAAAAAGCCTGTAACGCTTGTTGCAGGCTTTAAAATTTTTTAGACTAAGAGGGTATAAGAGAAAAAAGGAGAAAAAGAGTTCTAATAAAAAAACCTGTAACGTATGTTGCAGGCTTTAAAATTTTTTTAAGGTTTTTATTGTAATAGAGAAAATTCCAATAGAAGCTCCTTTTCTCTTTTACTCTTATAACTCTTAGCTCTAATTCAACTGCGGATCAACCGGAAAGTTTGCCATCATTTCATAATCACCGCCCAGGTGTTTCAACGCATCTTTCCATATTTCATCGGCTTTGCGGTGAAAGACAAGTTTTCGGGTGGCCTGTGCAGTAAGCCATGACTTTTCTTTTAATTCATCATTTAACTGACCGCTGCCCCAGCCCGAGTAACCTATAAAAAATCTGATCTTGGTAGTATCTATCGATCCGGCTTTGATGAGTGTAATAGCGGTTTCAAAATCGCCTCCCCAAAAAATGCCATCCTGCACTTCGTAACTGCCGGGAATAAGATCGGGGTATTGATGTAAAAAGTGGATCGTATCCATTTGAACCGGTCCGCCATAAAAAACCGGTAATTTCAGTTCATCCAGGTCGTTCATTAGCTCGTTCAATGTGTGCCCAAACACCCTGTTAATTACAAAACCGAAACTTCCTTCCTCCTGGTGATCGCAAAGGAACACCACCGTACGCATAAAATTGGGGTCCTTCAAAAAAGGTTCTGCTATCAGTAATATACCCGGTCCTGGATTTACCATATTTCTAATTTAGTACATAAATCGTGTAAGCAAAAGATTCTTTAAAAAAATTAAAGTTTCACTAAAAGTTTCTAAGTTAGTCCGCTAATTTGCACCATAACTTGGTAAATCTAAGTTAAATCGAAAGCTACTAAATTCGTGCCATGGGAGGTGCTAAATTCGTTTATTAATTTTGCCAGTTAAATTATTTGCTGTGAGAAAATGGGCCTTTCCCTCAAAAGGAAAGAGTTGCGTTTGTAACGGCTAAAGGCAGATAATGACAACAGCGGCGTTATTAAAACCATATCAATTGCAATTAAGGAAAATTTTTCCTGTTATTATTGTTTTGATCAGCTTATCGCTGATAGGAACTATTTATGTACAGTACAACTGGTTGCGTACCATGCTGGTTGACAAGCATGAAGAGTTTAAATACAAACTTATTCGCGGCATTAATGATGTAGGTAATGTATTGATGGAGCAGAAAGGCTCTTTGCCTTCTTTAAAGAACTACCGCACCCGGCCCGACTTCAGCTGGCCGTCTGAGCAGTTCAAACTCGAACTGATGAGGCCGCCTACCATTGCCCAGAAGTTTACCGAACAGGAAGTGGCCGAAAAGCTTCGCAAAGCATTTCAAACTCAGGGTTTAAAGGATGTAAAGTTTGAATTTGCCATTACATCTAATGTAAACCTGCTTACCTACGAAATTAAATCGAGAGACTTTTTAAATCAGGTAGAAGATACCGCCAGCGACCGCAACCTGGTAATGTACTATATCTTTCAGGCGCCCAGTGGCAGCGACCTCGAAAATCTGGTGCCTGAGGAGGTAATGACCGTTATAGTTCCCAACGTTAAGAAAATAGTCCTGAGCGAAATGCGCTGGATGATCGTGGGTGCTATCTTCTTTACCTTAATGATTATTACTGCCTTTTATATTACAGTAAATGCCCTGTTAAGACAGAAAAAACTAAGCGAAATAAAGAACGACTTTATTAATAATATGACGCATGAGTTCAAAACGCCGCTCGCGACCATATCGCTGGCGGTAGATGCCCTGCGTAACGATAAAGTGGCGCAGGACAGGGAAAAAATGAACTATTTCAGCGGTATTATTAAGGAAGAAAATAAGAGGATGAACAAGCATGTTGAAACTATTTTGCAGGCTGCTGTAAGTGACAGGCAGGAACTGCAATTGAATAAGCAACCGCTGCACGTTCATAATCTTATACAGGAGATCATGGATAATTATAAACTGCAGCTGGAAGAAAAAGGCGCAAGGGGAGAACTAAGCCTCGATGCCCGGTATGATTATGTGGAGGCTGACCCCGTTCACTTCCGCAACCTGATCTCGAACCTGATAGATAATGCCGTAAAATATTCGAAAGACAACCTGCTGATAAAGATAGCCACCTATAATACCAATAAATTTATCGGAATACGGATAGAAGATAATGGTATAGGCATGAGCAAGGAAACCGTACGCCGCATTTTTGAAAAATTCTACAGGGCGCATACCGGCAATCTTCACAATGTAAAAGGCTTTGGCCTCGGTTTAAGCTATGTAAAAACCGTGGTAGACGCCCATCAGGGAAAGATCAAGGTCGACAGTGTGCTGGGAAAAGGATCTGCCTTTACCCTTGAAATTCCCTTATTGAAAACAAAGGCTGGTGTAAAGTCAACTGTATTTTGAAGCATCTGAATTTCTGCGAACTAAACACCGGGCCGAAAAAGCAAACAGCCATCACCATAACTAAGAAAGCGGAAATCATTACGCATCGCATGATAGTAGATGTTTCGCCAGTCGCTGCCCACAAAGGCGGCTACCAGCAATAACAGGGTGCTTTGCGGCTGATGAAAATTGGTTACAAGCGCCGTGGGGATCTGAAATTTGTAGCCCGGTGCAATCAGTAAAGATGTTTTCGTAATGATCCTGTTCATTTCCCGCTTCTTTAAATAATTCAATAAAGCTTCCAGGGCTACTTTTGCCGGAACAGCATCGGCATTTATTTCATAAGGGTCCCATTGATTTACAACCAGTTCTTCCGGGGGCACATGTGGCTGTTTCGCCACTTTAGCGCCAAGCTGGTAAATACTTTCAACAGTTCGCAGCGAAGTGGTGCCTACTACCGTAACCGGTTTATCAACGTAATGTAAAATGTTTTCAATAGTACCGGTAGTTACATCAATAAACTCAGCATGCATCAGATGCCCGTTCATAGTTTCAGCCTTTACCGGCTTAAAAGTACCAGCGCCAACATGCAGTGTTACATATTCCCGCTGAATATTCCGTGCATCGAGTTGTTTAAAAATGGAGTCAGTAAAATGTAAACCTGCTGTAGGTGCTGCTACTGATCCTTCGGTATGGGCATAAACTGTTTGGTAGCGTTCTGCGTCAGATTGTTCAGCCGTTCTTTTTATGTAGGGAGGCAATGGAATATTACCTGCATAGTGTAATATTTCAGCAAAGGTGAGTGTATCCGGTGTCCACGATAATTCAATGGCAAAGCTGTCTTTTTCTTTTCCCAGATATCTTGCCTGAAGCAGCACTTCCTGTTTGTCGGGTAATGTAAGATGTTTTTCAAGTACTTGTCCGGGTTTCCATTTTGAAGCGCCACCGATCAGGCAGATCCATGTTACCTTTCCTTTTTGGGTCATGGCCGTAGTCATATCAGCATACTGAGGCGGCGGTTCAAGACAGAAGATCTCCACGACTGCGCCGGTTGTTTTTTGAAACAGTATGCGGGCTTCCACTACTTTGGTATTATTAAAAATCAGCAGCGAGTTGGAGGGAAGATGCTGATCGATATGGCGATAGATATCTTCGCTAATAGCACCATTTTTATAGATCAGTAAACGGGAGCTGTCTCTTTCCTGCAGGGGATACCGGGCAATTTTTTCTTCCGGTAGATCGTAGGTAAAATCCTGAACGGATAAATTTTTCGGATGCATCTTTTATGCGGCTAACTGCCGCGGTTTTGATGAAGGGCAAAGCTACGGAAATATGAGTCCAACTTAGCGTTCTTTGCGTTTTCTCTGTGCCCTTTGCGGTGCTATTGGCGTCGAATTTAGCGCCACAAAGAATGCCGGGAAGTCGCAAACCTCTCAACTTCGCTCATGACGCAAAGAGAAGGATCATATATTGAGTTGTTTGCGTTATTCTGCACACAGTATAACATTAAAATAGGGTAGTAATTGCCATGGTTGCAGCAACAGTCAATGTCACATATAATACATAACTACCTAATGGGTTCTTGATCACAGTGTTTCTATGTAGAGAAAACTTGATATGGATTTAGTTTTTTAATTAAAGACACAAAATGTTATTGCGTATTTAATTATTTCGTAACTTGGTGGCATAGGATAAGGTTTAATGGTTAATGGTATTTGATTAGTGCAGCCTCCCCTCCGGGAGGCTTTTTTTATGCTCAGATGTATATGTCCGTCCTTGACCCGTCCTAAGAAAACTATACTGATCCATACGAGACCTTTACGAGACTTTCACGAGACTTTTACCTGACTTTTACCTGACCTTCACCTGACCTTTACCTGATGTTTACCTGACCTTAATAGCACCTTAAGGAATACTAACTCTCAGCCTAAAGTATACTTAAGCCATATTGAAAGACTATTTAATGCGGTTCAGCTTCGGTTGAATATTCTTTATCTCTTTGCTTTCGGCACCATGAGTTTCAATCCACTCCATTGGTCACTTACCGCGCAAACTTTTACATCTACCAGGTCATTTTGAAGTGCATAGTTGCGAATAGTGTCTTCAGTAACATTGGTGGCAATACCCGAACTTTTCTTGTACCAGCTTATCCAGATAATTATCTGCGGATTGGCTTTATACACCGGTTTCAATTTTTTCATGATCGTTTCGAACTGTTGTTCAGTAGTAACAAAGGCGTGAATAAAGTCAGGGGTTTCTTTCGACGTAATGAGCTGGGAGCTGAGGTCTGTTTGCAGCCAGTCAAAATATTGCTCCGGTGCATTGATCAGTTGCACTTTCATAGCTGGTGTTATACCGAGCTTTTTTAAAAGCGGCGTACCCGAATAGCCCGGGGTTGGCATGGTGGGAATTTTATACCAACTTAAGTGAAATGCTCCATTTTTCGGTCTTTACCTGCTTTTCATTTTGAATTCCTTTTGTTTCTAATAACCATTAAGCCGCCCTAAAAAAGGAGGTAACAGAGACTTGATACAGAGATTGCTTCTGTTTGGTGTGCGTTTGGTGTGCGTTTGGTCCCTGTTTGGTCCCTGTTTGGTCCCTGTTTGACTTCTGTCTTATACCTGCCAGGCCATGCCAAGGCCGAACCTTGAAGGCAGGTTGAAATAAAAAGGAGGCAATCCTGGGTAAATGCGCCTAATTCACAGGCAATCCACCGCTATTCACATTAATTCACATGTTTATGCACATTGATTTGGCATTTCAGCGGGTCTGAAGGGCTAAAACTCTTTGTGGGCCATCCTTATACAAATAAAAATCCTTGTGGAAAAAATATTTTTTCCAAATTCGGGTTAGAAAGTGGGAAAAAGTGTTATTTTGTGTAAGTATTAGACAAATTGGTGCAACTCATTGTAAATGATAGTTTTTCTCGGAGAATACGAAGCTACCTTAGACGCTAAAGGACGTTTTCTCCTACCGGTAGGCATTAAAAAGCAATTACCGGAGGATGCCGGTGACCAATTTGTCATAGCACGTGGGTTTGAAAAATGTTTGACTTTATATCCTAAAAAAAACTGGGATCCCATATTGGCAGAATTGAGTAAAGTTAGCGAATACAAGGCCGAAAACAGGGAGTTCTTAAGATATTTTACCATGGGCGCCACCCTTAGTGAGCTGGATTCGGCCGGTCGTATGTTGATTCCGCCAAATTTAAAAGCCCATGCGGGGCTTGATAAAGACATCGTACTGGTTTCTGTTATAAATAAAATTGAAATCTGGGATAAAGGTAAGTACCAACAGTTCTTTGAGTCTTTTACACCGGAAAAGTACAGCGATCTGGCTGAACGGGTAATGGGTGGCCGAAACACTACACAAATGTAAAATGTATGAGTGAGCCTGTATACCATGTACCGGTTTTATTGCGCGAGGTAATTGAAGGATTGGCAATTCATCCCGATGGGGTATATGTTGATTGTACCTTTGGCGGCGGCGGGCATTCTCTGGAAATTTTAAAACTACTGAATGCACAGGGCAGGTTGGTTGTTTTTGACCAGGATGCCGATGCCCGTAAAAACGTACCGGATGATGATCGTATCCTTTTCATTCCGCACAATTTCAGGCACCTGCAGCGGTTTTGCCGGTTGCATAAAATAACACAGGTTGATGGCATAATGGCCGACCTCGGTGTTAGCAGCCATCAGTTTGATACTGCAGAGCGTGGTTTTAGTACCCGTTTTGAAGGTGACCTGGATATGCGAATGGACCAGCGGCAGGAACTGACTGCTTTTGATGTGGTGAATACCTATAACGAACAGCAATTGCACAAATTGTTTGAACAGTATGGCGAGGTAACCAATTCAAAAACACTGGCTAAAACCATTGTACAGGTTCGCAGAACGGTATCGCTTAAAACCATCTCCAATTTTAAGCAGGCACTCGACTCGGTAGTCAAAGGAAATCCTCACAAGTACTTTGCCCAGGTATTTCAGGCTTTGCGTATTGAAGTGAACGACGAGTTAGGAGCATTGAAAGAAATGCTGCAACAGGTTCCCCAACTGTTGAAACCGTCCGGTCGCGTGGCCATAATTACTTTTCACTCGCTGGAAGACCGGATTGTAAAAAATTTTTTCCGCAAAGGACATTTTGAAGAAGAAGAAACATCTACCGATCCCTTTGGCCGGGATACAACAGTGCCGCCTCTAAAAGTTATAACCAAAAAACCTGTGGTTCCAACAGATGAAGAAATGAAGCGCAACCCGCGCGCCCGAAGCGCAAGGTTGAGAGTAGCTGAAAAAACGTAAACAACAGGCAATAGGCAATAAACAATAGACAATATGCAAATTGCGTGGCCGGATAAAAAGATTGCGAAGTGGAAGATTGCCAATTGCATATTGCCAATTAATCAACGAGTTCTTATTCTCATAATAAAAAGGGTATTATAGAATGTGATTTGTTTTCAATTTCTATTGAAGAACTGCTCCTCGTGAATTAAGCACTTATAGCGGTTAGATGGGCAGAACTGTCTGACCGCTATTTGATTAAACAAATGAGTGAAGAAAAAGAAATAGCGCGAAAAAGAAAAGACCGCAAACGGTTATTCGGTTACCGGTGGATCGTGAAGAATATTCCTTTCTTCCTTTTTCTGTCGGTACTGGCAGTTATATATATATATAATGGTCACTATGCCGATAAAACCGTTCGCAATATCAACAAGGTGAATAAAGAATTGAAAGAGTTGCAATACGAGTACAAAAATCTGAAAAGTGAAGTGATGTACCGTAGTAAACAAAGTGAACTGGCAAAAGCTGTGGAACCGCTTGGTTTAAAAGAACTGACAGTACCGCCTGCAGTGTTGGTTGATACACTTGTTGAACATTGATTTTGAATACTGAATATTGAATTTTGAAGTTGAGAGATTGAAATACGATTCACGGTGGAAGTTAAAAAGGACATATTATGGCGCGTGTACGTATGCTTTCTGGGCATAGTGGCATTCTGTATTGTGATATTGGGCAGAGCCATTTACATTCAGCAGGTGCAGGGATCATACTGGCGTGAACAGGCAAAAGATCAACAGCAGAAGTTCGTGGAAATCGATGCGCAACGCGGAACAATTTACAGTGAAGATGGCAGAATGCTGAGCACCTCTACACCGTATTTCGATATTTATATTGATTTTGCTGCAGAGGGATTGCGCGAAAAAAACGGACAACGGTTTGAAAATAATCTCGATAGCCTTTCTGTTGGTCTCGCTTCTTTATTTACTGAAAAAAGCAGATCATCCTGGCGTCGTGAATTAAAAAACGGTTATCAAAAGAAGAACCGTTATTATTTGTTAAAAAAGAATATTACGTTTCAGCAATACAAACAGTTGCGTAGTTTGCCACTGGTGCGGCTTGGAAAAGATAAAAGCGGTTTTATTGCTGAAGTAAAAGATAAAAGATTGAATCCGTTTGGATTACTTGCTAACAGAACAATTGGTTTATCGCGCGCATATTTAGATAGTGGTGGTATAATGCGGAGTACGAATGTGGGACTGGAAAAAACTTACGATAGTGAGTTGAAAGGTGAAAGCGGTAAACGCCTGATGCGAAAAATTGCAGCCGGCGTATTTGCACCTGTAGATGGTTCAGAAATTGAACCACAAAACGGAAAAGACATTATCACAACGCTGGATGTTAATATTCAGGATATTGCCGAAAATGCATTGCTGAATGTGCTTACTGAACATGAGTGTGAATATGGCACTTGTATTGTAATGGAAGTAGCAACAGGCAAAATCAAAGCCATAGCCAATCTTGGCCGCAGAGAAGATGGCAGTTACTGGGAAAACATGAACTACGCCATTCAGGCTTCTGAACCCGGTTCTACTTTTAAACTGGTTACTATGTTATCGTTGCTTGAAGACCAGCTGATAACATTGAACCAGCACATAAATCTCGAAGGCGGAAGCTGGAATGTGAACGGAAGAACAGTCTACGATACAGAAGATCACGGAACGGATGCTACCATTAAACAGGCTTTTGAACACAGCTCGAATGTTGGTATGGCTAAGTTGGCAATGACCTACTATTCCAAAAATCCAACACGGTTTGTAAATCACATTAAGGAACTGCGCCTCGATCAGCCAACAGGCATCGATCTTATGGGCGAAACAACACCGGTTATTAAAACACCGAAATCGAAAACATGGAGTGCAACTTCTTTGCCATGGATGAGTTTCGGGTATGAAGTGCTGGTAAGCCCTTTGCAGACATTAATGTTGTACAATGCAATTGCCAATGACGGTAAAATGATGAAACCGTATCTGGTAAACGCTGTGCAGGAAAACGGGGTGAATATTCATGAAAATCATCCCCAGGTAATAGAAGAAAGTGTTTGCAGCAATAAAACATTAAAGCTCTTACGCGAATGTCTTGAAGGAGTTTGTACTGAAGGAACTGCCGCCGACCTGTTCAAAGGCTCAGTGTATAAAGTGGCCGGTAAAACAGGCACCGCATTAATGGCCAACGGCAGTAGAGGATATGCCGATCATATTTATCAGTCGACATTCGCAGGTTATTTTCCGGCCGATCATCCGCAATACAGCTGTATTGTGGTAATCAGGAATAAACCATTTGCACCGGTATATTATGGCGCTAAAGTAGCCGGACCCGTATTTAAAGAAATTGCTGATAAGCTCTATGCACAGAATATTGACGAAGCGCGCGGTA
>Ga0207667_10005817_pt1 | contig 15032 bp, 10 predicted proteins | sample KBSCornC52_FD_184301 | JGI IMG/M metagenome (GOLD analysis project Ga0207667, IMG submission 184301) | Corn rhizosphere microbial communities from Kellogg Biological Station, Michigan, USA - KBS Corn C5-2 (SPAdes) (version 2) | ecosystem: Host-associated > Plants > Roots > Rhizosphere > Soil ... | reverse complement strand
TGTAGCCATGGGTGCGGTTTCGGTGAGGGACACGCGTCGCGATCCCGGGTTTATCCCCGCCGGAACCGCGCCAGCCGCTCGATCGCCGCGTCCAGCGTGGCGTCCTCCTTGGCGAAGCAGAAGCGCAGGTAGCCCTTTTCGGGCACCGGGCCGCAGAAGGCGCTGACCGGAATCGCGGCGACACCGGCCTCGCGGATCATCCGCGTCGCCACCGCCTCGTCGTCGGGCTCGAAGCCCGAGGCGGCGAGGTCGATGGTGACGAACCAGGTCGCGGCGGAGGGAAGCACCGCATAGCCCGCGGCGATCAAGCCGCGGATCAATCGGCCCCTGGCGGCGGCATAGCGAGCGCGGTGAGTTTCGTGCCACTCGTGCGGCAGAGCCAGCCCCTCGGCCACTGCCCATTGCAGCGGCACCGCGGTGGTGAAAGTGAGGAACTGGTGCTGCCCGGCGATCAGCGCGGCGAGCTCGGGCGAGGCCACGGCCCAGCCGACCTTCCACCCGGTCAGCGAGAAGATCTTGCCCGCGGAGCCGATCTTGACCGCCCGCTCGCGCAAGCTGTCGATGTGCAGCGGCGAAACGTGCGCCTCGCCGCCGAAGATCATCGCTTCCCAGACCTCATCGCAAATCAGGATCAGGTCGTGCTCGGCACACAACGAACCGAGCCGTTCGAGATCGGCGCGGCCGACCAGCGTGCCGGTCGGGTTGTTGGGGGTGTTGAGCACGATCGCGCGGGTGGACGGACCGATCGCCCCTTCGAGCCGGTCGATCGGTATCGTCCAGCCGGGCGGGTCCAGCCCGACGACGCGCGCCGTGGCCCCGGCCCGCGTCACCAGCGGCAGGTAGGCGTCGTAGAACGGCTGCAGCAGGATCGCCTCGTCGCCCGGCGCGAGCAGCGCGAAGAACGCCGCGGCGAGTGCTTCGGTGGCGCCGGAGGTGACGACCACTTGATCGGGTTCAATATCGAGTCCTTGTTCGCGCCGGTAAAAATCGGCGACCGCCTCGCGAAGCGGGGCCAGGCCGCGCATCGGCGGGTACTGGTTCGACTGCTCGACCAGCGCCCGTTGCGCCGCCGCCAGCAACTCAGGCGCGTGCTCGATTTCCGGAAAGCCCTGACCAAGGTTGATCGCCCCGGTCTCGCGCGCCAGCGCCGAGACGCGGTCGAACACGGTGGTCGCAGGCGGTGGAGGCAGCCTCATGGCCATGATTGTGTCGAATCCTGCAAAACACCGCCAGTGGCCAAAATCACTTTCCTACGGGCCGGTTGCCGTGCCAGCGTCTCGCTCACAAGTGCGAACGGAGTTCACGATGAACCGCCTTCCCGGTCGAGCCTATCCATCCGGCGAGGCGACAATTCCTGCCGGCGAAAATGACATTTTGCGCGCGAAGGCGACAATTCCGGCCGAGAAGGCGACAGGTTTGCCGAAAAGAGACGGAATGGCGCTATTTTCGCCCTGGACACTGTCAATTGTGTCAACCTCTCGCTCGCTCGATGATATCCGACGCAGGGCCGACTCGCGCTTTCCCCTTGCCCCGTTGCGCTGAATACGCACATCTAGCTGCGATGCTGCGCCAATACGAACTAGTCGAACGGGTGAAGGCCTACGAGCCCGACGCCGACGAGGCGTTGCTCAACCGCGCCTACGTCTACACCGTTCAGAAGCACGGCACCCAGAAGCGCGCCAGCGGCGATCCCTATTTCAGCCATCCGATCGAAGTCGCCGGCCTGATGACCGACCTCAAGCTCGATCAGGACACCGTGATCACCGCGCTGCTGCACGACACGGTCGAGGACACCCTGGCGACGATCGAGGACGTGGAACTGCAGTTCGGATCGGACATTGCCCGGCTGGTCGATGGCGTGACCAAGCTCTCCAAGCTCGAGCAGATGCCCGAGGACGAGCGAGCGGCCGAGAACCTGCGCAAGTTCTTCCTGGCCATGAGCGAGGACTTGCGCGTGCTGCTGGTCAAGCTCGCCGACCGGCTGCACAACATGCGCACGCTGCATTTCATCAAGAGCCCGGAAAAGCGTCAGCGCATCGCCCGCGAGACGATGGATATCTACGCCCCGCTCGCCGAGCGGGTCGGCATGTACGAGTACATGCGCGAGATGCAGCTGCTCGCCTTCGAGCAGCTTGAGCCCGAGGCCTACGCCACGATTACCGGGCGGCTCGAGCAGATCAGGAGCAGCGAAGGCGGCCAGGTCGATGCGATCGCGCTCAAGATCAAGCAGGCGCTGGCCGAGAACGGGGTCAAGGCCGAGGTCTCTGGCCGGGAGAAGCACCCGTACTCGATCTGGAAGAAGATGGCCGAGCGGCACATTCCCTTCGAGCAGATCACCGACATCTTCGCCTTCCGGGTGCTGACCGAGACGGTCGAGGACTGCTATCGCGCGCTCGGTGTGCTGCACCAGGTCTGGCAGTCGGTGCCGGGTCGCTTCAAGGACTACATCTCGACGCCGAAGTCGAACGGCTATCGTTCGCTGCACACCTCGCTGATCTACGAGAACTCGCAACGCGTCGAAGTGCAGATCCGCACGCGCGAGATGCACCGCCGCAACGAGTTCGGCCTCGCCGCGCACTGGGCCTACAAGCAGGGCGACCGGCCCGACGGGCAGGTCGGCTGGCTGCGCGACCTGATCGAGATCGTCGACGCGGCGCACGATGCCGAGGAGCTGCTCGAGCACACGCGCCTTGCCATTTATCAGGACCGCATCTTCGCCTTCACGCCCAAGGGAGCGCTGTTCCAGCTTCCCAAGGGCGCGACCCCGGTCGATTTCGCGTTCGCGGTGCACACCGATCTCGGCGCCCATACCGTCGGCGCGAAGATCAACGGCCGGCACATGCCGCTGCGCACCGAGCTCCACAACGGCGATGTGGTCGAAATCGTCAAGGGCAAGCACGCCGAGCCCCAGCTTTCGTGGTTGAGCTTCGTTGTCACCGGCAAGGCTCGCGCGGCGATCCGCCGGGCCGTTCGCGCCAAGGAGCGCGAGGAAGTCGCCGCGATCGGCCGGATGCTGTTCGACGAAATCGCCGGGCGCCTCCCGGCGAAGATCGGCAAGAAGGCGATCAAGGCGGCAGTCGATCGGCTCGAGCTCGAAGACGAGGACGAGCTGATGCACGCGATCGGCTCGGCCAAGTTGACCGACCGCGACGTCATGGAGGCCCTCGTTCCCGGGAGCACGACCGACCTTCCGGAATTGCCGGCGCAGGAACGCGCGATCTCTATCAGAGGCCTCACGCCAGGCATGGGCTTCTCGCTCGCGCCCTGTTGCCATCCACTGCCGGGCGACCGGATCATCGGCTTGCGCAAGCCGGGCGCGGGCGTGGAGGTCCATGCGATCGACTGCCTGCGGCTCGCCAACGGCGTCGATGCCGACTGGGTTGACCTCTCGTGGGGCGAGCGCTCCAAGGGTGCGGTCGGTCGCCTTCGGGTGGTCCTTTATCACCGCCCCGGCACGTTGGCCGAGATGGCCGGTATCTTCGCCCAGAACCACGCCAACGTAATCAACCTGGAGCTGACCCAGCGCGACGACCCGTTCCACACCTACGAGGTCGATCTCGAGGTGCAGGACCTCGCGCACCTGACCCGCATCGTCAGCGCTCTGCGAGCGAGCGAGGCGGTGGCCCAGGCTGAGCGGATCTAGTGTAGTTCCAACTCCCCCTCGACCTCGTCGCCGAAATCGAGGCCTTCGGCAAGGCGCACCGGCTTCTTGACCGGCAGGAACCAGCCGCCGCTCTTCTGCGGGAACAGAGAGGTCTGCCACTTGCTCTCGCCGATCCGCGCGGTGACCTTGACCGAGCCGAAGCCGCGCCGCTTGCCCAATTCCAGCCTGCGCGCCAGCTCGTGAGCCGCTACCGCGTCCGCCGCCTCGCCGGTCAGCGCGACCCAGCCGATCGGGTCGTAGCCTTCCTCGATCAGCATCGACTGCAGCGGCCCGGCAAAACGGACGATGTCGCTCACCTGACCTGCGCCTTCGCACCCATCCGCCGGATCGGCACTTGCACGTTGCACACGTCGATGCCGCCTGCCGGCGTCTTGTAAAACGCGTCGTGGCGATTGGCGCGGACATCGATGTAATCGGCGAAGCTCTGGCTATCGCTGGCGAGGTACTCGAAACGCGGCTGATCGCCCGCCGGCAACTCGCTGCCGAGCCGCACCGAGACGATCGGCACCCTGAGCTTCGGATCGTCGTAGACGCCGGCCTCACCCTTGCCACGCGGCAGCGTCGAGAGGTTCTCGATGCCTTCGATCACGCGGCCGACGACGGCGATATTGCGATCGAGCTGGCGCGGGGCGTGGCCGATAACGGCGTAAAGCTCGGCCCCGGTGCCGGTGTCCGGCGATAGGTCCCGTGCAACGCCGACAGTGCCGTAGCAATGCGTCGGCCACGCGGTGTTGCCCGTGCTCGCCAGGGCAACCGCGACAGGCCAACCCGCGCTGAACCCCGTTTGGCCTTTCTGGACATAGGAATCGATCGGTTCGAGCGGGGTAAAGGCGGGGTCGCACACTTCCCTCAGGACCTTGTTCTGGAAAGTGTAGACCTTGCAGGTCATCGAAGTGGCGTACCCGCTTTCAGGCACCTTGCTGATTCCCGCGGGCAGCGGCTTGGCCTTCTTCGGATCGTCCTCGCCGTCACCCCACTGGGCGACCCAGTTGTCGACCACGCGATACACGCTCGTCCCGTCCCACCAGTGCGCCTTGGCGAGAGTGCGGATATTGCCGACCCAGCCCTGGCTGAACGGTTCCGGCATAAGCTGGACGATCACTTGTCGCTTGCCGCCTCTGGCGTCCGGCGCGAGGTTTATCACCAGGAGGTCGTTCGGGTCGATGGCCTTCCACTCGCTCGCCTTCGAAGCGGCAATGACCGACGCGGGTGTCGGCGGCTCGCTGGGCTTGTCTTGCGCGGCAAGGGGCGCAACGGTGAGCATCAGCGCGAAAGCTGCGAGATTGATCCGTCCCATGCGCCCGGTGTGCCACTGCCCGCGCGCTTGCGAAAGTCCCCCGCGATCATGCGAGCATTTGGCGGAGCGGGTGGGATTCGAACCCACGATACGCTTGTGACGTATACACACTTTCCAGGCGTGCGCCTTCGACCACTCGGCCACCGCTCCGCATGCTCGCGCTCGGCAGGGGCGGCACCTAGCGAGGGCGCTTGGCATGCGCAAGGCGCGTACGCCTTGACGCTGGCAAAGCGCGAGCGGCTTTGTCATGGTAGCGCAACCATGGAGGGGATTTTGCAGTTCTTCCCGGCTCTGGCCGCGATGCTTGCGGCCGCGCTCCTGTCCGGCGCTTCGGCCCCGGCCGGTGACGACGTGGTGCAGATCCCGCACGGCATGGTGGTTATGACCGAGGCTGGGCAGAAAGTCCGCGTGCTGGCCTATCGCGACGGCACCTTGCGCGTCACAGTTGCGACCGATCCGGACCTGGCTGCGAAAAGCCTAATGGTGATCGAACGACCGGACGGCGCGCCGAAATTCGCACGAACAGCCGATATGGCGACGCTGACGACGCCCCGTTCGCGTGCCGAGGTTCGCCTGTCCGACGGCCGCCTGCGGGTTTTCGATGCGGCCGGTAAGCTGCTGCTCGACGAATTTGCGCCCGCGCGGCGGCTCGATCCGGTGACGATCGAAGGGCAACGGTTTCTCGCCACACGAGCGCAATTCAACCGCGGCACGGACGAGGGCTTGTTCGGTCTCGGCCAGCACCAGAACGGGCAGATGGATTACAACGGCGAAGACGTCGAGCTCGCCCAGCACAACATGGACATCGCCGTGCCGTACCTGCTTTCGACCAGCGGCTACGGCTTGCTGTGGGACAACGATTCCATCACGCGGGTCGGTGATCCGAAGCCGTATGAACTGCTGAAGAGTCCCTGGCGGGCCGAATACTTCGTCGGAGACAAGCTGGCCGCAGCCCGAACCGAACAGGCGATCGACTATCCCTATCTGCGCGACGTGAAGCGCTGGCCGGCGGCGGTGACATCCGACGAAGCGTCACGCGTTGTCTGGAGCACCGACTATACGCCGCAGCAATCGGGGATTCACAAGTTTAGATTGTATTCCTCAAGCTATGTCGAGGTTTACGCCGATGGCCGAAAGGTCTTCGAACGATGGCGGCAGAATTGGAATCCTTGGTACCACAACTTCGAGCTGCCGTTGACCGCGGGCAAACCGCTCAACTTGCGGATCGATTGGCAGCCGAACCAGGGCTACATCGCGCTCTATCACGCCGATCCGCTGCCGGACCTTGACCGTCATTCGGTCAGTTTTGCTTCAGAGGCTGGGAAAACGATCGATTATTACGTCGTTCCCGGCCAAGCCATGGATCAGCTCGTCGCCGGCTATCGCCGCCTGACCGGCAAGGCGCCGATGATGCCGCGCTGGGCCTACGGCTTCTGGCAATCGCGCCAGCGCTACGAGACGCAGGACCAGCTGGTCGGAGTGCTGAGGCAATACCGCGACGAGCACATCCCGATCGACACTATCGTGCAGGACTGGTTCTACTGGCCCGAAGACCAGTGGGGCTGCCACTGCTTCGATCCCAAGCGCTTTCCCGATCCGCAAGGCATGGTCGACGCGGTGCACGCGCTGCACGGCCGCGTCATGATCTCGGTCTGGCCGAAGTTCTATCCCGGGACCGCCAATGGCAAGGAACTGGCCGCTAGGGGCTACCTGCTGCAGCGTCCACTACATACCACGCAGAGGGATTGGGTCGGCCCGGGCTACGCCAACACCTATTATGATCCCTATTCGCCCGAGGCGCGGGCGATCTACTTCCGCCAGATCAGGGAGGGGCTGGTTTCCAAGGGCTTCGACGCCTGGTGGATGGATGCGACCGAGCCGGACTGGCACTCGAACCTGTCGATCGACGAGCGCAAGTACCAGATGGCTTCGCCCGCCGCGGGCCTTCCGGGCGCGGCGATCTTCAACAGCTACCCGCTGGTCCACGCGCTCGGCATGGCCGAGGGACTGCGGGCCGCGCAGCCCGACAAGCGGCCGTTCATCCTCACCCGCAGCGGCTTCGGCGGCACTCAGCGCGCCTCGGCGGCGGTGTGGTCGGGCGACGTCGCCGCGCGCTGGGACGACTTGCGCGCGCAGATCAGCGCGGGGGCGAACCTGTCGATCTCGGGCATCCCGAACTGGACGCACGACATCGGCGGTTTCTCGGTCGAGAATCGCTATTCGAAGCAGGACCCGGCGGCGCTGCCCGAATGGCGTGAGCTATACTTGCGCTGGTTCCAGTTCGGCGCGTTCAGCCCGCTGTTCCGCAGCCACGGGGAATTCCCTTACCGAGAGATCCCGCTGGTCTCGGCCGGCGACCCGGCGATGCGCGAGGCGCTGATCCATTACGACCGGCTGCGCTATCGCCTGCTGCCTTACATCTACACGCTGGCGGCAGGCACGTACTTCGACGACGGGACGATCATGCGCCCGCTGGTGATGGACTTCGCCGCCGACCGGCGGACGTGGAATGTCGACGACGAGTACATGTTCGGCAAGGCGCTGCTGGTCGCGCCGGTGACCGAGTTCCGCGTGCGCCAATGGAAGGTGTACCTGCCCGCCGGAAGCGACTGGTACGAGGAAGCGAGCGGCCGCCGTATTGCGGGCGGGCGGGCCTACCTGGCGGCCGCGCCGCGCGAGCGGATGCCGCTGTTCGTCAGGGCGGGCTCGATCGTGCCGCTCGGGCCCAAGGTCGAGTGGACGGGCGAGAACCCGCAGGAGCCGCTGACGGTCCACGTGTTCCCCGGCGCCGACGGAGCCTTCTCGCTCTACGAGGACCAGGGCGCGGACATGAGCTACACCCGCGAGCAATTCACCCACATTCCGTTGCGTTGGGACGACAAGGCGCGCCGGCTGACGATCGGCCGGCGCGAAGGCCGCTTCCCCGGCATGGCGGCGACGCGCCGGATCGGCGTGGTCGTTCATGGCGACGGCGGCGGGCCGGTGTTCGCGCGCGAGCCGACGCGGTGGCTGACTTATTCGGGCGCCCCTGTGACGCTGAAGCTGTAAGGAGCGGCGGCGTCGCGCGGCGGAATGGCGCCGCGGCGGGCCAGCGTCCAGGCGGCGAGGCGCTGACCCTGGAGCGCGGCATCGACCGGGTCGAGTCCAGCGATGCGGCCCGCGAGGTAGCCCGCGTTGAAGGCGTCGCCCGCACCGCTTGAATCGACGACACGTACCGGCCCGGGTGGCGGCTGGACCTTGCCGGACGGAAGCAGACAGCCGCAGTCGCCGAGCTTGATCGCGACTTCGCCACAGCCGCGGCCGTGCCACCGGCGGGCGATTTCGCCGGGCTCGGTCGACCCGGAAATGTCGCGCTCGTCCGACAGTGTCGGCAAGCCGATGGTGGCGACGGCCATGGCCATGTCGCGCGCAGCGACGGCCTCCTCTGACGTATCCCACAATCGCGCGCGATAGTTGCCGTCGAACGCCACCGCACCGCCGTTCGCGCCCACCTCCGCGGCCAGTTCCAACAACCGGGCACGGCCGGCCGCAGACAGGATCGCCAGCGTGATTAGCGAGAAATAGAGCAGGTCGGCCGAGGTCGCCCTGCGGATGGCGGCTTCGCTCGCCGGCAGCGCGAACATCTCGCGCGCGGCGCTCGCCTCGCGCCAATAAGTGAAGCTGCGCTCGCCGTGGGCGTCGGTGCTGATCGCGTAGAGCCCGCAGTGGCGCTGCCGGTGGGTCAGGACCAGCGAGGTGTCGAGGCCTTCGCCCAGCCAGCGCCGCCGCAAGTCCTCGCTGAACGGATCGCTGCCGAGCGCGCTGAGGAACGCGACGTCGTGGCCGAAACGCGCCAGATGGATCGCGGTGTTGAGCACGTCGCCGCCGGTGCCGAGGCGCCAGTCGCCGTCCTCCTGGCGCAGCTCGAGCATGCCCTCGCCGACGCAGACGATCCGGCTCACCTCACCAGTTCCACATCGTCCCGTCGCTGAGGCGCGCGACCGGCAGGCACATCGGATTGTAGGGGTATTTTGCCGCCAGAGCTTCGTCGATCGTCACGCCATGGCCGGGGCTTTCGCCGCAAATCAGGTGCCCGTCTTCGAAGCGGTAGTCGTGCGGGAACACCGCGTCGGTCTCCTCAGTATGGCGCATGTATTCCTGAATGCCGAAGTTGGGCACCCAGGTATCGAAATGCAGCGCCGCGCCCTTGCATACAGGGCTGAGATCGGTGGCGCCGTGACTGCCGGTGCGAACCTGGTACATCGCTGCAAAGTCGGCGATGCGGCGGAGATGCGTGATTCCGCCGGTGTGGACCACCGTGGTGCGAATATAATCGATCAGCTGCTCCTCGATTAGCTCCTTGCAATCCCAGATCGAGTTGAACACCTCGCCGACGGCGAGCGGCGTCGTGGTGTGGCGGCGGATATGGCGGAACGCGTCCTGGTTCTCGGCTGGGGTGGCGTCCTCCATCCAGAACAACCGGTAGGGTTCGAGCGCCTTGCCGAGCTGGGCCGCCTCGTTCGGCGTCAGGCGATGGTGCACGTCGTGCAGCAGGTGCGGGCCGAAGCCGTAGGTCTCGCGTAGCTTGTCGAAAAGTTTCGGTGCGAAATCGAGATATTTGGCGGTGTCCCACACTGTCTCGGTCGGCAGCCGTGCGTCGGCGGGCTCGTAGTACGTGTCGCCGCGCCCGACGCCGTAGGCCTTGTCGATTCCGGGGATGCCGCTTTGCGCGCGGATCGCCTTGTAGCCCATCTCGATGTAGTGCCCCACCGCTTCGACGGTCCGGTCGAGGTCGACGCCGTTGGCATGGCCGTAGACCAGCACCCGCTCGCGGCTCCTGCCGCCGAGCAGCTGATAGAGCGGCTGCCCGCAGATCTTGCCCTTGATGTCCCACAACGCGGTATCGATCGCGGCGAGGGCTGTCATGCCGACCGGCCCGCGCCGCCAGTAAGCCCCGCGGTAGAAGAACTGCCAGATGTCCTCGATTCGCTGCGGATCGCGGCCGATCAGGCTGGGGATGAGATGATCGGTCAGGTAAGAGGCGACCGCCAGCTCGCGGCCGTTCAAGGTGGCATCGCCGATGCCGGTGAGGCCCTCGTCGGTCTCGACCAGAAGCGTAACGAAATTGCGGCCCGGGCACGTGACGATGACCCTTGCCGAAGCGATCTTCATGCCCGAGACTCCTTCCCGTTAGCGCTACCACTGCGCTAGGGTCCGGCAAAAGACAAGCTGAGGAGGGATCGCCTGGCACGCAAGCTCGAACTACACCCCGACCGCCTGTTCCCCGCCGAGCCGGCGGTGCGGGCGATCTCGCGCGGGCTTTACGGCGAGGTCGCGGGGCTGCCGATCGTCAGCCCGCACGGCCATACCGACGCGGCGTGGTTCGCGCTCGACGAGCCGTTCGGCAACGCGACCGAGCTGCTGCTCCAGCCCGACCATTACCTGTTCCGCATGCTCTATTCGCAAGGCGTGCCGCTGGAGGCGCTCGGGATCGGCGCAAAAGTTGACCCCCGAGACGCCTGGCGCATCTTTGCCGAGCGCTATCACTTGTTCCGCGGCACTCCGTCGCGAATCTGGCTCGACTGGGTCTTCGCCGAGGCCTTCGGGCTGGACGTACGGCTCGATGGCGAGACCGCCGATCTTCATTTCGACAGGATCACCGAAGCGCTGCAGCGTCCGGAATTCCGCCCGCGCGCGCTGTTCGAGCGGTTCAACATCGAAGTGCTCGCGACGACCGAAAGCCCGCTCGATACGCTCGAGGATCATCAAGCGATCCGCGACAGCGGCTGGCAGGGCCGGGTGATCACCGCCTACCGGCCGGACCCAGTGATCGATCCAGAGTTCGATGGTTTCGCGGCGAACCTCGCGCGTTTCGCGGAGCTGACGGGCGAGGACTGCACGACCTGGCCGGGCTATCTCGCCGCGCACCGCCAGCGCCGGGCCTTCTTCAAGGCGATGGGCGCAACCTCAAGCGATCACGGCCACCCGAGCGCGCGCACCGAAGACCTGTCGGTCGGCGAGGCCGAGGCCTTGTTCGGACGCATCGTGTCGGGAAACTTTTCTTCGTGGGACGCCGAGTTGTTCCGCGCGCAGATGCTCACCGAAATGGCGGCGATGAGCCTCGACGATGGCCTCGTCATGCAGATCCACCCCGGCAGCTTCCGCAACCACAACCGCCTAGTGTTCGAGCGCTTCGGCCGCGACAAGGGTGCCGACATCCCGATGCACACGGACTACGTTCAGGCGCTGAAGCCGCTGCTCGACCGGTTCGGCAACGAGCGCGATTTCACGCTGATCCTCTTCACTCTCGACGAAAGCGCCTATGCCCGCGAGCTGGCGCCGCTCGCAGGGCATTATCCGTGCCTCAGGCTGGGCCCTGCGTGGTGGTTCCACGACAGCCCCGAAGGCATGCGCCGCTTCCGCCGGATGACCACCGAGACCGCGGGCTTCTACAACACCGTCGGCTTCAACGACGACACCCGCGCGTTCCTGTCGATCCCGGCGCGGCATGACGTCGCCCGGCGGATCGACTGCGGCTTTCTCGCCGAGCTGGTCGCCGAGCACCGGCTGGAGCTCGACGAGGCGTACGAGGTGGCCCAGGCGCTCGCCTACGATCTGGCGAAAGCGGCCTACCGGCTGTGAGGCTGGCGCCCGGAACGCTCGGCCGGCTGCCGCCGGACGTTGCGCGCTTCGACTACCATCGCGACGCGCAGGCAGTGGGCATCGTCCATTTCGGCCTCGGCGCGTTCCACCGGGCGCACCAGGCCTGGTACACCGACCTGGCGATGAGCGGCGGCGAGCGGGGCTGGGGCATCGCCGGGGTGTCGCTTCGCTCCGATGCCGTGGCGCAGCAGCTTGTCCCGCAGGACGGCCTGTACAGCGTGACCGAGCGTGGCAGCGGGGGCGACACAACCCGCATCGTCGGGGCCTTGCGCGAGGCGCTCGTCGGCGAGCGCGACCGTGAGGCGATTACCGGGCACTTGGCGATGCTCGAATGCCGTGTCGTCAGTTTCACCGTGACCGAGAAAGGCTATGCCCGCGCCGCCAACGGATCGCTTGACTTCACGCTGGCCGAGGCGAGCTTCTATCCGCTGCTCGCCGAGGGCCTCGCCGAGCGCCGAGACGCGGGGTTGCCCGGGCTCACGCTGCTTTCGTGCGACAACCTGCCCGACAACGGCCGCCGGCTCGAGCGGCTGATGCGCGAATGGCTCGCCTTTCGTGAGCCCGATCTGGTCGAGTGGTTCGAATCCGAGTGCCGCTGTCCGAACACAATGGTCGACCGCATCGTGCCCGCCACGACGCCCGGCGATCTCGATGCGCTCGAAGGCCGGCTTGGGCTGCGCGACGAGGGCGCGGTGTTCGCCGAGCCGTTCAGCCAATGGGTGGTCGAGGATCGTTTCGCCGGCCCGCGACCGGGGTGGGAAAAAGTGGGCGTGCAATTGGTCGCCGATGCAGCGCCCTACGAAACCGCCAAGCTGCGAATGCTCAACGGGGCGCACTCGGCGATGGCCTACCTCGGCCTCGAACGGGGCCATGAATTCGTCGATCAGGCCATCGCCGATCCCGTGTTGCGGCCGCTGGTCGAGGAGCTGATGCGGCGCGAGGCGGTGACGAGTTTCGAACCCGCGGAAGGCCAGAACCTCGCGGCCTATGCCGACGCGCTGTTGGCGCGCTTTGCCAACCCCCCGCTGAAACACCGGCTGGCGCAGATCGCGATGGACGGCAGCCAGAAGATTCCGCAGCGTTGGCTCGCCAGCCTGGCGGTTCACCAGCGACGCGGCGAGTGGTGCGAAGCGACGCTCACTGCGCTCGCCGCGTGGCTGCGCCACGTGCGTGGCGGGGCGCAAGTCGACGATCCGCTGGCGGCGGAACTGGCCGCGGCATGGCGCGCGTACGGCGCAAGCGGAATCGTGCCGGCGCTGTTCGGACCCGGCGGTCTGCTGGGGTCTCCGTGGCATCCGAACAGTGTCGAGCGCTCGTTCATCGAGCGGGCGCTTTGAGTAGCGGTTCGCTGCAAGACTAGGCGGTCGCGAACGCCTTGGCGTGATCGCGAACGATCGCGAGCATCGCGGTATCGCTGTCAAAATTGCCGTACCAGCCCTGCGGCTCGTGCGGCGGGTCGCCCAAGTACTGGGTGTCAGAGCCGGCGACGAAGCGATGATCGGGGTGCTGCGCGCGGGCTTCGCCGTTCCACGCCCAGAAGTTGGTGCCTTGCACCGGTCCGCCGGCGGCGAGGCCGGCCTCGGCGGCGCCGTAGATCAGGCGGTAGTAGCGTTGGCGGAATGTGGTCGGCACCGAGGGGTCGTAAAGCTCGCCGTCGCGCGGGAAGCCGAACTCCTCGATCACCAACGGCTTTCCCGCCTCGCGCGCCAGGCGCACGTGGGTGTCGATGTAGTCGACGACTTTGGCCTTCCCGCCCTCCCAAGTCCCCGCAAGGTCCTTGCCGTCGACCCAACCCCAGTTGAGCGGCCAGATATGGGCGGTCATGTAGTCGATGTTGCGGTGCGCGCGAGCGACGATTGCGGCATCGCCGTTCGTGGCGATGGTGCCTTCCATGCCGAGCGACACGAGGTGCTTTGGGTCGAGCGAGCGGATCAGCGCGGCGCTGTCGTCGATCCACTTGTAGTACGCCGGCAGGATTGCCTGCATCACCGCCGGCGAGGCGCCGGGCCGCGGCTCGTTGGCCAGTTGCCAGGCCATCAGCGTCGGATCGTCGCGATATGTGACGCCGGTTACGGTGTTGGTGCGCAAGATCAGCATCCGCACGTAGCCGAAGAAGCGCTTCACGGCCGCCGGGTCGGCGTAGAACGCGCTCGCCATGTCGGGGAACGCCGGCCACGGATCGGCCGGGTCGTTCATGTTCTTGTAGCGGCCGGTTTCCCAGTACAGCCGGCTCATCATCCCGCCCGACCATTCCCAGAAGTTGGTCAGGTACAGCACGGCGGTCATGTCGCGCTTGCCCAGCTCCGCCATCGCGACATCGAGCCCGCCGAGCAGGGCGGTGTCGAGCGTGCCGTCCCGCACTTCGAACCCCGGCTCGATGCTGTTGCGTACCGGGCTTTCCTCCGCCCCGGCCAGCAGGCGGACGTTGCGCACGCCGATCCCGTGAAGCCGGTCGAGCTCGCGCCCGAGCCGCGCGCGATCACCGTACTTCGTGTCGCTGCCGAGCCAGGCGAGGTACCACGCGTTGGCGCCGGCATAGCGATAGGGCCGGCCGCCTCGTATGAAGCGCATGCCCTCGCGGCGCACGAGACGGTCGGCGCCGCCGGGCGGGACGGTGGCGCAGCCGGCCACGCTCGCGGCACCGATCCCCGCGAGCAGAGCACGCCTGTCGAGCGCGAAATCCTTCACCGCCATGCCGCTCCTCCCCGCGCGCACTTGCATCGCACGATGATAGCGCTACCATACCTCCGAAGCCGCGACAATTCGCACCGAAGCGGGGAGGCGGCATCCGGGGAGAAGCCGTCTTGCGCGCATCCATGCGATTCGTTTTCGGCGCCGTCGCCGCGGTGGCGATCGGCAGCGCGGCCGCCTGGGCTGAGCCGCAGCCGGCCGTTCCGCAGCCGACCGACGGCCACGGGCTGGCCCATCCGGCGATCTGGCCGAAATACCACTACCCGGTGCCGCGCGACCCGGCGGTCGAGGCGAAGATCGCCGACCTCTTGAAGCGCATGACGCTGGAGGAAAAGATCGGCCAGCTGGTTCAGGCGGACTTGTGCTGCGTCAAGCCCGACGACGTGAAGAAATACCACCTCGGCTCGATCCTCGTCGGCGGCAACAGCGGCCCCAACGGCAACGACTTCGCCCCCGCGCCCGAGTGGCTCAAGGCGGCCGACGAATTCTACCTCGCTTCGGTCGACAAGTCGGACGGCGGCGTCGGCATCCCGGAGATCTGGGGCATCGACGCGGTCCACGGCCACGCCAACATCATCGGCGCGACCGTCTTCCCACACAACATCGGGCTGGGCGCGATGCGCGATCCGGCGCTGATCGAGAAGATCGGCGCGGCGACCGCGCAGGAAGTGCGCGTCACCGGGCAGGAGTGGACTTTCGCGCCGACCGTCACGGTGCCGCAGGATTATCGCTGGGGCC
>Ga0207667_10005813_pt1 | contig 15042 bp, 9 predicted proteins | sample KBSCornC52_FD_184301 | JGI IMG/M metagenome (GOLD analysis project Ga0207667, IMG submission 184301) | Corn rhizosphere microbial communities from Kellogg Biological Station, Michigan, USA - KBS Corn C5-2 (SPAdes) (version 2) | ecosystem: Host-associated > Plants > Roots > Rhizosphere > Soil ... | reverse complement strand
CCTGGACGTACGCCGGGCTGGACGTCATCCGTGCGCTGCGCATCCCGCAGCTGTGGGCGTTCGCGGCGGACGACGACGTCGCGCCCAGCGCGCCGTCCATCGAACGCCTGGCCGCCATCCGGCGCGAAGGCACGCCGATCCGCACCATCGTGTTTCCCGGCACCACGCACGGCATCCTGCGCATCGCGCGCAATGCCGACGGGTCGCGCCGCAACCTCGACGAGTTCGCGCCCGGGTACTTCCAGCTGCTCGCGGACTTCGCCAAGGGCCGGCCCCGGGCGGCCTACGGCGACGCGCGCTGGCTCGACGCGCGCTGAACGCCTGCCCGGTGGACGTCGCGTGCAATCGCGCACGGACCGCGTGTCGAGGCGGGCATTTGTCCCAGGAGATTCGATGTACATCCTGCCTTATGCTGCCGGGGCCTGGGAGGAGCCCGGCACATTCGATCCATAACGAGGGCAGGACATGACGGACAAGAAGGGGAGCGCGAAGCGCATCGCGGGGGCAGCCGTTGCCGTGGCGGTGGCGGCATACGGCGGGTGGCAGTGGTACCAGTCGCCCGACCAGGTGACCGGGCGCCAGCTGAAGCAGGCGGCGCAGGCGCGCGCCCAGGGGCACGTGCTGGAGGCGGCGACGCTCTACGGCGACGTGGCGCGATCGCAGTCGGATGTGGCGCAGCAGGGCGCCACCGGCCTGGGCGGGCTGCTGAACGCGGCCACGCTGCAGGGCCTGCCGGCCAGCGAGGCGGCCAAGGTGCTGGATCAGGCGCAGCGTGCCCGCGCGGCCGGTCATTCGCCGCTGCTGCCCAAGGAACTGCTGGCCCTCGGATGGACGCTCGCCGACCAGTATTCGGCCCAGGATGCCGTGGGCGCGAAGGCCGTGCTGGACGCCCTCAAGCCGCTGGAGACGGACAAGGCCAAGTGGGCCGCCGCGGCCGAGCCGCTGCTGGCCCGCATCGTCCAGGCCGATCCGAAGAATGCCGGCGCCGCCATCGAATACGCGGTGCTCCTCGACCAGCGCCATGCCTGCGAACGCTGCGAGGCGCTGCTGGCGCCGCACGCCGCCGCGCTGGGCCAGGGCGAGGGCGCGCGCATCCTCGGCCAGGTCTACGCCGCCAAGGGCCGCCTGGACGAGAGCTACGCGCTGTTGCAGCCCTACACCGAGGGCAAGCTCAAGGTCTTCGTCAAGCAGCAGGACGACTACGAGACGCTGGTCAAGTCCATCGAGAACGCCGCGCTCGACGCGCTGCGCCACAACCAGGCGCCGGCCGACTTCTACACGCGCTACGACGCCGCCGACGAGGCCGGCAAGCGCGAGCTGGTCACCCGCTTCATCAACGAGCGCATGACCGCCAGCGGCGAGCTCAAGGCCACGCTGCGCGCGCTGCGCGAATCGGCCGCGATCGTGCCGGTGGCGCTCGACCTGGGCGTCGTGACCGTGCAGCGCGCCCAGACGCTGCGCGACGCGGCGGCGCGCAACGCGCAGTTCCAGGCCGCCGAGAAGGTGTTCCTGTCGATCCGCGGCGTGGTGGGCAACACCGACGGCTACCGGCTCTATCTCGGACAGGTGGACTACTGGCTCGGCAAGCAGGCCGAGGGACGCAAGCTGTTCGACGAGTTGCTGGCGGCGCACGACCACGACCCGGGCGTGGTCCTGCGTGTGGCGACCGTGCTGCGCTCCGTGGGCAGCGTCGAGGAGGCCCGCGGCCTGGCCGAGGAATCCTTCGCGAAGGCCAAGGAAAGGGAAGTGAAGTGGGCCGCCGCGTCGCTGCGGTCGCTGATGTCGGTCGACCCGGAAGACGAGCTGTCGTGGCTGGAGCGCTCCGACACCTCCGAAGGCCAGGTGCGTGCCTCGATCCACGGCGGTCGGGCCCGCCTTGCGGAGCGCAAGGGCCAGCGCGCGGTGGCCCGGCGCGAGTACCAGCTGGCGATCGACGAATACGCGAAGATGCCCGAGAGCGCCTCGCAGCTGAACAACTCGGCGCTGGTGCACCTGGCGCTGTACGCGCTGGATGGTGACGCCAGGGAGCGCGACACGGGCATCGCCCAGCTGGACCAGGCCCTCGCGCTCATGCCCACCGACAGCGTCCTGGTGTTCAACAACGAGGCGGCGGTGAGCGAGGCCGCGGCCGCGGCGCTGCTCTCGGACAAGATCGACCTGCCGCTGCTGCATCGCAGCGCCGACTATTCGCTTTCCGAGTTCCTGTACGACGACGAGGCCTCGCGCCAGCGCGTGCGCGAGGCCCTCAAGGCGGACGCGGCCACCAAGAAGGGCCTGGCGTACAGCGAGAAGGCCATCCTGCTCGCGCCGCGCAGCCCGCGCACGTACGAATTCCCGGGCGCCGTCGCCGTGATGCTGGACGACGTGGACGCCATGAAGGCCATCGCCACGCGCGCCGCGGCGGCCAGGCTCGACCACTCCGACAGCAAGGAAGCCACGCGCAAGCTGCTCGACCCGGCGCAGTTGCCCAGGCAGCTGGAGGCGGCACGTGCCAGCGCCAAGGACGCGGCCGCCCTCATGGCGCAGCCCGCGGTGCAACGCAACCCCGCCACGTGGGCCGTGGCGGCCCAGGCCTGGATCGGCAGCGAACTGGCCCTGGCGCGGCTGGGGCAGCCCTTCGACGCGGACGGCATCGTCAAGGCCGCGCGCAAGGCCCGCGCCGGCAGCCCCAGCGCGGGCACGCTGGAGATGTTGCTGGACGCGCTCGAAGCACGCGCCGCGCAACGCCTGGCCAAGGCCGACGCGGCGTTCGCCGATGCAATGGCGCGGCACGAGCGCCAGGTCACCCTGGCCACGTTGATGAGCGTGCAGATGGACGGCGACCCGCAATTTCGCCGCCTGATGCTGGCCGATCCCGACATCGTAGAGACGCTGGCGCTCCTGCGCGCCCGCGATGCGCGCTTCCCGACCCGGACGACCCCGCTCGCCTGGATGCTGTTCCGCTACGCCGACCCGGCCTATGCCGACGCACTGGCCGCGCGCCTGAAGCACGACGCGACCTACGACGCCTACTTCCAGATGACGTCCGCGGTCGAGCCGCCGCAGCCCGAAGGCGTCATCAAGCAGTACCAGTACGCCCGGGCCACCGGCGACGGCGCCGGGGCGCAGCGCCTGCTGGACGCCGCGCGCAAGGAGGGCGTCGCGCTGCCGGAGGTGCTGGGTCGGCCGGTCAAGAGCTGAAGGAACTGCACAGGGCGCACCGACCCGCGCTCGTCCTGCGCGCAGTCGCAGGATCCGACCGCCCGGGTGTCGCCCTGGTCCGCGTGGCTCCCTGGACTTCGCGCAGGATGACGGGGGCGGCGCGCGCTGGTGGATACTCGCCCGCCATGTCCCGCCTCACGTCGCTGGCCGCCCGCCTGTTCGCCGCCACCTGCCTGGCCTTCGTGGCCGTGGGCCTGGCCGGGCTGGTGCTGGTGCGCTGGAGCCTGACTGCCGACTCGAGCCCCGGCGAGCGCGAGGGCGACGTGGCACGCGTCGAGCGCGTGGGCGCGGCGTTCGTGCAGCAGCTGCGGGCGCACGGCGGTGACTGGTCCCTCGTGCCGGCGGACGATGCCGCGTGGACGGCATGGCTGGATGCCCAGATGGCGCGCCTGGACCAGCAGGCCTGTGGCCAGCCGTGCACGCCGGCCGCCACGCCGCTGCTCACGCGCCGCATCGCGCTGCTGGACGACCACGACCGCGTGCGCGCAGGCCACGTGCCCCATCCGCTGCTGGTCGCCTTCGCGTCGATCGACTCGTTCGACCACCCGCTGGTGCTGGATGGCCGCCGCGTGGGCACGCTGATGCTGATGCAGGGCGACAACCCGACGGATGACCTCACGGTGGCCTTCCTCGTCGGCCAGCAGGGCCGGCTCGCGCTGCTGGCCGCCTTCGGGGCGCTGCTGGCGGCCGCGGCCGCGGCCGTGCTCGCGGCGCACTTCCGACGCCCGATCCGCACGTTGCAGGAGGCCGCGCGCCGCATGGCCGGGGGCGATCTCGCGGCGCGCGCGAACCTGCGCCGCGGCGACGAGCTGGGCGCGCTCGCCGCTTCCTTCGACGCGCTCGCCGCGCGCCTGCAGGCACTGGAAGAGGCACGCCGCCAGTGGGTGGCCGACACCTCGCACGAGCTGCGCACGCCGCTGGCCGTGCTGCAGGGCCAGGTCGAGGCGCTGCAGGACGGCGTGCGGCCGGCCACGCCGGAGCAGTTCGCGGTGATGCATGCGCAGGTGGGGCACCTGCACCAGCTGGTCGAGGACCTGCACCAGCTGGCGCGCCTGGACGCCGAGCCCACGCTGGCGCGCCGCGAGTGCGTCGACCTGCGCGCGTTGCTCGAGCAGCAGCTGGCCGCGTTCGACGTGCGCCTGCGCGGCGCGGCGCTGTCGGTGGCGTTCGAGGCGGACGGCGCGGCCATCGTCGAGGGTGATCCCGACCGGCTGCGGCAGGTGCTGACCAACCTCGTGGAGAACGCGATCCGCCACACCGACGCCGGCGGCCGCCTCGAGCTGCGGCTGCAGGCGGACGGCGGGTTCGTGCAGCTGGTCGCCGACGATACGGCGCCCGGCGTGCCCGCAGCGCTGCTGGCGCGCCTGGGCGAGCGCTTCTTCCGCGTCGATGCGTCGCGCCAGCGGCGCAGCGGCGGAGCGGGCCTGGGGCTGGCGCTGTGCCGACGCATCGTGAAGGCGCATGGCGGCACGCTCGCGTTCGCGGCGTCGCCCCTGGGCGGGCTGCGCGTGGTGCTGCGGCTGCCGCGCGCGGACGGGGGGGCGGCGTGAGCGCCGCCCGGCCGCCCGAAGGCGCCCGCGCCGCAGCACGCAGTGCGGAGGTTGCCTTATGAGCGCCGCCCGCAGTGCGGAGGTTTCGCTGTGAGCGCGATCGTCGTGCCGGCCGACATCCTCGTCGTCGAGGACGAACCCGCGCTGGCCGCGCTCGTCGCCGACTACCTGCGCGCCGCCGGCTGGAACGCGCGCGTGCTGCACGACGGCGCCGCGGCGCTGGCCGAGATCCGGCGCGCGCCGCCCGACCTCGTCGTCCTCGACCTGATGCTGCCCGGCCTGGACGGGCTTTCGCTGTGCCGCGCGCTGCGCGCGTTCTCCGACCTGCCGGTCGTGATGGTCACGGCGCGCGTCGAGGAAGTGGATCGCCTGATGGGCCTGGACATCGGTGCTGACGACTACGTGTGCAAGCCCTTCAGCCCGCGCGAGCTCGTCGCGCGCGTGCGGGCGCTCCTGCGGCGCGCGCGTCCCGCGCCGCGCGTGGCCCCGGCGATCGCCGTCGACGAGGGCGCGCGGCTGGTGCGCGTGCATGGGCACGCGCTGGACCTGACGCCGAGCGAGTTCGCGCTGTTCGCGACGATGGCGCGGCGCACGGGCACGGCATGGTCGCGCGCCGCGCTGCTGGAGCGCCTGCGCGCCGAATCGCCCGACGTGGGCGAGCGCGCCATCGACAGTCACGTCAAGAACCTGCGCCGCAAGCTCGCCGCGGCCCTGCCGGGCGTCGAAGTGCTGCAGTCGGTGTACGGCCTGGGGTACCGCGTGACGCTGCCGGACGACGCGGCTTGAGACACCCGGCGAGTCCCGGGGCCTCGCCGCCGGCGGGGTCTGGCCTCTCCTTGGATCGCGCCGTGCTGTCGCCGCAAGCCTGGGCGCCGCACGCGATCCGAGGACCTGCCTGACCCCGAGCCCTGGCTGCCGAAGCGGGGTCAGGCCTGTCCATCGTCCGCGACCCGTCATCTTCTTCGGAGACTTCCCAGCGCGGACTCCGCAGAGGCCAGACCCCTCGCGTGCGGGTGGGCGGCGCCATCGATCTCCACGATTCCTCCACGCTTCATTGCGAAGCTGCGCGCCAGGCGTGGCACTTCGCCGCGCACGGTTCCAGGAGGAAAAGCAGATGAGCAACGAAACCAAGCCCCGTGGCCGCCGCCGCTGGCTGGCCGCCGGCAGCGCCGCGGTCCTGATCGCCGCCTCGCTGGCGGGCTGGGCCGTGCACGCCCACGGCGGGCCCGGCGGCCCGGACGACCCCCCGCAGAAGGACATGCTCGTCGACGCCGCCGCCCGCGCCGCCGTGATCGCGGCGATCTGCGACAACATGGAGGCCCACTACGTCTTTCCCGAGCAGGCCAAGCGGCTGTCGGCCGAGCTGAAGGCGCGTGCGGCCAAGGGCGAGTTCGACGACGTCACCAGCGCCGAGAAGTTCGCCAGGACGATGACCGGCACGTTGCAGGCCGTGCTCAAGGACAAGCACCTGGAAGTGCGCTACTTCGCCGACGCCGTGCCGCCTGACGCCGGGAGCGAGCAGCGCAACCCGGCCGAGGTCGAGGCCGAACGCGTGGAGCACGCCCGCTTCAACCATGGCGTGGCCCAGTTCAAGCGCCTGCAGGGCAACATCGGCTACCTCGACCTGCATTCGTTCGGCCGCCCCGAGGCGACCGCGCCCCGCTACGCCGCGGTGATGGCGCTGATGAAGGACACCGCCGGCATGGTGATCGACCTGCGCCACACGGAGGGCGGCGATCCCGACGCCGTGATGCTGCTGGCGAGCTACCTGTTCGACAAGCCCACCCACCTGAACGACATCTGGATGCGCGACGACAACGCCACCACCGAGCGCTGGACGGATCCGAAGGTCCTCGGGCCGCACTACGGCCAGGCCCGCCCCATCGCGCTGCTGGTGGGCCCCGACACGTTCTCCGCCGGCGAGGACTTCGCCTACGCGCTCAAGAACGCCCGCCGCGCCACGCTGATCGGCGAGACCACCGGCGGCGGCGCCCACCCCGGCCACCCGCGCCGCCTCACCGAGCACTTCATGATGAACGTGCCCAACGGCCGCTCCATCAGCCCGGTGACGCATACCGACTGGGAGGGGACGGGCGTCACGCCCGACATCCGGATCAATCCGGACAAGGCGCTGGACCGGGCCCAACTCGAGCTGCTGGAGAAGCTGGTGCCGGCCGAGAAGGATCCCGACTGGAAACGGCGCATCTCGGAGCGGCTGCAGGAGCTGCGCTGAGCGGGTCGGCCAGGGTGTTTGACGCCGGTCCTGCACCGGCCCCGGAATTTGCTGCAGACTGCGGGCATGGACAAGCACTACCTGCAGCCGCTGCTCGAACCCGAGGCCATCGTCGTGTTCACCGCCCGCGGCGGCGATGCGCAGCAGCAGACGGCCCAGGGGCGGGCGCTCACAGAGGCGATCCGCGCGCAGCGCTTCGCCGGCAGCATCCGGTTCCTGGAGATCGGGAGCACCGGCACGTCCGGCACGCTGGCCGAGCTGTCGCAGACGCGCGCCGACCTGGCCATCATCGCGTTGCCGCCCAAGGACATCGCCGCCGCCCTGGAGGTGGCGGGCCGCATCACCTGCAAGGCGGCGCTCATCGTGTCGAGCGGCATCACCGCCGACCACGCCGCCGAACTGCGCACGATCGCGCACCGCGAGGGCGTGCTGCTGCTGGGCCCGAACAGCCTGGGCTTCCAGCGGCCCAAGGCCAACCTCAACGCGAGCGCGGCAGGCCCGCTGGCGCGCACGGGCTCCCTGGGCCTCGTGTGCCAGTCCGGTGCGCTCACGGCCGCGATGCTGGACTGGGCGCAGTCCAACGGCGTCGGCTTCTCGCTGGTGGCGTCGATCGGCCCGCATACCGACGTCGACATCGCGCAGGTGCTCGACTTCCTGGCCAGCGACGCGCAGACGCAGAGCATCCTCGTCTACCTCGAGGGCATCGTCAGCGCGCGGCGCTTCATGAGCGCGCTGCGGTCCGCGGCCATCGCCAAGCCGGTGGTGGTGCTCAAGGCCGGGCGCAAGCGGGGCGGCAACGAGGCCGCGCAGACGCACAGCGCCGCCATCGTGGGTGCCGACGACGTGTTCGACGCGGCGCTGCGGCGCGCCGGCGCGGTGCGCGTGCGCTCGTTCGTGGAACTGTTCTCGGCGGCCAAGTGCCTGGCCTCGCGCTACCGGCCGGTGGGCACGCGCCTGGCCATCGTCACCAACGGCGGCGGCCCGGGCGTCCTGGCCGCCGACTGGGTCAACGAGATCGGACTGACGCTGGGCAAGCTGTCGGGCACGACGATCGCGGCGCTCAAGCCGATGCTGCCGGAGGTGGCGGCCATCTCCGACCTGATCGACGTCTCCGAGGACGCGACGCCCGAGCACTACGCGGCCGCGATCCGCGCGGCCGCGGCCGACAAGGACGTCGACGGCCTGCTTGCGATCCATTCGCCCAAGGCGGGCGTCGATGCGGGAGCCGTCGCCAAGGCGGTGGCGGGGCTGCTGCCCACCACGTACAAGCCGCTGCTCTCGTGCTGGATGGGCGACGCGTCGATGGCCGCCGCGCGCGTGCTGCTCAACGACGCCGGCATCGCGACCTTCCGCACGCCGGAGGCGGCCGTGGGCGCGTTCGGCAACATCGCCACCTTCTACCAGAACCAGCGCCTGCTGCAGCAGACGCCGCCGCCGCTGACCACGCTGGCGCAGCCCGACATCGAGGGCGCGCGCCTGCTGGTCGAGAGCGTGCTGGCCGAACGCCGCAAGGTGCTCACGGAGATGGAATCGAAGACGCTGCTGTCGTCGTTCCACATCCCGGTGACGCAGACCATCCTCGCGCGCTCGGCCACCGAGGCCATGATGATCGCCACGCAGCTGGGCTTCCCGGTCGCGCTGAAGATCGACTCGGCCGACATCGCGCACAAATCCGACGTGCAGGGCGTGGCGCTGAACCTGATGAGCGGCACCAGCGTGCGCGAGGCCTGGGCCGACATGATGGATCGCGTGGGGCGGCTGGCGCCGAACGCGCGCATCAACGGCGTCACGGTGCAGAAGATGGCGCGCGCGCGCCGCGGCCGCGAGGTGTCGGTGGGCGTGGTCACCGACGACCCGTTCGGCCCGGTGATCGTGTTCGGCGCGGGCGGCGTGATGATCGAGCTGATCGACGACCGCGCCATGGAGCTGCCCCCGCTGAACCAGTTCCTCGCGCGCCGCCTGATCGAGCGGGCCCGCGTGGCGGAGACCCTGGCCGAGTGGCGCGGCGCGGCGGCCGCCGACCTGTCCGCACTGGAGCAGGTGCTGCTGCGCGTCTCCGAGATGGTGTGCGCCCTGCCGCAGCTGCGCGAGATGGACATCAATCCCATCATCGTCGACGAGCACGGGGCCATCGCGGTGGACGCGCGCATCGTGGTGGACGCCGGCTCGCACGCGGGCGTCGGCGCGGCCGGCCGGTTCGCGCACCTGGCGATCCTGCCGTACCCGTCGCGCTTCGAGCAGCCGCTGACGCTGCGCGGTGGCCAGACCTGCCAGTTGCGCCCGATCCGCCCCGACGACGCGCAGATGCTGCAGACGCTCGTGCGCGGGCTGTCGGCCGAGAGCCGCTACTTCCGCTTCGTGTCGTCGTTCAACGAGCTGCCGGCGACGATGCTGTCGCGCTTCACGCTCATCGACTACGACCGCGAGATGGCGCTGGTGGCCGTGGTGCGAGAGCGCAGCGCCGGCGCGGACGGCGGCAGCACCGAGACCGACCGCATCGTGGGCGTCTCGCGCTACGTGATCGCCCCCGACCAGCAACGCTGCGAGTTCTCGCTGGTCGTTGCCGAGGACATGAAGGGCAAGGGCCTGGGCGTGCGCCTGATGGAAAGCATCATGGAAGCGGCCCGCGAACGGGGACTCGCCGAGATCTTCGGCCTGGTGCTGCGCAGCAACGCACCGATGCTCAAGCTGATGCGCGGCATGGGCTTCGAGGTCAGGCGCTTCGACGAGGATCCGGATTTCGTGCAGGTGACGCACACGCTGTGAGGGGCGTGAGCGCTGCGGTGGCACCGACGTCCGCGTCCAGAAGGGGTCTGGCCTCTCCGGAGTCCGCGCCGAGCAGTCTCCGGAGCAGATGACGTTTTCGCGGACGATGGACAGGCCTGACCCCGCTTCGCCAGCGGGGGTCGAGCTCCTGCGGCAGCGCTCAGTCGAACGTCTCGCCCACGCGCTGCAGGAACTCGTCGACGCTGAGTTCGCGCGGCAGGGTGTCGCGGGTGACGAGGTGGCCGTTGCCGCTCGGGTGGCGGACCCAGTATTCGATGCGCAGGCGCATGCGCCCTTCGTGCAGCGCGTGGTCGTAGCCCATGCGGTACATGCGCCAGGCGTCGCCCCGGCGCGCCAGGGCCAGCACGCGCTCCTCGTGCACGCCCTGGATCGGCGGGAACTCGAGCCACGCGACGTCGATGTCGCCGGCGCCATCGCGTCCGGGCAGCGTGCGCCTGCCACACGCGAGCCCGTCGCCGGCGATGCGCGCCTGCGCCGGCAGCGTCTGCGCCTTCGCGTTCCACAGCCGCACCAGTTCGGCGCCGCCGCCGGGCGCCGCGAACAGGTTCCAGAAGGCGCCACGGTCCTTGGCCAGGCCCTGGCGCAACGCCTCGGTCACTTCCCAGTGATGGCAACGCCGCCCACGCGGGTCGGGGCTGCAGGCCTGCAGCGACGGTGCGATCGGCCGCAGCGCGGCGCGCCAGTCCTGCGCGCCGGACCAGGCGGCGAGCGGCGGCGTGGACGCCAGCACCGCGCGCACGCGCTCGAGCCTCGCCCGGGCGGGCGACGGGGTCGCGTCGTCCGCAGGCGGCGTCGACACCCGAGCCGCGCGCACGACCACGAGCGCCCCGCGCGTGGACGCTGGGGCCGCGTCGATCGCAGGCGGCAGGTTGGCGTCGAGCCAGCGGTCGATGTCGCCCGTGGCCGGGTTGCCGTTCAGGTGGGCGATGACGAGCCGCTGCACGCGGGTCGACGTGATGTCGCGCAGGCTGCGCGAGCCGTCCGAGCCCGCCGGGCGTCCGAGCCAGCCATGGGCGTCGCGGTAGGGCGTGCGCACGGTGTCGGCGCTGGCGTCGTTGAGCACCTGGTCCAGCCCGTGCAGGTCCTGGGTCAGGTCGGCCAGCGGCAGCACGCGATCGCGCACGAGGGCCAGCAGTGCGGGGAGTTCGTCCAGGCGTTCGAGTTGCCAGCGATGCGCCGAGACCGGCCCGGGCTCGAAGAAATCGAGAGGCAGCTCGAAGGCCTCGACGGCCGCCGATGACGGGCCGTCGAGGCGCTCGAACACTGCCGTGCACGCCTCGTGCCACACGCGCCAGGTCATCTCGAGCCGTTCGTTGCGGCGCAGCTGCACGGTCAGCGCCTGGCGGACGAGGCCGACCTGCCGGGCCAGGACGATGGGATCGGCCGGCCCCGCCGCGGGCCCCAGCGTGAAGCCGCTCGCGGCCATGGCGCTGGCCAGCGCGGGCGCGAGCACGGCGCGCACCTCGCGCTCGCCGCTCAGCGTGTCCGTGCCCGGCGCGCCGGCCGGCTCCGCTGCGAACTGCGCCGGGACGACGCGTCCGTCGGGCAGGAAGCCCCGCCCGAGCGCCGCGTCGTACGCCACCAGCCCCAGGGACGCGGCGATCTCCACGGCGGCCCGGTAGGCAGCCGGGGCGTCGGCCTCGGGCAGCTCGAATCGCCAGGCCGCGCGCCGGCAGGCGTTGGCCTGCTGCAGCGGCGCGGCACGGCCGTTGCGTACCGCCTGGATCCGCTCCTCGAAGCGCAGCGCGAATTCGACGAAGCGCAGGTTCTTGCGATCCAGCCGGGCGCGGTGCGCCTGGCGCATCGCCTCGAGCTCCGCGTGCGTCTCGGGCAGCGGGCTTGCGTGCCGCTCGAGGTCGAACAGGTGCAGGCTGGCGGGCATGACGCGGGCTGGATGCGGCCAGGGACGCGCTCAGCGGGGCAGCAACGCCTTGGCGGCTTCGATGCGCAGCGCCATGTCGATGCGCTCGTCGTTCATCACGCGCAGCAGGAAGTGGCGCGGGTCGTCCCCGGGCGTCGATGCGCCGCGGGCCACGGGCACGGCGGGCGTGGGCGCGGCCGCCGGCGCGCTTGCAGCCGCGGAGGCTGGTGCCGCCGCGTCCGCCGGCGCGCGCGGGGGCGCGCTCCCCCGTGACGCCGGTTCGCGCACGCGCACGAGCGCCGCGTCGAACTCCGCCGCCTTGATGGAGCGCAGCGGGCGCAGCAGCGCGGCCTGCCCGTCGTCGACGGGCTCGATGTCCAGCCACGGCGTGTCCGTGAACATCACCGCGAGCTCCGGCGCGACCCAGGCCGACCAGTCGGTGCAGTTGACCTGCAGCGCCGGCACCATGGCCGGTTGGCGGCCGGGCTGCGCGGGGTCGGGCAGCAGGCGCACGCGCGCCGGCGGCACGTCGGGCAGGAAGCGGGCGCGCAGCGCGTCGAGGAACGCGTGGCCCTGGGCCGGCTCCACGGCGGACTCCAGCGAGAACCACAGCTGCAGGCCGTCGGTGCCCGAGACGGCGATCGCCGGCGCGGGCAGGTCGAACTCGGCCTGCACCCCCTGCCACAGCGGCGCCAGCGCGTCCCAGCCCGTGGGCTGCACCACTTCCAGCACGAGGGCGCGCGTGCGGCCGGCGGCGTCGGCCAGCGACATCGGCGACGTGCCGGGCGCGACGGAGAAGAGACGATCGAGTTCGGTGTCGAGGGGATCCATGGCTTCAGTGCGTGGCGGGGCACTCGTACGCGATCTTGTCGGGCTGGCCGAAGCAGCGCAAAAGGCGATCGGTCGAACGCGGGTTGGAATCTCTTCGAGGCAGGCGCCCGTGGGCGCGACACGCGAGTCTATTCGGTTCGGCGGGTGCCGATGCAGCGCCTCGCAGCCACGCAGGCGATGGCCGGCGGCGCGAGGGCGGCTCGCCGCATCCGTGTCGTCGCGGTCAGGCCCCCAGCAGGTAGTCGATCGCCGCCACGACCGTGGCCACCTGCGCCGCGTTGCATTCCGCGGGGGTGGTGTTGGCGCTGTCCGGGTAGACCTCGGTCGTCGTCACCAGGCGTGCGCCGGTCATGCCGCCGCACAGGCCGAGTTCGCGCTTGGCGTAGTTGATCACGCCGGGCTGCTCCAGCTTGGTGCCGATGATGCAGCCGCGTTCGTCGGCCTCGGCGATGCGGGTGACGGCGCGCACGGCCGCGATCAGTGCGCGCTGGAAATCGGGGGCGGGGCGCTCGGTATCGCCGACCAGGTAGAACCCGTCGGGGATCGCGTGCCAGTCGAAGGTCTTGCCGTCGCGCGCGGCCTTGGCGGGGCCGAACTCGCTGTTGTCGGTGTCGGTGGTCTCGTGCAGGTCGACGTGCAGGTCGACCGCGCCGGCATGCGCCGCGACGCAGGCCATCGCGAGCGCCGATTCGGCGGCGGGGCTGTCCTGGCGGAACTGGCGGTTGGGGTCGAGGGCGTCGGGGTTCCAGCGGTTGATCGTCTCGTAGCCCCAGGGGCTGATGCAGGGCAGCACCAGCACGTTGACGTCGCGGGCGTGGCGCTCGAATTCCGTCGCGATCCACTGGAGCGCGCCCTGCACGCCGCTGGTCTCGTAGCCATGCACGCCGCCGGTGACCAGCACCGTCGGCCGGCCGGACTGCCAGTCGCGGCTGCGCACCGCATGCAGCGGGTAGGCAGGCAGGCCCAGGCGCGCGTAGTCCAGCACGCCGTACGAGAACAGGTGCGCCGCGGCCGGCAGGCGGGCCTTCAGCGGCTGCACGACCTCGGCGTCATAGCTGCGCTTGACGTTCTGGCGCGCGAGCCAGGCAGCCTTCTCGCCGGCGCCCCACGGGGTGCCGGGCGTGCCGATCGGATAGGGCGAGGTGGATTGCTGCGTGCTCACGGCGTCGTCCGGAAATGGGATTCCGGACGATAGCCCAGATCATCACGGCCGGGCGGCGGGCGGCGGGCGGCGGGCGGCGGGCGGGTGTCGGCATCATTGCCGGGATTGCCGATGCCGGCGGCGCCGGAAGCGCGACGCGGCCACCCGAAGCACAGCTGTCATCCTGCGCGCAGTCGCAGGATCCACCCCCGCCATGACGCCGCCCGGGTCCGCGTGGATCCTGCGACTGCGCGCAGGATGACCCGGGGCGGGTCGTCGCCCTCGGCGAGTATTCCCGCCACGGGCCTGTCTTCGGTTCAACGTCGATCCTCGGGGACCTTGACGCCAAGCCTGCGAAAATGGCGGACGGGCGGCGCGCCGCCGTTCCACTTCCCCAGGGCCCCGCGCGACGCGGACGGCCGCAGAAAGCTCCTTCCAGATGGCCATCCAGTGGTTCCCGGGTCACATGCACACGACCCGCAAGGCGATTGCCGAACGCCTGCCGGACATCGATGTCGTCATCGAGTTGCTCGACGCGCGCCTGCCGGGCTCCAGCGCGAATTCCCTGCTGGCCGAGATGACGCAGGGCAAGCCGGCGCTGAAGGTGCTCAACAAGCAGGATCTCGCCGACGAGGCACTGACCGGGCAGTGGCTCGCGCACTACCGCGCGCTGCCGGGCACGCGCGCCATCGGACTGGACGCGAGCGTCGCCGGGCCGGCCAAGGCGCTGATCGCCGAATGCCGCGCGCTGGTGCCCCATCGCGGCGGCATGGTCAAGCCCGTGCGCGTGCTGATCTGCGGCATTCCCAACGTGGGCAAGTCCACGCTCGTCAACACGCTCAACGGACAACGGGCCGCCAAGACGGGCGACGAGCCGGGCATCACCAAGATGGAACAGAAGATCGTCCTGGCCAACGACTTCTACCTGTTCGACACCCCCGGCATGCTGTGGCCGCGCATCCTGATCGAGGAGGGCGGCTACAACCTGGCCGCCAGCGGTGCCATCGGCCGCAACGCGTACGACGAGGAACTGGTGGCGATGGCGCTGCTCGCGCGCGTGCGCCACCGCTACGCGGACCGCATCACCGCGCGCTACAAGACAGCCGACTTCACGGCGATGACCGACGAGGAACTGCTGGCCGAGGTCGGCCGCAAGCGCGGCGGCCTGATGCCGGGCGGGCGCGTGAACATGCAGAAGGCCGCGGAGATCGCGCTCAACGACTTCCGCAGCGGCGCCTGGGGGCGCGTCACGCTGGAGACGCCGGAGGAATTTTCGGCGTGGTGGGCGGCCGGGATGGCCGCCGAGGCCGAGCGGCTCGAGAAGAAGTCCGCGCGAAGCAAGCGTTGATCAGGCGGCCGGCGCGTCCGGCGCCGCCGCGGGCGCCGGCTTGACGAACGCCTCGACCGTGCCCTTGAGCTTGATCATCAGCGGGTTGCC
>Ga0207667_10005810_pt1 | contig 15049 bp, 10 predicted proteins | sample KBSCornC52_FD_184301 | JGI IMG/M metagenome (GOLD analysis project Ga0207667, IMG submission 184301) | Corn rhizosphere microbial communities from Kellogg Biological Station, Michigan, USA - KBS Corn C5-2 (SPAdes) (version 2) | ecosystem: Host-associated > Plants > Roots > Rhizosphere > Soil ... | reverse complement strand
CCAAAGGATTACGGGAAAGAGGTGGATAAGAAGTGGCCCCTCATGCTCTTCCTGCATGGCTCCGGCGAGAGTGGCAGCGACCTCGAAAAGGTGAAGAAGCACGGCCCGCCCAGGCTCATTGCCGCCGGTAAGGACTTCCCGTTCATCGTGGTCTCGCCGCAATCGCCGGGCGGCGGATGGAACACGGAGATCCTCGGCTCGCTGCTGGAGGACGTGATCGGCCGCTACAAAGTCGATGAGGACCGGGTCTACCTCACCGGACTTAGCATGGGCGGCTACGGCACGTGGGACCTCGCCATGGCATTTCCCGACCGATTCGCGGCGATCGCTCCCATATGCGGCGGCGGTACGTCGTGGAAGGTGCGGCGAATCAGGGACATCCCGACCTGGATATTCCACGGCGCAAAGGACACGACGGTGCCGGTCCGCAACGGGCAGGAGATGTACGACGCGATGAAGGCCGCGGGCGCGGACGTGAAGATAACCATCTACCCCGAAGCCGGCCACGATTCGTGGACCGTCACCTACGACAACCCGGAGCTCTACACGTGGTTCCTGGCCCATAAGCGCCAGCCGCGCACGACAGAGGTGGGCAAATAGCCGGGTTCGCGTGCCGCGTCGGAGCCGTCGCGCTGATTGGATCGTTGGCGGTCACCGCTCACCTTCAGGCGGCTTCGCTGCCGCAGCAATATCGATCCGCCGTTATCCGCGCCCGCCCGCCCGGGATTCACGCTAAGCTCATCGCACTGACGTTCGACGACGGTCCGGATGCCGTAGTGACGCCGCGGGTCCTCGACGCGCTCCGCGCTCATCATGCTCATGCCACGTTCTTCGTTCTGGGCGCGCAGGTGAAGCGTTATCCCGCGCTCCTGCGACGGATCATCGCGGAAGGACACGCCGTCGGCAGCCACTCGTGGTCGCATCCCGCCCATGTCACTCCCGCGCAGGCGCGGAATGAGGTCGATTCGACCGCTAATCTCATTCGGCGGGTGACCGGCAGCGCGCCCGTCCTCTTCCGCCCGCCTTACGGCATTATGACGAACGGCCTCGCGGCGCTGGCGCGGCGGCAGGGCTGCGCCATCGTGCTCTGGACCATCAGCTCCGCCGACACGCGGCCCATCACGCCCCGGCAGATCGCCGACAACATCATCCACACACCGGACCCGGGCGACATCGCGCTGATGCACGATGGCCCGGGCCACATGCGGACCGCCGAAGCCGTCCCGCTCGTCCTCGATGAGCTGGGGCGCTCCGGCTGGAAGTTCGTGACGATTCCAGAGCTGCTGCGGACTGCGGCAACCAACACAAAGCCTCCCACAAGGACTCGATAATGACCCGCCTTGCACCCTTGAGAACACTTCCCCTCTGTTTCGCCGCGCTCGCACTATTGTTCGCACGAACCGGATTCGCGCAGTCACCTGCCACGCCATTCCGGCCGCCGGCAGTACCGCTCGTCGCCCACGATCCCTATTTCTCGATCTGGTCCGACGCCGACAGGCTCACGGATGACACGACCCGGCATTGGACCCACCGCCCGCACGCCCTCTCCAGCATGATTCAAGTGGACGGGAAGGCGTATCGGCTAATGGGCGCGGAGCCAGCCGACGTTCCCGCGCTGCCACAGCAGTCGGTCGAGGTCCTCTCGACACGCACGATTTACCAGTTCGGGAACGGCGCGATTCATGTGACGCTCACGTTCATGACGCCCGCGCTGCCGGCGAATATGGACGTCATCGCCCGCCCCGTAACCTACCTGACGTGGACGGTGAAGTCAACGGACCGCCGAACGCACCGCGCCGCCCTCTTCTTCAGCGCGAGCGGCCAGATCGCGGTCAACTCGCCGGAGCAGCAGGTGGAGTGGCGGCGGGAGAAGATTGGCGGACTGATGGCGCTGCGAATCGGAACGGTGGACCAGTCGCTTCTCGAGCCCGCCGGCGACGACACGCGAATCGACTGGGGATATCTCTACGCCGCCGCTCCCGCGTCACAATGCAAGGCCGTCGTCTCCAGTTCGGCGGCGCTCCAGTCTGACTTCGCCCGGGCCAGCGCCGTCACGGCCAACGGAGCCCCGCCCGCCCCGCGGCCCGCGAATCGGGACGTGCCGGCGCTCGGCTTCTCGTTCGATCTGGGCACGGTTGGCTCTTCGGCGGTCTCACGGCACGTCCTGCTCGCGTACGACGAGATATACGCTATGCAATTCCTCGGCAAAAAGCTGCGGCCCTACTGGCGGAGGAATGGCGCGGGACCGGCCGATCTCCTTCAAGCCGCCGAGCGCGATTACGCGAATCTGGTCCCGAAGTGCGAATCGTTCGACGGCGAGATGATGGCGGACCTGACGCGGCTCGGAGGGGTTCGATATGCGCGGATGGCGGCGCTGGCGTACCGGCAGGCGCTCGCCGGATGCGGATGGGCCGCCGATTCGAACAGACAGCCCCTCATCTTCACAAAAGAGAACACGTCCAACGGCTGTGTCGCGACCACCGACGTCTTCTACCCGGCCGCGCCGCAATTTCTCCTGATGGGTCCGTCCTACGCGAAGGCGCTCGTCGCCCCCGTGCTCATCTACAGCGCCTCGCCGCAGTGGAAGTTCCCCTTCGCGCCGCATGATATCGGCGTCTACCCGCAGGCGAACGCGCAGGTCTATGGGGGAGGGGAAGCGCCGGGCGACGAGGCCGACAAGATGCCCGTGGAGGAGAGCGGTAATATGATTCTCCTCTGCGACGCCATCGCGCGGATGGAGGGGAACGCCTCGTTCGCGTCTCGGTGGTGGCCGCAGCTAACCCGGTGGGAAGCATATCTGGAGAAATACGGCCTCGACCCTGAAAACCAGCTCTGCACCGACGACTTCATGGGCCACCTCGCCCACAACTCCAACCTCTCGGTGAAGGCGATCCTCGCCATCGCGGCCTACGGCGACCTCTGCCGGCTGCGGGGCGACACGGCCAGCGCAGCCCGGTATCTCAAACTGGCCCGCGAGGACGCAAGACACTGGATGCAGGCTGCGGCCGACGGGGATCACTACCGAATCGCGTTCGACAAGCCGCATTCGTGGAGCCAGAAGTACAATCTCGTCTGGGACCGAATCCTGGGCCTGAACGTCTTCCCGCCATCCGTGGCGCGAGACGAGGTGGCGTGGTACAAAAAGGTGATGCAGAAGTACGGCGTGCCGCTCGATTCCCGTACACGCCTAACGAAGGCGGACTGGTCGGTGTGGTGCGCGACGCTTGCCGAGCGGCCCGCGGACTTCCAGGCGATCGTCAGCCCCATCTACGACTACCTGAACGTGACAACCGCGCGGATGCCCTTCGTGGATTCGTATATCACGGACAAGGCCGGCAGCGACGGGATGCATGCGCGGCCGGTAATCGGCGGCGTCTTCATCCGCACGCTGTCGGACGGAGCGACCTGGAGAAAGTGGGCGGCCCGCGACACGACGAAGGTGGGCGGCTGGGCGACTGCTCCACTCCCGCCCCGCGTTGTGGAGGTCGTCCCAACCGCCCGAATCAGTCCATCGCTTTGGCGCTACACCACAACGCGGCCGGTCGGCGGCTGGACCGATGCGCGATTCGACGACAGCTCGTGGCAGGAGGGACGATCCGGATTCGGGACCGCGGGCACGCTGGGCGCTGTCGTCAACACCGAATGGCGCACCTCCGACATCTGGCTCCGCCGCCGAATCACGATTCCCGCGTCCGCGAACGTGAATAAGCGCCAGCTTCTGGTATATCATGACGAGGACGCTGAGATCTACGTCGATGGAGCGCTCGCGGGCCGTCTCGCCGGCTACGCGACCACCTACCAGCGCACCGACATCAGCCGCGCCGCGATGGCGCGCCTCCGCCCGGGCGCAACGGTCACGGTCGCCGTCCACTGCCACCAGACCGGCGGCGGACAGGCCATCGACGTCGGCCTCGCCGAAGTAACGGAACGGTAGCCGCGCCCGGTCCCCGACAATGGGGGAGCAACAAGAGGCCACGCCCGATAGCGGGGAGCGGGTGCGGTGTGTAAAGCCGAATAAATCGCCAACGTCACGTCCAACCTCCGCACATCGTTCCGATGGCGATTTATTCGCCCGTACGCTGCGGCGCCACGGGACATGGCTCAAATATCTGGCGCAGGGGCACACCGCGCCCGCTATTTCGCCTTGAGGTACTCGGCGAACCAGTCGGCGATCTGGACTGCGTCTTTCTCCATGCCGACCCATCCGTGTCCTTTGCCCGGAACGGTCACCAGCTTGCACGGAACCTTCGCGTCCTCCAGCTTCTTGATCATGATCTGCGACTGCTGGATGGGCACGAGCGTGTCGGCGTCGCCGTGGATGATGAGCGTGGGCGGAAACTTGTCCGAGACGCCGTAGATGGGCGAGAGGGTCCGGCCAAGCTTCTCGACCTGCTCCTTCGACGTGGCGTCGGTCACGCCGAACGCCGGCCAGAAGGGTCTGAGCTGGGGAACGAGGATGGCCTGCTGGCCCTCCTTGCCGTAGTTCATGAAGTCGGTGGGCGGGAAGAAGCAGGCGACGGCCTCCACTTTGCTGGACGACCGCTCGACCGGGTCCTTCGCATCCGGCTTGCCGTCGTCCCCGTACGCGCCCATGTAGAGCGATAGATGGCCGCCCGCGCTTCCGCCGCAGATTCCCAGGCGGTTCGGGTCGACGCCATACTCCGAAGCGTGGGTCCTAATGAACCGCACCGCCCGATGGATGTCCTGCACGATCTCCGGCAGCGCGAACTTCGGCTGGCTTCCGTGGACTACCTCGAAGACGGTCTGGCCCCGGCTCGTAAAGATGGTCGCCAGCCCTGGATTGATGCTCTCATGGTTGGAGACCCACCCGCCGCTCACCATCCAGATTACGCCGATTCCGTTCGGCTTCTCCGGCTTGAACACGTCCATCGTGAGCGCGACGCCAAGCTTGTGCCCATAGACGACGTCGCGAAGATGGCCCTTGTCCGCGTCCTGCCCGAAAGCGGCCACCGCGGTGACGAGGAAGACCGACGCGAGAAGTGCGGGGAACAACCTGAATTGGCGGAAGCGCATATCCATCTCCTTAGTCCATTGAATACCCGGCATGTTCGGGTAAACGCGCAATTCCCCGCGACCGCCCTGGCCTCCTTCATGCCATGATTCGTCGCGTCACCTCATCACTTCATTAGACCTCTTGTGAAAGTCACGCCAAATGCTTCGCTCCGCTCAGCATGACGAGTTGGTCTGTCCATCTCGCGAGCGTAGCAACCCGTCATTCCGAGAGAGCCTAAGCGACCGAGGAATCTTATATGTTAAGCTGTTCCAGAAACTCCGGGTAGGAGGCGGGAGAGAGAGGTTGAGGGATCTTGGCATTCGATGCCCTAAAGCAGACACGTTCCTCTCCCGCTTCCAGTCCGGTCCTTACGATCAATAGAGTGTCGCCCTTCAGGACCCATATAAGATTATCGAAGCGACCGGACGCCGAATCCTATCCTGCCCGCCAAAGAAAACAGGGGATACAGCAGATGCTTCTCGTCGGTATCGATTGGGCAGACGATCATCATGACGTCTGCCTGGTGGACGGCTCCTCTCAGGATGCCTCCGCGTGTCTGGCCCGGTTCCGCATTGCTCAGTCCACAGCCGGGTTCGCGACCCTCCATGAAAGAGTGCGTGAATACGAAACATCGCCCGAGCAGGTCCTGGTGGCCATCGAAACGCCTCACGGGCTCCTGGTTCACGATCTTGTCCAGCATGGCTACGGCGTCTATCCGATCAATCCAAAATCTGCCAGCCGCTATAGGGATCGGCGTTCGCCCGCCTCACCCAAAGACGATGCCCGGGACGCCTTCTCCCTGGCGCACATCCTGCGCACAGACCGGGAGCACTATGCGCCGCTCGACATCCTGCCCGAACAGTACCGCCTGCTGGAGGAGCTTTGTCAGGACCTCAGACAGATGGTCGATGATCGAACGCAGATCATCAACCGCCTGACCTCCTGCCTGAAGGCCTACTATCCTCAGGCTCTGAATCTGTTCAGCCGTCTGGATAGTCAGGTGTCGGTCGCCTTCCTGCGCGCCTTCCCCGAACCGGCGAAGCTGACAGCACTCTCCAGAAAGCGGTTCCTGGCGTTTCTTCAGAAGCACCAGTACACGCATCCGGAGCGCGCCGGGCAGATATACGCCCAGGCTACCGCCCCTGCTCCCGCCGCCGACCCGGTCATCATCCGCTCAGGCCAAATGCGCATGCTGGCGCTCCTGGACCAGCTCACCACGCTCCAGGCGCACATCCGAGCCTACGAGCAGCAGATCCATAAGATCTTTCAGGAGCTGCCCGAAAGCGACCACATCTCCAACTTCCCCGGTGTGGGCGAGCGCATCGGTCCCGAGCTGCTCGCCACTCTGGGGCCGCGGCCAAAGAGTGACGCGCCAGGCCGCTTCACATCCAGCGAAGGGCTCAAGCGACTTTCCGGCGCCGCTCCGGTCACCAGGCAAAGCGGCCGCTACAAACAAGTAAAGTTCCGCCGCGCTTGCGATCGGCAGTTGCGCAGGACACTCTACGACTGGGCGAAGACGGCGACCAGGACGTCACGCTGGGCTCACGCTTACTACGAACACTGCCGGGAACACGGACATCGTTACAACACGATACTGCGCAACCTCGCCCTAAAGCTCATCGCGATCCTCTACCGCGTCTGGAGCACCGGCAAGGCTTACGATGAGCAGTTCCATATCGACAACCTGAAGTCCAGGGGCGTCATTTGGGCCGCTCATCTATAACGCTCTCAATAATCGGTGGACGCAGCCACCTCACAAGAACCCCGGATTCCGGGACAGCTTGACATAGAGTGTCTGTTTTTGACGTTAAGCGCCGCCGGAATCAGGAAAAGTTGAACCTTACGGTAGAATGGCGCCCAGGCTTACAAGCGAAGTGAATATCAACGATCTATTAATATCGCGGTTGGAAGAGGGCCGGACGCCAATTCCACTGAGGGTACTGAATCGGCTGCGGCTCGGCAGGGACGTCGCGGCCCGGGTAAGACCGCGTGACCCATCAAATCTGGCATGGGTCTACGTCATTCCACTGGTCGATCATGTTAGGGGTAGCACCGCCGTGGTGAATGGCGAGCGGACGGCACTTTCTTTGTCAGGAGAACCGCCGGTCTGTGGTTTCGTCGTGCGATATATCGAGGTTGCCGAAAACATCATCGACGAATACAACCGTGAGGAGCGGGACGACCCGGAGCACCCTGCACATGATGAGCGCGCCATTGCAACAAACGAAGACGAATTGGCGGACATATTGCGTCTCTACACCGTCGATCTCGATTCACTCCACATTCCGATTGACGTTGGATACGTGTTCGAACCAACGACTGATTGAGAACCGGTTGACAACAATCGCTGGTTACATTTGGCTCGGTGCGGATACGATTGTCGGTCTCGCCTGCGCTGTGAACCGCTAATTCGTTAATACGTATAAAATTCTTCGCCCGATCGGGCGAATCGGTGTCACCCGCGCGCGCCTAACCGTATCTATATAGATGGAACGCCCCAGTCGTCTGGCGAACGCGCCGGTCAGGAAGCGGTAACATGGTCCCAAGCAATTCAATTAAATCCGCAGCAATCGCCGCCGCATCGGCCGCATGCATGCTCCTCGCTCTGTCGCCGATTCAGACCCTCGGCCAGAACACGCCCAAGCCACCGCCGGAGGACTCGGAGGTGAAGATGGGACGGGAGGCCGCCGTCGACACCGACAAGGAGCTGAAGCTCATCACCGACCCGGCGGTTCTCGACCGGGTGAACCGCATCGGGCAGGAGCTTGCGGCCATTGCGAACTCTACGCAGATTCCCGCGAAGTGGGGCGATTCGAAGGTCAAGAAGTTCAACTACACGTTCAAGGTCGTCGACGACAAGGACGTGAACGCCTTCTCCCTCCCCGGCGGATTCATCTACGTGAACAAGGGCTTGCTCGACTACGTCCACTCGGACGATGAGCTGGCCGGCGTCCTGGCCCACGAAATCGCGCACGCCGCCCATCACCACATGGTCAAGCTGGTGCGCGAGCAGAGCAAGATGCAGAATGTGCTGATTCCGCTCGTAATCGCGGCGGCTGTGGGAGGCAAGGGGAACGGCAATACGGTCGGCGGAGCGATGATGGCCGGACAGCTCTACATGACTGCCAAGCTGAACGGATACGGCGTCGAGGCGGAGAAAGACGCCGACTACTCCGGCATGGTTTACCTCTCCAAAACGAAGTACAGCCCGGTCGGCCTGCTCACCTTCATGGAGCGGCTCGCGACCGACGAGCAGCGGAGCCCGGACCGCCCACTCGGCATCTACCGGACCCACCCGCCGTCGCCGGAACGCGCCCAGGCGGCGCTGGATCACCTCGAAGACCTCCATATTGCCGTGAATCGCCGCGCCGCCGACCCGAAGATGCGGGCTGTGGTCACCGTGACCAACGTCGGCGGCAGACCGACCGCCGAAGTGAAGATGTACAAGACGGTTATCGCGCGGCTCGTCACGGATGACAGCCTCTCGGCGGAGGAGCGTGGGAAGAAGCTCGCGAAGGACCTCGACACGCTCTTCGATCAGGGGCTGAAGATGTACGAAGTGCGCCCCACGCCGGACAAGTCGAAGATCATCGCGCGTTTCCAGACGCTGGTCACCTACACGCCCTCCGATGCCGCGGCGCTCGGCAAACCCGTCTCCGCACTCACGGATGACACGCTGGAGGCCATAAAGACAGTGCTCTGGCAGGAGCAGGTGAACCGGCCATCGAGCGGCGTCGACATCAGCAAGTAACTCGAATCAGAAATCGGGGCCTCCGCGCGAGCATGCGCGGAGGCCTCGTTGCATGTGTGGCGAGCCATGCGTGACACCCAAACCATGCTTGTAAAATCCGTGTCTCGCGGACTTTCGGTACCACGGATGTGTACAACCACGGATGTAAAATCCGTGTCTCGCGGGCTTTCGGTACCACGGATGTAAAATCCGTGTCTCGCGGGCCCGCGGTACCACGGATGTAAAATCCGTGTCTCGCGGGCCCGCGGCCGAACGTCCTGCCGGACGGGGAAGGGTCAAGCCTCGAAGGAGGCTTTCGTTTCGTAGCGAGGGGTTTCAACCCCGGATTCATCTCGGAACGGAATCGCGCGCAATTTGAAGATTCGATGTAACCACACTGGCGGATCGCGTGTCTCTAAGGTATATTAACCTTCAATACACCTTAAGTATTTTCCGGCATCGACGCCTGGTTGCTCATCGAGGACATAAATGAAGCGTTGGCTGATTGTGTTGATTCCCGCCGTCGCGCTGGGCGTGCTGATCGCCACGCGTGTGAAGGCAAAGCGCGTGGAAGCGGCGGACCAGGCGAAGGTCCGCGAGATTCGCATGAAGACGCCGCCGCTCGTCTCCGTCGTGCCGGCGTCCGTGCGGGACATCGTCCAGACGTATGAGGCGGTCGGCAGCGCCGAATCACCGTATAACGTCAAGATATCGCCGAAAGTCACCGGCCGAATCGACTTCCTGCAGGCGCGGGAGGGTGACCGGGTGAACGCCGGAGATGTGCTGGCGCGGCTCGACCCGACCGAGGTAGAGGGGCAGGTCCAGCAGGCGAAGGCCGCCGTCGCCGAGGCCGAATCCCGTCTCGCGCAGGCCCAGATCACGCTCAACCCTACTGAGGCCAACATTTCCACGAACATCCGGCAGCAGCAGGCGGCCGTCGAGGTCGCGAAGTCGGACCTGAACCTCGTCCTCGTGAACTCCGAATCGAAGAAAGCGAACCAGCGCACCTTCATCACGGATGCCGCCGGCCGGGTACGAAACGCCGATGCAGCGATATCGCGCGAAGAGGCCAACGTGAAGAGCGCGCAGGCGAACCTGGCGAACGCCCAGTCGAAGTATAACCGCGTAAACGACCTCTACAAGCAGGGCTTCATCGCGGCGCAGGACGTGGACGACGCGAAGACGCAGGTGAGCGTGATGCAGGAGTCGCTGAACGTAGCGCAGCAGCAGCTCAACGCCGCGAAAGCCAACCGCGACTCGATGCTCGCGCAGAAAGAGGCGGCCGAAAAGCAGTACACCATCGGCGTGAACGGCGTCGCGGCGGACACCGCGTCGGCGAAAGCGCGTCTGCGGCAGGCGCAGGCCGCCCTTGAGTACGCGAGGGCGAACACGGCGCAGAAGCCGGCCTATGAGAAGAACATCGCCGCTCTGAAGTCGGCGGTCATCGCGGCGGAAGCCAACGTGGCCAGCGCAGAGGCTCGTCGGGCGGACACGGTGCTCCGCGCGCCCATCTCCGGATACGTTGCGTCCCGCTCGGCGGATCCGGGCTCGATCGCCACGCCGGGCCAGCCTATCCTTACGCTCGTAGGCACGAATCAGATATGGGTCAACTTCTCGGTGCCGGAAGAGGTGAATCGCTCCGTCGCTCTCGGCATGCCGGTCACGGCCACCTTCGACTCGCTGTCCGGACGCGAGTTCAGCGGCAAGGTCATCCACCAAAATCCGTCCGCCGACCCGGCCAGCCGCCAGTTCCAGGTGCGCGCCGCCATCGATAATCCGGTCACCGCGCTCAGGCCTGGCATGTTCGGGCGCGTGAAGATAGTCACTGCCCGCACGCCCAACGCCGTCGTCGTGCCCCGCGAGGCGATTCAGGAGGGCCGCGCCGGCAGCGAGGTCATCGTGGTGGACGAGAATAACACCGCGCATCATCAGCCCATCACGACCGGCCCGTCCGAGCCCGCTTTCGTCTCGGTCACATCAGGCGTCCATCCCGGCGATAAGGTCGTCATACTCACCGCCGTTCCGCTCAAGGAGGGCGCCACCGTCCGCGTCGGCGGCCAGCGCAAGGGATCGAAAAACGACGCCCGGCAGGCCGGCGGTTAGAAACCGCGACAACCAGGGTACAAAGTCCCCCTTCGGGGACTGGGAAGCCGAGGTCACGGCGATAGTGTCCGCAGGGACACTTCGTACATTGGTTGCGGCGGTTTGCAACCGCCCAGGCCGCACCGCCATTCATCATCTGACAAGGCACTCACCATGAATTTCGCGCGATTCTCGGTAACCCGTCCCGTCGCGGTGACGATGCGAATTGCGGCCCTGGTCCTGCTGGGGGCGATTTGCGCCACGCGCCTCCCCATCGACCTTCTCCCGCGCGTCTCCTTCCCAACGGTCGCCGTCGTTACGCAGTGGCCGAACGTTGCGCCCGAAGAGATAGAGGCGCAGGTGACGCGGCCCATCGAGCAGGCCGTCTCCTCGGTCTCGAACCTCTACCAGGTGAGCTCGACAACGGACGACGGCGTCTCGACGGTCCGGGTTCAGTTCAACTGGGGGACCGACATCGGGCAGGCGGCGGTCGAGGTGCTCCAGCTCGTCGGGCGCGCGAAGCAGAACTTCCCGGTCGACCCGACGCTTCAGGAGCCCACCGTATATCGGTATGACCCGTCGCAGCTCCCGATTCTCATCTACGGAGTGTCGGGCGGGAAGAACGCGGTCGAGCTCCGCTCGCTGCTGAAGAACGAGGTGACGCCGATTATCGAATCGGCGAATGGCGTGGCGGCCGCGGTCGTAACGGGCGGGCAGGAGCGCGCCATCGTGGTGGACGTGGACCCCGACAGACTCCGCGCGTACCACCTCTCCCTCGACACCATCAACAAGCGAATCGAGCAGGAGAACCAGAACCTTCCGGCCGGAATCGCGAAGGAAGGGAACACCGAGTACACGATTCGGAGCCTCGGGTGGTTCAAGGACCCGGCGGAGCTGGCCGCGATTCCGGTGGGGGCGTCGAACGGGCAGGTCGTGAAGCTGAGCGACGTGGCAACCGTGCGCGACGACCACACCGAGACGCGGTTGAACACGCGCTTGAATTCCGAGCCGGCCGTGGGCGTGATCATCACAAAGCAGAGCGCCGCCAATACGGTCGACACCGCGGAAGCGGTCAAGGAGAAAGTCCTTCAGGTAAAGAAGCTCTATCCGAACCTCCATTTCGGGCTCGCCTATGACCAGGCGCAGTTCATCGAGGGCTCGATCAACGACGTGAAGACGAGCGCCGTCATCGGCGGATTCCTCGCCGTGCTCGTGCTGCTCTTCTTCCTCCGCAACTTCCGCTCCACGCTCGTCGTCGCGCTCTCCATCCCCATCTCCATCATATCGACGTTCGCGCTGCTCTACATGGGCGGGTTCACGCTGAACACGATGTCGCTGGGAGGGCTCGCGCTCGCCACAGGCCTTATCGTCGATGACGCGGTGGTCGTGCTGGAGAACATCTTCCGGCACATCGAGCGGGACAAGAAGCGCGCCGCAGAGGCGGCCGTCTCCGGGACGATGGAGATCGCCTCCGCCGTCGTCTCATCAACGATCACGATCATGGTCGTCTTCCTCCCGCTGCTCCTCATCAAGGGGCAGGCCGGGCAGATGTACACGCAGTTCGCCCTCGTCGTCATCTTCTCGATGGCCGTCTCTCTCCTCGACGCCATGACGGTCGTGCCGATGCTCGCGTCCCGGCTCATCCAGGGCGACGCGCACCACGAGGAGCTCGCGGACGGACACAAGCGCAACCTTATCGAGAGCCTTTTCCATCGATTCGGGCAGTGGTTCAACGCTCTCGACGCCTCCTACCGGAATGCTCTTGGCTGGACGCTGAAGCACCGCTACTGGATTCTGATTGGCGCGGGCGTCATCACGGCCTGCAGCATGCTGCTCTGGCCGATGATCGGCAGCGAGCTGATGCCGGCAACCGACAGCGGCGACCTCCAGATCGCAGTCAAGATGCCCATCGGAACCTCGCTCGAACAGACGGATAAGGTGGTTCGCACCATCGAGGGCCAGCTTGTAAGCGATCCGAACGTCGCGACCGTCTTTTCGGCCTCCGGCACGACGCTCAACCTGCGGGGCGCGACAGCCGCCCTCACGCCCTACCAGGGGTCGTTCATGGTGAAGCTGAAGGAGGACCGCAAGCTCTCCACTCAGGAATTCATCAAGTCGATGCAGAAGAAGTTCGCCACGCTGGCCGGCGCGCGCGTTCTCCCACGCGCCACCGACCTCGTGACCTTCATCCTGACCGGCGGGCCGCAGAACGTCGAGGTGGATATCTTCGGGAAGGACCTGACGCAGCTCTCCAACCTCTCGAAAGAGGTGATGCGGCGGATTCGGACGATTCCGGGCCTTGAGAACATCGACGTAAACTGGCAGGAGGCGACGCCGGAGCTCCAGTGGAAGGTCGACCGCGACAAGGCGCTCCAACTCGGACTCTCCTTCTCGGACGTCGCGAATACCGTTAACACCGCAACCAACGGAACCATCGCGAGCTACTATCAGGAAGCCGGGTTCTCCTATCCCATCGTGGTCCAGCTCCCGGAAAATCGAAGGAAGACGGTGGACGAGCTGAAGACGCTCCCGCTTGTTCCTACCGTGGCAGGCGTGCCCCATCAGGACCTCCAGCTCCAGCAGGTCGCGCATGAAGAGAACGGAACCGGCCCCAGCGAGATCACGCGGCAGGACCGGCAGCGATTCATCGCGGTGCTCGGCGTGCCGATGGGCCGGTCGGAAGGTGAGATTCAGGCCGACATCTCGAAGGCGCTTGCGGACATGCCGATGCCGGTTGGATACTACTGGGACTGGGGCACGAATCAAAAGCGGCGCGCGGACGAGTATGCGGGGATGGGCCTCGCCGTCGTCCTGGCCGTCTGCCTCATCTACATGCTGCTTGCGTCGCAATTCGAATCGTTCATCCATCCGCTGACCGTTCTCGTCTCGGTCCCGCTCTCGGCCATCGGCGTCGTGCTCGCGCTCTTCCTCTCCGGCAGAGCGTTCGGCCTGACCGCCTTCATCGGACTGCTGATGCTCGTTGGAATCGTGGTGAAGAACGGGATCCTGCTCGTCGACTACACCAATGCGCTGCGGGCGAGGGGATATGGACGGGACATGGCGGTGCTCACGGCCGGCCCAACCCGTCTCCGGCCGATCCTGATGACGACGTGCGCGGCGGTCCTCGGAATGCTGCCACTCGCCATCGGGCTCGGCAAGGGCTCGGAGACGCAGGCCCCGATGGCGACCGCGGTTATCGGCGGCCTGATCACCTCCACGATGCTGACCCTGTTCGTGATTCCGACCGTCTATACGCTGTTCGACGACCTGGCGCGATTCTTCCGCAGGGACAAGCTCGATCTGGGGCAGCCCGAGCTGGTCGAGCCGAGCGTCGAGGGACTCGAGCGCGAGCCCGTGATGGACGGCGGTCCGCTGCCGATTCGCCCCGCCGAACCCGTAGATTGATATGACACATGTGCTTGTTGGAACCGAGGAGCCGCGTTTATGACTGATACACTTGTGCGGACAATGGAAGCAGGTTTGGTTGAAATGGATGACCTGACGGAGCAAGCCGAACAGCTGGAGTGCCTGCTCCCCATGACGATGGCGCGGCTGTTCCGCCTTACCAATGAGCACCCGCTGGCCGATTTGCCACTGGCGCAGCTCCGAATCTGCGTGTTTCTCCAAGCGGGCCCGCGGACGATGTCAGCGATCGGCGAGGAGTTCAAGACGTCTGTAAGCGCCGTCACGCAGATGGCGGACCGGCTCGAAAGAGGCGGATTTGTGGAGCGCGTGGTCGACGTGGATGACCGGCGGCAGAAAATGCTCCGCCTGACGGAGTATGGCGCGAACGTGATGAGGTCTCGCCGCGAGAAACGGATTGGCCGCGTGCTGGAATCGCTGAAGAAGCTCTCGCCCGAGCAGCGCGAGACGCTAATAGTAGCTGTCGAGGCGTTCAGCCAGGCAGCGCGCGAGGTAAACGACCTCCCTGATGAGAGGGGATTCGTCGCGCCGCAGCCTTAGGCAGTCAGAGCAAACTATTTGAGCGCCTTCGTATTGTAAGGAACTATCGCTACTGAAGAGGATATGCATGTCCTTTCGTCATTTGCCGTCCCTGCTGACCCTGATCATCGTGCTCGCTACGCCAGCCGTCTCTCTATCCGCCCAACAGACGCCGCCGGTCCAGCCGAAGATTCAGCCGACGCCGCTCCCTCCGCCGGTCGAGCTGCCGCTTCCGCCGGAGCCGCTTCCCGGCGGGCCGACCGCGCCACTGACCGCCGACG
>Ga0207667_10005809_pt1 | contig 15049 bp, 11 predicted proteins | sample KBSCornC52_FD_184301 | JGI IMG/M metagenome (GOLD analysis project Ga0207667, IMG submission 184301) | Corn rhizosphere microbial communities from Kellogg Biological Station, Michigan, USA - KBS Corn C5-2 (SPAdes) (version 2) | ecosystem: Host-associated > Plants > Roots > Rhizosphere > Soil ... | reverse complement strand
GATATGGACGTCGAATTGGCCGCACTGGAAGCTCGTCGCGACAAAACTCGACTGCTGAAGCAAGGCATGATGCAGGAACTGCTGACGGGCAAAACAAGACTGGTGTAGGGGACCCACATGACCGACGAAATCGGCAAGTCAGAAAAGGCCACGCAGAACCGCGTGATTAAGCTGTTCAACGAGCAGTTGAAGTACGACTATCTGGGCGACTGGACCGATCGCGTCGGCAACAACAACGTCGAAGAAGGTTTGCTGACGGCCTACCTGACCGAAGCCGGCTATCGTCCCGCACAGATCAGCCAGGCCGTTCATCGGCTCAAGACCGAAGCCAACCACCCGCAGCGCGACCTTAGCGCCAACAACGAAGCCGTCTATCAGCTCCTTCGCTACGGCATTCCCGTCAAGGTCGAAGGCGACAAGGTCGCGCAGACCGTGTGGCTCATCAACTGGACGCAGCCAACTCGCAATCATTTCGCGATTGCGGAGGAAGTCACCTTGAAGGGCGGATACGAGCGTCGCCCGGACATCGTGCTCTATGTGAACGGGATCGCCATCGGTGTGTTGGAGCTAAAAAACAGCCGCGTGAGCATTGGTAATGGCATCCGTCAGAATCTGTCCAACCAGAAGCCCGAGTTCAATGCATGGTTCTTCAGCACCGTGCAATTTATCTTTGCCGGTAACGATTCGGAAGGGCTGCAATACGGCACGACCGGCACGCCGGAAAAATTCTTTCTCCGGTGGAAAGAAGACGAGGCGGATAACAGCGGTTACAAGCTCGACAAGTACCTGTTCACGATGTGCAGCAAGGCCCGGCTCATCGAGCTGATGCACGACTTCGTCCTGTTCGATGGCGGCGTCAAGAAGCTACCGCGCGTGCACCAGTATTTCGGTATCAAGGCCGCGCAGGAACATGTGCGCAAACGCCAGGGCGGGATCATCTGGCACACTCAGGGCGCGGGCAAGAGCATCTTGATGGTGCTGCTGGCTCGATGGATTCTGGAAAACAATCCTCACGCTCGTGTCGTCGTCATTACCGATCGCGATGAACTCGACAAGCAGATCAAGCGTGTGTTCGAGGACAGTGGAGAGACGATTCATCGCACCAGTAGCGGCCGTGACTTAATGACACGGTTAGGTCAGCCGACACCGCGCCTGCTGTGCTCGCTAGTGCACAAGTTCGGAGCGGGCAAGGGACTTGGTGATGGGGACTTCGATGCATTCATCAAGGAACTCGAGTCGCAGCCCAGCAGTGCCGTGGGTGATCTTTTTGTATTTGTCGATGAATGCCACCGCACGCAAGGCGGGCGTCTGAACCGCGTGATGAAGGCGATGATGCCGTCGGCCGTGTTCATCGGTTTTACTGGCACACCGCTGCTCAAGCGCGACGCCGCGACCAGCCTTGAAGTGTTCGGCAGCTACATTCATACCTACAAGTTCAGCGAGGCAGTGGAAGACGGGGTCGTACTTGATCTCGTCTACGAGGCGCGGGACATTGATCAGCAGCTCGGCTCCCAGGACAAGATCGACAAATGGTTCGAATCGAGGACCAAGCCGCTGAACGATTGGCAGAAAAACGAACTGAAAAAGCAGTGGGGCACGATGCAGCAGGTGCTCAGTTCGCGCGCCCGCATGGATCGCGTGGTCGAGGACGTCATCTTCGATTTCAGCACTAAGCCCCGACTCTCCAGCGAACGCGGCAATGCCATGTTGGTGGCTTCCAGCATCTACGAGGCATGCAAGTATTTCACGCTGTTCCGGAAGACGCCGTTCAAGGGCAAGTGTGCGGTTGTTACGTCGTACAACCCGCTGGCCAAGGACGTGACGTTAGAAGAAACCGGTGCGAATACCGAGACCGACAAACAGTTCATCTACAACACCTACACCGAATTGCTGAAGGACGTGCAGGCCAAGGCGGGCATGTCGAAGACCGAGACGTACGAAGAGCAGGCCAAGGCCCGGTTCATCAACGAGCCGGCCGGCATGAAGCTGCTGATCGTCGTGGACAAGCTGCTGACCGGGTTCGATGCACCGCCCTGCACTTACATGTATATCGACAAGTCCATGCAGGATCATGGACTTTTCCAGGCCATCTGCCGTACGAACAGGCTGGATACCGCTGACAAGGATTTTGGCTACATCGTCGATTACAAGGACCTGTTCAAGAAGGTCGAGAAGGCCATCGCGGTATATGCGTCTGAGCTGGACCACAGTGCAGGTGGTGCAGATCCCGAAATCCTGCTCGAGAGCCGGGTCCAGAAGGGTAAGGAGCGCCTGGATGCGGCGCTGGAAGCGCTGGCGCTGCTGGTGGAGAAGGTTGAGCCGCCCAAGGGCGAGCTGGAACACATCCATTATTTTTGCGGCAATACTGAGATAGGCGACGACCTCAAGGCCCGCGAGCCGCTGCGCGTTGCCTTCTATACGGGCGTCGTCGGCTTGCTCCGTGCCTATGCGCTCATTGCTGATGAACTGGATGAGGCAGGCTACAGCGCTTCTCAACAAGTCATCATCCGCCAGGATCTCGATCAGTATGTGAAGCTGCGCGAGTTGATTCGCCTGGCGAGCGGCGAGACGCTTGATCTCAAGCCGTACGAAGCCGACATGCGCCATTTGATCGACACGTACATCGCGGCCAGCGAACCGCGCAAGATTTCCGACTTCGAGAACGTCGGTTTGCTTGACCTCATCGTGAAGATCGGCATTGCCGATGCGATCGCGAAGAAACTTGGCAGCATGAAGGATCGACAGTCAGTTGCTGAAGCCATCGAGAACAACGTGCGCAGCAAGATCGTCAAAGACCATCTGACCGATCCAGCGTATTTTGCAAAAATGTCGGCGCTGCTCGATGAGCTCATCAAAAAGCGCAAAGAGAAAGCGATCGAGTACGAGGAATACCTGAAACAGATGGCCGATCTTGCGGCCCGGGTGCAGGCAGGCAAGTCGGACGATACCCCTGTTACGCTCGATACCGCGGGCAAGCGTGCGTTGTTCAATAATGTGAAAGTTGGCAATAGCTGTACGCAGGAACAGGCGTTGGCCCTGTCGCTCGAACTGGACGCCGCCATCAGGCGTGTCCGTCCGGCTGACTGGCGCGGTGTGGTGCCGCGTGAGAATGTCATCAAGCACGCGATGTGGGAAATCCTGAAGGACGAGCGGGAGGTCGAACGGCTGTTCCTCATCGTCTTCGAGCAGAAGCAGGAGTATTGAACGTGGAAGTGGGTGAGGTCATCGATCTCGGTGATATTCATGTCGATCTGGTAAGGAAGGACATTAAGCATGTCCATCTGAGCGTGTACCCGCCGGACGGGCGTGTGCGGATTTCTGCGCCCCTGCACATGACACCCGAAATCATCCGCGTGTATGCCATTACACGGCTCGATTGGATCAGGCGACAGCAGCGCAAACTACTTTCGCAGGAACGGGAGACGGCCCGTGAATATCTGGACCGGGAGAGCCACTATGTCTGGGGAAAGCGTTACCTGTTGCGCATCGTGGAGGCCGACTCGGCGCCGGCCGTGCGGCTGAACCATTCGACGCTCGAACTCAGCATACGCCCCGGTAGTGACGCGAGCCGCCGCCGTGAAGCGCTTGACGCTTGGTACCGGGACCAGGTTCGTGCAGTCGTGCCGGCGTTGCTGAAAAAGTGGGAGCAGCTTCTGGGCGTGAAAGCCCACCGTGTCCTCGTGCAGCACATGAAAACGCAGTGGGGAAGCTGCAATCCGATGTCGGGCAACATCCGCCTCAATACGGATTTGGCTCGCAAGCCGTCAGATTGCCTAGAATACATCCTCGTACATGAGTTGCTGCACCTGATCGAGCCGACCCACAACGCGCGGTTCCAGTCGTTGCTGGATCGCTTCATGCCGCGGTGGCGGCTGGTGAGGGATGAGTTGAATCGCTTGCCTGTCCGGCATGAGGATTGGGCATATTAGCGCGCGACCATTGCAGTCGCTACCTGTCGGGGTGCGTTCGCCGCCCCATGCCGTATCCTTGGTATGCGTACAATGTTCCGCGCCCTACATTGCCTGTTTGCGGACGCGCTCATCGACAGACAAAGCGCATGTTGTCACCGCGGAGCACCTCGACGCCATCCTTCTTTACCGGCACCATTACCGTGCGGCCGCCTTTAGAATTTTCATCCATTAGTCGGATATAGGACGTGGTTCCGACGCCGTTCCACACGGCGCGAGCATCGAATGTGCCCCACTGCTGGGTTTCCTGCAGCCTGCAGAACTTGATGTTCAAGTTGTTGATTTTTGCGACCTGCGAAAGCTGGCCGTACTCAGAATCGCTAATCGCCACGAGGTTCGACGGAAGAGATCTGATACCTACCATTCCCATGCTTATATTCAGCAAAGCAGGGCGGGTCCCGATCATCGCGACAACCACCAGCAAGAAGCCGACCCAACTAGCGACTTTAAGCCCGATCGGCTGACGCTGCGGCGCCTTTACGCCAAAGAAACATAGCCCGGCGAAACCGAGGAGGAAAAAAAAAGCTGCCGTTCCTTGCAGGTGCATATCGATTGGTCCCGGTAGCATGATAACGACCGCTGCTAGGGGGATCGTTACGACCACCGACATGCATAGATTGAACTTGCCTTTGAATTGATCGCGAAACTCCGCTGCAGCCAAACCACGCTTTTTGCGATACCTGTTGCCAATCCACAGAATGGCAGCGACGAGCCAGAACGCGCACGTGCTGCCAAAAAGCGCACCAATTACAAGGATGACAGCGAACGAGAAGCTCGCGTATCCCAAAAGAAAGGCATCACCGAATGAGATGCCATCGGGAAGGAATCCCTCCGACCAGCAGTAGCTTACGACGACGAGCCCCCCGATCGTAAGTATGCCGATCCATATTACTCCGAGGAATGCTTTTACGTATTCGATCTGTTCTTTTGTTGGTCTTTTCATGTTTTACCTTGTTGCACGGATGACGAGGGTATGGACAGTGAAATCGATTTGTGGCGCTAGCGCGCGGCGATGTCGTTAAAGGCTCTTGATGTCGAAGCTCCATGCATGCCCGATGGCGCTCGGATACTGCGCGAGATGGAACAAAATTGCTCCAGCAAATGCGCCAACGAACGGGGTTGCCACCGATCTGCCTGCCAAAAGTGTTGTGCCGCACGTATCGCCGTTTTGCGCAAGCAATGACTGGTAGGCTGGTTTCGAGATATCGATAGCACGGCTCGATTCCGCATCATCATCGGCCCAGATGTCGCGCGCTTTTCGTGGTCCTGGAAACGCATGTGCTTGTATCCGTGTGAATGCATCAACCCCATTCCCGATCCCTGCCTCCAGGATTCGCGTTCCGATAAAGCGGTCCAATGAACGTCGTAAGGCTACGTTGTCCACGGCGACAACGAAGAGTTCGTGACTCACGTGAACGACGCGCGCGCCTGGATCTAGGCGCTCGTAGTTGCGCTCGACCTGAACTCCGAGTGCTTCAAGCCGTTCGGCAATTACGTCGACCTTCTTGTGTCCAACGTCCTGATGGTTTACAAGCAGGCATGTACTCAAGCTCGAATTTGAAACGCTGTCGAAATCCGATAACTTCACTGCCTTTGGCAGATATGGATCACCGGATAACGTTGCCGTCCAGAGAAATGCTTGCCCAAGATGACCCAAGCCAGCCAACCAGAGGTCGCCAAGCGCTTTATGAGATGTCCCGTGTGGAAAGTGCCAGCGAACATCTCGCTGGCCAGCGAGTGGAGCCTTCCGATACGCGTGCAAGAACGCCTCTGACAGCGCCGCTCCGGCGGCGGCGACGCCGACGTGTGCCGCAGCCAGTGCAGTGCCGAGTGAAGCTCCGTCGGGCGAGAGGGTGAATCCAGCCGTTTCCAAGATCAGCCCGAGCGAAAATTTTCGTGCGGGCAGCACCTCGTAATCGCCGACGTAGATAGTGGAAACTTCCCGTTCATCGAAACCTTCGGCAACGATCGCGCCAAAACTCTGCGCGACCTTGCCGAGAGTTTGGCCGGCGAACCAAGCCATGGTGCATTGCTCCTGCACCGCGCCCATCAGCTCTACGCCGCCAAGGAACGTCTTAGGAGCAGCGTTCAACAACGTGAGTACTGCCGCCTGCGCTGCCGGCACAGCTGCAAATCCTGGCTGCACGTGAATGCGCAGTTTGAACGATTCGAAAAGCGCCTTCGCTTCTTCGTAAGAGCCGACCCGGCCATCATCCATCGCAAGCTTCATCGTGCGGTTGAGCGTTTCGATCAAGTCCATACCTGCCTCACGTTAGAAGGATGGCGTCGTGCGCCTCTTTGCCAAACAACGAACGCCAGCGCCTGTTTCCCTCGAAGATATGTACGCCGAGGTCAATTGGGCGTGGGTCTTGCATCGAGAAGTACGGCACGATAAGGGCGACATGCCCAGCTACCGATACGATCGGATGGGCTCGGTCCGAGATGCTCTGCGCCGGTCCCTTCGGGTGCGTGTGCACGTCGGCAACAACTTGGAGCCCTGTCGCGTAGCAGTGGTCCCACGCTCGCGCCATTTCCTGCGCGGTGAACGCGACGTACGCATACCTGCGACTGCTTTCGGGCGCGACGACGTCGTACATGAGGTACGAGGACACGCGGCGGTCGGTGCCGTTCGCGTGGCCAAGCAAGAAAGCGCCAGACTCCTTGACACCGCGACCAGACCGCGCCAGATCAGCTACAAGCGCAGCGTATAGCGTGTTCGGCAGCTCAAGCAGCGGGTGCGACATAGTCATCCCCGTTGAGCATGGTCCAGACGACTTCGAGGTAGCGCGCGATACCCACTGCGGGGTCCCATGCCCAAGCTGGATGCAACTGCAACCATTGCTCGTGCCCGGTTATGCTATTGCGATCGCAAGGGATGTATAGCGCCGTGCCGCCTTGCCAGTCGGTGCGAAGGGCTGCTCCGAAACGCGCTCCGGTGCGTGGCCAACGATGTGCGGGCAGCCAACTGCCGTTGGCCACGTCCCAGAAAGCGCCAGTCGGCAAGCCGGGATAGCCGGCGCACTGCAACCGCAGCGTGAACTGCCGCTTGTCCCGCGCGATGACGTCAACGAATATGAACGGCCACGTGATGTCGATAAGTCGCCACCGGCCGCCCATCTCACCCATCACGAAGGGGCCTTGCTCGAGATGTGCAAGCAGCCTCGCGTGGTCGGGCGCGACGCTTCCGTCGCCGTTGACTGTGTAGGAACGCACGAGATCGAGCACGACGTTGCAGGTCCCGTGCTCGATGAAATTGCCGACGTGCTGATCGCGGGTCGGCTGGATGCTCGTGCCCGCCACCTGCAAGACCAGCTCATTGGCGTCCGACGGATTGATGCCTAACTTGTTAACAGCCCAGCGCTTAATGCGCCCGATCCGGGTGCCCGGCGGGAAGTGGCGTTCGGCGACACGACCGGCATACCGAACGGCGACATTAACGTGGCGGCAGCAGCCGACGTGCATAACGCGCCCGTGTCGCAAATCTTCGTTGTCCGCGAACGGGCGGCTTTCGACGTCGTCGTCGGCTTCGTCAAAAATCTGCAGCTCGTCCGATACATGTTCCGCAGGGATCGCGGCGATGATGGCCGCCTTCACCTCATCGGGCTGCAGACTCTCTTGAACCGTAATAACCAGGCCATCCTTGAGGAAGACCGACTGGACGATGATGCGTTTTTGCATGATTGACCTCTCGTCGGCCAGCGAATGCCGGCCTCACTAGGTCAATCGGGGTCACAAAAAAAAGCCGTAAAACACTCGGGCTCAATCTGACGCGCGTCTGTTGCAGGGGAACATGTAGGCGCAGTTGTCACAGGTTCGTTCGCTTTCCGGAGAGGTAGGGAAGTGCTTCGAGCACAAGCCTATCGCGATCGTCTGGTACTTGGCGCGTGTCGGCGCCTTGATAGTGCCGACGGAAGTGGTTTCCTCGTTCGACAGCGTTGTCACCTCAATGCTCATTTTCGTTCCGCCCGCCTGATGGTGGGCGTCGAGCAAAGCAGCCAAAGGTTGCTTCATGGACTTCAAACTGCTTTCGTGTGACCTGATGAAGCGCAGACGTTGCGTGCCGTTCGCCTGAAAGATCTGGTCAGGTTCGAGTTCGACCCGCAGCGGTCCGAGCTCCATCGGTACCTTCGCATTAGTGGCACCACCTTCCAGCAACCTGTCTCGCCCACATTTGACCCGCTGCTCCACCTTCTCCCGGATGGCGTGGGCCGAGACGTGCTCATGAAGGCTGAAGTGGGTGAGGGCGGCTCGTACTTCCCCCTGCCACTTGTCCTCTAGCAGCAGTGAGGCATCGGACGACAAGGCCGTCATGGCACGGCGGGTTGCTAGATCGACGGCCTGGTACAGCTTTAGGTCGCCATGCTGCGCCCGGCCCGCCCTGGTCGACATCTCATGGCGTTGGGGACACTTGACGAACTGTAGGTACTCCTCCAGCGACACCACGGCCTGCCCGGACGGGCCGGGTTGCGGAGCCGCTTTTTCGCTCACCTGTTTTTCCCATCCCCCATCTAGCGGCTGCAGCAGGCCACTAAGCGCCTCGGGAAGCTTTTCGACAGCCGTTGCGTATATCGTCAGATAGAGCCTCGGGCGGGAGACGGCTACATACAGCAGGTTGTGACGTTCATTCTTTAAGATGTCTAAGGTCCTGTTGCTGTCCAGGACCGCGTCGGGCAGGAGCTTATTTGATGTAGATTTCGGCTCTTCGTAGATGCTCTTGGTGACGGATAGGAAATGAACGGCGTCAAACTCGAGCCCTTTGCTCCCGTGTGCTGTGAGTATCCGTATCGCATCCATTCCTTCAGCTTCGGGAGGAACGGCGCGCATACTACGATCTTCCCCGAGCCGAATACGATCGCGAATGCGCTGCGATAGATTTTTCACGGTGGACCACCGTCCCGTACCGTCCGGCGATCGGCAGAAATGGACGAATTGCCAGACTGCCATTAGTGCATTGGCAGCTGCTTGCCCTGAGTGGCCAGCCAGTTCCCTAAGCCACGCGCCGTCATCGAGTAACACCGCAGCTAGGGCATCCCACGGCGACATGTTTTCTTTGAGCAAAGCGCAGAGCCGTCGCAGATTTTGCCAACAAAGGTCATCGTGCTTGGTCAGCCCTTCGCCGGTAACATCACGCCATCCCATCTGTTGTTGCCGTGTCTGCGCGAATATCGTGTCGGCTCCACTTCTAGTGAGCGCCAGCAGCGGCGAATGCCACTCGCGTACAAGATTCACTCCGTACGGATCTATGGCTAGCTGCAGAAGGCATATCAGATCTTTGACCTCCTGGCGCTCAAAAATGTTGCCAAGATACAGCACGGGGATGCCGAGCTGTTCGAAGCCCATGGCAATATCGGCTGCCGTGGCGTTCTTATAGACAATGATCGCTTGTTCGGCCAATGGGATATCTTGGGCTTGCAGCTCACGGATTCGCCAAGCCAGCGCGCTTATTTGTTCGCGTTCGCCGGTCGTGCTCACGATACGTGGCCCGTGCCCAACGTAGCCTCGTTCGGCTTCTAGCGAAATTGTCAGGCGGCCTGCCGGGTTTCGACTCGCAACCTTGCCGAAGACATCTACAATTTCCTGAGAACTGCGGTGATTCAGCAACAGGGGAATGCTTACCGCACCAGGAAAATCCACCTGAAAATTTTCGAGGTTGCTCGACGACGCACCCATGAATGCATAGATGGCTTGATTGGCGTCACCCACAACCCAAAGCGTTTGCGCGGCACGACTTAGGACTTTGACTAGTAAAGCACTCGCTCGGTTGACGTCTTGATATTCATCGACCATGACGTGGCGGATGCCCGTGAGAAACCGAGTGACGTTCGGGTCATCTGATTGCATGAGCCGGATTGAGACACACAACAGGTCCGTCAGATCGACAGCCTTGCGGCGCGATAGCAGTAGCTCGTATCTTGAAAATATCGTCGCCACATCGCGACGTTTGGCGTCAACTTCCGCGTCGCCGCTTGAGGACAGATTCGCTGCGGCGGCGAACTGCTCTGCGTCGAAGACCTCATCCTTGGCTCGCCGGATGGTGTCTACGATATTTTCCAGCCATGGCGACGGATTGGAGAGTGGATCGAACGCTTCAAGGTCGACGCTTGGGACGTCGGTCTCCAACATCGCCAGGGTCGCGAGCTTATCCAATACCGGAAAGCGAGATTCCAGCCCATGCAGGTTGCCAAATTTGCGGAGGAACTCTAACCCGAACGCGTGAAAAGTGCCGATCCAGACGCGGTCGGCCCCGGGAATGTTGCCGGCGCGAGCGCGCTCGACGAGCTCTCGAGCCGCTTTGTTCGAGAACGTCAGAATGACGATGCTGTCGGGCGATACGCCTTGTTTGATCAAGCGGCGCAAACGTAGCAGAAGTGTCGTCGTCTTGCCTGTACCGGGGCCGGCTTCCACTAAAGTCGTCGTGGCATCGCTATTAACTGCTGGTTCCTGCGCATCGGTAGGTCCATCGGGTAGCTTGAACGTTTTGGCCGATACTGATACATGTGGCAACAATACGGCGTCGTAGAGCTGGAGTCGAACGAGTTCTACGGGAAGACCGCGCTGTTGGGCCAAGGCCGTCGCGCCTTGTCTATCGTCTAAGAATGAAGATCGAGCGAAATCTCGTGGCAACAGGAACTCGCGGGCGAATACGTTCGCCTGTAGCTCTTCCCGCTCGCGTGCGCCATAGCTTTCCACTTCTTTGGCACCGTTCGTCTCAGCGTCACCGGTCAATGCGCTTTGCGTGACCTCCACCGTGCCAGCTGTCGTCGGATGTAGGCGAAGATGTCCAAGCTCATGTGCGATTAGGAAGGCTTTGACCTCGTCGGACACGTCATTTCGCACGAGCGCCCACTTCCTTGCAACGTTGATCGTTGCATCGGCACCCTTCAAGAGCGAGATCGATGGTTTGACTTTTTTGAGAGTTACGTCCAGCGCTTTGCAGGTTGCCTCAACAAGCTGATATCCGCTCTGGTGGAGGTCGATGCCCTTAACTTTCAGTTCATCGCGAAGCTTGATCGCCTCGATACGCGACAATTCGAATGGATTCACTTCGTAGGCTCCATAGCAAGAGCTTATGTGCGACTGGATCGCTCCAATATTGCTCTCTTAACTGCATCATCGGTAATGCAGTCCTCAACCGCCTGCTCCCATGTGACGGGAGGAGATTCGGCTGGCTTTCCTCTTGTGCTGAATCGCTGTAAGCCTGTAGGTTGTAGTCGGGAGCCAAGGCTTGCTTGGATGACCATTGCCGACAGACTTAGATGTGATCCCAGCTCCTCATAGAACCAATCGGGGACGTGCTGTGCCCCGGATGCTGACTCCGTGATCGACAGAAGAAGCAAATCCTCACCGTGCTCAGAAGACCCGAAGATAGCAGCAGCGGCGGCTTGCGTAGCTTTTTCTCCAGAAATGGAGGCTAGCTTGCTCGAAGCTTGCTGGAGGTCCGACGCTGACGGTGCGCCCCGCAACTGCTGCATACGCTGCAACAGCTTGCTTTGTAGGGGCAACATTTCTTCGTCCGATAACGGTTCGTTTTCCACTTCGTCGGCAGTTGCGGCCACGGAGGTAAGCTGGACCTGCGCGTAGCGCTGCAGTGCCCCAGCATGCTCTGGGTACTGCTCAACGAACGTCCGCAGCACCTTTGCATCGAATTCCGGCGATGCGTTCGCGTAGTCGGCGAGAACCTCGTCCAGACTTGCAGTGCGTTTGGTGTTAGTCATTGCTCAACCTCTGCTTGATGATTTTGATGGCTTCGTTGATGTACTTGGTCGCGGTCTTTTCCGTGACCCCCATCAGGCTGGTGACGGTTACCTCATCGGTCTTCTTGGATTCAATCTTCATGTCCCCAAAGAAGCGGAAAGTAAAAGCCAGCTTGGGCTTTTCCGGCAGGTCGTCCTGCACGATGCGGCGGATGTTCTCCAGCACTTGCTGATCAGCCAAGTATTCCTCGATGTCGATCAGAACCTGTTCGGGCGACTTCGACATCGCGGGCAAGTCATCAGGATCAGTATCCTGCGTCACCACCTCGATGGTTTCGTCTTCGGCATCGAGTGACACGCCCGCGCTATGTTTTTTTGCGTATAGCTTCGCCGCCTCGTCGAGACATCGGCGATACACGTAGTTGCCGAAAGCCCGCTCTGCATGACACGGCACTGCGGTATCTCCCAGGATGTTCAGCACGATAGACTGGCAAAAATCTTCGGTCGCCGCTTTCGAGCCGCCCCCCAGGCTTTGCCAGCCCGGGTTTTTCCGCACATGGGCTCTAACCTGCTTGGTCACGCGGCGCAGGACTTCGCTTGCGTAGGTATTTGCGTCCTGACGGCCCGCATGCCACGCCCTGAGCATTGCTGTTACAACCACTTCGTCGTCGATGTGCCCCTTTTTTTCGTGGCCGATCGATAATCGTTGGGCCCGCGCCGCTGCGTCAAGGGCTTCGAGCTCGGCCAACATTTCCGCCCTCGGGGACGGTTGACTCCAAGTGCCGCGTTGCGGACCATTTCCTTTCATGTTAGAAACCTCGTTCCTACGTTAGCGGGCCTGCCTCTGTACAATCGGGACCACGAGAAAAACCCGTACACTCGATGCACAGCTTTCCGATCCCCGAGCGTTTAAATCGGTAGCTAGCCCTCCCGGGTACATCCGGGAGGCAGTCTTCCGTATGACGATAATTGCCAATCGTAGCTCGCCAAGCCCACTTTTTGGAGGTCGCGCAGCGGGCAGGGCGGATATGACAACGGGGCCTCGCGGCCCCGTTTCTGTGTTGCTCTAAATGTTCGTTAGCCCGGCGAGCCACTGCCGTATCCGAATCCGTTCGACGGCACGGGCTCGGGCAGTCCCATGACCTTCCGAAGCTGCAACAGGTTGGCAGCGACCGCCGCTTTGCTGCTACCGACCGTCGGCGTTTTGTGCAGCTCGCGCCACTGTTCGGTCATCTGGTCCGGCGGCACGTCGAAACGCTTCAGCCAGGCTTCGGTCGCGATGGTCGTGTTGAGCATCGGCGCGGTGCTGTCGAGCGTGCCGCTTTGCAGGATATCCATCGCTTCCGCGATGATGGGGCGCAGCGCCGCGTCGAGCAGCACATACGCCGGCGGGGGCAGGGGAGGCTTTCCCGGACCAGCAGACACACCGGATTGCGGCGCGGCGCCGGCTTGAATGATTAAGCCCCCGTCTCTCAACGGCTGCCGCACGTACCAGTCTGGCGGCAGTGTGAGCGACGCTGCTCCCCCGGCTGTGCGCACGAGGTCCCCGTCCAGCGCGACGAGCCAATCGACCGTCTTGATTTTCCCGACCAGGTCGACGGTGCTCACTCCCATCGGGTCGCCCACGTCGATCCCCGGACCGTAGCGGCGCGCGTAAAAATACTCGCTCGCTTCGTTAGGCTCCCGTCCCATAGGTGGCACGTTGACGGCAAATCCCGCGTGACCGGAGACCGTGGGCAGAGCTTCGCAGAACGCGGCGAACAGCGCCTGAAACACGCCGGGACGCTGTTCGAGGAAGGCGCGCGGGACTGTGAAGTCGATCACGTCCATTCCGCGTCCGAGCTTCGCTTGCCAATCGGCGATCGTAAAAACGGCGAACTCGTAGAACCCCGTCGCGAGCTTGTGCTCAGCACTCGTGACCTGCACCACCAGCGCTTCGTCGGCGGGAACCGTCTTCGCCAGGTCCGCAAGACCGGGCGCTTTGTCGAGCGGCATGGGCTGCTCGCCCTCCATGTAGAACCAGCGCAGTGGACCGTCCTTCGACGGCGTTTCTCCGAGCGCGCGGGCCAGCGCTTGGGTGTACTCATCGATCCTCGCGCGGTACTGCTCAAAGCACTTGACGATCGCGGCGCGCACAGCGGGCGCGTGGCCGTCACGGAAATACACGACACCGCGCACCACTAGCGCGGCACCCGTGATCGCTTTCTGGTATGCGGGCTCGTACACCCCGAACGGCAGCGTGTCGGCGCGGCGCTCGTCTGCGATCCACGCCTTGATTTCGGATTCAGTCATTTGGGTGTTCCATCACATGCCACATCACGGGATCAGCGGAGGGAGTCGGCCAGGCGTTGGAGGCAGTCCGCCACCACCCGGGATGTTCGGAAAGACGCTCCCGCTCTTTCCACTCCCACCAAGCAGTTCGTCCATATCCGACGAGGATGAAGTCTTGGGCTGGCGCTGCGTGGACGTCTCGCCGTCTTGCTTGTCGTCACCGCATCCGCACTCTGCGGGGCCTAGCGAAACGAACTTCGAACGGCCGCCGGCAATGCGGATGTAATCCCGCTCTTGATTACGACCATAGTCGTCCGGCGGAAACTTGAACTCTACAACCTGCTTGATGTTGCTTTGAACGGGCGGTTGCTCGGGATCGTTCACGATCACGACGTCCGGCCGTCGTAAGTTACCGTTCCCGGCTTTATACGTCTTGCGTCCGCCGGGCCAAAAGTCCTCGATCCATTGGCGAATGTCCAGATGCGGGCGCAACGGATCGTCTGGGTCCGCCACCGGCTCTGGCGGGGCCGCTTTCATGTTGTAAGTCTGCTCCGGTTTGTAGACCGTCGGCGCACCCGTTTCGACGCGCGACAGTCCGTTCGCAAAATCGAGGCGCTGCTGGACGCATTTTTGGCGCTGGATTCGACCGTTGCGCGTCGCTACACCGATGTTTTTGCACTTGCAAAGGACGGTGCAAAGAACCGCGCGGTCTTTCGCCGAAAGGCGGCCGTTGACCCCGACTTGATTCGTTTGCCCCTCGGGCGAGACCCCACCGGTCGTGGATCCCGGACCGTAGTCGCTCATGCGGACATGCTCCCCGGATGCTCGAACGTCAAGGACGAGGCGTCATGGTTGTCGAGCCAATCCGTAAACCCATTGGCGTCGGTATTCCCTTGAATCACGCGTCCGTCGGCGGCGCGCACGGTATACGGGTGGCCGGCGACCGGCTGGCGGGTGACGTCGTCGAGCACCTGGAATCTTCCCCGGTATGGCGTCTGCAGGTTGGTCTCCGACACAACGCTTTTCCCACCGCCGACAGCACCTCCGGGACCGGACGTCGGCTCGGCGGTCGTGTTGTTCTGCGACCCGATAAGCGTTGCGCCACATGCGGTCGTG
>Ga0207667_10005808_pt1 | contig 15049 bp, 15 predicted proteins | sample KBSCornC52_FD_184301 | JGI IMG/M metagenome (GOLD analysis project Ga0207667, IMG submission 184301) | Corn rhizosphere microbial communities from Kellogg Biological Station, Michigan, USA - KBS Corn C5-2 (SPAdes) (version 2) | ecosystem: Host-associated > Plants > Roots > Rhizosphere > Soil ... | reverse complement strand
GTTTTGAGACCCAGACCGTCACGATAGAATGCGACGGCGCGCTGCAAGTCATCGACGCCCAGCGTGATGAGAGTAATGCGAGCTTTCATTCGGGTTGTCGACTTGATGAGTGAGGAGCCCTGTCAGGGTTACACACGCTTCTGCGCGAACATCTCCGCATTGAAAGCCTGCGACGCGCGGCGTGGTATCGTCAGCGTCTGCCACGTGCCGGAAGCAAAGTGCTTCGCAAGAAATACGACCTGTCCGACGTGATACGCACCGTGCGTGAGCTGCCTGTTGATCGCCTTGACGACAGAGTGAGGCTCGGCTCGTATGTATATCGTTTTGTCCAGATCTTCCGGAGTGAGCGCGTTCAACGTATCGAACGCACACTTCCATCCGTAGTCCCACGCCTCCTGCAACTCGGCGCGAGTCGTCGCGTCGCTCATCTCGAATTCGGAGTCGCGATCGCGGTTGGCCTTTTCGCCGTCGGATGTGAGAAAATCGGTCCAGCGGGAACGCAGATTCCCCGCCACGTGCTTTACAATCACCGCCATGCTGTTGGACTCGGCGTCCAGCGACATGAAGAACTGTTCATCCGTTACCTGCGCCATCGCACGGTCCGCGAGATCCTTGTACGTGCTGAATGTCTTGATGGCGCTCTGGAGATATTCCGATTCGATGCTCATGTGCACTTCTCCGCGCTGACGATGCCCACAGCTCGCCGGCTGTCGTGTTCGATACCTAAGCTATACCAGCGTCACAGGCGATTACAACACCCGCGGCTGGATCATAATGGATTGAACGGTTCTTCTACCACAATGTCGCCACAGGCACGTTCCGATCGAAGTACATCTTGTACGGATAGTTCTCAGCTACCGCATAGAACGGCTGGAACTTCGGCATCACCCGCCTGCCGCCCGGCGGATGAACGTGAAACACGCCAGCCACCTTGGGATCGGCGACCAGCCATCTGTCCAGCTCGTCGTTGTGCATCGGCAGATTGAAGTTTGGGTCCTGCCAGTCACCGTCCAGAACCAGAACCACCGGTCCGCGCACAGCCGCAACACGATCGGGATGAAACGAATCCACCGGCTCCAGTCGCATGACGAGTGGAATGTCCAGCTCCACCCGGTCACCATCGCGCCATTCTCGTGTGATCGCACCCCAGCTGCCAGGCGTGAACGTTGCGTCCACACGCTGTCCGTTCACCGCCGCGGTTGCGCCGCGAGTCCATGCCGGCACACGGAATTTGAGTGCAAACCGCGCCGGCTTCTGCATTGCAATCGACAGTTTCACCGAGCTGTCCTCGGGATAGTTGGTCTCCTGCACTACCCGTACGTCGCCGTCGCCACGCGACCAGTTTACTGTCGAAGGAACGTAGAGATTCACGTACAGCCCGTCGGCATCCTTGTAGTAGATGATGTTGTGATAGTCCGCGACGTCCTGGATGTAGGTGCCGGAGCAACAGGGAAATCCTTCCCAGTAGCGCGTCTTCATTCCGCCGGCAACGCGATAGTCTGCGTAGTAGAAAGCCTCGCCGCGCCCGCGCGGAACCGGTGATGCACCGATGCCGTTGTACAGCATCCGCTCCATCCAGTCACCATAACGCGACTCGCCCGTGAACCGGGTGAGATAGCGCGACAGCTTGAACGCCGCCCACGTTCCGCATGGCGTCTCGGCGGTATCCGGACGCGATTCCAGCGACCGCCCAAGACTTCCGTCCGGCGTCATCAGCCGTTCCGTCGGACCGTAACCACCGGTTGCGAAACACTGCGTGTTCTGGAAGTAATCGTAAGCGTTCCCGATGATCCGCAGGTAAGCCGGATCACCAGTCACCTCATACGCCATCGCCGCGCTGCTGAACGTGTTGCAGTGACTGTACGCGTGCGCGCCCTGCGCATCCGGGGGGCTCGCCGTGTTCGCGAACTTGTCCCAGTAGGCGGGATACAGCCACACTTCCGCGAACTGCTTGAACAATGGATCGCCGCTCGCCTGGTACGCACGGTAGAGATTCTCCGACAGCGTGTACCACTCGTGCGGAAGACCGTAGTAGGTGGTAGGATCCGTTCGATCACGCAGAGACCGCTCGCGACTGAACGTCCTGTCGGCCCAGCGCGTGATGCTCTGCAGCAACGGCATCGCTTCCGGTACATCGGCGTACACGTGGAGATCGACCAGGCCGCACACCATCTTGTCGTAGCCGTATGTCTCCATGCGGCAGTTGCCATCGGGCCCGAACGTCTTCGCCCACTCGCGCACGAGCCCTACAGCTTTCGTCCGCGCGGCATCGTCTCCGGTCGCCCGGTACATGCGCGCGAATCCGCTCAGCCACTGGCCGAAGATCTCGTCGGTGTTCACCTTCGCCCAGCCGCCCAGAGTTTCGCCGGGCGCCGGCAGTCCGGCCGCTACACGATACCCCTTCAGGATGTCGTCATCGGGAACGTTCAGATAGAACTCGCGCGCGGCCAGATACTGCGTTCGCCACCGGCTCTCGCTCAGCGTCACACCGCGATAGTCGAACGGCTCGAGCGCAGTCTTCGTGGAGGGCGCATCCGCTACTCCAGTCGCGGCTGCAGTCACGCCTGCAGCTGCACCTGCGCCAGTTTCCTGCGCGCCAAGCCGCGATCCGATCACTATCAGCCCCGACACTACGGGTACGGCGCTGATACCCTGAGCCAGAAACTCGCGCCTGGTGATGTCTTCCATTGGGCTTCCATGAAATTGGATATAATATCCCCAAATCACGGATATAGCGGTCGGCTGGACTTCCGCAAGTGGCCGGCCCCCGCCGCTCGACCTGCCACCAGTCGCTGAGCTCTACAGCGCTCGCAAGGAATCAGTCTCCGCCGCAAGCTCGTTCAGATACCGCTGCATCTCCGCCACTCGCTTCGCACCTTCCCGCTTCGCCGCCGCACTCTGCAACCGGCTCGGCATCTGAAGCATGTTCTGCCGTATCGCCTCCACCGCGTGCGGCAGGTCCGGCGTGAACTTCTCGCGCGTAGTCAGCGACAGTATGCGCGCGACGTCCACCGCGCCAAGAAAGTCCAGAATGTCGGCGTCACGGAATAGCACGGCGACGGCAAGAGTGTCCGGCGGACGATAGTACTGGTGATGATCGATGATCTCCTTCACCAGCGCGGACTTCTCCATCGGAAAGCCGGCATCGCGTAACACGCTGTCCACCAATTGAATCGAGCGATCACCGTGATCCACGCCAGCCTTCGCGTACGGTGGAATGCCGCCCATGTCGTGCAGATACGCAGCCGCGTATAACGCGTCGTCATCCACTGCCACGCCTTCCGCACGAGCAAGCGAAAGCGTCATCTCGTAATCACGTCGTCCGTGCGCAGGTCCCCACGCGGTATGCTGTAGATGCGCTTCGGCAAATGCGCGAATGTTCGCGCGCCAGTCGGACGAACGCGGCGCAGTCGCGATTGGAGTTGCGGCAGGCGCGATAGTTGCCGACGATGCTGCAGATGATGAGATGAAGAGCGTCGCGACTATGACGCCAGGAAGACACCAGGCGATGATGCTGGCGCGACGCGGTGCGGGAAACCCAAACATGCGCGACTCACTGCTGAGCGTTCGGAAAAGCTGGGAGCCCGACGTGAGTCAACGTACTCACGACAGCCCCGAAATCTACGGCCAAACGTATGAATGGTAAGCCGCCGCATCCGAATATCACCCCATCGGAGCAACCTGATACTGCTCCAGCTTGCCATCCGGCATCTCATATGTCCAGACACGTAGCGCACGTGTTGGAAACCTTACGCGATAAACACGCTCGACCATACCGCCACGATTGGCCTCCGATATTTGCACGAACTCCGTCGGTGCGCCAAGGGGCGCCAGACCGGAGGTGAAATCGATGATCGCCTGCGTGCTGAAGTACGCGTTCGCGTCGTCCGTGAACAACGAACGGTTGATGGTACCGCGTTGCAACCCTTCGAGAATGTCGCGTGCGAGAGCCGTGTGCTTCGCCTCTGTCGCGTCCTGCGTCGTGAACAGTACCCGCGCAATCTGATCGGCGATCACGCCATCAGCGCGTGAAGCGTCCTGGTTCGTGAGCACCACCACTGCGACGCTGTCGTCCGGAAAGACGAGATTCTCACCGGTGAATCCCGCTACTTCACCGTTGTGCTCGATCAACCTGTGCCCATTCATCGTGCCGACGTCGACGCCAAGACCGTAGCCACTGCTGACCCCATCGCGAAGCAGCACCGTCGTTTCCATCGCCTTGTACGATTGCGGTGCGAGCAGCGATTGCCTGATCATCGCGATGTCCCAGCGCGCCAGATCGCTCGCTGTCATCGCAAGCTCACCCGCGCCGTGCATCCACCCGGGACCCGTCGACGTCGCTGGGCGCAACGGACCGAGCGCATAACGCATGTAACCGATCGGTTGAACTGAAGATGGTCCCTTCGCGTCGAAATCGATCGCGCTCTTCATCCCGAGCGGATCGAGAATTCTGCTCTGCAGAAACTGGAAGAACGGCTCACCACTCGCCTTCTCCACGATCAGCGCCGCGATCACGAAGTTGGTGTTGCTGTACTGCCATTTCGTGCCCGGATCGAAATCCAGCGGCTGCTTGGCCCACCGGTCCAGAATCCCCTGCGGCGATATCGGCTTCTGCATCAACGGCGGCACGTAATCCTGCGGCCAGAAATCCTGGTAGCCGGACGTGTGCGACAGCAGCTCGCGAATCGTCACCTCGTCTCCGCGCGTGAGCCCGGGCACGAACCGCGACACGTGATCGTCCAGCGACAGCTTGCCGTCCTGCTGCAACAGGAGTATGGTCGCCGCAGTCAGTTGCTTGCTGATCGAGCCGATGCCATAGCGCATGTCGGGAGTCGCCGCAACCGCAGGATCCAGCTTCGCCGACCCGTACGCATGCGCGTACACGATCTCGCCGTGTCGCACCACCGCGACCGATGCACTTGGTACACCGGTGCTCTTGAGTACCGAAGACGCTATCGAATCGACTCGCCCTGCAAGTTGCGGATCGGCGGGGGCGGCCTGTGCGTTGAGGGACAACGGTCCCAGAGCAACGCTACCGAACAGTAAGGTGGCGAAGGCGTGCGGAATACGCATATGGAGTTTGATGAGGGTCGGAGCTCTCCTGCGACTCACAAGCATGCCAAAGATATGGCCGCAACGCCAGATGGCCGTTGGCCCGGCGACATCCACCACGCGCCGAATGATTGCCACGCCAATCGTCTACGGGTGACGATCGGATTCAACACCGCCACGTTGCAGGAGTAAGTGGTGGCAGGCGAATGTGGGGCACGGATGCATCCGTGCCTCACACTCTAAGTGCTATCGAGAGCAGATTGCGGCCGACCACATTGCTGCTGTCATCGCATCCCGGGATCGATAACATGGGTTCCCGCTTTCGCGGGAATGACGAACCTGCACGAACCCGCTACCGTCCTTCCGGCTTGAACACTTCCACAGCCAGCGTGAAAGTCCGCGTCTCCGACGCCACCAACGCGCCTACGCCGACGATTTGTCGAGCGACTTCCTCGCCGCGCTCGTTGCGGATCGACACCACCATGGAATACTCCCACACCTGATCCGCCGCCGGCGGCTTGATGGTGCCGTCCACCTTCAACGCCGTGAAACTCGGAAAAACACTCTCGGTGGATGATGCACCGGAGCGCACGTGGTGCCGGCAGCCGGGACAGACGTTGGCGCTTTCGAGGATCGTCGCCCTGCAGTGCGGGCAACTGCGCGTCTTTCCCGGCGTCCGTTGATTCACCGTACTCACGTGCGTCTACTCACGCGATGCTGCGCCCCGCCGTCGCATCCGAGCGCTGCGGACCATCCTTGGCCCACCCGAACTCCACCTGCCCACGCATGCGCGATCCCGCCGCGACAGTGAGCGAGCCGGTGTTGAGATTGCCGTTCAGCACGCCCGTAGAACGCAGCTCCACGCGTGTCGCACCTTCGATGTTGCCCTCGAGCTCGCCATCGATCACGACGTTGCTCGCGCGCACGCCGCCAACCAGCTTCGCGCCCGCTTCGATCGTGAGACTCCCCTGCACGTTCACGTCGCCCTTGAACTGGCCGGCGATGCGCACGTCTCCGTTACCCGTGATCGTCCCCTCGATCGAGAGTCCTGCCGAGATTACCGACTCGGCATTCTTCCGCTCCGGAGTCGCACTCGGGCTGCGGCGCACGGGCTCGTTCGCCGGCGGAAGATCGGCGGACGTCTGAGGCTGGACCTCGGGGTCTGGCGTCAACGACAGCGGTGAAGAATCCTTTTTGACCGAGGTCTGTTCCTTCCAGATTGCCATGGTGCGATGCTCCTGATTGATGTATACGTGCTTCGACTACTGACTACCGTGGACGACGGCGCCAGCACACGGTCACTGCCGCGGTGCGTCCTGCCTGCACAGAATGCACCACTATTTCTACCCCCCTGCGCAGCATCCGGGAATAGCCCGCCGAAATTTCGCCTGTCCCCCCAACTACGGAGTCCTCACCAGGTTCCCGACGACTGCGCTCGCTCCCAGCTTCTTTCGCACGAACGGTCGTACAAAAGCGGCAGGCGGATTGTGCCCCGTCGCCATGTCATAAGCCTGTCTGTACATGGCGTTCGCCTCACTCTGCCGGCCCATCCGCTCGTACGTCATCGCCAACAGGCAGTGCATGAACGGATCGCGCTCGTTCCCCTTCATCGCGACGGCCTTGCTGAACTGCACCTCGGCGGTCGGCAGGTCATTCGTGTATAGCGCGACATAACCAACCAGATACGGAAAGAAACGCTCCTGCTGTGCCGCCATTGCCGTGTCACTGTCGAGTAACTGGCGCGCCTTGGTGATCTGCCGCTCCGCCTCGGCTTTGTCCCCCTTCCGGGCCGCCAGACGGCCCAGTGCGTGCGCGAGCCGGTAATCCCAGAGACTGCGAGGATGAGTCTGCGGAGCCGGCTCCTTCACGCCGAGCTCGTAACCCTTTCGATACCACTGGTCGGCAGCGGCCAGATCACCTGCGTCGATACAGACCCGAGCCGCCTCGTTCGCCATCTCTCCCTCCTGGTAGAAGGCGTTCTGCGGCTCCGCCTGTTCCCGCGTCTTCCAGTAGTCGATCACCATCGACTCGTACTTCACCGTATTCGCGCAATCGCCGTCAAAAGCATACGACATCGCCATCGCCCGCTGCGCCGCAGCCTTCGCGGCCGGTACGGTTGCCGTATCGATGATCTTCTGGAAGATGACGCGCGCCTGGGCCGTCTCGCCCTTCAGATCCAGCTGGTTCGCCTCCCGCATTGCGGGCGCCATCCCGCCGCCCGGAGGAGCGCCTTGCGACATCATCACGCCCGGCGCGACCGATGATGCCGCAATGATTAATCCCGCTGATGCAATGCCACGGAGATGAGATGCTGCGGTCATGACAGTTCTCCTTCGCTGATGGGGTGCACCGAATCCTCCGGCGCTCGACAGTAGGCTACTACTCGCCTTCCGGATATATGTTCGCCTCCGTACCATGTTTCTGGCTAGTGTCGAGCCACGATTAGTCGTGCCCGACCCGTTTCATCGCGATCAAACCGCCCGCGCGATGATCCCTTCCCCCTTCAGATGCGCAAATCGGGCGAGGATGCATATGCACCCTCGCCCGATTCATCGATTGCCTCTTATTGCGCTACTTCTTCGGCTGCTTCACCACAGTGATCGTCAACGATGACGGATACTGCTTTGAATGATGGACGCTGTTGTGCGCCACCAACGGCTGCGTCTCGTCGTAGTTGTTCCCGCCCGTATTCAGATTGCGATCGAAACGCGGGAAGTTGCTGCTCGACACTTCGATGCGAATGCGATGACCGGCCTCGAAGTAATTGCTCGTCGTCATCGGCTGCAGCGCGACCTTGTACACCTTGCCAGGCTGCATCCACTCCACCGGCTTGTCGTAACCGTTCCGATAACGCAGTCGCTGAATCGTCTCGTCGAGGTTGTACGCTCGCCCGTCAGGATACACATCGATCAACTTCACCGTTATGTCCGTATCCTTTCTGTCCGACGATACGTACGTCGTGAACTGCACCGGTCCGCTCACTTCCATCCCTTCCTTGAGCGGCTCCGTGGTGTACACCAGGATCCCGTCGTTCTGCTCGGCCTTCCTCTGATCCAGTGCGCCACCAGTCAGTGCATTGGCCTGACAGCACACGTTGCCGCCGTTCGACATCACCGGATGCATCGGATCGTAGGTGAAGTTGTCCGGTGTATCCTTGGACGGTGCAGCCATCGTCAGCATGCCGTCACCGTTCAGCGTGTTTGCCTTGCCGTTGCTCGATAGATAGAACGTCATCGGTGACGCACCCTTCGGCGGCCACGAATCCGACGTCTGCCACTTGTTGATGCCCATCACGTAGTAGCGCACCTTGGGCAGCGTGTCCAGCAGGCCCGTCTTCTCGCCCTTGAGGAACGTGTCGAACCAGCCGTACGTCAGCGCGTTGTAATCGAGGCGCGCATCACCGACGCTCCGCTCACCCACGATCGTGTTCTCCGTCGCACGCGTGTACGAGCAGTGCAAGGTCGGCGCGATCACTGCGTACTGCTCGTTCGCGATCGCCGGATCCGCTGTCTTCCGCACGTAGTTGTACGTCGCGAGGTTCGGCCCGATCGACACGTCGTACCACGACATGAACCACAGTCCCGGCACGTTGATCTTCATGCTGTCGTTGAAGAGACCACCACGATACCACGCTGGATCGTTCGGCGTGCGCTTGATCATCGCACCACCAGTCGCAACGGGCATCGAGTCGGCGAATATTCCGTGCGGTCCGCCGTGCGCCTCGATCATGTCCTGCTCCGGCAGATGCCAGAACGCTTCCTTCCAGTCCACTGGTGGCAACTGATCCGCGAGATCGAACCCGCGCGCAGCGCGAATGAGATCCGCCTGCGACGTGTTTGATGGGAACATCGGCCGCACCTGGTTCTGCTCACCCTCGAGCCAGTCGATGAACAGCATCTGCACCGCACCGCCACGATACCAGTTGCCCTGCTCGTAGTAAGGCTTGACGCGTCCCACGCCCGCGCCGAATCCCTGCGGATTGATGGCGGCAAGACCCTTCGGCGCCTGTGCGGCAACACCCATCTGCCATTCTGCAGTGGAAGAACAGCCCACCAGACCGACCTTCCCGTTCGACCACGGCTGCGACGATATCCACTGGATCTCATCCACGCCGTCCGTCAGCGGCGGACCCAGAATGTCGTAGTTGCCTTCCGAGAAGAAGTGGCCGCGCTCGTTCGCCATCACGTAGGCGTAGCCGCGCTTCACCGCTTCGAGCTGCGCGCTCATGTCTGCCGGTGCGCCAAGCTTGACGTCCCAGTAATTCATGTTGTATGGGGTACGACTGAAGATCGCCGGCGCCTTGGCCACGTTCTTTGGCCTGTAAACGTCGAACTGCATCTTCTTGCCGTCACGCATCGGTATCATCAGCTTGCGATCGATGACCGCGATGGCCTCGAGCGCCTTCTCGAGCGAGTCGCGATGCGCGACCAGTACGGTGTCACGCGGCGGACGGCGTTGCGCGGGTAGCGCCGGCACCACGGCGAGCAAGCCCACCGCGGTGCAGAGGAATTGGCGAGCAGCCTTGATCATGGGCACGGTCCGTGAACTTGAGTGCGAATGGAATGCATCTACGACGACGCGCGGAGCACCACGGCCGCCGTAGATAATACTATGACATCATTCCACTACGCGCCGGAAGGACCGTTCGTTCACCGCGTCGTTCTCCCCCGTCGTCATTCCGGCGAACGCGGGGATCCATTGTTCACCAGCCGCGGCGAACATCTTCCTCCCTATCCCTGGACGGGCGCTACTCCGCGCCCGCCGTATCGAAAAAGTCCACCGCCCCCGTCTCGAGAGAGTACTCCGCACCCACGACCGCGAGCTTGCCATCCTGAATCAGCTGCTCGATGAGCGCCGACGCATGTCGTAGATGATTTACAGATACAGCGACGTTCGCCCGCACAGCATGGCGCACCAGCGAATCCAGATCGTTCCGTAAGTCGGTCTTCAGCAACGGCGCTACAGACGGCCGTACACGATCCACGATCGACTTGAGACCGGGTGAGAGCTTTTCGCTCGGCTGCTGAAGTGCTTCCAGCGTCGCCAGAATGCCGCCACACTGCGTGTGCCCCAGCACCACCACCAACGCCGTGTCATAGCGCGCGGCAGCGAACTCCACGCTCCCCACCTGCGATGGCGCCACGATGTTTCCGGCGACGCGAATCACGAAGAGATCGCCGAGTCCCTGATTGAAGACGATCTCGGCAGGCACTCGCGAATCGGAGCAGCCGAGTATGATCGCGAACGGATTCTGATCCTTCGGCAATTCAGATCGACGCGAATCACTGAGCGCCACGTCGCCGCCCTGCATGCGCGCGACGAAGTCTCGATTCCCATTTCTCAGACGGTCCAGTGCTTCATGTGCAGACATCATATGTGTTCATATCCTCATGCTCGTAGTTCCGAATTCACGGCGCGCCCGGGTATCCAGCGGCCGGCAGGAGATCGCAGAACATGAAACGATTATCCCGCAGCACACTTTCACCACGCGTCACACCGAGTGCTTTAGTGAAAATAGGGCCTTCCGACACGAAAGTGTGAAATTCGCCCCGTTCGCCACACGGATCGACGCTCGCCGGCAAATCCGCGATCAGAGCTGCGTCGAACTCACGGCCCGCGAACTGGGCGGATAGCTGAGTAGTGTCCACGCAAACGAGATGCGCGCGAAATCCCGCTGCGATGAATTCGTGCGCCAGCGCACGCGTATCGCGTCCCCACAACGGAAACACGGCGCCGAAGCCGGCGGCACCGGCCAGCCGCTCGCGATACTCACGAACATCCGCAAGAAAGAGGTCACCGAAGGCGATCCGCCCCACTTCCGGATATTCGCCTCGCACACGTCCGAGCGACTCCTTGAACGCTGCTTCGTATGCATCGTTCGACGATTGCTGCTCGAGCGTGATCTCGATCAACGGCAATCCAGCGGCAGCAGCTTGCGCTTCCACCAGTGCGCGTCGGACACCATGGATGCTGACACGATCATAACCGCGTGTTATGCTCGTCTGGAGAGCCACCACCTCATAACGCGGGTCGCCGCGCAATGCAGCCAGCGCGAGACTGCTGTCCTTGCCGCCGCTCCAGCTCAGTACGAGTGGCTCAGGAATCATTTGGCCGGAGTCGCGGGTGGCGGCACTGTCGATTCATGCACCTGCACAGCACGCCACCCCTCCGGACGTTTCTGCATCATCATCGTGACTGCAAGCTCGCCGGTCGTGGTCTGGCCGTTCGCCAGAGTTCTGCGCGCGCTCATCCTCTCGGTCACGACCGCCGCATCGGAGCTCAGCACCGTGAACTCCGGTTCGCCGACATAGCTGTACACGACATCGGATTTTCCATTGTTCCACCACTTGAGCTGCTGTGCGCGCACTGCGTCCCAACCGTTCATCACGGTGCCGTTGATCACGAAGACGAACGATGGATCGCGCATGTAAGCATCCATGAAGCGGTCGGTGTCGTGCGCATTCGCCGCTGTCATCATCTCGGCAAGCAACGGCTCGATCTCCTGCTTCACCTTCGATGCGATGGACGTCGACTCCGATTGCACCATGCCCAGCTTCGGCGCGCGAATCACACGACCATCCGGATATCCCTGCACGTATCCGAGCACGCGCCCACTCGCATCCCGCTCGAACGAGATGAGCGCGCCATCGCCGTCCGGACTGAACACATTGGCAGCGACCGGCACGAGGCGCGCGCCAGTCCTCTGCCCCGATGCAGTTGCGACGAGATTCGCCCCTTCCCGGTGCACATCATCGACATAGCCAGGACCGATCTGATAGCGTCCCACGAACGCATCCATCGACGCGGAGTCGAGCGATATCGGAGTGACCGGTGAAACCAGCCATACCTGCGTGTGCCGCTCCAGCAGCCACCGTCCCTTGTGCAGCGCGAATACGTCCAGCGCCTTCCACGATGTTGCAAACTCGCCCGTGCCCTGTGGCCAGTGATCCGTGCGACGGTACTCGACGGTCGCGACACTGCCAAAGCGCTCGGCGCGTACACTGTCGACGGTGAATCGAGGTGCGGGAGCGTGGAATTTTGCAGCCGCACTCAGCAATTGTGTCTTTGTCATCTCGCTGCCGTTCGCGCCAACGATCCATACCAGATCGTCAGCCAGCATGGCACCGAGTGCAGAGGTGTCACCCCGCACCGTCGCACTGTATTCCGCGTCCAGCAGCGGGCGAAATGTGCCGCTCGATGCAACGGGGGCACCCTGCCCGCCGGCGGGGTTCGGCACCGCGCCGAGCGCGATTATTACGCTCCAGGCCAGACCTTCGAATACACGATGCATCTGCCGATCCGTGTTTGGGGAATGCGCAACACGACTGTCGGTTTAACTTACACAACTGATCGCGCGGCGCCGTCGCTCGCGATCATGGATCCAGCCATTCATGCACATCCTTGCCATCTCCGGCAGTCTCCGCGCAGGCGCGTCCAACACTGCTGTCCTCCAGGCCGCGGTACTTCTCTCGCCGCCGGACGTCACCATCACGCTTTACGACAGCCTCGGCGCGCTTCCGCATTTCAATCCCGATCTGGATTCGCCGGACGGACGTGCGCTACCGGCAATCGTTACGGACCTGAGAAGGCAGGTCGGGCAGGCTGACGCGCTGCTCATTTCCTGCCCCGAATACGCGCACGGGATTCCTGGATCGTTCAAGAACCTGCTCGACTGGCTGGTAGGCAGCACAGAATTTCCGGACAGGCCTGTCGCGCTTCTCAACACGTCGCCCCTGTCGGTGCACGCTCCGGCTCAGCTCGCCGAAGTTCTCACGACGATGAATGCACGGCTGATTCCCGAAGCGTGTGTCACGGTGCAACCTCGGCGCCGCGGTGACAGCGCCGCCACCATCGCGGCCGATCCGGAGCTATCGTCCGCGCTACGCGGCGCCATCGCTGCCGTGCTTCGCAACTAATTTCCGCACGCTCGACATGTTCCGCATCGTCGACGTCGGCAACTTGAGCGCTTTTACATCCGGAGACGTCCATACCTTCGAGTCGGACGTTCTGATTCTGCAAAGCCAGTAGTACTCTCTTCCTTTCGCGAGAAACTCATCGTCAGCCGTTCGCACGGCCGTCAACGCCTTTGCGGTCGCGCTGCTCAGCGCGTCCTGCAGAAAACCGACGTGGATGGTGATGCCGTCGTTTCCATCTTCGGCGAATGGTTTCGAGCTGGCGATCGCCACGACTTCATCCACAGTCCGCACGAACGTGTCGACGTCGTAGCCAAGCGACCGCTCGAGGTGTGCGGCGATGCGCGACTCCAGCTTCTTCGTAGCCCGTTCGGGCGTCGAGAAGATGACGTTGCCACTCGCGATGAACGTATCCACGTCCCTGAATCCAAGCTCCACGAACAGAGACTTGAGCCGGCTCATTTCGAGACGGCGTTTGCCGAGATTCATACCGCGGAGAAATGCGACGTATCGGGTCATCCTGCGCCGTCCGGTGTGGATGGGTTCGGGCTAGTCCAGCCGAAAGAAATGCCGGCCGCCAACGGTTTGCCACGACCCCTGATTCGCGCAGTCTGGCGCGACCGACCGGATGGCAGCATTTTGGGGGCTCGGAGCCCCACAAAATGACTGACCTCGCAGCTGTGCAACCGTCCGTGTCGACCACCTACACCGGAACTCCCGGTGTCCCTCCTGCGCGTCCGGATTTTCAGATCGTCCCGCGCAAGGGACTCCCTATAGTGGGTGTGGTATTCGCCGCCCTCGTTGCGGCGATCGTAGCCAATAAACTCTGGCCCCTCGTCTTTCTGCACGTCGCCTTCGGCGCTGCATGGACCATCGTCGATCTCTTCATGGGATTCGTGATCGGCCCCACAATGGGGAAACTTCCCCCTCCAGCGCGAATCGAGGTTGCGACCCGCCTGATGCCCAAGATGGTGCTGATCATGCCCACAGTCGTGACAGTCACTCTCGCGGCTGGCTGGCAGCTCGGCATGCTCATGGGCACCGTCAACAGCTCGTACTACAATCACGCGTGGATCGTCGCCAGCTACATCGTCGTCGGATTCATGGCTGTCATCGCTCTCGGCCTTCTCTCCCCCGCCAACATCGCGGTCCTCAGCGAGCTCAAGAAGCCCAAGCCAAATCCAGCAGTGATTCAGAAGCTGATGAAACGCTTCATCTTCGCTGCCGGATTCACCGGAACGCTTCAGGTTGCGATCCTCGTGATCATGACCAGAATCAGAGTCGGATGAGCGAGCGCACTCTTCCGCCAGTTACTCAGCTCGCGATGACTTCGCTCGCGCTGATCCTCATCGGTGGCATCTATCTCGCCTCACACCTGCCACAACAGGTGCCCCTCACGCCGGCGTGGATTCTTCTCGGCGCGTCCGCCTTGCTGCTGGCAGTAAATCTCATCGCGCTCAGCCGCGTGAAGGATTTCGCATGGAAGAAATTCTTCGCCGTAGGCAAGTGGGCACTTCTGGCGTATGCGATAACGGCGGGATTGATCGAGTTCGCATTCCTGCGCGACGGAATGAGCGGCGGACCACTCGTCGTGCTCACCCTCTCGATCATCATCTACGCCATTCACGTCCCGGTGCTGATAGCATTCACGGTGGCACAGTACGAACAGTAGAGGCGGATGCCCGAAGTCGTCATTCCGCGTTGCTCGTCAGTTCCGCGTTGCTCGTCAATTCCGCGTTGTTCGCCATCCCCCCGTTCTTCGTCATTCCCGCGAACGCGGGAATCCATGTTATCGGTCTCCACGATGACGACGTCCACCCACCAGCAACGACGGACGCGACTGTGGGGCACGGATGCATCCGTGCCTTTCACTTATAATGCAATCGAGATCGGGTAAGCTTCCCGGCTTCCAACCAGACTTCCAAGCTTCAAACCAGACTTCCCAGCTTCCAACCAGACTTCCCAGCTTCCAACCAGACTTCCCGGCTTCCAATCGGCTTCCAATCAGACATACCGTGCGTCTCTCAATCCTGGCTTCCCTCGTCGCTTCTGCAGCGATCACCGCTCTTCCACTCGCCGCGCAA
>Ga0207667_10005805_pt1 | contig 15054 bp, 11 predicted proteins | sample KBSCornC52_FD_184301 | JGI IMG/M metagenome (GOLD analysis project Ga0207667, IMG submission 184301) | Corn rhizosphere microbial communities from Kellogg Biological Station, Michigan, USA - KBS Corn C5-2 (SPAdes) (version 2) | ecosystem: Host-associated > Plants > Roots > Rhizosphere > Soil ... | reverse complement strand
CAATTGGCGGGCGCGCAGGGAATGGAGCTGATCGAGGATACGGCCGGCCATCTCGCGCTTTGGCATCACCGGCAGGTGGAGCACAGAGTCGGCGGTGATGAAGAGGCCAGCGTTCCGGTCCGAGTCGAAGCCGGTTTGGGTTTCGGATATGTCGTTCAGAAGGATCGCGTCGGCTCCTTTTGCGAGCATCTTTTCCCGCGCGGGGACGACGTTGGCAGTGGCTTCAGCTGCGAACGCGATGACCAGAGTTCCGGGCCTGCGAACTTGAGATGCTCCGCGGAGAATGTCCTCGGTCGGCTCGAGTTCGAGTACCAGCCTGGCTTTGCGGCGTAGTTTTTCCGAAGATGTCGATGAAGGGCGGAAGTCAGCAACAGCCGCCGCTCCGATGACCACCGTAGCTTGAGAAAGAGTGTCCATGACAGCGCTGCGCATCTCCGCCGCCGAGACAACCGGAATAACCGTACACCCCGCAGGAACGGACAGTGCTGTGGGAGCAGTGACGAGAATAACGCTTGCCCCGCGACTGCGTCCGACTTCAGCGAGTGCATAGCCCATCCGTCCGCTGGAACGATTGCCGATGAACCGCACCGGATCAAGTGCCTCACGCGTGCCACCGGCGGTGATCAGGATGGTTTCGCCGAGGAGGTCCTGCTCGCGTGCGGGAGCTGCGAGCGCCTGAATCACGGCATCCGCAATGGCTTCAATCTCGGCGAGGCGGCCGGACCCGGTCATGCCGCAGGCGAGATATCCGCTACCCGGCTTCACGATGGCGACTCCACGCTCCCGCAGCAGGTGCAGGTTCGCCTGAGTGGCCGCGTGATTCCACATGTTGACGTTCATGGACGGCGCAACCACGACAGGAGCCGTAGTGGCGAGCAACGTAGTGGAGAGGAAATCGTCCGCGAATCCGTGGGCCATCTTTGCCAGGAAGTGCGCAGTTGCCGGCGCGATCACAACCGCCTGGGCCCACTGCGCAATGGAGATATGCTCGATGCTGCCTGCATCGTCGAGCCCGGATGCAGGCTCGCCATCCTCGCTCCACATCGTTGTGATGGTCTTATAGCCGGTGAGAGAGGAAAACGTGAGCGACTGTACAAATTCCTGCGCCGCGCGCGTCATTGCCACGCGAACCTCTGCGCCGTGCTGCTGGAGGGCACGGACGAGCTCGGCAGCCTTATATGCGGCGACACCGCCGGTCACGCCTAGGAGGATGCGCGGTTTGGATGTTTCGTCAGTCACTGGGAGTATTGTTTCGTACCGGTTGAGCGCGGGCAAGGCTCTAACTTCATTCAGGCGGGATAACTATAGGCATTCACAAGCTTCGACAGCTGAGCACGGACCTCTGCGTGCTTTGGATGATCGGCTAGGTTGGTGACTTCCAAAGGATCGGCATGGGTATCGAAGAGCATGGCCCCATTCGCCGCATTCTGGCCGAACTCAGCGTAGCGCCACTGCCGGGTCCGCACGGCGGTGCCATGGATGGTCCTGCCGTCTTCGCTCCAGACGCTGTAGGCCGGCTGGTCCCACCCGGTACCTCGAGGATCATTCAGCAACGGCACCAGACTAGTGCCCTGCACGTGAGACGGCGGCTCGAGCCCCGCCAGCTCTGCGAGTGTGCGGTAGAGATCGAGCAACTGCACAACGCGGGTACAGGCGGTACCGTTGCCCTTCTTGCCGGGCATATGAATGATCAGCGGCACGCGTGTACCCTGCTCAAATAGCGATCCCGCCTTGGACCATTTGCCCTTTTCACCGAGTTGATAGCCGTGGTCGACGGCGAAGACGATGATAGTGTTCTCGCGCAGGTTCAGTCGCTCCAGTTCCGCAATGACGCGACCCAGATTCCAGTCGGCCCATGAGATCGAAGCAAGATAGGCACGGATGACCTCCTTTGCTTCCTGTTCCGAAGCGCCACGCCCGATGAACAGGTCTGCATTGCGGGGGCGGATGGCAGCCCTCGGAAATCCCGGTGGCACCGTGGGCCATGCGGCGAAGTCCGGCGGTAGATCGAGCTTTGCGGGGTCGTACATATCGAAAAAGCGCCGCGGAGCGGTCGGCGGACTGTGCGGTTTTGAGAAGCCGCAGCCCACGAAGAATGGCTTGTCCTCTTTCGCTACGCGCTTGAGAAACTGGATCGCCAAGTCTGCAACGAGGTAATCTCCGGCACCCTCTCCGTCGCCATCGAGCACGAGTATCTGGTCCGAGTGCGCGGCTTGAGCGGTGTCCTGGGGTAGCGGAGGGAGCAGCCCGTCCGGCATGGGAATTTGCGCTCGCGGTATATCCATCCGGCGGCCCTCAGTCGTGGGCTTCAGCGACTCCACATCTCCGTAGAAGTCCGTCCAGGCTTGCGGGTCGTCGAGCCCTGCGTGGAAGAGCTTGCCAGCCCGGAGAGTCGTGTAACCGTGTTCTTTGAACATCCGAGGAAGGGTGATCCACTCCGGATGCTCTTTGACGACGGCAGTGCGGTTGCCGAGAACGTTGGTCTCGCGTGGGATGTGGCCAGTGAACAGTGAGGCGCGCGACGGGTTACAGAGCGGGAACTGGCAGTAGTTGCGATCGAAGCGAACACCATGCGCGCCAAGCGCATCGATATTCGGGCTGAAGACATCGAACCGGCTGTTGTAGCTTGCGAGCTCCGTGCGCATGTCGTCGGACATGAAGAACAGGACGTTCGGCGGTCGCTTGCCTTTCCGTGTGGCGGACGCGACGGATGCTGGAGGTTTGCCACTCTGCGCTGTAGCGGAGACAGAAGCGGCCAAAGCCGTTCCCGCAGCTGAGGTGAGGAACCGGCGGCGCGTGGTCAACTGCGGCCCGGGCAAAGAAGCGTCCTTGGATTTCACGCGGTCCTCATCAAATCAGAAATTGTTCACCATTGAGAATACCGCTTGGCAGGGAGAGATGCGAGCCGCGGAACGAACCCGAGTTGGGAGTCAGACGAGGAACGCCGAAACGGCTATGAGAACGCCAATTGTGCCAAGTGAGACACCGCTGAAGAACCAGGTTCTGCGCCGCGTAAACAGCGTGATGGAGCAGAGCACAACGGAGATCTGCAGCAGCGCCTCGCCAAGATCGAAGCGTCCGGCCTGCTTCTCTGCGTGCTCCACATCATGCTGGAAGTCTTCCGCTTTCTTTTGAGTTTCAGAAAGATCCCTGTTCCACTTGGCGATGTGCGCGCTGTACTCGGCTGCCTTGGCTTGCGTCGCCTTAGCGTCCATCGTAGGCTGCAGCTTCATCTGGTCTAGAACGACCTCAAGGCTGTCCTCGCGAATCTTCTTGGCCTCATACAGGTTCCACTGGTCCGTGGCGCGGGCTTGTGCGAGTACGGCGTTGGTGTGACTCCGATGCCCGAGCACCGTGACCATGGCGACCAGCACCGCGAGAATCGAGATTGCCAGGGAGATACTGGTCAACGATTCTTCGCCGCCCTCCTTCACTTGTTTGGCGAACTCTTGTATCTCTGTTGCTTCCATGTGAGAAAACTCCCGAACTGCTCCAGCTTCATTATGTCTCTTTGGGCAGGTCGACCCAGCCAGGCAAGTCCTGCGGACCCGTGATCAGGCGGGCGCCGTCCTGCAAGGTGAGATAGGTCCAGGCCCATTGGCGGAATACGCCCAGACGATTGCGGAAGCCGATGAGAAAGTAGATGTGAACCATGAGCCATGCAAGCCAGGCCATGAAGCCGCTCCAGTGCGCCTTGAACGGCCAGACGATCTTGGCGACTGCCGCCTTCCGGCCGATGGTAGCCATGTCGCCTTTGTCGAAATAATGAAAAGGCTTGACGAGTGTACCCTCTGAACCCGCCTCCCTGCCGATAAACGCCGCGATGCGCCGGGCGGCGTAAGCTCCCATCTGCATGGCAGGCTGAGCCACGCCCGGAAGCTGACGACCGTTCTCTTCGACGTGCGCGAGATCGCCGCAGACGAAAATCTCCGGATGTCCATTCGGGTTGAGATATTGATCCACTACCACACAGCCGCGACGATCGGTTTCGACGCCCAGCATGCGACCGAGCGGCGACGCTTGAACACCTGCGGCCCAGAGCGTGACGACCGCATCAATGCGCTCATCACCGACCATGACATAACCAGGTTGGATATCCGTGACGACGGTGCCGGTGCGAATCTGGACCCCGAGTTCCTCGAGTTGCTGGCGTGCCTTCGTCTGGAGGTCGGGCGGGTACATGCCGAGAACGTGAGGCGAACCCTCAAGGATCAGAACCTTCGCTTCGCGAGTGTTGATGTGTCGGAAGTTGTTGCGCATGTAGAGCCGCGCAATATCAGAGATGGCTCCAGCGAGTTCTACGCCGGTCGGCCCCCCGCCCACGATCACGAAATTGAGAGGCGGATGCTGGCCGCTTTCCATCATCTGGCGCTCGGCGAGCTCAAAAGCGAGCAGCACACGACGGCGAATCTCGGTTGCATCTTCGACCGTTTTGAGTCCGGGCGCAAGCTTCGACCAGTTGTCATGACCAAAGTAGGAGTGTGTGGAACCGGAGGCGACGATCAGATAGTCATATGCAAGTTCAGCGCCGGTTTTGAGAAATACGAGCCTGCGTTCGACGTCGAACCCGGTCACTTCATCCATGAGCACTTCGATATTGGGGCTGTCGCGCAGGATGGATCGGATAGGTTGGGCGATGTCCGCTGGCGAGAGAACCGCCAGAGCGACCTGGTAGAGCAGAGGTTGAAACGTGTGATAGTTCTTGCGATCGACCAGGGTAACGTCGACTGGCAGCTTACCCAACACTTGGGCGGCGTTGATACCAGCAAAGCCACCGCCGATGATGACGACTTTGCGGCGCACTCTGCCGGCGGACGCGGCGGCCTGGCGCTCGATTGCTTGCTCGTTCATCGCATCTCCTTCATTCACATTGCTCAACTATCAGATGCCGGAGAGATTGGTCCGATGCGGGGAGGACTTCGTGGAGCCGGGCAGCACACGTGCGCGGGAGCGAAGAAATAGCGTAGTCTCAAGTGAACGGCTGCCGTGTCTTCTATTGCCCAAACCGTATCGATAGACGGCGTTGTTCCAGCGGCGAAGCTGCCCACGCTGCACGAGTTCTTCTCTCCCGGCGGTCTGCTTTCACGATCGAGCCTGGCGTTCGAGCATCGCAAGGGTCAATACGAGATGGCGAAGGCCATCGAGCAGGCCTTCACGGACAAGCGGCACTTAATTGTGGAGGCGGGAACGGGCACGGGCAAAACCCTTGCTTATCTGCTGCCGGCGCTCCGATTGGCGCGGGAGACGCAAAAGCGCGTAATCCTTTCGACGGGAACGAAGAACCTGCAGGAGCAGTTGTACTTCAAAGACATTCCGTTCCTCGAAAGCATCTTAGGCCCGCTTAAGGTTTGCTACATGAAAGGGCGCGGGAACTACCTCTGCCGCCACAAGCTGTACGCGCTTCGGGACAGCCCATTGCTCTCCGGTTTCGAGGAGATCTCGCAGTTCCAGGCCATCGCAGCCTGGGAAAGGATTACGGAAACAGGCGATCGGGCGGAGATTGAGTCATTGCCGGAGAAGTCGGCTCTGTGGCCAAAGCTGGATGCCCGGGGTGAGGCATGCCTTGGGCAGTCGTGTCCGGACTGGGAGCGTTGCTTCATCACGGCGATGCGGCGCAAGGCGCTTGAGTCGGAGATCATCATCGTCAATCACCACCTGTTCTTCGCGGACATGTCCATCAAGCTGCAGGCTGCGGGTGCACCGGATGCCGGCGTGCTGCCTGCCGCGGCAGTGGTGGTTTTCGATGAGGCGCATGAGTTGGAGGAGACGGCCAGCAACTACTTCGGCATTGGGCTGAGCACCTTGCGCTTCGACGAGCTGGCGCGCGATGTAGAGACACTGTTGAGGGCGAAGAACGCCTCGACTCCAGCGATCGACAGCGCGGCGGCCGCGATCCGTGACCGCGCGAGACAATTCTTCTCGGCGCTTCCGTTCGAGCCGGCCCGTACGGCGTCGGAGAGTTCCGCGGCCATGCCCGGTCTCGGGCGGATGCCATTTGAAGGCCGGACGGAGTTCCTGGAGGAACGAGGCGATACCTACAGCGCAGCACTGAAAGCGGTGAGTAGGCTGCAGGGCGAATTGGAGCGGCTTCGCGATGTCGATGAGGCCCCCGGACTGCGAAAACGGGCGGCGGAGATCCAGGCACACCTGAGCTTTCTGCTCGAGTCACAGGACCCCAACACGGTGTTCTGGATTGAGCGCCGCGCAGCAGGGGGAGTACGCAATCTGACCCGGGGCGCTGGCATGGTGAGTCACCATACGCATCTGCAGGCGACGCCTATCGATGTCTCGCGGCTGCTCGCAGGAGCGCTGTTCGACGCATACGAGTCTGTGGTCCTCACGTCGGCCACGCTGACGGTGGCCTCGAGCACGGCCGCGTCCGGGTTTGAGCACATCTCGCGCAGGCTGGGGCTAAGCTTTGCACGCGAGTTGGTGGTGCCTTCGCACTTCAATTATCCGAAGCAGGCGCTGCTGTACCTGCCGCAAGGCATGCCTGACCCGCGTGACGCAGACTTCTTTGTGCACGCAGCCGAACGCACCCGCCGCATGCTTGAGATCACGCGCGGCCGGGCGTTCTGCCTTTTTACGAGCTATTCACAGATGCGGGCGATGCATGATCGGCTCTCGGCGGAGCTGCCGTTCCCCTTGCTGCTGCAGGGGACGGCGCCACGGCATGTTCTGCTGGACGAGTTCCGGGATACTCCGAACGCCGTACTGTTCGGCACGTCGAGCTTCTGGCAGGGAGTGGATGTGCAAGGCGAGCAACTCTCGTGCGTTATCATCGACCGGCTGCCGTTCGCGGTGCCGTCCGATCCAGTGGTCAAGGCGCGGATGGATGCGATCACCGAAGCGGGTGGCAATGCATTCTTCGACTATCAGGTGCCCGCAGCAGTGATCACTCTGAAGCAGGGGTTCGGTCGCCTGGTGCGCTCGCTGAGCGACCGTGGCGTGCTGATGCTCCTGGACCCGAGGATCCAAAGACAGCGCTACGGGCGCATTTTCCTGGATTCACTGCCGCCATACAGGCATACGCAATCGATGGAAGATGTCGAAGCATTCTTTTCTCAGGTTTAGTGCGCTTGGACCTGGCTTAGCGCAGCCAACATCTCCTGAATGGAAGCAAGTACAAGGTCAGGCTCATCGAGATGGATCCAGTGGGCGCTGTCAGGTGCAATGACCTGTCGCGCATTGGAGCTGATGGCGCGAAGCTGCGATCCAGTGAGCGGATCGGCACTCCTAGGCGTAAGAACGACCACGGGCAGGGTCAGTGGCTTTCTGCCGTGCATCTCCTCGATGGTTTGCGGGATTGCTTGAAGGTAGGCCTCGAGCGTACGGAAGAACTCCGGGCGAGACCAGTTCGCGACGACGCTGGGCCAAACCTCGCGCGGCATCTTGCCGACCTCGCAGAGCATGCGATCCATAAGGCTCCGGGCAGGCTCCCCGCCCAGGCGGCACAAAGCACGGGCGATGCCGCGCGAGCCGAGCAGCATGGAACGCATGAACAGCCGCGCGAGGCCGAACCGCGCCGCTATGCGGCCCATCTGAGCGAGCCGAATTCCACGCTCAACGGATGCGTTCTGGTTCAACGGCGGCCACTCCTCCGGCCGCATCGGATCGATCAGCACCAGGCCGACGACTTCAGATGGGTAGGCAGCCGCGAAATGGCGTGCGACCAGTCCGCCGAAGGAATGTGCGACGAGAAAGTACGGCGGCGGCACCCCGGCAGCAGAAAGCAAGGCACGGAGCTCGCGGGCGAGTTGCTCGGGCGTGGGCGTCGAAATCCGCGAACTACTCCAACCCAGACCCGCACGGTCGTAACTGAGAGTGCGGACGTGCTGGGCAAGGGTTTGCTGCAGCGCTGTCCAGTTCTGGCTGGTGGCGCCAATCCCCGACTCCAAAATGATCGTCGGTGATGAATTTGCAATGTCGGGCTCGGGCGCTGCATCACGGACGTAGAGGGAAAGACTTCCTACGCGCACCAGCCTGCCGGCGCTTCGATACCGGCGACGATCGGCTTGTTCGCCCAGTTTCTGATAGATGACCCCGGCAAATGGAACTAATGCGACTGTGGCCACCAGCCAAAAAAGTCTGCGCATCCTCTCCTAGCCTCCATCCACATTTTCGTCCAACCACACCGCCACTGCACAACGGGTTGCGCGATATGCAAGCCAGCAGCGAGAATATCCGCACGGAAACCCGCAGGAGGATGGATGACACACGTTCCTGACATGCCCGCATTGCGAGACGAAGTCTGTCCGGATGGTGAACAGACTGGCGGCGAACATGGAATCACCCGCCGGGATTTTCTAACGCAGCTGGGCGCCGCCGGCGTGGTGGTCACGTCTGCGCCGCTCGCCACCGCCGCGGAACCTGCAGCGGGTGCGCCAGCGGCAGCTGCTGGACACGAGATGCACGCCTCTCCTGTGTCAGTTCGCATGAACGTGAACGGGCAGGAACACGCACTCCAGTTGGATACGCGAACGACGCTGCTGGATTGTCTGCGCGAGAACCTGAACCTGCCTGGAACGAAAAAGGGCTGTGACCATGGCCAATGCGGGGCCTGCACGGTACACGTCAACGGCAAGCGCGTGAACTCCTGCCTTTCGCTGGCGGTCATGCATGAGGGAGATCGCATAACGACCATTGAAGGTCTGGGATCCCCGGAGAAGATGCATCCCTTGCAGGCCGCGTTTGTGGAACACGACGCCTACCAGTGCGGATATTGCACGTCGGGTCAGATCATGTCCGGTGTGGCACTGTTACGGGAGCCATGGGGCACGACCGACGAGGACGTCAAACACGCCATGTCAGGAAATATCTGTCGATGCGGGGCGTACCCCAACATCGTTGCGGCGGTGCAGCAAGTGCGCAAGCACGCATAGGAGCAGGCGATGAATGAATTTCAGTTTCACCGGGCAACAACCGTGGCGCAAGCAGTGAAGTCGGGAGCGCAATCAGGTACTGCGCAGATGGGCGCAGAGGTCCGCTTTGTAGCGGGCGGCACCAACCTGGTGGACCTGATGAAGCTGCATGTGGAGTCGCCCCGGCAGGTAGTAGACATCAACGGCCTCCCGCTGGACAAGATTGAGCGGATGCCGAATGGAGGGTTGCGGATCGGCGCATTAGTGCGGAACTCCGCTCTGGCGCACGATGCCAATGTGATGCGCGACTATCCTGTGCTGTCACAGGCACTCCTTTCAGGAGCATCCCCGCAGTTGCGCAACATGGCGACTACCGGCGGCAACCTGCTGCAGCGCACGCGGTGCCAGTACTTCCGCGATTTGGCGCATGAATGCAACAAGCGCAACCCGGGATCGGGCTGCTCGGCCATGGATGGCTACAACAGGACGCTTGCCATCCTAGGCACAAGCGATGCCTGCATTGCGACCAATCCTTCTGATATGAACGTGGCACTTACGGCGCTTGAGGCGACGATCCACGTACAAGGCGTTAAGGGCGAACGGACCGTGGCGATCCGCGACTTCTACCTGCTCCCTGGGAGCACGCCTCATCGGGAGACCGTACTGGAGCCTGGAGATGTGATCACCGCGGTGACGCTGGCGGCACCGGCGGCCGGATCGCGCTCCGCGTATCTGAAGCTCAGGGATCGCGCGGAGTATGAGTTCGCCCTGGCTTCTGCTGCGGTGGTTGCCACCGTAGAGGCGGGAACGCTTCGCCGTGTGCGTGTTGCCCTAGGTGGGGTAGGCACCGTGCCGTGGAGGTCGCCGGAGGGGGAGCAGGCGCTCGAAGGTAAGGCGGTAAATGCCGCCAACTTCCGGGCGGCCGCGGAGGCCGCTCTGCAGCAGGCCCGGCCGCGACAAGGAAACGCCTACAAGGTGGAACTCGCCAAACGTTGTCTGGTGCGTGCGCTCACGTTGGCAACCACGCAGGCCTGATTTGAGACTGTTCAGTCGAGGAGAATTTGATGCTCAGCTACTTGTTTGAGCCGGACGACACGACACCGCAGCAGCCAGAAGCACCGGCCTACTCGCCTTCACCGATCATCGGCGCCGCTCTCGGCCGCGTCGACGGCCCGTTGAAGACCACTGGCCGCGCCATGTACGCGATGGATTACAGCTTTCCGCATATGGCCTACGGCGTCGCAATCGGCAGCACGGCTGCGAACGGAACAATCCGCAGCATTAATATCGGCAAGGCCGAGAAGATGCCTGGGGTCCTGCTGGTGCTGACCCACGAGAACATCAACGCAACGCTGCGGGTACCTGAGGGTCAGCGACCCGGCAGAATCAGTGAGACGCGTGGACCACTCGAAGACAACAACATCAGCTACTGGGGCCAGTACGTCGCCTTGGTCGTCGCCGATACATTCCAGCAAGCTCAGGCCGCCGCCGCAGCAGTAAAAGTCGAGTACGACCCGCAAAAGCCGAACGTCTCGCCGGAGCTGAACGACGAAAACGTAATCAATCAACGGGTAAACAGCAAGCGCGGAGATACAGAGTCCGCCTTTGCATCGGCACCCGTGAAGGTGGATCAAACCTACGTTACACCCGTCGAGACCCACAATCCGATGGAAATGCACGCAACGGTTGCGGTGTGGGACGGTACGCGTTTCACGCTCTACGAGAGTTCACAAGGCGTCGTCAACCACATGAACGTAATGGCGGCTGTGCTGGGTGTTCCGAAGGAGAATATCCAGGTCATCTCCCGCTTTATGGGTTCGGGATTCGGCGGCAAGCTGTTTCCGTGGCCGCACTCCGCGCTGGCCGCCACCGCCTCGCGTCGGCTGAACCGTCCGGTAAAGCTTAGCGTGACGCGCAAGCAGATGTTTACCTCTGTTGGGCATCGGCCACGCACCCAGCAGCGCATGCGCATCGGCGCGACACCGGACGGCAAGCTGGTTTCGCTGCAGCACGACTATCGCAACCACACATCTCTCTGCGATGACATTGGCGAGAACTGCGGGGAGGCGACACCCTTTCTCTACAGCACGCCGAACCTGCAGGTGACCTCCGCGCTTGTGAAGCGCAATGTGGGTGCACCCACGCCGATGAGGGGTCCGGGGGCGGTGCCTGGCCTGTTCGCAGTCGAGTCCGCCATGGATGAGCTCGCAGTGGCGCTCAAGATGGACCCGGTGGAACTGCGGCTTCGGAATGACACGCTCAAGGACGAGAGCAACGGCAAACCATTCTCGTCACGGCATTACAAGGAGTGTTTACAGCTTGGCGCAGAGAAGTTTGGCTGGTCGAAGCGAACCCCCGGCGTGGGTTCCATGCGTAAAGGCGACATCGTTCTGGGCTGGGGCGTCGCGGGCGCATCATGGGGAGCGGGCCGCGGAGGAGCGAATGCCGCTGTCATTTTGAAGAGCGATGGCACGGTGAAAGTGACCAGCGCGACCCAGGATATTGGCACTGGAACATACACGGTGATGGCACAGATCGTGAGCGATCGGACTGGAATTCCGATCAACAAGATCGACGTGGTGCTGGGCGACAGTAATCTTCCCGTTGGACCGACATCGGGCGGCTCAACCGCGACGGCGAGCATCGTCCCAGCCGTGGCCCAGGGAACCGATGCAGCGGTGAAGTCGTTGCTGACGATTGCGACTCAGACCAGCGGATCGCAGTTCCACCAGCTGGACCCGGTATCGTTGAAGCTGACCAATGGCTTTGTTCACGCCTCCGGCAAAGCGCCTTCGAGCGGAGTTCCGTTCTCTCAAGTTTTGAAAGCGGCAAAGACAGAGGAGGCAAAGGGGGAGGGACACACCGGTGGAGTCGGCTCCGACACACGTGCGCGTGACTACTCAATGCACTCGTTCGGCGCACAGTTCGCGGAAATCGAGTGGGACCCAGGGATTGCACGACTGCGCGTCACCCGCTTTGTCTCAGTGATGGACACCGGCCGGACAATCAACCGCAATGCGGCCACAAACCAGGTTTCGGGTGGAGTAGTGATGGGTGTTGGTATGGCGCTTCTGGAGCACACGGTTTATGACGAGCGCAACGGTCACCCCATAAACGACAGTTTTGCCGATTATTTGGTGGCGACAAATGCAGACGCGCCCAAAATTGAGGTTCACTTCCTGGATATTCCTGATCCTTTGATCGGGGAATACGGCGCCCGCGGAGTTGGCGAAATCGGTCTGGCCGGTGTTGCCCCCGCGATCACATCAGCTGTTTACCATGCGACAGGAGTTCGAGTACGGACATTGCCGGTCCGGATTGAAGATTTGCTGGCGGCGAGCGTTTAGATATGGGTTAGCGGTGCCCTATTGCAACGATCCTCACCTGCTGTGCCGCACTGCGCGACAACTGAAATGGCTTGCCTGAGCGCCCGACGCTCAAAGCATAGCCCGCGGCGGAGGGGGTCTTTCTCACGGTCAGTCGCGCACCGGGAGTGATCCCGCGCGCTTCCATCCATCGAAGCTGGTGTACGTCGTGATCCGATACGCTGTGGATACGGAACCGGCCCGCAGAGAGGACGTCGGCCAGCAGCATCGACTCGGTGACCGTTACCTCTCCAGTGAGACTGGGAATTGAGTGTCCGTGGGGATCAATGGTCGGGTGCCCAAGCTTCGCGGCGATACGCTCCTCAAATCGCTCGGAGATGAAGTGCTCCAGGCGCTCGGCTTCATCATGCACCTCTTCTAGGGGGTAATCGAGCACACGGTAGAGGAACGTCTCGATAAGGCGGTGATGCCGAACGATCTCCAATGCCCGCTTTCGCCCTGATTTGGAGAGCTGAACGCCGCGATGCCTCTCGTAGAGAACCAACGGGGCCTCGGCGGCCGCAAGCTTTTGCAGCATGTTGGTGACTGATGCGGGGGCGACCGCGAGCTGAGCTGAAAGAGCCTTGATGGTGACACGCTGCTCCTCGGGCCCGCCGAGCGCAAGGATCGACTTCAGGTAGTTGTCCACGGACTCTGAATTGCCGTTGCGCCGTCCTGCCATCGACAACAGTTTGACACAATTCTTAATTTAGGTGAACCTAAATGTAGGCGCGCCTAATTTAACTTGCCTATCTCCGCTCCGAATGCCCGCCAAACTTTCAACCCGAGACTCCTCCGTCGAACCGGCATCACAGCCTTCTGTTGGGACATCGGCGATCCGCACTAAGGCTCGTACGGGCTTATGGAGCTTTATCGGCCCGGCGTTCATCGCCTCTATCGCCTACATGGATCCCGGGAATTTCGCGACCAATATCCTCGCGGGTTCCAAGTTCGGTTACCGTCTGCTCTGGGTCCTGCTCTGGTCGAATGCTATGGCCATCCTCATCCAATACCTCTCAGCGAAGATGGGGATCGTCACCGGACTGACACTTCCGCAGAATTGCCGGCGTCACTTCTCGCGCCCGACAACCCTCTGGCTTTGGGCAGCTGCGGAGATCGGCGCTATCGCAACCGATCTCGCGGAGTTCCTAGGAGCCGCTCTTGGTCTGGACCTGCTCTGCGGGCCACTGTTTTACCACTACGGCATGTCGCCACAAGGGGCGCTCGTCTTCGCCGCCCTGATTGCCGCCGTTCTCGTGTTCGCGATCCTGGCACTTGAGCTTGCAGGGTTCCGTTGGCTGGAGCGTGGCATCATGAGCTTTGTGGGCATCATTGGCCTCTGCTATGCGTTTGAGGTCTTCCTGGTGCATCCGGACTGGAAGGCAGCCGCATTCTCCGTGCTTGCACCTCGCCTGGACCGATCATCCTCAACCGCTTTTCACGAAAGCATCTACGCGGCCGTCGGCATGCTGGGCGCGACCGTAATGCCGCACGTCATCTACTTACACTCGGCGCTCGTGCACCCGCGACTGAAAGAGCTAAGCGGTGCGACGGTGTCACCCCGCAGCGACTTCAACTTTTCCGAGCCGCAGAGACTTAAGCTGCCCCGCCCTTCCGTCCTCGCGCGCTTTCTCCGATTTGAACTGATCGACGTGCTGGTGGCGATGAATGGCGCTTTCCTCATCAACTCGGGCATGGTGATCGTCGCTGCATGTGCCTTTGCGCATGAAGCCGGCGGAGCCCCATCGGTGGAGCAGGCCTACCAAACTCTTGGCCCGCTGTTCGGACAGGCCGCAGCGGTAGTGTTCGCCATTGCCCTGCTCTGCTCGGGCCTTTCATCATCGACCGTGGGCGTTATGGCCGGCCAGGTCATCATTGAAGGATTTCTCGACATCCGTTTCCCGGTTTTCGTGCGCCGGCTCATCACCATCATTCCGGCACTGCTGGTGATCGCCAGTGGAATGGACCCACTCCGCATTCTGGTTCTCTCGCAGGTGGTGCTCAGCTTTGCGCTACCGTTCGCTTTGATACCGCTGCTGCTGCTGACCAGCCGTCCGAATGTGATGCGCAGCTTCGCGAATACGCGGCGCATTAGCGCAGCAGGATGGCTTTGCGTGACGGTGATACTGTCACTCAACGTCATCCTGCTGCTTCAGATTGCGATGGGCCGATAAGCCGTTAGCGGCCTCTGTCGTGTCCCGAATCGCGCCCCGGATGCCCTTCTCGTTGCGGCTGCTGCGGTGCTGCCTGCGGTCTGGGTTGCGGCGGGGGGCTGGTCCGTACACCTTCAGGTCCACGTCGGAACTGTGGTTGCGGTTGAGCTTGAGGCTGAGGAGAGGGTTGAGGCTGCCCCGCCCCTCGTCCCTGCCATCCGCCACGGCGGTCTGGCTGCGGCTGAGGTTGATTCTGCGGCTGGGCCTGGATGTTGTGCTCCTGCTGCCGTGCCTGCCGCTCCTGCCAGGCTCGGAGACCAGCAGGAGCTTGGCTTTGCGGTTGAGCCTGCGGTTGCGCACCAGGCGCAGGCTGCACTTCGTAGTTCCCTCGTCCTTGGTAAGGCTGACGCCCTTGCCACCCCCGCCGGTCATCAGGCTGGCCCGGCTGCTGAGGCGTGACCTGCGGTTGCGCAGTAGGCTGGCCCTGAGTTCTCGGAGAGTAAGTCTGCCGGCCTTGCTGCGGCATCACACGGCCCTGGGGAATCGGCTGTACCTGGGTCGGCTGGTTTGGCTGGTTCGGTTGGCTTCCCTGCCATGTGCCACGATTCTGCCTGGATCCATCGCCGGTTCGATAGCCCTGACCGCGGGCATTTCCACCCCCGCGCCATGCTGGTT
>Ga0207667_10005804_pt1 | contig 15058 bp, 10 predicted proteins | sample KBSCornC52_FD_184301 | JGI IMG/M metagenome (GOLD analysis project Ga0207667, IMG submission 184301) | Corn rhizosphere microbial communities from Kellogg Biological Station, Michigan, USA - KBS Corn C5-2 (SPAdes) (version 2) | ecosystem: Host-associated > Plants > Roots > Rhizosphere > Soil ... | reverse complement strand
GGGTCCAATCGCCTTTCCCGCTGAACGCCTGCTTGGCCGCGGCGGAGGCCGATCCCAGGAATAGCGGTGCGGCGAGCGCCCCCTTGATCAAAGCGCGGCGGTTGAAGGTCACAGGCGGTTCTCCATCGAGCAAAGTTGCGGGCGAGACGGTTCCTCGACCGTAACGCCTTTGGCGTCAAACAACACATCTTGCTGTGCCGCTGGCGTAAAGCGCGGCCACTGTGGCAGCCCAGGCCCGTTGGGATTTCCGGTCCTGGCAAAATTCACCCAATAGGGCTTCAGCGACTGCCCGGGTGCGAAGGTCGAATTCCAGAACGCGTATGGGATTTCGGCAGCGTGCGACGTCATCCCTCCGTTCGGCCCGGAGTCGAACTGATACCGCCATACCGGAGCGCCATTGCCGGCCAGCAGCTGCGCGACGTGCAGCGTGGGGCAACGGAAGACGATGTCGGTGCCGATCTGGTCGTCCAGAGTCCCGAGCCGTGGATCGGCCACCGGTTCCGGCTGATTGGCATCATAATAGGCGCGCGCGGCCTCCGTGTTTTTCCCAAAGACGTCCGCGAGCGCCTGGTCCCGCTGCGTACGATCAACGCCATATTCGCGTTTGTTGAAGCCGAGTATCACCGGGCGCGGCGGTGCCTGCTGAAGCAAGGCCTTCGGGTCAGCCGCTAACAGCTTGCCGTCGATCGTCGTGCGCATCCACATCGTTTCATCGGCCCAGGTGCCGGGATCGTGGAGCTTCTGGTCGACCGCGAGCAAGGCCGGAACCGACATCTGCCGAAGCTTCTCCAGGCTTCCGTCCGCCTTGAGCAGATCGTCCGCTTGCATGCCGATCCGCTCTGCTTCCGTGAGAGTCCGCGGTCGCATTCCGAATACCGGAGTCCCGCTTTCCATGATCGCTTTTTGGAACAGCCCTCGTGTCGCGGGAGCGGCGAGCATCAGGCTCACGTCCTGCGATCCGGCGGATTCACCGGCGAGGGTGACATTGCCCGGATCGCCGCCGAACCTGGCGATATTGTCGTGAACCCACCGCAGCGCCGCGACCTGGTCCATCAGCCCGTAATTGCCCGACGAGCCGCCCTGCTCGGCGGAAAGGGCTGGGTGCGACAGGAAGCCAAAGATGCCGAGCCGGTAGCGGATCCCGACCAGCACCACTTGCTTGCCAACGTCGGACATGATGATGTCATTGGGACCGCCGGCGCGATTGCTGCCTCCGTGGATCCAGACAAGCACCGGCAGGTTCGCTTTCATCGACGGCGTGCGAACGTCGAGAGTCAGGCAATCCTCGTTACCGATCGAATAATCGGAATAGTTCCAACCCTGGTCGATCTGGACACAGGAAGCAGCCTGGGCTGTCGCGTCGCGGACGCCTTTCCACGGGATCACCGGTTGCGGCGGCTTCCAGCGCAGGTTTTCGACGGGCGGCGCAGCAAACGGGATTCCGCGGAAGAGTTCGCTTCCGTCTTCCAGAGTCTTGCCGCGAATACTTCCGCCAGTGACGGGAACGATCTGCGCAGCGGCGGGAACCGCGAACGCCAGCAGCATCGAAACGGCCGCTCGCCAGAGGAGGCGACTGAAGGTCACAAAGTTCGGGCCCGTTGCCATCGATTTCCTCTTTCCCCCCATAAGGCCAACACCGCCGGGTGTGACTTTGTGGTGCAGGATCCGCATTCGCGCCACCGGCTCGAACGTGACAGGCGAATTCCAATTTTTGAAGTCCGAATTTGCGCTTGTCCGGCCGTTCGTTCGCTGCCAACGTCGTGAGCGGGATCGGGAGAACACTTCAATGCAGCAGCGCTCATCCGCCGGAGTCACCGGCGCCTATGCGATCGTGACATGCCTCTTCTTCGCCTGGGGTTTCATTACCTCCCTAGTCGATCCGCTGGTCGCAGCCGTCAAAGGAGTGTTCCACCTCTCCGATCTTGAAGCGCAGCTTTCCGCCTTTGCCTTCTTCATTGCTTACGGAGTGATGAGCCTGCCCGGAGCGGTCATCCTTTCGCGGATCAAATCGGTGCCGAGCGTAATCCTGTCACTCGGTATGATGGTCGTTGGCTGCCTGATTATGCTGCTTGCGGCGAATATGGCAATTTACCCGATCGTGCTTCTGGGGCTGTTCGTGCTGGCGAGCGGAATTACGGTGCTGCAGGTTGCCGCCAACCCGCTTTCAGCCGCGCTCGGGTCACCACAGCGAAGCCATTTCCGGCTGACATTCAGCCAGGCGTTCAACAGCCTCGGCACCTTCATCGGTCCGTATCTCGGCGCCACACTGTTTCTGAAAGGTGTCGAGGTGAAGGAGGGCACCGTGAACACAGCGGCCGTCCGCGCCGCGTCACTGGCCGGAATCGATCGCGCCTTCTTCTGGATCGCCGGGCTGATAATCCTGATCGCGATCATGATCTGGGCCTCGCGTCAGCTGATCAGCGCGTCGGCGCCGCCGCCGCAGCACGAGACCGCGCAAGTCGGCATTGCCGCGACCATTGCCGAGGCGGTTGCTTCGCCTTGGGCTCTGTTCGGCGGCCTCGCGATCTTCCTTTATGTCGGCGCCGAAGTGTCGATCGGAACCCAGATGGCGCTGTTCCTCAACAGCACGAAAGTGTGGGACGTAACTCTCGAATCCGCAGGTAAATATGTGAGCCTCTATTGGGGCGGCGCCATGGTCGGACGGCTGGTTGGATCGGCCCTGCTGACGCGAGTGCCAGCACCGCGGCTCCTCGCCGTCTTCACCGGGATTGCCTGCCTACTGTGCCTGTTCGTCTTTTCCGTGGGCGGAATCTCCGGCGGCTGGGCGGCGCTGTCGATCGGCCTCTTCAACTCGATCATGTTCCCGGTGATCTTCACCATCACCCTCGAGCGCTCGACAGCCTCGGAGGAATCCACCTCCGGCTTCCTGTGCTTCTCGATCGTCGGTGGCGCACTGATGCCGCTGCTGGTTGGACTGGTCTCCGGACACACGAGCTATGTGACCGCCTTCGTCGTCCCGGCGATCTGCTATGCGATCCTGTTCGCCTTCGCGCTCGCCGCTCACCGTGCGCGGACCCACTTGCGCGATGAGCCGGCGGTCGCCACGATCCACTAGAGTTCATGTCCGACTTCGCTGACCTGTTCCGGCTCGCCCCGGCGCCAAGGCTGACTATCGAAATGGTCGGGGGGAAGTTCCCCGTGGTGCTGGTCGACGGATTTTACGAGCGGCCGGATAATATCCGGGCGGCGGCGCTCACCCTGCCGTTTCGAAAGCCGGCCCATCAGCCTTACCCCGGAAAGCTCGCCCAGATCCCAGCCAACCCTTCGCTTCGGCAGGCGGTGGAGAGCGTTGCGGGTTACGCGAACACTGAATTCCTGCCGCGCGCGCCGATCCGGCAGCGAGGAAACCTGGTCACGTCGCTTCGCGTTGCCGACAGCGATTTTGCGGTGGTCGACATGCATCCCGACGAACTGCAGCCTGTCCAGCGCAAGCCGCATGTCGACCCGGTGCCGGTGTTCGGGCTGGTCTATCTGAACCACGAGGATCGCGGCGGCACACTGTTCTTCCAGCAGATTGCCGAGGAGCCGGAGGAGGTGGGGCCGGGTTATCAGACCCAAAGCAACGAGCATTTCGAACTGCTCGGGAAAATAGAAGCCAGGTTCAACCGGCTCGCGATCTACCCCGGCTTCGTGCTTCATTCCGGAGAGATCGCGGGCGACTGGATCAAAGGCGAGGAGCGCTTCATCAATCCGCGCCTGACCCAGCGTTTCGTCTTCCTGCCGTGAAAGGTTCCTCTAAGCGGCGAGGCGCTGTCGGATATAATCGCTTGCGAGCGGTAGCCGAAGCGCCGTCTCCTCGTACCCACGTCGCAGATCGGTCATCGCCCGAATGAGTTCGGCGTCGGGGAGCGCATCGACGAGCGGATCGTAGGATTTTGGAATGATCTGCTGGCCGAGCATCACCGCGACCCAGCTGGGCAGCTCGAATAGCTCGTCGTTGTAGCGGAAGACGCGTCCATGTTCGCGAAACAGCGCGATCTTATGTTCGAGGCTGTCCGGGATCGTCATCTCGCGCACATGATCCCAGAACGGCCCTGTCCGCTCCGTCGCCTTGTAATGAAGGATGATGAAGTCGCGGATCGGATCGTAGACGTTCGCCATGTGTCGATTGTATTCGTCGCGTTCTACCGGCGAGATCCCGTCACCGGGGAAGAGGCTCAACAGTTTCTGGATACCGTGCTGGACCAGGTGGATGCTGGTCGACTCCAGCGGTTCGAGGAAGCCGCTCGAAAGGCCGAGAGCGACGACGTTGGCCTCCCATGACTTTCGCCGCCGTCCCGCCTTGAAGCGAAGCCGGTTGGGTTGGCCAATGGGCTTGCTTTCGAGCGAATCCAGCAGAACTTTTTCTGCATCATCGTCCGATATGTGGGCGCTGGAATAAACATGGCCGTTGCCACTTCGGTGCTGCAGCGGAATCCGCCATTGCCATCCGTACTCCCCCGCGATCGCGCGGGTGAAAGGGAGAAGCGGGGACGTAGGTTCAGTTGGGACTGCAATCGCCCGGTCGCACGGCAGCCAGTGCGACCAGTCTTCGAACTCAACGCCCAGCTTTTGACCAAGCAGGAGGCTACGGAAGCCGGAGCAATCGATGAACAGGTCGCCGCGGAGCCGGCGGTCATCGTCGAGATTGACGGCGGTGATGAAGCCGGTCTCGACGTCCTGTTCGACGTCGACGATCTTGCCTTCGATCCGCTCCGCCCCATGCTGTTCGGCAAAGCGCCGGAGGAAGCGGCCATAGGCGGAAGCATCGAAATGATAGGCGTAAGCGAGCTGCGACAGCGGGCTTTGCGGATCGGACGACGAGTGGGCGAAGCGGTGGTTGTACGCGGCGGTCGCCGACATCGAGTAGGCCGCGAGGGGACCGACGCGCGGGTCCGTCCGGTGCTTCAGCCAGCATTGGTAGAGCGAGACTCCGTTCAGCGGTCGGCCGATGTGGCCGAACTGGTGGAAGTAGCTGTCGCTTCCGTCCACCCAGCCGGTGAACTCGATCCCGAGCTTGAAGGTGGCGTTGGTCTCGCGCAGAAAATCGCTCTCGTCGATCCCGAGCTGGTGGTTGAACTCAAGGATCGGCGGGATCGTGGCCTCGCCGACCCCGACAGTGCCGATCGCTTCCGATTCAACAAGGACGATCCGGCGCCCCTTGCCGGCGAAACGCGCAAGCGCTGCGGCCGCCATCCACCCGGCCGTGCCGCCACCAACGATTACGATCCTCCGGATCGGTGCCTTACCCGCCATCCGGCCCCCCTAGGGCTTTTTTTCGGCGGAGGGGAGGGATTAGCGAGTCCTGTACGGCACCCAGTTGTTTAGGATGCAGACGGGGCCGGGGATGATTGCGCCCGGCTCGGCACCCCGGATTCGGTCACCGCGGCAGAATTCGCCGCCGTGGCTCTCGGTGATGAGAACATTGGTGGGGTCGACGGCAGGGCACGGACCGGCGAGCCGGTTCACGTAGATTGTCCTGCCGTTTCCGTAAGCGATCGTCTGCGCATCGAGCACGTAGGGATGATCGCTCCCGAACTCTGAAACGCACTCTTGCGGCGGCCCCGCAACTCGCCCGGCCAGAGCCGGGGCCACTGCAGCTCCCGGGGGCTGCGGCTGCTGAGCGCAGCTTCCAAGCGCGATCGTGGCTACGGCGGGAACAAGGATTAGAGAGCGCATTTCGGGCCTCCTCTGCCTGCAACGCACATTGTTCGAGCATCGATCCGGGGAATTTTGAACCCCGGGACGGTGTCGAAATGAATTGACTGGTAATAGGAAAGCGGATGAGCCGGCGATGAATGGCCGGGCGGAAGCGGGAGCTTGGACAGGCTCTGCCAATAAGCGATCGATGCGTCTCGCCACCACCAGGCTTCGAGCACCTGCCGGTCGAGGTCGTTGCTGACTTGTGCGTAACGTTGCGGGTCGATGTAGGGACGCAAGCTGTTCCACGTCCGGCGGTTCTCTCCCACTTGCGCGACCCCGCGATCGTAGTGAAGGATCAGCGAGTCCCAGAGCGATTGTCCGCTCCGGAGCCGTTGGGTCCATGGGAGGTGGTGGAAGAAGAGCAGGTATTTCTCGGGAACGGTGTTGGGCCCGGCGAATTCGCGGGCGACTGGCGGCGCATATTGATCGACGGCGTCGCTTCCGGTCTTCGTGCGATCGAACCCGATCCCGCCGCTGTTAGCGCTGTTGTAATAGCACGGATTCCAGCTTGGGAACGACAGGTTGCACGACCAGGGCGCCGGGCCATAATGATGGTCGTTCTGGAATTGGTGCACGAGCCCCAGCGGAGTCATGTAATCGACCACCGCTTCGCGCGAGTTCACCATTGTCGCGACGACCGGCTTCACGACGCGAGGATCGTTCCCCCATGTCATCCGGGTCCATTCTGTCGCGATCTGCAGCGGCGACAGCGAAGGATTCCAGGCGAGCCGTCCGAAGGCGTACCAGTTCGCCTGGTTGAAGTTGGAGCCGGTCCAGTTGCGGTCGCTGCCGATGTTCGCGACCCCCGCCATCGCCGTGACGGTGCTCTTCACCGGCCTTCCACAGCGCGGCGAGCAGGTGTCGGAATCGAGTGCTTCCGTCCACATCGGCGCAAGGAATACGATGCCGTCGTCCCCTCCAAGATATTCGCGAGTCAGTTGCACTTCCAATCCCACATGGGTCTCTGGCATTTGTCCAAACAACGGCGAAAAAGGTTCACGCGGCTGGAAGTCGATCGGCCCGTTCTTCACCTGGACGATGACGTTGTTGCGGAAGTGCCCATCCAGAGGCTTGAACTCGTCATAGGCCTGCTTGGCGCGATCCTCTTTGGTCGCGGAATAAACGAACGCCCGCCAGAAGACCGTGCCATCGTGCGGGGCAAGCGCATCGGCAATAACATTGGCACCGTCGGCCTGAGTGCGGTGGTAGTCCCACGGCCCCGGTTCGCCCTCGCTATTCGCCTTGACGACGAAGCCGCCGAAATCGGGGATCAGCCTGTAAAAGGAGTCAGCTTCGGAGCGCCACCAGGCTTTCACCGCCGGGTCCATGGGGTCAGCGGTCTTGAGGTGACCGACCTCGACCGGGCTACTGAACCGGACCGACAAGTAAACGCGGACTCCGTAAGGCCGAAGGGCGTTGGCGAGAGCGGCGACCTTCGCCAGATATTCAGGCGACAGGATTTTGGGATCGGCGTTCACGTTGTTGAGGACGGCTCCGTTGATTCCGACGGATGCGTCCGCGCGGGCATAGTCGATGTAGCGTTGGTCGATCTTGGGAAGTGTCGCCCAGTCCCACAGCGACGGTCCGGCGTACCCGCGCTCGATCGTCCGATCGAGATTGTCCCAATGATCGAGAACGCGAAGCGCGTATCTTGGGGTCGAACGGATGCTCAGGTTCGCGAGGCTGTGACCGAGCTGAATCTCGCGGATGAGGGCAAAGGTGCCGTAGAGCACGCCCGCGCCGCTATTGCCCGTGACCACGATGGTGGGATTTGCATTCACCGCCACACTGCGGATCAGGTAGCCTTCGGCGCCCAATCCAGACGTGTCGAGATGGAGCCCTGGAAATTCGTGCTTCAGGTCGGCCGACGTGCCCAGGATGACCTCGCCGGCGCTTTGCTCGATCGCGGCATTAGGTACGATGTTGAGGAGAGCGGCCACCGCGCCGTTGAACTCGCGCGCTGCAGCGACGATGCGAGCATCATGACTGTAAGCGGACGCGCCTTCGACGTAACGATGCTCTCGCGCGGCGGCAGCAGCCGGTAGCGGGCGATACCGAAGCCAGAGGTCGTGACCGTCCTCCGCATTAGCCTCGGCGAACAGTGAAAACACAAGAGCGAAGAAAAGCGCAAAAGCGCGCATATCACCTCCCCAAAACGCATTGAGCAGCCGGATTCAGGCTGTTAGCGCTATCACAGCTCTTTGGGGAGGAGTCGTGTCAATGTTGAGCCGAACAGCTTCGCGCGCCGCCACGACCGAACGCGGGAACGCGGTGCTCTCTCATTGCCAATTTTCGCCCCAAGCCGCTGAGGCAGGCCATCGCCGATGCGTTCTTAAAGGCAGGGCAGACTTCGCCCGGGGGAGAAGATTGATGAAATTGGTTGTCGGGCTGCTGGCCTCGGCGGCGTTCGCTGCTGCGCCCGCGTTTGGGCAGAATCTGAAGCTTAACGGCAAGGGCTATTTCGCTGAGCCCGGCCTCAACGTGATGGTCTTCAACGATTACTATCCGGAAGGCCACCAGACGGGAGTGACGATCGTCCAGCACGGCACTCGGGTGGCGGCCAACGGCGACCTGAGACTAAGCCCGTCGCCCGGGCAGTGGTCGCCTGTCCCGAAGACGGTGACGCGCACCGTCGATCCCAAGGCCAACACGATCAGCCAGACGCTGGTTTATCCGAACCCCGACAGCAACGGCCACGGCTACAACCCGGTCTTCTATCCCGATCTCAATCTCAGCTACCGCGTTTCGGTCACTCCGCTGGCAGGCAACAGCTTTCGGATCCGGGTCGATCTCGGCAAGCCTCTCCCGTCGAAATGGGTCGGACGGGTCGGCTTCAACCTCGAACTGTTCCCGGGCTTGTTGTTCGGCAAGAGCTGGCTGATGGATGGACAAGGCGGGATTTTCCGGCCGCAGCCGCAAGGTCCAATTGTGCTGAGCGGAACCGGGGCGCCGGTCGACGTGCCGCTCAACGTGCAAGCGAACGGGCCGGCGCCGTCGCCGAACGACGAGCCGCTGTCTGCGCCGCTCGCGACTGGGCGAATTCTTGTCGTCGCGCCCGAAAGCCCGCAACAGCGCCTTCGCATCGAGAGCCGGACCGGCGAGCTCCAGCTGCTCGACGGCCGATCCAATCATAACAACGGGTGGTTCATCGTTCGCGGGCTGATCCCGGCCGGAGCATCCAGCGATGCGCTGGAGTGGGTGGTCACTCCTAACGTCATCTCCGGATGGAAATCGCCGCCCGTCATCCAGGTGTCGCAGCTCGGCTACGCGCCCGCACAGCCCAAGGAAGCGATCATCGAGACCGATCCGGCCGACACTTCGATCAAGCCGATCGAGATCGACCGGGTGACTCCGACAGGCGAGGAGAAGGTGCTGTCGGGGGCCCCGGTCAAATGGGGCGACTTTCTTCGCTACGGCTATTACCGCTTCGATTTCTCGAAGGTGACGCAGCCGGGGATGTACGTCGTTCGATATGGCGGCTTGACGTCGCAGCCGTTTCGAATCGCGTCCGACGTTTATGCAAGTGCGTGGGAGCCGACGCTCGATTATTATCTCCCCGTCCAGATGTGCCACATGCGCGTGAACGAGAAATACCGGGTGTGGCACGGGCTCGACCACATGGACGATGCGGTGATGGCGCCGGCTCCGATCAACCATTTCGACGGCTGGAAACAGGGGCCGAGCACGCTCACGAAGTTCAAGCCAGGCGAGCACATCCCGGGAATGGACCAGGGCGGCTGGCATGACGCCGGCGATTACGATGTCGTTCTGAAATCGCAGATCGGGACCATCTGGCTGCTGTCGAAAATGGTTGAGGAGTTCGGGCTCAACTACGACGCCACGACGATCGACGAGCAGGATCACGTGGTCGAAATCCATGATCCCGACGGCAAGAATGACGCCGTCCAGCAGATCGAGCACGGCCTTCTGACGGTATTGGCGGGCTATCGCGCGATGGGCGTTTTTGCTTCCGACATCATCGATCCGGACCTCCGGCAATATGCAATGTTGGGCGAAGCAGCCAACCAGACGGACGGCATCGTCGGAGCGCCGGTTGCGGGACTTGGGCTGGACAACAACGGGCATCCGATCCCGACCGATGATCGCTGGGTGTTCACGACCGACGATCCGGATACCGAGTTGACGGTGGCGGCGGGGCTGGCAACCGCCTCCCGCGTGATCCGCTCGTCCGATCCCGCGATGGCGACGGAAGCGCTGTCGACGGCGCGGAGGGTATTCGGCCGCTCATTTGCGAAGGCGACGTCAACATCGGCGAAGGTGTTCGCGCTTTCCGAGCTGATCGGGACAACGGACGATCCAAAGCTGGTAGCACAGCTCGTCTCGATGGAGCCGCAGATCCTCGGCGATATCGAGAATAGCGCCTGGCATATCGCGCCGATTCTCGACCGTATCCCGGATGCCGGTTTCAAGCAGAGGCTGGGCGCTGCGGTCGCGGCGTGCCAGGCCAAGCTCAACGGCAGCGCGAAGACGGACTCGCCCTACGGAGTGCCGTACAAGCCGGATATCTGGGGTGCGGGCTGGACGATCCAGGAGCGGGGCGTCCGCCAATATTTTTTCCACAAGGGCTGGCCGCAAGCGACCTCGACGGAAAGCTATATAAACGCGCTGAACTTCGACCTTGGCGTTCACCCGGGCGAGAACAATGAGAGCTTCGTCAGCGGGGTGGGGTCGAAGTCGGCAACGATCGCCTACGGCTTCAACCGCGCCGACTGGTCGTACATTCCCGGCGGGGTGGTTTCCGGCACCGCGCTCATTCGCCCCGACTTGCCCGAATTCAAGGAATGGCCGTTCTTCTGGCAGCAGCGCGAATATGTCATGGGCGGCGGAGCCACCAATTTCATGTTCCTCGCGCTCGCCGCCGACCGGCTGTACGACAAAGGCGCGCCACAGGAGACCAAATGAGACCCGAGCAATATATGCCCGATATTGAGCGCTACGATGGACGGATGCCATACCGGCGGTGCGGGCGGAGCGGGCTCGGCCTGCCGGCGATCTCGCTCGGGCTGTGGCAGAATTTCGGCGGTGCGGATGTCTTCGAAACGGGGAGATCCATCCTTCGACGAGCGTTCGATCTCGGCGTCAATCACTTCGATCTCGCCAACAATTACGGGCCTCCATACGGCTCGGCCGAGGAGAATTTCGGTCGGGTCATGGCGGCCGATTTCCGTCCCTATCGCGATGAACTGATTATCTCGACCAAGGCCGGATACGACATGTGGCCGGGCCCGTACGGGATCGGCGGTTCGCGCAAATATCTGCTCGCCAGCCTCGACCAGAGCCTGAAGCGGATGGGGCTCGATTATGTCGACATCTTCTATTCTCATCGCGTCGACCCGACCACTCCGCTCGAGGAGACCATGGGCGCGCTGGTTCAGGCGCACCGTCAGGGAAAGGCGCTGTACGTCGGGATTTCCTCTTACTCGCCGGAGCTTACCAGACAGGCTTACGACATCCTAACGAGCGAGGGCGTGCGGCTGCTGATTCACCAGCCAAGCTATTCGCTGCTCAACCGATGGATCGAGGAGGGGTTGTTGGAGACACTGGGCGATCTGGGCGTCGGCTGCATCGCTTTTTCGCCGCTTGCGCAGGGGCTGCTGACGAACAAATATCTGGGAGGCGTTCCGGAAGAAGCGCGAGCGGCCAAGGAGGGGTCCTTCTCAAGCGCGATGCTCACCGAGGAAACGCTCACCCACGTGCGCGCCCTCAACGACCTGGCGAAGGAGCGAGGTCAGACTCTGGCGCAGATGGCGATCGCGTGGGTTCTTCGCGATTTGCGCGTGACGTCGGCGTTGATCGGAGCTCGCACCGTCCAGCAGCTCGAGGATTCTCTCGCGGCCGTCCACAACCTCGATTTCGGCGACGAAGAGCTTCAACGGATCGACCGTTTCGCAACCGATGCCGGGATAAACATCTGGCAGCGGTCGTCGGTCATCAAGGAGATCGACTGATGCGTGCACTCATTGCTGCAGGAGTCGCGATGCTGCTCGCGTCGTGCGCCGCAGCACCGCCGCCCATACCAGCTGCGCCGCAGCCTGAGATCGCGATCACGATCGACGACCTGCCGGTTCACGCGCCTTTCCCGCCCGGCGTGACTCCAAACCAGGTGAACGATCAGATGATCGCGGCGCTGAAGGCCGGCGGAGTGCCGGTGATCGGATTCGTGAACGGAATAGGCGTCGAGCAGCATCCGGAGACGATCCAGGCGCTCCGCGAATGGCGCGCCGCAAGGTTCGTCCTCGGCAACCACACATGGTCTCATCCTTCGCTGAGCAAGCTCACGCTCGCACAATTCGAGGACGAACTGACGAAGAACGAACCGCTGCTAGCGCCGCTCGACGGCAACACCGACTGGCGGTGGTTCCGCTACCCGTTTCTCGACGAGGGCAAGGACGAAGCGCAGAATGTCGCGGCGCGGAAAATCCTGGCCAAGCACGGCTACCGCATTGCCGACGTGACGACCGGCTGGGGCGACTGGGCCTTCACCGGCGCCTGGGCGCGCTGCCATGCCGCAGGCAACACCGCCGCAGTCGCCGAACTCGAGCGAATGTACATGGAGGCGGCGCGGGAGAGCATCCCCGAAGCGCGGGAAACAGCCCACGCGCTTTACGGCCGCGATATCCCGTACGTCCTGCTGATGCACGTCAGCGCGATGAGCGCGCACATGATGCCGCAAGTCATCCGGATGTACCGCGACGCAGGCTTTCGTTTCGTCAGCATCGCTCAGGCGGAGAGCGATCCGGTCTACCGCGCAGACGTCGACCTGTCGCTCCCGCCCCGCCCGTCCGATGCGCAGCTGGCGAAAGAAAAAGGCGTGAAGGTGCCGCAGCAGGCGGATTTGCAGCCGAAGCTGAACGCAATGTGCCCCGAGACCCGGCCTGCAGGCGCCGCCAAGTAGCGGCCGGAGTGTCATTGCGGAGCGGCCCGCGCGATGGTAGCGCTAACCCATTCCGCTGCTCGGGGCACCAATAGAGGGCGGGGAAGGGGGTTTATGGGTAGGCCGAGCCGTCGAAGGCGCAGCTCTATCACCATCGCCGATGTCGCGCGCGAAGCCGGCGTTTCGGCAATGACGGTTTCGCGCGTCATCAACGGCGTTCAAAACGTGAAGGAATCGACCCGCGCAGCGGTTCTGGATGCGGTCGAGAAGCTCAATTACTCTCCGAACACCGCCGCTCGAAGCCTTGCCGCCGGTGAGGCCATTCACATCGGCCTTCTCTACGCCAATCCAAGCGCGGGCTATCTCAGCCAATTCGTGATCGGCGCGCTCTACGCGGCGCGAGGCGTCGGCGCGCACCTGATGATCGAAGCCTGCGAATCGGAAGATGCGGATGAGCAGGCGGAAGTCACTCGCCGCTTCGCCAGTGGCGAGGTCGAAGGCGTGATCCTGCCGCCTCCGCTTTCCGAATCGCAGCCGATCCTGGCTGAGCTCGATTCGATCGGGATGCCGGTCGTCACGGTAGCGATGGGAGCTCCTCACGAAGATGCGCTGAACGTCCGGATCGACGATCGGGCGGCCGCCGCGGAAATGACCCAGCACCTGCTCAATCTCGGCCATCGCCGAATCGGTTTCATCAAAGGCCATCCCAATCACGTCGCAAGTCACGATCGCTTCCGCGGGTTTTGCGACGCGATGCGCGACTTCGGGCTTAACCCCGACGAGATGCCGGTGGAGCAGGGCTATTTCAGCTACAGGTCAGGGCTGACAGCCGGTGAGCGCCTGTTGTCGCGAGGAGAGGCGCCGACAGCGATCTTCGCAAGCAATGATGACATGGCCGCGGCAACGATCAGCGTCGCCCATCGGCTTGGCCTCAGTGTTCCCGACGATATCAGCATTGTCGGTTTCGACGACACCGCGCTGGCGACGAGCGTCTGGCCGGAGCTGACGACGGTGAAGCAGCCGATCGCATCGATGGCCGAGGCAGCTCTTGAGTTGCTCGTCGCCGATCTCCGCGGTCACCGCGCCGGGGCACCGCACAAAGGCAACGAGCGCGTGCTTAGTCATGCGATTATTATCCGGGAATCGTCAGGGCCGCCGCCAAGCGGCCGGCGAGGCCGATCACGCAAGCCCGCGAACGAGGCTTGACCGCTTAAGGAAGCGTGTTACCGCTACCAAGTTCTTGAGGAGGGACGGGGATGGTTGAAGCAAGCCCTGGGCGGGCAAATATGGGTTTCATTGGCGCCATTGTCGCGGTCGCGACGATCGGCGGCTTCTTGTTCGGTTACGACAGCGGCGCTGTCAACGGCACGCAGGACGGACTGAAGGCAGCATTCCACCTCGTCGACGGGAGCTGGTCACCGTCGAATGGTCTCGGCTTCACCGTGGCTTCGCTGTTGATCGGCTGCTTTATCGGCGCGTTCTTCGCTGGGCGGCTGGCGGACGTGGTGGGCCGTCGCAACACGATGATGTTTGCCGCGGCGCTGTTCCTCGCTGGAGCTATCGTGCAGGGAATAGCCAGTTCGCACCTGATCTTCCTCATTGCGCGAATCTGCGGCGGAATGGCCGTTGGCGCAGCGAGCGTGCTTTCACCGGCCTACATTTCCGAGGTGGCGCCGGCGAATATTCGCGGCCGACTGACGACCGTTCAACAGATTATGATCATCACGGGACTGACGGTAGCCTTTCTTGCGAACTACTTTCTTGCGGCTGCGGCCGGGGTCTCGACCGCGAAGTTCTGGCTTGGTCTCGATGCATGGCGCTGGATGTTCCTCATGCAGGCGATCCCGGCGCTGGTGTTCCTGGTGGCGCTCTTCATGATTCCGGAGAGCCCGCGTTACCTGGTCTCCAAGGGACGCGACAGCGACGCCGTCACGGTGCTTACCAACCTTTTCGGGGGCGAGGCGGCAACGCCGAAGTTTGAGGAAATCCGCGCGACTTTCGCCTCCGACCACCGACCGCGACTTTCGGATGTACTGACACCCGGCGGCGGCGGTTTCCTTGGATTGCGACCGATCGTCTGGGCCGGAATCATGCTTGCTGTCTTCCAGCAGCTCGTCGGCATCAACGTCATCTTCTATTACGGTGCGACTTTGTGGCAGGCCGCCGGCTTTTCGGAAGCGCAAGCGCTGCAGACCAACATCATTTCGGGCGCGATTTCAATCGTCGCCTGCTTCGTGACTGTCGGGCTGGTGGACAAGATCGGCCGCAAACCGCTGTTGCTGATCGGATCGGCGGGAATGGCCGTCACGCTGTTCATCATGGTCTACGCATTCTCCACCGGGACTCTGACTGGAACCAAGCTCGTGCTGCCCGGTCACATGGGCCTGATCGCGGTCGTCGCGGCGCTCGCTTATTCGGCGCTCTTCAACATAAGCTGGGGCCCCATTATGTGGGTGATGC
>Ga0207667_10005803_pt1 | contig 15059 bp, 14 predicted proteins | sample KBSCornC52_FD_184301 | JGI IMG/M metagenome (GOLD analysis project Ga0207667, IMG submission 184301) | Corn rhizosphere microbial communities from Kellogg Biological Station, Michigan, USA - KBS Corn C5-2 (SPAdes) (version 2) | ecosystem: Host-associated > Plants > Roots > Rhizosphere > Soil ... | reverse complement strand
GCCACAGGGCTTGGAGCGGGGGACATACCGGTAGGGGTGAATGGGTCGGTCGACCCTAGGGCGAGTCTTTCACGTCCGAACCCGTCAACTAACCTCGCAAGTGTCGTGAAAGAGGAGCCGTTTTCTTGCGATTGTTCGCATGCGGGGCATTTGCCCTTAGCATTTTAGGTTGCGCCGGCATTGCTGTTGCCGCCCAGCCCGCCACCGTTTCGATGCAAGCCCCGAGCCCGGATATCTCGGCTTGGAGCGCTAGCCCCGTCGGCCACAAGTCGACCGCCCACACGAAGACCACCCACGTCTGGAAGTTCACGTCCCGCGTGCTGGCTCGTACCTCGCGTCTGGCGACCGAGCTGACCCACGATGCCCTGCGCTTCCTCGGCACGCCGTACGTGTTCGGCGGAACCTCGCGGTACGGATTCGACTGCTCGGGCTACACCCAGCACGTCTTCGCGATGATGGGGGTCTCGATTCCGCGGATGGCGGATGCCCAGTTCTACGCCGGATCGCGCCCCAAGGGCGGCGTGCGCCCGGGCGACCTGGTGTTCTTCCAGACCTACGAGCCGGGTCCGTCGCACGTCGGCATCTATCTCGGCCACGGCACGTTCGCGCACGCGAGCTCGAGCCACGGCGTGATGGTCAGCCACCTCTCGGACCCCTACTGGGCCTCGCGCTACCTCGGCGCGAAGCGTCTGCTCGCGTCGCGGTAAGCCCATCGCGCTAGACAGAGAGAGCGCGGCGGAAGAAGAGCGTCGCGTCTCGCTCGCCTACCTGGCGTGGCCGCTCGCGATCGTCGAGCGCATCGCGCCGCGCGAGGACGGCTCGCACTGGTACGCGTTCCATCTCAAGCAAGCCCTGTGGTTCGGCAATCTCGCCGCGATCGCCGGGCTTCTTGCGTTGGCATGGCCGCTGATCCTGACCTCGCTGGTCGCCAGCATCGCCGCGACCATCTGGATCTACGGTCTCGCGCTCCTGATCGATTGTGCGCTTTTGGTCGCATGGATCGTCCTGGCGCTCCGGTATAGTCGGAGGGCGGCCCGGGGCGAGTTCTTCGTCATCCCGTGGGTGGCGCGCGTGACAGGGAGCGCAACGCCGATTCCGTAACCATCCCCGGTCGACATTGGGGTGTCGCCAAGCGGTAAGGCAGCGGGCTTTGAATCCGCCATTCGTTGGTTCGAATCCAGCCACCCCAGAAGACTTTCCCGATCGTTACGTGGTTGCGACCGCCGGGAGCGCGTGCGGCGCCGCCGCGCCGTCGCGCGAGAGCCAGGCGACGGCGAGGCCGACGTGGTGCGCGAGCAGGGCGAGGGCGGCGATCTCGTCTTCGAGGTAGGGCGTGCGGTCCGGCTTCGCTCCGCAGCGGAGAAACCCGAGCAACGCTCCCCGCAGTGTCATCGGGACGTAGAGCACGTGGTCGCTCGCGTTGCCGCTCTCATCGGTCTCGAACGGCTCCTGCCAGCGACGCAATCGCAGGGCTTCGGCCGCATTGAACGCGTAGGCGCGCGCCCACGCGGCGCCGTCGGAGACGGTCAGCACGTACCGGTCGCCGTCGAGCAGATACCACGCGCATCCGCTCGGAGCGAACGCCCGCCGGATCGCATCGCATCCGTACGTCATCAGCGGCGTCGCCTCCGTGGCGGCGTCGGCTTCGCGGGCGAGGCGCCGTAGATCGTCCAGTCCGGCGATCCGGCGGCGGAAGAAGATCCGCGAGACGTGCGCTTCCACGTAGCGATGGATCGAGCGAGCGGAGATGCCCAGCACCAGTACGACCGCCATGGTGGCCGCCTCGGGGATCAAGCCTCCGGGTTCGGCGATCCCGATCGACCGTTCGAAGATGCGCCCGACCAGCCACTCCGCGCCCACGAAGATCGCGACGATGATGACCGAGACGATGCCGAACACGGTCGCGCGACTCACGAAGAGATTGAGGTCGACCAGACGGTGACGCAGGACGGGATAGGCCACGCCGAAGGCCAGGAGGACGGTCGCGACGGCGCGCAGCGTATCGGAATAATGCGAATTCGCGATCGGCAGGACGTCGGTCAGTCGCGAGAACTCGATCGCACCGGTGATCGCGTAGGCCGCCAGCCACGACGCGCCGAGCCACTGGACCGGCGCTCGATAGGCGAGCGGCGACGACGCCATCGCCTCGATCAGCGCGACGCAGATCAGCGCATCCGCCGCCAACGGATATCCTTGATTGAAGAGCAGGAAGAGCGGATTGCCGCCGTACCAGATCTGGCCCGCGGTCACCAGCGCGACGATGCCCGAGAAGCAAAGAGTCCACGGCGCGAGCGCGCCCCACAGCGCGCGCAGTCGCGTCGCGCGCGGCGGATACGAAGCCAGGAATCGCAGCGACGCCCAATAGCACAAGCCTGCGGCGATCGGCGGAGCGACGAATGCGAGGAAGGTGGCGGCCAGCGCATTTCCGACGACGACCGCACCTCCGTGGGCGAGGCCGGACGCGCCGACGGCGACCAGGACGGCAGCGGCGCTCGCGCCGGCCTCGCGGTCGCGGGCGCGCGCCAGCACGAGCAGTGCGACCAGGAACGCGATCAGCGCGCTCGCGCAATTCAACGCTTTTGCCCAGACCTGCTGTTGCGCCAAGCTTCCGGTGAATCGTTCGAAGACCACGCGGATCGGCACGGGCCGACCGTCGCGCCAGACGACGAGATCGACCGGCGTGGCGACGGCCCCGCCCCACATCGCGACGTTCTCCATGCCGCGCAGTGGGGTGAACCGGTCGCCGAGGCGCAGCCCGGCACGAGCCCCCGGGCCGGAAGGATCCAAGTAGCGGACCGTCGCGCCGCCGTCCGTGTTGTAGCCGCCGTAGCCCCACGTCATCGGCAGCATCAGCACGGCGGCCGCCAGAGGAATGCCCAAACTCGCGGCCGCGAAGACCATAGCGCGTAGTCGCACGAGGTGCCAACTGCGCCGGGCAAGGGGTGAACGCCTGCTCGGCCGCCGGGCGGGGTTTCCGGTACGGCGCGCCAACCTCACGGGATGCCTCGAACCGGTGGTCCCCTGCACGTCACCAACGGCGACTCCGTGCTGTATCTCTTCCGCAAGGCGGGGATCGTCGGGACGCAGATCGCGTAGCGCGACGTGCTGTACGAAGGTCCCGTCCCGCCCGGCAAGCTCGAAGACGTCAGCGCCGTTCGCATGCGCTACCTCAACGAACGCGGATACGGGAATCCGATCAAGACCAACCGCGCCTTCGAGGTGCGCGACGCGACGCTGCTGCGCGCCAAGGAGTTCGACGAGGTCGTGCTCTGGTTCGAGCACGACCTGTACGATCAGCTCCAGCTGCTCCAGATCCTCGACGCGATCGCCGGACTCGACCTCGAGCCGGGCCGCGTCACCATCGTGCAGAGCGACACCTATCTCGGCTCGCTCGACGCGATCGAACTGGCCGCCCTGCATCCCAAGCGGCGGACGATCACCGACGGCATCGTCGCATCGGCGCAGGCCGCGTGGGCGGCGTTCACCTGCGACGATCCGGCCATGCTCGCGATGTTCAGCGACGAAGATCGCCTCGGACTGCCGCATCTGCGAGCGGCGTTCGCGCGGCTGTGCGAGGAGTATCCGGGGCGCGACGGGCTCTCGCGCTCGCAGCGGCAGGCGCTCGAATCGGTCGCCCGGGGACTGGCCAAGGACGACGAGCTGTTCCGCCGCTCGCAAGCGCGCGAAGAGGCCGCGTTCATGGGCGATCTGTCCTTCTTCGCCGTGCTCGACGAACTCGCGAGCGGACCCTCGCCGGCGATCGAAGGAGAAGAAGGCGCGCGCATGCCGACCGCGGTCGGACGGCGGCTGCTGGCGGGCGACGGCGATTGGCTCGAATCGCAGACGATCGACCGCTACGTCGGGGGCGTGCACCTCACGAACGCCCACGCTTGGCGATACGACGGGACCGCGCGACGGTTCATCGAGCCGGCGGGTTGAAGGCGTCGATGGCATCGCGCGATCTGCTCGAGACGCTCTTCGAGGCCTGGAACGCCCACGACGCCCTGCGCGCGGCGGCGTGCTTCGCTGCGGACGCGATCTACCGCGAGGCGGGCGGGCGCGAGGTCGTCGGGCGGGCGGCCATCGTCGAGCACTTCGCCGCCTTCTTCCGGTCCGGTCCCCCGTGGCGGTTCGACGTCGACGAGGTGCTGGTCGAGGGCGAGCGAGCGGCCGTCGTCTTCCGGTTCGCCATCAAAGGCGATGCGGCGAACTGGAGCGAACGCGCAGGATGCGCCGTCGTCCATTTCGAGGGCGGCCTTATCGGCCTATGGCACGAATATCACGGCTAGGAGTTACGATCTGCGTATGTCCCACGACGAACTGAGCATCAACATCACGACCTCGCACGAAGGCGAGGCGGTCGTCTTCAAACTGACCGGCAGCCTGGATCTGGCGACGTCTCCGTCGGTGCGGGCGGCGCTGCTCGAAGAGACCGGCGAGGGGAAGAAGCACGACGTGGTCGTGGACCTCACCGGACTCGAGTTCCTGGATTCGACCGGGCTGGGTGCGCTGATCGGCGCTCAGCGTCGCGCGCTGGAACACAACGCCGAGGTCCGGCTGGTCGTGGCCGACGGCCCGATCGCGCGCCTGCTCAACATCACGGGCTTGGTCCGCGTCTTCGGCGTCTACCCGTCGGTCGAAGCGGCGCTCGCCGGCCGCGATAAGATCGCCGCTCCGCTGTAAGCAGCGTCGAGCAGCTCGACCACGTGCTTGACGGCGACGGGTTCGCCGTCGCGTAACCCCGCTTCCAACTGCAGCGCGCATCCGGGATTCGCGGTCGCGACGATCCGCGCACCGGTCGCGCGGACGCACGCGACCTTGCGCGCTTGCAGCCGTTTGGCCATCTCGGGCTGCGTCAGGTTGTAGATGCCCGCGCTGCCGCAGCAGACCGAACTCTCGTCCATCTCGATCAGGCGCAGGCCGGGGATCTTCGCGAGCAGACGGCGGGGCGCGCCGGTCACCCGCTGCGCGTGCGCCAAGTGGCACGGTTCTTGATACGTGACGGTCGCGTCGAGGCGATGCTCGGGCGGCTCGATCTCGAGCGCGTCGAGCAGCTCGGTGATGTCGCGCACGCGCGACGAGAAGGCCTTGGCGCGATCGGCCCAGTCCGGGTCGGCGGCCAGCAGCTCGCCGTACTCCTTGAGCGCGGAACCGCAGCCGGCCGCGTTGATCGCATAGACGTCGGCGCCCGACCGCTCGAACGCGACGATGTTGCGCTTGGCCAACTCGCGTCCGAAGTCGGGCTCGCCCGCATGGATGGCGATCGCGCCGCAGCAGCCCTGTCCCTTCGGGACGACGACCGTGCAGCCGGCGCGCTGGAGCACGCGCACGGTCGCCTCGTGTACGTGGGCGAAGGCCACGTGCATGACGCAGCCGGTATGCAGGAACGCGACGGCCTTGGCGTTCGGCGTCTCGTACCGTCGGTCGTCGGGGATGAAGAAGCGGTCCGAGATGCGCGGCGCGAGTGCGGCGGCGTCGGCCAGACCGAAGAGCTTGGTCAGCCCGATCGCGTTCGCGAGCGCTTCGAGTCCGCTACGCTGCGCGAACCGCAGGATCGTCGCGGCCACCCGCATCCGGCCCAGATGCCGGAACATCCCGCGCAGCACGAAACTGCGCAGGAACGTCGTCGAGGCGCTCTGGGTCGGGGCTTCGGCGCGCTGCACTTGCGCGCGGGCGTCTTCGATCAGCCGGCCGTAGTGCACCCCCGACGGGCAGACCGCCTCGCATGCCCGGCAATCCAAGCACTCGGAGACCTGGTGGGTGAAGCCGGGGGAGAGCACGTCCAGACCACCCTCGCCGACGGACTTGATCAGGCTGATCCGGCCGCGAGGGCTCGACGTCTCCGTCATCGTCTCGAGGTAGGTCGGGCAGGTGGGCAGGCACAGTCCGCAGCGCACGCACTTGTCGAAGATGGCCGAGGCCGGGACGTCCGGCTCCTCAAATCCGCGGTTGGGTGTTTCGATCACCCGGGGTGCCTTCTGCGTGCAGTAGCGCAGCCTCTCCAACCCGAAGTCTTTAGCGCACGAATCTTCCGTCTTGGAGCGCACTTGAGTTCTCGCCGCGGCGAACCCGATCTCGACCTGATCCACGTGAGCGTCGCCTCGCCCGCCGGTGCGTACACCGTCGGGAACGCCGCGTTCTTCCGCTATATCGTCCGGCTCGCCGAGTTGGGGCTCGCCCTGCCGAACGCCGATCAGGAAGCGCTCGACGTGTTGGCCGCCATCCCGCACGCGTTCGAAGGCGACGACGATGCCGGCCCGCTCTCGGGAAGCGGCTGGCGCTTGGTGCCGCCGCGCGGTCACCTGGATTGGGCGACCCTCGAGGCGACGCCGCAACGCCTGCGCTCCGCGTTCGAACGGGCGCACCGGATCCTGTGGGCCAATGCCGCGCGCTTCAGCGTGAGCCCGCGCGACATCGCCTCGATCGAAGAAGAGCTCGACGCCGTCTATGGGGTGATTTTCCGCGCCGAGGCCGGCGGGCACGCGGTCAACATCTCGTACACGGCCTAGCGTGGCGACGCTCGGTTCGCTGCCGCTGACGGGCGCGGGCGGGGAACCGGTCTCGTTCTCGCACACCATCGCGTCGCACGGTCTCGCGAGCCTCAAGCCCGCCGCTCCGAGCGATGACGGCGCCTATCGCATCGCCCTGCGGATCGGCGACGCCGCGGTCCCGATCGTCCTGCGGCCCGATGGACGCGAGATGTCGGTCGCCTCTCCGCGGCGGCTCGGCGTGCGCTTGGCGGAAGAAGCGCTCGCGCAGGTGCGCCGGATGTTCCGGCTCGACGACGATCTCGCGCCGTTCTACGCGATCGCGCGCGACGACGACGCGCTGCGTTGGACGACCGGCGGCGCCGGACGGATGCTCGCCAGCCCGACCGTCTTCGAAGACGTCGTCAAGACCATCTGCACGACCAACTGTGCGTGGTCGGGGACGATCCGCATGGTCGGCGCGCTGGTCGACGATCTCGGCGGAGGCGCCTTCCCGACACCCGGGCAGATGGCGCGCGCGAAGGAGAGCTGGTACCGCGACGTCGCGCGTGCCGGCTATCGCGGCGCATATCTCCGCGATCTCGCCCGAGACGTCGCCGGTGGCACGCTCGATCTGGAGGCGCTGCGGCCCGGGCTCGGGCTCGACGACGATGCGTGTGAAGAAGCGCTGCTGGCGCTGCCGGGCGTCGGCCCGTACGCGGCCGCGCACGCCATGCAGCTGCTCGGACGCCACCACCGGCTGATCCTCGATTCGTGGACCCGGCCGACGTATCTGCGGCTGAGCGGGAAGAAGCGGGCCAAGGATGCGACCATCGTGCGCGCGTTCAAGAAGTACGGGCCGTACGCGGGTCTCGCGTTCTGGCTCTACATCACGCGCGAGTGGCATCCCTGAGCGACCCCGGATCGGGAGAACTGTTGCGGGCCGCTCTCGACGCGTCGCTGCCCAAGCGCTGGAAGGCGCTGGCCGGCCGGCGTTAGCGGACCAGGAGCAGCGCGACCGCCAGCGCCGGGAGCGTGACCAGAACGCCGCGGAGGAAGAACCCTCCGGGCGTCATCGCGATACCCTCGCGGCGCAGCGCGAGCAGCCACAACAGGGTCGCGAGCGACCCGCTCAGCGAGAGATTCGGACCGAGGTCGATGCCGACCACCACGGCGTGCCCGAGGGCCTGCACCGACGGTCCGGCGATCGCCCGGCCGGCGAAGACCGCGGCCGGAAGATTGTTCGCGGCATTGGCGACCAGCATCGTTGCGAACCCGGCGACTTCGCGCCCGAGCCACGGCGGCAACCCGGCGGCGAGGTCCAGCCCGCCCCGCGCAAAGGCCGTCGCGCCCGCCCGCTCGAGGGCAGCGACGATCACCAGCAGGCCGGCCACCAGCGGTACGACGCTCCAGGCGGTGCCGCGCGCGACCTCGCGCACGCTCCCACGGTCGACGAGGCCGAGGATCGCCGTACACGCGATCCCGAGTCCGAGGGCTGCGTAACCGAGCGGAAGACCGAGAGCGCTGACCGCGACCAGGGCACAGGCCGAGAGCGCCAGCAACCGGAGCGCGAGCCGACTGCCGGGAGTCGAACGCGGCCGGTCGCCCGCCGGCACAGCCGACCCGGAAAGCTCAGCCCGCGACATCCAGGCCGTCACGCCGAAGGTCACGAGGATGGCCGCCGAGGCGGAGAGGCCGTAGACGGCCAGCCACGGCCCGAGCGCAGGCAAGCCGTGCCCGTAGAGCAAGAGATTGGCCGGGTTCCCGGTCGGCAGTGCGTACGAGGCCGCGTTGGCCACGAACGCGATCGCGAACAGGTAGGGCAGCATCGAGCCTCCGATCCGTCGCCCCAGGGCGAGGGCCGCGGGCGTGAGGACGATGATCGCCGTATCGTTCGAAAGCGTCGCGGTCACGACCGCACCGGCCGCGTAGCAGAGCACCAGAGCCCCGAACCGCGAACCCCCTGCGAGCTCGGCCGCCCGGCCGGCCAGCCAGCCGAAAACGCCCTGCGCACGCGCGCCCTCGGCCAGCAGCAAGATCCCGACCAGGAACGCATAGACATCGGTGCCGCCCGCGACGGCGGCCCAGGCCGCGGATCCCGCGGTCGCGCCGAACCCGATCTCGGCAAGCGCGCCCGCCACCGCCCAGAGCCACTCCGCCGTTCCCCACGGCCGCGCGATCATGCCCGCGATAGCGAGAAGAGCGATGCCGATCGCGACCATATGGGGTCCATCCATGCCGCTCCGGTCATACCCGCTCGGAGCGCGGCCACCCTCGGAGGGAAGTTCTCCACACCCTCTATAATATCCACAAACACTGATTTGGTGATATGAATAACCCTGTGGAAGGCGCGTCGAGGAGGCGCGGGCCGCCTCCCCGTAACAACGCGACGTCCCCCATCTTCGAGGAGCATCTGTGAGCACGACCTGCTCGGTCTATCAGAACGGCAACGTCCGGCCGGTCGGCGATCTGAGCGCGATCAGCGAGGTCCTCAAAGAGGACGGCGCGTTCGTGTGGTTCGATGCGGTCGCGCCCGGTGCGCGCGACCTGGCGCTCATCCAGCAAGAGTTCGGGCTGCATCCGCTGGCCGTCGAGGACGCCGTCAAGGGTCACCAGCGCCCCAAGATCGACCGGTACGACGAGGGCTGGTTCTTGGTGGTCCGCGCGGTCTCGGGGGTCGGCCCGGACCTGACCCTCCACGAGATGGCGATCTTCGCCGGGCCCAAGTACGTGGTCACCGTCCGGCGCGAGCCGGCCTACCCGCTCGACGAGGTGGTCCGGCGCTGGGAGCACGACGAGCGGAGCCTGCCGCGGACGGCCGGCGCCCTGCTCTACGAGCTGCTCGATACGGTCGTGGACGACTATTCGCTGGTCGGGGAGCATTTGGAAGACCGGGCCGGCGCGCTCGAGGACGCGCTGCTCGAGCGGCGCGAGCATAACGAGACCACGCTGCTCGACATCTTCGCGATCGGGCGTGCGATCCAGCGGTTCCGGCGCGCCGTGGCGCCGATGCGCGAGGTGCTGGTGCCGCTCATCCGTGGCGATGCGGAGTTCGTGGAGGCGATGGAACGGCCGTATTACCACGACGTCAACGATCACGTCGAGCGCGTGCTCGATCAGCTCGATGCGGCCAAGGAGCTCGTCACCAAGACGCTCGAGGTCCACCTCGGCCTGGCCGCTCAGCGCCAGGGCGAGGTCACCCGGCAGCTGACGATCATCGCGACCATCTTCCTGCCCTTGAGCTTCATCACCGGCTTCTTCGGCCAGAACTTCGGTTTCTTGGTCAACGAGATCGCCAGCCCGTGGCTCTTCGTCTCCCTCGGCATCGGGTCGCAGATCGTCACGCTCGCGATCCTGTTCGCCTACTTCAAACGAAAGCGCTGGCTCTGACGTGGCGCGCGGCCGGTCCGGCGTCGGCGGTGTCGGGATCTCGTCGTACATGCCGGCGGATCCGTCGATCGCCGAGTTCGGCGGATACCTGCGGCTCGAGCGCGGGCAATCGGCGCGTACGGCCGAGGAGTACGCGCGCGACGTCGAGGCGTTCGGCGAGTTCCTCGAACCGGGCCACCCGAAGACCGCGGCGTTCCTGAAACTGGCGCATGCGACCACGTCCGACGTCCGGCGGTTCGTGATGGAACTGATGGGGCCGCGCAAGTACACGGCCACCTCGGTGCGGCGCAAGATCGCGGCCTTGCGCTCCTATTACTCGCTCCAGAAACGGGAAGGCCGACGGCCGGACAATCCGGCGCAGGACGTTCCGCCGCCCAAGGCCGCCAAACGGCTGCCGCAGGTGATGAGCGAGGCGGAGGTCGGCAAGCTGCTGCGCACCCGGATCGCCGGCAAGGACGACGGCTTGCGCCTGCGCAACGCCGCCATCATGGAACTGCTCTACGCCAGCGGCATCCGGCGCGCCGAGCTGGTCGGGCTCAACCTGGCCGATATCGATACCGAGCGGCGCATGATGCGCGTCCTGGGCAAGGGCAACAAACAGCGCATGGTCTTCATGAACGAGGCCGCCGCGACCGCCATCCGCGCGTATCTGGGCGTGCGCCCGCGCTCGAACGACGAAGCGCTGTTCCTCTCCAATCGCAAGACCCGGCTCTCGCACCGTCAGGCCTGGGTGATCTTCCGGGAGTTCGCGCAGATCTCGGGGTTGACCAAGCACGTCACCCCGCACGTCATGCGGCATTCGTTCGCGACCCACTTGCTCGAGAACGGCGCCGACATCATGACGATCAAGGAACTGCTCGGGCACGAAAGCCTTTCGACTACCCAGATCTACACCAACGTCTCGCTCGAACACATGCGCCGCAGCTACGAAGACGCGCATCCGCGCGACAAGGATGAGAACCGTTGAGAATCGCCCCCCTTCTTCTTCTGGCGGCCGGGCTGGCCGCGTGCTCGTCGGGGCCGCCGCCGTACTACTCGTTCACCCAGGACCTGGCGCCCGGGTCGACCCTGAAGATCCGCACGACCGGCAGCATCGAGGCGTTCAAGCCGGCGATCGGCCAGCCGCCGACGCGGCTGACGCTGCAGCCGAGCGGCCCGGCCGGCGTCGCCGCGCCGACGCCGGCCCTGGCGCGCGCCGGGAACGCCTACACCTACGACGTCACCTACGCGCGCGCGCTGCTGGCGCGCATTCCCGACGGCGTCGCGCTGGACGTCGCGAGCGCGAACGGCGACGTCGACGTGACCGATATCACCGGACCGGTAGTCGCGTACGGCGCCAACGGGGCCGTCCGCGTGATGGTGCCCGGCTACGCGCAGGGGAGCGCCGGCACCGGCGACGTGACCGTCTATATGGGGGCGACCAACTGGCCCGGGACCCTGAAGTTCTCGTCGCGGCGCGGCGACGTAGAGGTCTGGATCAACGCGACCGCCCACTTCAACGTGCGCATGCACGCGGACCACGGCACCATCTTCACCGACTTCGGTCTCACCGGCACCTCGAAGGGGCAGGCCGAGACGATCGTCGGAACCGTGGGCGGACGGTCCGCTCAAGGCATCGATATCGAGGTCGCCGACGGCAGCATCCGGCTCCTCCAGCTCAAGCCGCAGGTATGAGGGCGCCATGAGGATCGCGGTGACCGGTTCGAACGGCACGATCGGGACGCGGTTGTGCGCGACGCTGGCCGAGCGCGATAGCGTCGTGCGGATCGACCTGACCTATGCCGACGTGGTCGCCGACGTGCGCGACCTGGCCGCCATGGAGCGCGCGTTCGCCGGATGCGACGCGGTCGTCCATCTGGCCGGCGTGGTCGCGGTCGATGCGGACTGGGAATCGGTCTCGACGACCAATATCGGCGGGACGTACAACGTCTTCGAAGCCGCGCGCCGGTGCGGCGTGAAGCGCGTGATCTTCGCCAGCTCGAACCACTGCGTCGGCTACAACGAGGTCGAGAACGCGCCGGCGATCTACCGGCCGGGATTCGGCCGGGTCGTCGGCGTCGACGATCCGTACCGCCCGGACGGGCTCTACGGCGTTTGGAAGGCGTTCGGCGAGGTGCTCGGCCGGTATTACAGCGACGCGCACGGGATGCTGGTCGCATGCATCCGCATCGGGTCGATCACCGCCCAGGACGATCCGCGCGACGAGAGCGTCCGGGCGTCCAGCGGCTGGCTCGGCCTCACCGACGACGAGAAGTTCGCGCGTTACGCCGCCACCTGGATGTCGCAGCGCGACTTCGCGCGCCTGGTGCGCCTGGTGCTCGGTTCCGACGTCCGGTACGCCGTCGTCTACGGCGTCGGCGACAATCTGACGCGCTTCTGGGACCTCGAACCGGGCCGCGCGATCTTCGGCTTCTGGCCGGAAGACGGGACGCGCTAGAGGCGGACCTCGACGCCGAACTCGACGACTCGGTTGGGCGGGAGCCGAAGCGAGTCGGTCAACGGACGGGCGTTGCGGATCAGCCACCGGTAGAGCTCCAGTTCCCAGGTATGCATCCGCTTCTCGTTGCCGGTGGCGGCGTAGATCTTGGGGCTGGCCAGATAGTAGGTGACGTTCGCGGTCTGCACGTTCGGGCGCCGCTTGTGCAGCTGCCGCAGGATGTCGGCGATGGTCGCGCTCTGCATGAACCCGTAGTTCGCGCGGATCCGGATGAGGCGCGGACCGAGGTCGCGGATGTCGAGCCGGTCGGCCGTCTCGACCCGCGGGCGCGGCACGTTGCGGATCGTGAGGAGGACGACCGTGTCGAACGCGATGTGCTCGCGCAGCCACACGTGTTTGAGGACGAACGGGATGCCGCCGTCGAAGGCCGGCGTCAGGAAGATGGCCGTACCGCCCGTGCCCTCGGTCGCGCGGGCGTCGTGCGCGAAGCGTTCGACCGGCATCTCGTGGGCCGTCAGCTGGCGCATCATGCGGCGCCTGCCGCGATTCCACGTGGTGAAGAGCACGAACACGAATCCGGCGATCACGATCGGAAGCCACGCGCCGGAGATGATCTTCAACAGGTTGCCGGCGAGGAACGGGAGATCCCACATCAGGAAGAGCGCGATCAGCGGGGCGATCGCGAGCGGCTTCCAATGCTTGACGCGGCGGACGTAGACCCCGAAGCAGATCGTCGTCGCGAGCATGGTGACGGTCACCGCCAGGCCGTAGGCCGAGCCGAGCGCCGCCGAGCTGCGGAAGGCGAGGACCAGCGCGATGCAGCCGAAGGCGAGGAACGCGGTCACCGCCGGCATGTAGATCTGCCCTTCGTGCTCCTCGGACGTATGCACCGTCCGGAAGCGCGGGCTGTAGCCGAGCTGCGTCGCCTGCTGGGTGATCGAGTAGATGCCGGAGATGAGCGCCTGCGACGCGATGACGGTCGCGACCGTGGCGAGCACGAGTTCGGGCACGAGCAGTTGCCGCGGGAAGAGCGCGTAGAACGTGTCGCCGGTGCTTCCGGTCGCCAGCGCCACGGCGCCTTGGCCGAAATAGTTGAGCACCAGCGAGGGCAGGACCAGCACGTACCACGCGATGGTGATCGGAAGGCGGCCGAAGTGGGCGAGGTCGGCATAGAGATCCTCGACGCCGGTGACGCACAGGACGACCGCGCCGAAGACCAGCAGGCTCTGGAAGCCGTGCCCTGCGAGGAAGGCGATCCCCCACGCCGGATTGAGCGCCCCGAGGACGGCCGGGTTGCGCGCGATCCCGAGGGCGCCGAAGACGCCCAGCGAGAGGAACCATACCACCATCACCGGTCCGAAGAACATGCCCAGCCGTCCGGTGCCCTTCTTCTGGATGGCGAACAGCCCGATCAGGATGACGATCGTGATCGGCACGACGTAGGGCTGGGCGGCGTGCGTCCAGATCCCCAGGCCCTCGACGGCGCTCATCACCGAGATCGCGGGCGTGATCATCCCGTCGCCGTACAGCATCGCGGCTCCGGCGAGCGCCACCAGCGCGAGTGGGAAGAGCTTGCTCGGGAATCCCGACTCGCCCGGCGGCGAGAGGCGTCCGAGCAGCGCCAGGATGCCGCCCTGTCCGTCGTAATCCGCCCGCAGGACGAAGGTCACGTATTTGACGCACACGACGATCAGCAGCGCCCAGAAGATGAGCGAGAGGATGCCGTAGACGTTGGCGGGCTCGACCGCGACGGGAAAGTCGCCCGAGAGCGACTGCCGGAACGCGTAGAGCGGGCTGGTCCCGATGTCGCCGAAGACGACGCCGAGGGCGGCCAACGCGAGCGGGCCGAGGGCCGCCCGTTTCGCGGAATGCTGTTGCGCCAAGACGACTACTTCTTGCGCGCGGTGGCGAGCAGCGCTTCCTTCGCCTTCACGAGCCGGATGACGGCGTCGTTGTAGGGCGTCGGGACGCCGCTGCGGCGACCGGCGGCGGCGACCGCGCCGTTGATATAGTCGATCTCGCTCGGATGCCCCGACTCAAGGTCGAACGCCATCGAGCTCTTCATATCGGCGCCGTGCGAGATCACCTCGGTCACGTACTGCCACGGATTGACGAACGGCAGGTTGATGCGCACCGATGCCGCGACGGCGGCCGCTTCTTCTGCCAGCGATTCGGCCAGCCGCGACGCGTTCGGATCCTTCGAGATCTCGCCGGCTTCGCAGTCGAGGATGGCGCTGACGGCGTTGATGGCGGCGTTGGCGACGAGTTTGCCCCACAGGTGCGGCCGGATGTCGTAGACCACCGAAGCGCGCAGGTCGCTGTGCGCGAGCAGGTCGACGACGCCGCGCGACGTGGCGGGGGAAGCGCCGGCCGAGCCGATGATGGTGACGCCCTCTTCGGAGCTGCGCACCCGCCCCGGCTTGGTCGTGAACGACGACTCGGTAGTGATCCCGAGGACGACCGGGACGGCGCCGCCCAGGGCGGTCTTGATGGCGTCTTCGTTGCCGATGCCGTTCTGCAGCGAGACCACCGGGGTGGCGGGATTGAGCTCGCCGGCGAACGGGCGCAGGGCGCGCAGCGTGTCCACGGCCTTGACGAACAGGAACAGGACCGACGAGCCGAACAGATCGGCCGGACGCTTGGCGACCTTGACCATCCGGGACTTGGCGTCGTTGACGCGGAGCCCGTCCTTCGCGATCCGCTCGAGCAGGTCGGGATTGCTGTCGAGGATCGTGACGTCGCTGGTCTTGGCGAGGTGAAATCCG
>Ga0207667_10005800_pt1 | contig 15065 bp, 17 predicted proteins | sample KBSCornC52_FD_184301 | JGI IMG/M metagenome (GOLD analysis project Ga0207667, IMG submission 184301) | Corn rhizosphere microbial communities from Kellogg Biological Station, Michigan, USA - KBS Corn C5-2 (SPAdes) (version 2) | ecosystem: Host-associated > Plants > Roots > Rhizosphere > Soil ... | reverse complement strand
ATGATGAACCGGACCGCGGTCCCGCCGGACACGCAGCTGACCGTGGCGCCATGCCCGTCGTCCAGAGTTATGACATACTGACGTGCGTGCTGTGAGTCGCGCTGCCAGAGAAGCCGGCCTTCGATGGTGCCGCGCTTCAGACGATTCACGATCTCGACGTACCGGAAGACCTCGTCGCCCATAGCGGACATTCACTCCTGTCTGCGCATTCGACCGAACCATTATAGCCGTGGACGATTCGGGTGTCAAAACCCACGGGATTCCCGCGGCTCTTGCTCCAATGTCCGCAACCGGCCGTAAGGAGAGACGCAATGTCGAAACGCGAATCGGGCTTTACCCTCATCGAGCTGCTTGTCGTTATCGCTATTATCGCCATACTCGCCGCCATCCTTTTCCCGGTCTTCGCGCAGGCGCGGGAGAAGGCCCGCCAGGCCTCCTGCATGTCGAATGTGAAGCAGAACGGGCTCGGCCTCCTCATGTACACGCAGGACTACGATGGCATGATGTGCCTGAACGAGACCGTCGACGGCGCCGGCATCTGGCACGGCTGGATGGATCTGACGAAGCCCTATACGAAGAACAAGGACATCTGGTGGTGCCCGGACATGGCGAAGCCGTCGACCTCTTCCGCATGGCAGGGGTGGTTCGGCGGAGATGAGGAATATGCCGATTGGGCCTCCCACTATGGCGTGAACGCCTGGGAGCCACCGGGTACTTCAACTATAATGCGGCAGGCGTGCCTTTCGTCCTGCGACTGATGGACGGCATCGACAATCCGGCGAAGCGCTCCTATCTGGTCGACACACTGTCGTGCCCGGCCTGGGGGATCACGCGCTCGACGGCCCGCTCCATCGGCAGCGGCGCATGGAGCTACTGGAATGCCTATTCCTACACCATCGATCCGGACTGGGACACCGTCGCGCCGCGCCACCCACAGGCGAAAGAGGTCAACGGCACGCCGGTCCCGGGCGGCGCGGGCTACATGACCGTCTTCGTCGACGGTCACGCGAAGTACACGGTCTTCGGCTCGGAGCAGTCGCCGGGCGGCAAATCGGGCTTCGACATCGACTATTGGGGACCGTGGTGGGCAGCCAATTAGCAGCGCTCGGAGGACCCGCATGAAACAGGAAGTGAGCCCGAGAGTCGTCGCGGCCGCACTTGGGGTCGTCGCGCTCGTCGCGGCTGCCGCGGCGCTCTTCGCCTATGGGCCGCTCAAACGGGTGCCGCCGCCGCCGAGCGCAAAACCTGTGAGCGGCGGTCCAGGAATCCCGCGCCCGCTTCCAGCGGATCAAATTCGCCACGGGCCGATCGGATCCTAATCGCCCGCTACTGCAACCATAATGAATCCAGTGTGCCGCCGGGCCAGCAATTTGGCCCGGCGGCACTTCGTTCCCGCTCGTTCAGCGTGATTTGTCCACGCGCTTGCGCAGAGGCCGGTAACAATATCAAATGTCGCTTAAGATTCCACTTTGGGAAGTGCACCGCCCGAACTCTGCTGGTAGGATAGGAAAGGAACAAAGGATGCTCACACCAGAGCACGGGGAAATCACGAGCGCCGAATCAACAGACCGATGGCGCTCCGGTGCGGGACGATGGTCACTGAATACAGAGCTTCGAAGAATATCTCGCGCCCACAAGGTTTCTCGCTTGTCGAGCTGCTTGCCGTCGTCCTGATTCTGACGGTTCTGGGAGGTATTGCAATACCCGTCTACCTTCGGGAGCGCCAGACAGCCGCGGCGCGCACATGCCTGTACAACCTCAAGGTGATTGCCGGCGCCCAGTCCGCCTACGCGCTGCGATTCGGGACCTTCTGCCTGGACACAACCACCAGCCGCTCCAATAGCAAATCGAGCAACTCGCCCAACAGCAATGCCAACAGCAACGCTACGAAGAACAAGGGTACTACTTACTACGCCGTTTCCGTCGGCTACATCGCTTCGGCCAGCACGTCAGACGCTCCCACGGGCGGTCTGCTCGGCGCTCCGGAGGGACTCGCCTCTCCACTGACCTGCCCGCTCGACGGCAGCGTCTACACCTGCACCTCGGACGATGGCGGCACGACGCTCACGATAAAGTGTCCGAACGGAGACGCCCACGCAGCGGTCTTCGGAAGCATGGGCCCCTCGAGCTGGCAGCGCACCATGAAAATGTCGTCAGAGTAGCCCTTCGCGCCCGCTGTCTCTATTCGACGACCTTGCAGCCCCGCAGCACCACGCCCATGTTCCACCCGTCGCACTTGCCCTTGACCGTGATCTCGCCCTTAAGCTTCTCGGCGTCATAGGCGCGGTCCCGGGAGAAGAGGCACTGGACGCCGGTCCCAATGTCATTCGCCTTCAGGGTCACCGCCATCGCCCCGCTGAACTGCTTTTCGGTTCGCGCAACCGTCCCCGACACCAGCAGCACCTTCCCCTTGTACTTCGAGTCGGCGTTGATCTGGTTGTCGGAATATCGTTTGTAGAGCGTGGTTGCCGAGATGTCGTAGGACGCCCGCTGGCCCGCAATCTCCTGCTCGATCGCGCGATCCGGAGCGCAACCTGTCAGGACCACGGACGTTAACAGAGCGGCCGTGAGAGCGCCCGCATGACGACGCGATGTTCTTTCATTGCGCATGAACCACCTGCCTTTTGGAAACGGATAAGAGCGATATGTGATGCGGGACTCGTGATGCGTGATGCGTGAACCGGTCCGAATTGATCGAGAATCACACAAGACGTAAGTGCAGCGCGCAAGCTTGGTACGATCCATGAGCCCACCTGCACCGTTCACGCATCACGCTTCACGAGTCCCGCGTCACGCATCACGAGTCCCGCGTCACGCGTCTCGCATGCGGAAGCGGTAGCCGATGCCCTGGACCGCGAGTATCCGCCGCTTGCCCGTAACGCCACGCTCCAGCTTTCGGCGGAGGTTGCAGACGTGGACGTGGACGAATCGGACGTCGTCGTTGCCCGGCCCCCATACGCTGTCGAGCAGGTGCGTGTGCGTTAGCACCTTGTCCGCGTTGCGCACGAGCTCCTTCAGCAGGTCGAATTCGAGCCGCGTCAGCTTCACCTCGTCGCCATCGCGCCACACCTGCCGCTCCGCCAGATCGATCTTGAGCCCGTCCACCTCGACAACTGCATCATGTGCATGGGTTGTCGCCGAGGCGCGCCGGAGGACCGCGCGGATTCGCGCCACCAGCTCGCCCGTGTGGAACGGCTTCGTGAGGTAATCATCCGCCCCGTATTCGAGGGCGTTGATCTTGGTCTGCGGAACGTCCGCCGCCGTTACAAGGATGATGGGAACGGGCGACCAGTCCCGGATTCGTTTGCATACCTCCAGGCCGTCCATGTCCGGCAAGCCGATGTCCAGCAATATCAGGTCCGGGTTCTCGTCCGCGGCCGCCATGATCGCGTCATTGCCAGTGGCGACGACGTGCGCGTCAAACCCACGCGTTTTCAGTTGTGATTCGAGCAGGCGCTGCATCTGCGGGTCGTCTTCCACCACCAGCAGCCTGGCTTCACTCATGCTTCGTCTCCTGCGTCTTCTCTTCCGGCAGCGTCAACAGTGGCAGGGTAAACCAGAACTCCGCTCCCCCGGCCTCGGCAGTGCACGGCCGGGCGCCGATATGCCCTCCATGCCCTTCTATTATGGCGCGGCAGATGGAGAGGCCGAGCCCGGTGCCGCGCACCGCCCGCGTCCTCTCCCCGCGATAGAACTTCTCGAACACCCGCTCCTCGTCCCCCTGCGCAAAACCGGCGCCTTCGTCGCACACCGTCACCAGGGCGTCCCCACCGCGCGTCTCGCCCCGCAGGTGTATCGTGGTCCCGCCCGGCGAGTACTTCACTGCGTTCTCCAGCAGGTTCATCATCACTTTCTCGATCTGGCCATGATCGCACTCTACCATCATCGGCTCGTCCGGGAAGGATTCATCAATCCTCCGGCCCCGGAGCAACGGCTCCATCCGCTCGACGGCGCTCGCGACCACATCCGTCAGGTCCGCCGGCTCGCGCTCCGCGCCGCCTACTCCGGCCTCCAGCCGGGCCATCTCGAGCAGGCCCTGAACGCGCGCCGTAAGCTGGTCGACCTCGCCGTTCACCACATTGAGCGATTGCCGCGCGTGCTGCTCGTCCCAGGCGTCCTCGTCATCGATGAGGCCGGAGAGCGAGACGCGCATCGCGGCGAGCGGCGTGCGCAGGTCGTGCGAAACCTGTGCGAGGAAGTCCGATTTAGCCCTGTCGGCCAACCGCAGCTTCACATTCTGCTCTTCCAGTTGACCGGCCATCTCCTCGAGTCGCCGCGTGGTCCGCAACCTGCTCAGCGCGCCGGTCACGACCAGCGCAAAGACCGGCAGAAAGAGCACGGAGAGGCGCATCGCGAAGAAGTTCGTCGTCGCAAACGCGGCTTCCATCGGCTGGGTGACCAGGATCGCGCAGTGAGGCGTTTTCGCCAAAGAGTACGCAACAAGATGATCCTCGAGGCTGTCGGGGCTCTGCGTGGAGAGAGCGCCGTTCTGCGACATGAACGCGTATTGGAGGGGCGGATAGCCCTCAAGCGGCAGGTTCTTCGCCAGCGGAGAGCAGGTCCCGGCGATGGTGTGCCCCTCTTCGTCAACGACGTAAACGGTTCCGTCGCCGAACACAACCCGCGAGAGCCACGAATCAATCCGCTGGGATGAGATTCCCGCAACGAGCGAGCCGACGATGGCATTGTCGCGGACAGGCGACCAGAGAACAAGCGCGCTGCCGTCCGCCGTCCGGGCGGTTCGCACGGACGGGCCGGCTCCATGCCCGATCAGGTGCTGGGCCCACGCGCTGTGCTTCAGGTGGCGCGGCGCGAGGCGCGTGGACAGATTCCCCGCAAACGGCTCGCCATTCACGTCATAGGCAACTACAAAATCAAGGTCGGGCAGGGTCGCCTTCAGCTCCTGTATGGTTGGATTGACGGCGCCGCCGTCCCGCCGCCGGAAGGCATCGACAATTCGCAGGCGACGGCCGTATTGGGTGAGCGTAGAGGAGATCGCCTCGCACTGCCGGTCGAAAAGCATCCCGAGAAGCTGCGCGGTGGCCTGGTTGCGCGCGAGGGCCGCGTCCATGCGCGCGTCCCGGTCGGCGGTGAGGGCGATCCAGCCGTAGACGACGAGCGGCGTCATCAGCAGGATGACGATTCCGGAGACCATGAGACGGTCCCAGGGATGCCGGTCGCGCGGGCTTATCAGAGTTCGTCGGGCCATTCGGCGAGAAGAGAAAAAGGCGTATCGCACCCGGACCGAGGTGGATTGCTGTTCAGGGGCTGCCGGCCCTCACATGTCCGGCGCAATGCCATCTATATATACCGGAAATGCGCCATTCGTGCACGATTGACGGCTTGATGGGGCGGGCCGCTGTGATGATTGCAAGGTTCGGATGGATCGGCAGGAAATCGGGCGCCCGCGTAAAAAGAGAGGGCCATCCGCGACAAGCGGCTACACGATCCGGGCATCCCTGGCCCCATTCCACCTACTGAGGAGAATCCACGATGCGACCCGTTACCGTTATCGGACTGACCGTTGTAATCGCTTCCGCTCTCGCCGTGCATACGCTCGGCCAGGCCGATTCCGCCCGGAAAGCGCCAACCGGCGATGAAATCGTGCAGACGTGCGGCAGCCGAATCGCGAAGATGTTCAGCAGGTTCGGGCTGCCGGAGAACCTGACGGCTGAACGCGGCAGCAAGCCGGAATTCGACAAAGTAATCGTGATCTACGGCCCGTTCGGCTTCTCGACTCGCGACAAGACGGTACGTGCATGCCTCTTCTATTCGGGCTATACGGGAGTTGTCCGCGGCGTTCACATCGGCGACACCCGCGCGCAGGTCGAGCAGGCGCTCGGCCGCGAGCATAAGGTCGAGAAGAGCAGTATCGACGTCGACGACTATGGCTATGCGCTCAAGGACCTCGATGCGGTGTTCTGGACCGATTTCGACAAGGACGGCAAGGTCCGGCTGATCGAAGTTCAGCTAAACTGAGTTCGAGTGGCAGATGGGCGGCCGGTGGGTGGCGAAGGAGATGCCCGACGCTTCGGCTAACATCCGCGTATCAGCGTGTCCTTCCGCCACCCGTGTTTCGGCCGGTCGTCCGGTCCCGCAAGAGTGCCCACAGCCATGAATCGAACATTCCGTTTCGCGCCGGGCTTCCTCACCCTTCTACTCCCTGCCATGTGCGCGTCAGGGGTGGCTCGCGCCGCGGATGGGCCCGTTCCGGTCCGGCTGGCGCGGGCCGGCGAGGGCTGGCAGCTCCTGCGCGACGGCAAGCCGTACCAGATTCGTGGGGCGGGCGGGTCCGGTCCGCTCGATCGGCTGAAGGCGGCGGGCGGCAACTCCATCCGGACGTGGGATTCCAAGGGGATCCGCCAGCGGCTCGATGAGGCGCAGAGGCTCGACATGACGGTGACCGTCGGCGTCTGGCTCGGCCACGAACGGCACGGGTTCGACTACAACAATGCCGAAATGGTCGCGCGCCAGGCGGAGGAGGTCCGCAAAGCCGTCCTCGAGTTCAAAGACCATCCCGCGGTGCTCCTCTGGGGGATCGGAAACGAGATGGAGGGCGATGGTAACAATGCCGCCGTCTGGTCCGCGGTAAACAACCTCGCCGCAATGGTAAAGAGGCTGGACCCGAATCACCCGGTGATGACGGTCATCGCGGAGGTGGGCGGCGCAAAGGTGAAGAACCTCCACGCGCTCTGCCCGGACATCGATATCGTCGGGCTGAACAGCTATGCGGGCGCGCCCTCTCTCGCGAAGCGCTACCGCGAAGCGGGCGGCACGAAGCCCTATATCGTCACCGAATTCGGCCCGCCGGGCACGTGGGAGGTGGGCAAGACTTCATGGGGAGCGCCCATCGAGCCGACCTCGACCGAGAAGGCGGCCAGCTACCGCCGCGCGTGGGAAGAGGCGGTGGCGAAGTCTCCGCTCTGCCTGGGGGGCTACGCCTTCACATGGGGCTGGAAGCAGGAGGCGACGGCGACGTGGTTCGGCATGCTCCTCCCGGACGGACGGAAGACGGGCGCGGTGGACGCCATGACCGAAGCATGGACCGACATGCCTCCCCAGAATCCCTGCCCCGTCATCCGGTCGATGAAGCTCGAATCGCCGGAGAAAAATCCCCCCGGCGCAACCGTACGCGTGTCGCTCGAAACCGCGAACCCGGCCGGCGGGCCGCTGAAGGTCGACTGGGTCGTGCAGGCGGAAGCGCAGCAGTACGGACAGGGAGGGGATGCCGAAGCCGCGCCTCCCATCCTTCGGGACGTCATCGTACGATCCGACGACCATGGCGCGGAGGTGAAGCTGCCGGCGGACGGCGGCGGTTACCGGATCTACGCGTACGTGAGAAACAGTGCGGATGGCGCAGCGGTCGCGAACGTTCCCGTCTTCGTGGATGCGCCGATAAAGGTTGCCGCCGCCGCGCAGGCGAAGCTGCCGCTCATGGTAGCTGGCGAGGAGATGGCTGCCCCGGCATTCGTCCCCACCGGCTGGATGGGCAATATTAAAGCAATCAAGCTGGACGAAAAGTGCGCCGTCCAGCCTCACTCCGGCAAGACCTGCATCCGAATCGACTACACGGCGACGGCCGAATGGGGCGGGGTGGTCTGGCAGTCTCCGCCGAACGACTGGGGTGACAAACCCGGAGGGTGGAATCTCACCGGCGCCAAGCGGCTTACCTTCTGGGCACGCGGTGAGCGGGGCGGCGAGGTCGTCAGCTTTCAGCTCGGCCTGCTCGGCGCCGACAAGAAGTTCCACGATTCGGCGTCCGGCAGCCTGCCCAACGTGAAGCTGACGCGCGATTGGAAGATGTACGAAATCAGCCTCGCCGGCAAGGACCTCTCGCGAATCAAGACCGGATTCGCCTGGACCGTCGCGGGCCAGTCCGCGCCGGTCACGTTCTACCTCGACGACATCCGCTACGAGCCCTGACCACAATTGTGCGCTTCGTCCGTGAGGACGACTGGCCAACGGCCCACGAGCCACGGATATGGCGTCAATTCCATTGCCCCGCGCCGCTCACTTCCGCGTGAGGCTGTCACTCCCCGAATGGGCCGCGTCGCTCCCGAGCCGGAACACCTGAATCCGGAGCGCCTTCACCCGGTCGAGGTCGCCGCCCTTCCCGAAGTCCAGCTTCCACGTACGAATCTCGGTTAGCACGCGCCCGAGATCCATGTGCTGCACGTGCTCGACGGTCGATGTCGCCGCAACCTCTTTGCCGCCCTCCGCCAGCAGCGTCACCGTAATCCGGTAGTCCACCTTCGCCGCGGTCTGAATCGAGCCCTCCAGCGTAACAATCGCCGGCTGGCCTGCCGGATGCTCGTACTTCGCCGACCCGATTCGCAGCAGCGGCCACTCCTTCGGCCTGCTCCCCAGGGGCGGCGCGGCCACATTGACCCTGACCGCTTTCCCCGCCGCGACGCCAACCGTCACCTCGGACGGCGCTACCGGCAGTGGGGCCGGAGTCGCCGGCGCAAGCCCCATCCCGAGCGCCCACGCCGCCACCGCAGCCTGAACAATTCCCATCATCGAACCCCCTGTAGCGAATCTCAACAGGTTAGTACCGCGGAGACCCGAAACGGTTCACGCGCCACACCAGAATACCGCGTCATCTCCGCACAGAAATGGGTGTCAATAAAAGAGCCGGAAGATTTCTGGCAGACCACTTGACAACCGGCCGGCCACGTGTTAGAATAGCCGACACATCTCTACCAAACATGGGGATGTGCGCGGAGCCACGACGCTCCGCGCTGCTTCAAGAAGTCGCTCACCAGGTGCGTGTCGAGGACCATGGTCTCGCCGCCGGAGCCGGATTCCGCCGTATAGCCCCTCCTTGAGAAGGACGGGTTGGCGAGGTGCTCTGCATAGCGCTCTCCCTGGATACGAAAGCAGGGAGGGGGTTGGAGGAGGTCACCGGTATTGAGCGCAAGGACCGCCGCCCTCATCGCGGCGGCGCAGCCGGAAGCGCAGACCGGACCGGGCGCCCTGCCCTGGAAACCGTGGGGCTGGTCTTGCCGAACAAGTATCGGCGGGTGGCGGGACGACACCAGATCGCCGGATAAATGGCAGCGGAAGGGCTGTCTGTGCGCCGATCTTCGAATCGGCGTTCGGAAGGCGTTTAGGCGACGGTCACGGAGGGGAGCAGTAACCCCGTCGAGCGGCTGAACTATCCGGGCCCGTTCGATGCAACAGAGTGGAAGGCTGGATCGTTTCTGCGGGAGCAGCGGACACGCGCAGACTCACACGCGCAAAGTGTCCGCCGAATCCCTTCGCTCCGCGGAAGGCTTTCGCCTGGGGTGAATCAGTATCCCACGGGAGTTGATAACAAAGTTCCGGTACGCCCGACAAGGCCCGCGACGGCCCCGGTAAACCGAACGCTCCTATGTAAACCAGCCGCAACGGAAGGCAGGCCAATCGGCCGCGGTCCCGACAAGGGACGCCGACCCGCGCGAGACATTGCTGATCTTTGAAAACCGATTTCGCAGTTTCTGATGATGCTCGGCAGCTCTGCAACGGAGCCGCACGCCAGCATCGAAACGCCTCCGCACGTTTCGATGCTGGCGCGCGGCTGCCACGAAGCTGATCACCTCTCGGGCCGGTTCGTGTAGGTTTGCAGTTCGTCGGCAGACAACGTCTCCGGCGGGACCAGCCGATAATGTCGCTCAGCCGTCAACGCCGGGCCATCCGCGCCGTTCTCGAAAAGGAAGAGCGCTATCCGGTCCGAGGTCATAAACCGAGCCGCGATTGGCAGGCAGACCAGAGTGGGGAACTTCTTTGCGCAAAGTGCGATGTCTTGTTCGATCTGAACTATGGATTGGCGGTCCCGACCGCACCGGGATCGCGTCGGCAGTGCGTACGGAATCGCTCGTCGGTCCGTTTGAGGGTAACCCTTATGGGTTATCTATATGGGTTGGATGGCTAACTGCTCGGATAAACGTAGTTGTCGGGGAGTTCGAAGCGTTCGCCCTTTATGAGCCCTGCAACCCTTGTTCCGGTGTCCACGCCCATATTCAGGATGCGAGAATACTGCTCGTCAATTGTTGCGAACCCGAGGTATCGGCACTGTGAAATCAGTGGGTGGAACGACGGCCGCGTCAGTTGAGAATAGACTGCTTGGCGCCGCGATTCGCTCGCTACGACGTATAGGTCAATGCGGTTGTTCGGTTGCGACAGCGCAAGATCGTTTAGTCTGAGCAAGCCGCTGTAAATCGAGGTTGTTGACTCGACTTCAAATGCCTTCGCAATAACGTTCTTATGCAACCAGAGGACGTCAATGTTGCCTACAATGCGGCGCGTATTCTCGTCGAATCCAAAGTTTGGCAGCTTCTTGATCGTGGAGGACGAGAACGACCGTTGTTCGTAGGCAAGATTTCGGTCGTTCGGTGGGACCCAAACGGAACAACCCTCAGCCAGGCCAAGTTGAATTAAGGACCATTGAATCCTAACGTGAACCCTGTCCGGTGGCTTCTGAGCTGACGATTCCAACGGCTCGGGTGTCGCGCGTTGAAGTTTCGGATACTCGTTCAGGAACTCAGTGACATTTAGCTTCGGGTGCCGGGTCGTTTGAAGAATATGCACTCCGTCCTCGACAAATACATCGATACGACGAGAGGAAACGCCCTCCATCAACGTGAGAACCAGCGCTCGCGGAAGCACCAGGACGTTGTCGGAGGAACCACAGATCAATAGGACGAAGTCTCCCAACTCCGTATCTGGGAAGTCATTGCTTTCATCCACTACACCCTTTGAGAGACCGAAGAAATACCTGTGGCCCGCGAGCAGCTTCGAATAATTGACCGAACACGATAACGCAGACCCGAACGCGAGGATTCTCGACTTGTCGAATCGTTGAGGAAGCCCAAATCGCTTCGCAAGCAAGCCGATGACATCGTCAGTGATTAGTGTAGCGTTCATCTTGTTGGTTCAGGTAGCGTATCGACAGGTTCCCATTCGATCGTTGCCTGGCATTCCGTACAGATATAGTGATCCGTTTGGGCGTCTAAGAGGCGAATATAGTTCAGGTTGCCATCCACGATGTGTGCCTCGTGGTCCATCACCTCGATAAAGTAGTCCCCATTGCCACATTCAGGGCAGCGGAGAATCGGTGGACGATCTACAAGCATATTAGTCCCTCGCTTGCCTCTTCAACGATGTTACTCAACTGAGCGTTCCAAATCCCTTGCCTTTGCCGCTGACGGCTCTCCGGTCTTGACGGCGCTGGCGAAGTGAGACATGGGGTGAGCCTCCATGCCAACGCTCGGAATCCCGAGTTTCTTCGCTTCAACCAGAGTTGTCCCCGTTCCACAGAACGGATCGAACACGACGCTATTTGGACCCAGACCGAACCGTCCACAGTAGTCGCGCACGAGGTGAGGAGGATAGGAGAGGACGAATCGATACCAATCATGAGCGGACCGGTCTTCGGCCGACAGCTTATTGGCTGACCCGTTAGTGCCCCGCCGACGGGGCGGTTCGTCAACGACCGGCTCGAGGATATGTTCAGTTGTCATGAGTTCAGTTATGGTGGGGCAGTACCGGGCGGCAACGTGAGTGACCAGCGATATCTACCCAAGTAATACCCGAATCCCCGGCCTCATCAATACAGCCGCCGCTGGCCTTACGAATGGATGCCACGACGGCAGCATCCATTCGTTGACCGGGGATTCATCCCCGGGTTCGATTCATCGCCCCTTCGCCAGAGGCAACCCCGTCGCGTTCTCGACCTCGACTTTGTACCCGGTCGGCGCTTTGCACGTATACGTGATTCCGGCCGCGCTCCTGTGCCACTTCAGCGTGATGGGGCCGTCCGGTGTGGGGATCATGCCGTCGCACCACTCCAGCGAGACAGGGGCGAAGCGCAGCCTGATTCGCTTGTTCACGCGGTCGATCTCCCGAGCGCCCAGTACGTCCCGGTAGAGCGTGTGGCAGATGTGCGACGCGAAGCCGTGGTTGCAGCTCGCGTAGTCGCCCGTGTTCTCCCAGAGCGTGCCGGTGCGGTCCGCCATGTAGAGGAGGTAGTCGCGCGATTCGTCGAGTATCTGCTGCGACATTCCTTCGCGGGAGAGCAGCTCGATTCGGAGCATGTTGCCTATGAAGGAGTTCGCCGTCGCCACGTCCGGGAACGGGTTGTTCTTCGCGCGCTTCGGCCCGAACTTGTCGCGCAGCGTCCGCCAGAGCGCCGGGTACGTCTTCGGTGTCGCGACGCCGAATTGGAATGCGTAGTACTGGCAGACCTCCGTGTGGTTGCGCGTCGTCGCGAGTCCGCCATCCGGCTTGCGGAGCGCGTTGTCCAGAAACCACTGCCCGTCGAACGCCTGCTGCCGGATGGTCGCGCGAATCGCGTCCGCCTTCTCGGTCAGGTCGTCCATCTTGTAGAGCCGGCCCGCCGCCGAGAGCGCGCCCGCATAGAGCATGTTCGACGGATAGTTCACGTCCTGCACGTACTTGTTCGCGTCGGACCACTCGATGAACACCCATCCCGGCACCTTCTCCAGCAGGCCGTCGAGGTTCTGGTACTGCTTGAACCACTCGAACAGCGCCAGCACGCGCGGCTTCAGCGCGTCCACGGTCGCCAGGTCGCCGCTCCGCTGCAAATACTCCTCGAGCTGCACCACGAACCAGAGCGCCCAGTTCGCAATGTAGACGCCGTCGTTGTGGTCGGCCGGATAGCACATCGGGAGCATGCCCGGCGGCAGGAACGCGAACTTCTCCGGGAGCCGGAAGTTCTGCATCATCGCCGATTCGACGGCCGTGTTCCCGCAGAGGTCCGGCGCGACGCGGGCGGTGAAGAAGCTGTCGCAGAGCCACCCCGCGCGCTCGCGGCTCGGGCAGTCCGTGAAGAGATCCACCACATTTTGCCGGAAGGTCTGCACGCCCGCCGCGAAGAGCTTCTCCAGCTTCGGGTCGCTGCATCGGAACTGCGCCCGATTCACCTCGGAGCAGCCGTATTCGCGAATCGCCACGTCGGAGAGAACGCAATTGCCTTTGAGCGCGATAGCCTTCAGGTACCGAAAGGTATACGGCTCGAAGCTCTCCAGACGGTACGTCCCCGCGGGCAGCTCGTAGTGGATGAGGTTCACGCAGCCGAGCCGCTTGAAGTCCACGTCGCCCTCCCGCATCACCTCGTCGAACGCGAAGACGACCATGGCCGGCTCCGGGCAGGTCACGGTGGCGCAGAGAAAGCCGGTATCGTTCAGGCCGAAGTCGAGAATCGCGAACCTCCGTGCCGCGAGCTCGACTTTCGAGGCCCTCTCCGGCGACACGGTCGGGTCCGGCCGCGACTTCAGCTTCTGCATGTCGATGGAGGGGATAATCTCCAGCTCCGACTCCGGGTACCCCTTCAGCTTCTCGCTGATGGCCGTAAGCGAGCGATCCTTCCAGAGGTTCTTCACACCGGGATCCGGCTCGACCGCGCCCCGCCCAACCACCACGGGCTGCTTCCGCAGTGTGAAATCCGGCCAGGGTGACACGCGCGGCAGGTACCGGCGCGTCACCGAGTCTGTTTCACACGCGGCTGCCTCCAGCTTCGCCTTCGGATCGGACTTCCATCGGTCGTGGTCGGGCCGAACCCGGTACACCTCGCTGAACGGCCTCTGAAAGCTGTACCGCTGCACCCTCTGCACCCGCTCGGAAAGAGGGGCGGCCGCAAAGCCATTCTGCCCCGTCTTCCCTGTGGCAGCCAGCAGCCTTCCTCCGGTCACCACCTCCGCCTGCAGGAACGAGGGCTGGTCGATGGTGTAGTAGCTGTTCACGTTGTAGCCGGCCACCTCGACGGCGACAACATTCGGTCCCGGCTTCAGCGACTTCGTGATGTCCCACTCGTCCACGCGATACCAGCCGTGCGGCCCCCTCGCCGGCCCGTACCCCAATTGCCTGCCGTTCACGCTGGCTCGGTACAGGGTGGAAGCGGTAAGCCGAAGAACGGTGGGACCGTCTCCGCCACGCACGACGGCCCGGAACCCGACCTGCAGGTTCTTCTCCAGCGCCCTGCCTGCCGGCCAGATGGCACGAGCTGCCGTGAAGGGCTGATAGTCGTCCGCGCACGCGGCGCTTCCGCCTGTCGCAATCACGGACAAGCAGAGCATTGTCATCACGTTTCTCATATCGTCCTGTTCGCGTTGTGGTCGAGGGCAGGGATGCTTCCTCGGGAAGGTGAGCGACCGGCCGCATTCAGCCGCGTTCAGCCGCAATTACGGGGTGATTCCATCATGCGGCGTCGGAACTCCTTCTCGCCGCATGATGGAATCGCCTGGCGTGGACCATTCAGAAAGCAGGCTCGACTCACCCGCGAACCGGCCTTCCAGCCTGGCATGGCCATTATGGGACAGGGGCTGGTCGACCTGCTGGACATGAGGGAGGACGAATCCCGCGAGAAGGTTCGGAGCAGCCATGTGAAGGGCCCAAAGAGACGCGGCCTCTTGCGCACGCGGCCGCGGGTGTCTCGCCGCGAGAAAATGCGGAATCGAGCTCCGCGTTCCAGCGTGTCACGCATGATTCCGAAACGGTGATACAGGCCCGGGCCGTAAGCACATTGAGCGCCATACACATTCCGAGGAAGGAAAAACACGTGACCGATCATCCGGCAAACCCGTCCGGGGAGCATGTCCTGATCTTCGATGCGCCGAACCAGACGACGGCGGAGCTGGTCTGCGCGACGCTTCAGGCGGCTGGCCTGCACGCCATCCTGCTAAACGAGCGCGCCGCGGCGGCGTCCGGCTGGCTGAACTACTTGATGACGTGGGGGCTCGGCGTGCTGGTCCCGGCTTCTGAGGCGGAAGCGGCGCGTGCCGTGCTGAAGGAGCGGGAGCCGACCGAAGAAGAGATTCTCGCGGACATGGAAGCCGATGGGACGTCTATCGAGGAGGCCGAGGCGCGGGTCCGGTAATACTCCGTTCGCAACCCGCTGACTCCCTCAGCTCTCGAGCACGAGCAGCGAAACACCCTGCCGCGGAAGCGTGAACTGGAGCTTCGCTACGCCGGCATCCACGCGGACCCGGCGCGGCCCGGACAGCGTGGCCAGGCGACTGGCGCGTTCCAGCCTGACGATCTGCTCTCTTGTCGGAGACTGCGGCGAG